>Ga0056909_1001221_pt1 | contig 16641 bp, 16 predicted proteins | sample EBPBio102011_DNA_FD_62115 | JGI IMG/M metagenome (GOLD analysis project Ga0056909, IMG submission 62115) | Wastewater treatment Type I Accumulibacter community from EBPR Bioreactor in Madison, WI, USA - Reactor 1_1/10/2011_ DNA | ecosystem: Engineered > Bioreactor > EBPR > Anaerobic-Aerobic >...
GACTCGATGCCTCGGCCAGCAGTCCGTCGATGCGCTGCGTGAGGGCGCTGCGCCGACCGAACATGCCGACCGCAAGCCAGTCGCGTCGATCATCCAGTTGGGACAGGATCTCGGCGCTGGTCAGTAGCGAGTCGGCATATCCGGCATCTGCTGCGCTGTTCAGCGCAGCCCGTGCATCGCACGCCATCTCTCGTGCCAGTTCCAGGCGTGCGGTCATCGCGTGCAGGAAGGGATTCCACCAGAACACCGCTGCCGCAGCACGCAGCATCGTGCACCACCACAGGTCCCCGCGACGGATGTGCGCGACCTCGTGTCCTACGATGTCTTCCAGCGCCTCCCGTGGTAGTCGGTCGATCAGCGCCTGCGGAATCAGGATGTGGGGACGGAGCAGTCCAACGACCATCGGTCCATCGGCGACGGTTGCCAGGATGGGGATGTGGCGCGGAAGCACGTGCGCCAGTGAAGCTTCCAGCACGGTATTCCGTTGCACTGATCGACGCAAACGGCGCGCCTGGCGCGCACTCTCGATCAGACGCATCCACTGCCACAGCGTGCCGAGCATCCATGCCAGTACCAGAAGCGTCCCGTAAGAGCGCGGAATCTCCATGTAGATCATGTCCGGCTGGTGACCGGCGTCGTACACCGCTTCATCCACGCGGGCTCCCTCTTCCGGCAGCAGCACGATGGAGGTCGGAGCGGCGGCGGAATGAACGCGCGCGACGTCCAGCCAGCTCGGGAGGAACGATGCGAAGGGCAGCAGCAATGCAAGAACGAAGGTGGCCAGAAGCAGCCAGGATCGCCTTTCGGCGCTGAGCGGACGCAGGTGCATCAGCAGCAACGCGACGGTGAACAGGGCAAAACTCACGAGCACGTGCAGGGCGGCAAACTTGAGCGCGACCTCGATCTGGTTCACTTTCCCCTCCCGGCCTTGGCGAACTTGGCCTTGTTGACCTTGTCCCGCAGCGCCCTTAGCTCATTGCGACTGACGCCTTCCTCACCGAGCAGGTGTTGCGCCAGAAGATTCGGAGAGCCCTCGAAGAACTGCTGAAGAAGATGGTCCAGGGCCTGTTTGCGGGCCTGCTCGCGCGTGATCTTTGCGCGATAGATGAAGGCGCGCCCCTCCAGGCGGTGAACGACGAATCCCTTCTTGGCCAGGATGCCGAACATGGTCAGGACGGTGGTGTAGGCGACAGGCCGCTGTTTTGCCAGTGCATCGGCCACGTCGCGCACCGACGCCTCGCCCTTGTCCCAGAGCACTTCAAGGATCTCCTGCTCGGACCTTGTCAGCGTGGGAGAAACGGGCCTGGCCATGGCATTCCTGTGGTCGGAGCAGCGCCCGTATCGGAGCACGCACCCTGCGCAACTGTCAACTAGTTCTTTCGTTGTTACTGCTGGTGACGGAGGGTCGAGTCCTCGGTTTTCGAGGGCGGAGGTCAAACGAAGGGCACCAGTCCCTCCAATCGCCAAAACTAAATTACTAGTTGACTGGCTCTTCGGGGCGCGCTAACCTCATCTAAACTAATTAAATAGTTTATAGCGGCGAAAGACGGGCGCACCGGTGTTCGCCCGAGCATGCAGGTACACGTCTCTGAGAGTCGGCGGGATCCAAAGCAGGACCAAGCAAAGAATGCGGCCGTACGCCGGATCGAGTGCAAGCGAAGATCGTGGTGGCACGGCCGAGTCAATCGACATCCACTCAGCAGGTCAGGGGTCGCGAATGAAGCGGTTCGAATGGTGGCCAGGGGTCGCCCTGGCATTTCTTTGCCTTCAGCTATTGAGCGGCGACGCTCATGCAAGGCCGCCGTCCCAGAATGCCTTCCTGAAACAGGATACGTGGCATACGACCAGCTCGGGCGTGGCATTCATCACGCCCGCGGGATGGGAGAAGAAGGAAGAACGCGGGGGCTTGTTCCTCATGAGGGCGCAGGGAATCGACGCCTCGATGGCGATTTCCGACAGCGGCGCAGACTCGCCGGACCAGGCGTTGCGAAACGCATGGAAACAGTACTCTCCGTCATCCATGCCAGTGCTTCGATCGGAGAAGGAACGCCCTGCCCGCAACGGCTGGACGATGGTGCGCGGCTACAACTACCAAAGCGACAAGGGAGGCGATCGCATTCTGCGCGCGCAAGTCCTGCAGAAAGGCGCCGTGAACGTAGCGGTCATCATCGATGCCCCGCCGGACGTCATGGACCGCCGTGAGGCCCAGTTCACGCGCTTCCTCTCCAGCGTCCGTCCGTCGGACTTCAACCCGGAAACGCTGGCCGGGAGGGAGCCGCGGGATTTCGATGGGGCCAGGACCGCGGAACTGCTGCGGTTCGTCGAGAACGCGCGTGTTGCCCTCGATATTCCGGGCCTCGCGCTCGGCGTCGTACAGGATGGAGAGGTCAAATTCGCGGGGGGGTTCGGCGTCCGCAGGAAAGGCGATCCGAGAGTCGTCGATGCCTCAACCCTATTCCTTACCGCCTCGGTGACCAAGCCGCTGACTTCCCTGCTGCTGGCGAAGCTCGTGGACGAAGGACGACTGGGCTGGGACACGCCCGTGGTGCAGGCGCTACCGCAGTTTCGCGTGGCGGACTCGCGGTTGCGCCAGAAAATTGATGTCCGTCATCTGCTCTGTGCATGCACGGGCATACCTGCTCAGGATATGGAATCGATCTTCTCCGGCGACGAGATGGGGCCGATGCAGGTTCTTGATGTCCTGGCCAGGATTGAACCGACCGCGAAACCAGGCGAGCTCTACCAGTACTCCAATCTGATGGCGACCGCGGGGGGGTACTTGGGGGGGCATGTTGCGCATCCCGAGCTTCCGTTGGACAGGGCCTACGATCTCGCCATGCAAGAGCTGGTACTGGATCCGCTTGGCATGGCGGCGACGACATTCGATTTCGACACGGCACTATCGGGGAACTTCGCCGCACCTCATGGGGTGAATTTTCTTGGCGTAACCGAGTCCGTGCCGATGGACTTCAACCGGATGTCGATTCCCATGCGGCCGGATGGTGGCGCTTGGAGCAATGTCAATGACATGGTCCGCTACCTTCGGATGGAGTTGGCCTCCGGAACGTTGCCGGATGGAAGAAAGTACATCGGCCAGAACGCGCTGCATGAGCGCCTCAAAGGCCAGGTGGCGCGCGGGGGCGTAGACCAGTGGTACGGGATGGGCCTGAAGACGGATCGCCGCCTTGGCGTTCTGCAGGCGATGCATGGTGGCAGCATGGCGGGCTACCAGGCGGAGGTGTTCTGGCTTCCGGAGCTGGGTACGGGGTATGTGCTTCTCGCCAATGCGGATGCAGGGGCGCAGCTCAGATCCGTCCTGTCGGATCGCTTCATGGAATTGCTCTTCGATACCGACTACGGCGCGCAAGAACGCCTGCGCGAGCTTCCCGGCCTCATGAAAGCCGCGCGGGAAGAGCGCAGGAACCTCCTCCAGACCCCTATCGCACCCACGCTGCTTGCGTCGTTGGCTGCGGCCTACAGCCATCCGACGCTCGGGAGTATCGAGGTCAGAACGGAGGGCGGCCGAACCTGGTTCGACTTTGGCGGCTGGAGCACCGAGGTAGCGGCCACCCAGGAGAGGAGCCCGGTATTGGAGACCATCTCGCCGAGCGTGGCAGGGATGAGGTTCATGCCGTCGCTCGAAAACTCCGTCAGGACGCTGGTGCTCGACGACGGGCAACGCTCTTACACGTTTCGAGAAAGCACGCCGAACGCTGACGAATCGGACGCCGTCTCGTCAAGCCGGTGACGGCGCCTGGGCGGGCGGGTTTGCAGGCGGTCCGCAGCGAGCGGGGCTTCGTTCCAGAGGGTAGAGGCACGCGCGCAGCGGTGCAGGACAAGAGTGTGAGTTTGAAAAACCGATTCCGAGAAATGAAGAAGCCCGCAAGTCGTGAGACTTGCGGGCTTCGGTAGTGGTGGAGCCAGGGAGGATCGAACTCCCGACCTCGTCATTGCGAACGAGAATTCCTTTTGATCATTATGGTCAATAAATGGCTTATAAATGGCTATTTATTGAATTTCGAATTGTCAGAAAGGAATATATGCCACAATTCTGCCACAACCTGTGGCAAGGAGGCGTGGCGGCATGGCAACTCTGAGGAAGCGTGGCCCGTACCAGTGGGAGGCTCAGGTCCGGCGGCGCGGCTGGCCGGCGCAGAGCAAGACCTTCGAGTCCCGCGCCGAGGCCGAGGCCTGGGCGCAGATGATCGAATCGGAAATGGCCCGTGGCGTCTGGCTGGACCGCAGCGAGGCCGAGAGCACCACCCTGCGGGAGCTGCTGGATCGTTACGAGCGCGAGGTGACGCCGCGCAAGCGCAGCGCCGAGCGCGAGAAGTCCTTCCTCACCACTTGGCGGCAGACGCATCTGGCTGCACGCATGGTGTCCACCATTCGCGGTTCGGACGTGGCCCTGCTGCGCGATGACTGGTTGAAGGAAATGGCCCCGGCCTCCGTGCTGCGCCGCTTGCAGGTGCTGAGTCACGTGTTCAACACGGCGCGCAAGGAATGGGGCATGGAGAGCCTGGCCAACCCGGTCGAACTCATCACCAAGCCCTCGCCGAACAACGAGCGCGAGCGGCGCGTCGCCTCAGAAGAGCTGGAACTTATCATTGCCGCTACCGGATCCAGATACCTGCCGGCATTGCTGCGCATCGCCGTCCAGAGTGCCGTGCGGCGCGGTGAATTGATCGGCCTGCTGTGGGAGCATGTCTACCTCGACGGCCACGCCCCGCACTTGCACCTGCCACTGACCAAAAACGGCGACGCGCGCAACGTGCCCCTGCTGCCGGAAGTGGTCGAGGCCATCCACGAATGGCGCAGGGCCGTCGTTGCCGAGTTGGAAGCCCAAGGCAAGGGCGTGGAGCCGCTGCGCGGCCGTGTGTTCCCCATAAGAGCCGATGCCGTCACCCGCGCATTCGGGCGCGCACGTGATCGTGCTCGTGCGACCTATGAGGCCGAATGCGAGCAAGCCGGAAAGCCGGTCGATGCGCAGCTCCTGACGGACCTGACTTTCCACGATTGCCGGCACGAGGCCACGGCGCAACTGGCCACGTTGGTGGGTGGTACCGATCTGGCCAAGATCACTGGCCACCGCGACCCGCGGATGCTGATGCGCTATTACCATCCGACGCCGGAGGAGTTGTCGGCGAAAATCGCCGCCGGCCTGTCGCAGAAGAAGCGGGCAGCGCAGGCCAAAGCACGGGCAGACAAGCGCACCTGAGTGTTGCCCTGTCCATCCTGGTGACGGATGCGGGGGCAAGCCCAGTCATCGTGCTCCGAGCCAGTCTCATGTGCAGGAAGTGGACTGGGCGTGGCCAATTTGGCGTTCAAGCCGCATGCGCAGGATTCGATCCGTGCAAGCTGATCCGCTGACCCCGAAATAGGGCAGCCTGCTCATTCGCTCATGCCGGCACAGCGCCGCCTCCCGTGGCCCATTGAACGGCCTTCTGGCCGAGCAGCAAGCGTGCGCTTCTCCTCTGCGTTGCGACCCTCCGGGTGCAGTCGGCCTGGGTGAATGCCGTTTGGCAGGCCCACGGCGGCGCGGTGTCGTCATGGAGAAGCCAAATGAGCAAGCAGCACATCGACGATTTTCGGGGCGGTTACTCCAGCGAGGATGCCATCCTCGGTCAGGCCGAGGCCATCCTGCGCAAGCGGCTTGAGCGCCAAGGCAAGATCAACCAGCCCGATGACGCCAGCCACTTCCTGCGGATGCGCCTGGCACACCTCGACCACGAAGAATTCCACGTGGTCTTCCTCGACACCCGCCACCGCATCATCGCCGTAGAGGCGATGTTCCGGGGCACCATTGACGGGGCCGAAGTCCACCCCCGCGAAGTTGTCCGTGCTGCACTGCGACATAACGCCGCCGCGATCATCGTCAGCCACAACCACCCTTCGGGCGACCCAACGCCGAGCGCCGCTGATCGTGCCGTCACCGCCCGCCTGAAGCAGGCGTTGGAGCTGGTCGAGATGAGACTGCTCGACCACATCGTGGTCAGCGCCGACGGCTGCGTCAGCTTGGCAGCGCGGGGATGGGTTTAGCCATCCCCCGGCGTGCGCTAGACTTGCGCCGTTGACGCAGGGGAATCAAATGGCAGACGAAGAAGAGCTGGCTGTTGATGGCGCGGAGCAGGCCGAGGAGGAGGCGTTTGTCACTTACGACATTGCCGCATATCCAGCCGATTACACCTTGAGCGTTCTCAATGAGATGTGGGAAAACGACGACATCATCATTCCGCCGTTCCAGCGAAAATTCGTTTGGACGATCAAGCAATCGTCAATGCTGATCGAAAGCCTGCTCATGGGGCTACCAGTTCCACAAGCCTTTTTCTTCGTCGATACAGAGAGTAGAAATCTTGTCATCGACGGCTTGCAGCGCGTCATGTCGATTGTTTACTTCCTGAAAGGATACTTCGGGGAGGAGGATTACCAAGGCAAGAAGACTGTATTTCGCCTGACTGGTCTCAGCGAGAAAAGTCCGTACGCGAACAAAACTTTCGATGAGCTCGACGAGGGCGACAAGCGAAAGCTGAAAGGACGGGTGTTGCGTGTCATCCTGATTAAGCAACTTGGGCCAAGGGACGAAGATACCAGTGCCTATCACATCTTCGAGCGCCTTAATACTGGCGGAACTCCGCTTACCGCACAGGAAATCCGACACTGCGTGTTCAATGGCGACTTGGTCGATTCGCTCACCAAACTCAACTCTGATGGGAACTGGCGAAAGATCGTAGGACGGCAGTCCTTGGACAAGCGACAGAAGGATATCGAGATGATCCTGCGCGTGCTGGCCGTGGCAACGAGAATCGACAAATATGAGAAGCCGATGAAGGAATTTCTCAATACGACGATGAGCCATTACCGCAACGCAGAAGCCCCCGAAGTGAAAGCATTCATCGCTGCTTTTCCTGTGGTGTGCAAGTCAGTCGTGGAGAAACTTGGCGAAAAGCCCTTCAACATCAACGCCGGTCGTATAAATGTCTCGGCATTGGATGGCGTAATGGGGCTGCTGTGCTCTGCCGCAGGCCGTATCCCCGATAACTTGGCTGTACGCTATGCCACCCTAAAAGATGATGCCGAATTCAGGGAGACCTTGTCTGTCAGTACGAGCGATTCCGCCGTGGTCAACCGGCGCATCAAGTCGATAAAGCGAATTCTGCTGGATGCCTGATCCAATGGCATACAAGGGGCATTTCAAACTTGTTGACGATGTTTCGACCCACTTCGACAGCATAGTCGGCGGCGCCAATCCATTCTTGCAAAGTCGGTACGTCGGGTTCTATGCCGTTGCATCCGCAGCCGTTCTTGAACTTTCGTTAAAGCAGATCATCTGTGATTTTGCCAAGCAGGAGCACTCACTTTTTGGTAATTACATTTCCGTCCGTTACGAAAGGATCAACGGCCGCATTAGTGTCAAGAACATAGTCGACGAACATCTAAAACCGTTTGGGGCCCGTTACCAAGGTGATTTTGAGAAGCGCTTGAATGCGGCGGATAGCGACTACATCACCAAACACCAGTTTTCCGTTAAGAGCTCCTATCAATCGCTCCTGACTTGTCGGCATAAATTCGCACATGAGGGAGCTGTTCCTGCCACATTGACCTATGCCGAAGTCAAGAAGGGGTTTTTGGCCGGCAAAGCTGTAATGGAATGCCTCGCCAGCGCCTTGGTACCTTGACCTTCGAGTGAAAGATTTTGGCAACAGAGCCAATCTCAGCATTTGAGACGAAAATCGGACATACTGTCCGCATTCCGTCCCGCCGCCGAGGTTGCGCCATGCAAGACGTTCGTCAGCTCCTGACCACCCTCCGGGGCCGCTACAACCAGCGGGAACTGGCCGAGGCCATCGGCATCAACGTCCGCACCCTGCGCCGCTGGGAGGTCGGGGAGACCGACCCGCCGCCGTATGCCGCTGACGCCATCCGCCAGCGCCTGCTGCCCTTGGCTGATCTCACGCAGGACGGAGACTGCGACTTCCGCTTCATCGACCTGTTCGCCGGCATTGGCGGCATCCGCATGGCCTTCGAGGCCCACGGCGGGCGCTGCGTGTTCACCAGTGAGTGGAATCCCTGGGCGCAGAAGACCTATCTCGCCAACTTCCCTGAAGCGGCGCACGCGCTGGAAGGCGACATCACCAAGGTCGATGCATGTGACATCCCCGACCACGACGTGCTGCTGGCCGGCTTCCCTTGCCAGCCGTTCAGCATCGCCGGCGTGAGCAAGAAAAACGCACTGGGCCGCGCTCACGGCTTCGCTGATGAAACCCAGGGCACCCTGTTCTTCGACGTGGCCCGGATCATCGCCGAGAAGCGCCCAGCCGCGTTCCTGCTTGAAAACGTCAAGAACTTGGTCAGCCACGACAAGGGGAACACCTTCCGGGTCATCAAGAAGGTGCTGGAAGAGGAACTCGGCTACCACATCACTTGTCGCGTGGTGGACGGCGGGCACTTCGTGCCGCAGCACCGCGAGCGCATCCTGATCGTTGGTTTCCGCGAGAAGACCGATTTCAGCTTCGATGATCTGGAACTGCCGAAGCACAAGCCGACCATGAAGGAAATTTTGCACCCGCAGAACGGCAGCGAGAAGCCGGAAGCGCACTACACCACGGGCCCCAAGGCCAAGGTCGACGACCGCTACACGCTCACACCGAAATTGTGGGCCTATTTGCAGGCCTATGCCGAAAAGCATCGCGCCGCCGGAAACGGCTTCGGCTTCGGCCTGGTCACTGGCGACAGCGTGTCGCGCACCTTGTCAGCCCGCTACTACAAGGACGGCTCGGAGATCCTCGTCTCGCAAGGCCCACGCAAGCGCCCGCGCCGGCTCACACCGCGCGAGTGCGCCCGCCTGATGGGCTTCCCGGACGACTTCGTCATCCCGGTCAGCGATACGCAGGCTTATAAGCAGTTCGGCAACAGCGTGGTCATGCCGGTCATGCGCGAAGTCGCGCGCGTGATGAAGCCGCGCATCATGGAGCTTATCGACCCGGAGCTGGCCAAGCAGAAGTCCCTGCTGGCCGCGTAAGCGCATGGACGTGGTGGATGCAGTCACGCGCAGCCGGATGATGGCCGGCATCCGTGGCAAGGACACCAAGCCGGAATTGATCGTGCGCAGCTTCCTGCATCGCGCAGGGCTGCGCTTTCGGCTGCACGCCAAACTGCCAGGCAAGCCCGACCTGGTGCTGCCGAAGCACCGTGTCACCGTCTTCGTGCACGGCTGCTTCTGGCACCGGCACGAGGGCTGCAGCTACGCGACCACGCCCGCGAACAATGCCGCGTTCTGGCAGGAGAAGTTCGCCGCCAACGTGCGCCGCGATGCCAAGGTGAAACAGCAACTGCAAGAGCTGGGCTGGCGGGTGCTGGTCATATGGTCGTGCGAACTGGACGAACGCAAGCTGGCCGACTTGGCGGCTACAATCCGCAAAGGCGCAACATCGGGGTATCGGAATGGCAAAGGCTGATGAAGTGGACAAGTGGCTGTCGGAAATCGACCTCGCTACTGTGTTCACCATGCTCCGCGACAACGGCGTGACAGAGGTTCTTTACAAGGTCCTGCCGCGCAACGCGAACAGCAAGAATCAGGTTTATCTGGCCTCCGACCTGTCTCAGCTCGGCAAGATTCCTTCCGGCGACGTGACCCTGCACCTGTCCACGTCCGAGAAGAACGGCAAGCAGGATGCCGTCTTCCGTTCCGCCCTGGATTTCCACTGGCTGGACCAGCACGGCCAGCCACAGGCCGCGCCAAACGCCAAGCTGATCTTCTATCCGCAGTACCCCGAAGTGCGCTTTTCCGGCTTCCTGCAAGGCAGCAAGAATGCGCCCGGTTCGCTCTGGGTCAAGGAGAAGCGCGGTGAGGAACCGGACCGCATCCTGCTGCTTGGCTTGGGCAACGGCACCAGGGTCTTCGGCATCACCCTGCCACCGGAATCGCCGGCGGCAAAGGAGATTCGCGCCAGCGGCCCGCACGCCGCCTACGGCACCGACGACAAGGACGGCGTGCTGCGCATCCTGCCCATGCCCGGCCAGGAGATCGGCGACGGTTTCCACGAGCTGATGCGCGAGCTTTGCATCATTCATCGCAAAGGCTGGGTTCCCTCGACGCGGCTGGACCCGAACGGCATCCTGGTGCCGTGCAATGCCTCGAACTGCAATGGCAACACGCTGGAATCGCAACTCGGCATCAAATCCAACGGCTATTCGCAGCCCGACTTCCGCGGCTGGGAGGTCAAGGCGAGGCAAGTCACGAACGCCGACAGGCCGGGAGCAAGCGTCGTCACGCTGTTCACGCCGGAACCGACCGCCGGCGTTTACACGGACGAAGGCGTTGAAACCTTCATCCGCCGCTACGGCTATGCCGACACCCAAGGCCGTGCTGATCGCCTGAACTTCGGCGGCATCCACCGGGCCAATCAGCCAGCGCACGGCCGAACGGACCTGCGCTTGGTGCTCGATGGTTTCAACGCCGAAACCGGAAAGTACGCATCGGTTGGTGCCGTCCAGTTGATCGACAAGTGCGACAACATCGCGGCGGCTTGGCCGTTCGCCAAGCTGCTCGATCACTGGAAAGCCAAGCATGCCCACGCCGCATTCGTGCCGTCACAGGCCAGCAAAGCCGGCGAACGTCAGTACCGCTTCGGGCGCAACATCTTGCTGGGAGAAGGCGCGGAATTCCGCCTGCTTCTCAAGGCGTTCCACGAGGGCAAGGTCTATTACGATCCCGGCATCAAACTTGAAGGTGCTTCCACAAGCAGGTCACTGGTCAAGAAGCGCAGCCAGTTTCGGGTGTCCAGCAAAGACCTGCCAGCCCTGTATTTGACCAGCCGCATCGTGGATGCATGCGAAGAGGCTGATTGCTGATTTCAGTGCTGTAGCTGGTCAATAGCCCAAGCGGGATTCCACGTATACCCGTCGCTGGCAGGATGCCTCGGCCGCCCCTAGTTCAGAATTTTGGCCTGGACCAATTCACGAGCAGCAGCCAGGGCGTAGTGTGAGGCGATCTGTTGCCAGTAGTTGGCCTCTTCCGGGGTGTCGGCTCCTTTTTTGCATCTCATGGCGGCATGGAACTTCTCGGGCAGGGGAGCATTGTCGCTGTGCATCAGGTCAACAGCAGTCGCGGCCGAGCGCATTCTGGCAGCAGTGTTCATTCCACTCCCTCGGTTGGTTGTTGCAGATACTTGAGCACTGCAGATTGCTCGACTGGCTTCAGAAACTTCTGAAGCAGATCGTGGACGACCGGGGTGCTGGATGGGTCTTCTTTCAACTGCTTTTCCAGGGTCACACCCAACAGCAGGAGCGCGTGTGTTCGTTCCTTGCGTTTGGATACGGCGCTGCGGCTTTTCAGTCGCTGGATTCGCTCTTCAAGTTGCGCCTTCTTGGCGAGCAATGCCGAAATCCTCTCCTGAGCATTAGCGACCATTTCGTTCTCGTGTCTGTTCCAGAGTATGTAATCTCACATGCGGAACTGATCATTTGCAAGAACAATAAATCAGCTAAACGCTGCAAAACCCTGCAATCTTCAGGTGTGAGATATTCTCAGCGACAGCGTTGTCTTGAGATCGATGCCGCAGCGAGAGCAAGGGCGCACTTATGCAAACTTTCAGTTTGCGTGCGGCCTGCGGCGCTGAATCCCCAGCTCCAGACACCAGAGCATGTTGCCGTGGCCAGCTATCACCTCTGCGTCAAGCCAGTCAGCCGGTCCGCCGGTCGCAGCGCGATTGCTGCGGCCGCCTATCGCGCGGGGGTAGAAATCGCCGACGTTCGCACGGGTGAAGTTCACAACTACACCCGAAAAAAAGGCGTCGAATCGGTGCAGATTCTTTTGCCCGTCAACGCGCCGACGTGGGCCGTTGATCGGGCCACACTATGGAACGCCGTTGAGCAGGCCGAGACCCGGAAAAATTCAACCGTCGCGCGTGAATTTGAGATTGCGCTTCCTGCTGAATTGTCAGCAGCCGAACGGCAGCGGCTCGCCCACGATTTTGCACGTGAAATCGTGGAGCGCCACGGGTGCGCTGCCGATGTCGCCATTCATGCACCTGGGAAGCAGGGCGACCACAGAAATCACCACGCGCATATCCTGGTGACGACGCGCCGACTCGGGTCAGCAGGGTTCACAGAAAAGACGCGGGAGCTTGACGACAAGAAAACCGGGCCTGTGCTGGTGGTCGAGTGGCGGGAGCGGTTTGCCAAATTGCAGAACGAACGCCTGCAGGAGGCGGGCGTCGATGACCGCGTCGATCACCGCAGTTTGGAGGCCCAAGGGATCGACAGGGTGCCAACTTTTCACCTTGGCCCAACAGCTGCAGCAATTGAGCGCAGGACAGGGAGGTCCAGCCGTCGTCGGCTGGACTTCCGGATGGAAATTGAAAGTCGCTTGGCCAGGGCAAAACAAATAGGCGAGCTGGAACGGCAGCTCCGACAAGTCAATTTTGGGATCTTCCTGGAAACCAACATGGCGGAACGAATGGTGCTGCAGGAACAAGCGGCGGCAGCACTTGAAGCCCAGCGGCAGGCAGCGGCGGCGAACATGAAAGTATTGGCGTCGTCGCCTGTGGCGGAGAGGTCGCGTCCCGAGGGGCAAGAACAGCCGCTGCGACCCAAACCACCGGGCGGCGGGCGCACCCCGAGGCCAAGCATGTAAATCCACATGGGAGGCGCCATGATGGCGCCTCCCTGTGTCTCTCAGGGCCTGAACCCCGGCCCATCCTCTCCTCTCGGCGGCTTGGGCCGCCGCGCGGGTGCGGTGGGATCACTTTCACCGTCGTCGTTGAGCTTGATGAGCCGGTCCATCTCATCGACAAAGCGCTGCAGCACGGTCGGCTCGATCCGGGACGCGGATGCAACTGCTCGGGCATTCCATGCTCTAGGATCATCCTTGTCCCCGCCAGCGGCGTGAATTTCACCTAGCAGGTTGAACATTTCTTCGGGCAGATCGGCGCAGGCTTGGACCTCGTTATCTTTGATTGCCTCCTCAAAATCGCCATAGTCGAGCCAGTCTGTGTACTCCTTGCGAGCGACGGACCAAGCGGCAGCTTGCTTGGCGTTTTCCAGGTGTTTTTCAGGGGTAGTGTCTTGCATGGTGATATTCCTTGGGTTGGATTCATCTGGGCGGGAATCGACCAGGTGCAGATCAAGGCGTGCCCTGACCTGACCTGAGATGACCGCTCCTCATGGGCAGCGCCCCTCTAGTCAGGCGAGGGCGCGGCGTAGGGCAGCGGCGATGTGGGGACAACCTGACCGCCCATTGGCCAGCCAAGCCTCCACTTCCCTGGGGGGCGCGTTCTCGGGTGGCAGCAGGGCCCGCGCTTGGTCATCACTGAGCCCATCAGCTTTTTCCTGGAGCTTGGCCTTTTCCTCGGCCTTGGCTTTGGCTTCAGCCACCTGCTGCTCGCGCGCCAATGCTTGTTCCTCTTCCTTGGCGGCTTGCTGCTCGCGTCGCTTCTTCCATGCAGGGCCAGCGGCAGGGATGAAGAGGCCGGCTTCCAGGCGGGCAAGTAGAGATGAGATCCACCCCACAGGGTTCTTAAGTGGCTTTACCTGTCCTGCAAGCTCTTCCAGGAGTTGCAGGCGTTGGTCAGGGGGCAGATCGCCCAACTGGCGGCTGATTGCCGCCTGCGCTTCAATATCGACCCACGCGGGCCAAGGCGGTGGCTCACACGTCACGCCATGTAACGTTTCGCCCGTTTCCTCCGTAGTAGTTGATACATAACTACTACTACCTCTGTAGTCTGTCGCGTTACGAAACGTTTCGCCCGTTTCGCTTGCTCCGGCGGCTTTTTTCCTCGCCCTGAAGGCTTGAACGCGAGATGTGGAAAGCGCAGAGGTCCCCTGCAGCCTTTGCCAGTCCAAGGGTTGAAAGGTGCGAGGGTCGACAAGCTCCAGCTCGGCCAGCCTGAGCATCATGGCGTCAAGGGCAAGGGGATCCAGACCCAGTTTGACCCCAAGCTTGCGTCGTAGAAGTGCAAGAGCAGGCGTGTTGTCGATGATGCCCTGACCTTTGCAACACTTCAGGGCCACGTAATGCCACCTGTCCTCAAAGGCAAGGAGGCGAATGCGCTCATCATCAACCAGCGAGCATGGCTCTTTGAACCAGGAAAGAGGAGTCATCATGTCCCACCCCCCGCCGCGTCCGCAGCAACCGGGGCTTCGCGGCGGGCGGCCACCGCCCGTTTGGTGGCCGGCCAGTCCAATACTTCGGTCCTGAACCACAGCAATTTGTTGCTGGAAGAACTGCGGAAACAGCCAGGTGGTACCAAGTGGTGGAAACGTGGTTGATACAAGTACCGGCGGACGGTCTGTTTGGACAAGCCGAGCAAAAGGGCAACCTGTCCGGCGTCAATGACCTCTTCGCTGGGCAGGATCGGGAGAACGGGAATATTCGAGGGAAGAGTCATGGGCGCGGCTCCCTGACGCCACCCACGGTCCCCGCGCCAGCTTGCCGTGCGGCCCGCTGCTCCGCCTTGGTAGGCCTGCCGCGGCGGCGAGACGGTGGCGGCGGCGAGAGGACCACCACATGGCCAGCCTCGTAGGTTTCAACGTCTACAACGCGCCAAAGCAGGCGGTTTTGGCCAGGTAGACGACAAATAGGGGGCAGCTTCCCAGGTGCGCGGTGCGCATCAGATCGGATGGTGTGTTCAGACTTGTGCCAACGCTGGGCCAAGTCCTCAACGGTAAGGAAAATTGCATCGGTCGTAGAAGGGGGGCGTTCCCGTTCCATAGCGAACTCCTAGGAGTTCCGTGCCGGAGCACGGAAGTCGATGAGTCCGCGACAGCCATGGCCGGCTTAACTCGTAGACGGGCGTTCTGCCGGTCCGGAGTGCATACACAGGCTGTGGTGGGCGCTGTGAGCCAATGGCGGGGTTGTGCCCCTAGTTTCCCTGCTCTCCCGCCGGCGTCGCATTTGTTGTCCCGGCCTCATCACTGGTCCGGGTGCTAGCCTTCGATTTGGCCTTTACCAAATTGGCCGGGCGATTGCCGTCAATTGCACGGCATCCTTTCCTGCCTGCGGGCTTGGTCGCTTTCCCCCCGCAGGTTGCTGGGCTTGATCCGATGCCAATCCTGATAATCGGCCCGAGTCTCACCAGCGCATTGCTGGGCAATGTTGCGCGGCCGGTATGCGGTGTCAAGCTGAACAATTCTGCTAAACGCTGCTAAACGCTGCATTTGCAGCAGGTTGTCATGCCACAAATTTGCCACACAAACCATGCTAAACACTGCGCCACAAAGCAAAACAGCGCTATACACTGCTATGTGTAAAGCGCTGTTTTACAAGGGAATATTGGTGGAGCCAGGGAGGATCGAACTCCCGACCTCGTCATTGCGAACGACGCGCTCTCCCAGCTGAGCTATGGCCCCGTGGCGCGGATCCGTGGACCCGTGCGGGAGGAGAATTCTAGCCTGCCGCGGGCGCGGGCGCCAACAGGGGCGAAAGCGCAGGTTCCAGTTCGGCGCGGCGCCAGCCCTGCAGCGCGGGCGGCCATTGGCCGCTCTCCAGCAGGGCTTCCAGGTGCCGGCGCGAGGCCAGCACGCCATCGGGCAGGGCCAGTTCGCCGCCGCGCCGGGCCACCGCGTCCTGCAGGCGGCGCAGGGCGTTGCGGTCCGGATCGCCGGCGGCCATCGGCATGCCGTCCTCGCCGGGCAGGGGCGTCGCCAGCGCCTGCCAGATCGCTGCGGCCAGGCGCCGTGGCGACTTCGGTGTGGCGTCCAGCTGGCGCTGCAGGGCAGCGGCATCGACCGGCGGGTCGCGCGCCAGCGCCACCGCCAGTTCGTTGTCCAGCACCCAGCTGCGCGGCAGGTCGTGTTCGCGGGCGTGGCGTTCGCGCCAGCGCAGCAGGCGCAGCAGGCGGTGCTGGCCGGGGCCGTCCAGAAACTGGGCCGAGCGCAGCGCCAGGTGCGGCCAGGTTTCGCCCTCGTCGCGCGCCGCGGTGGCGAGCATGCGCTCGATGTCCTCGACCAGCCAGGCTTCGCGGCCCAGTTCGTGCAGCTTGCCGGCGGACGCCCGGTACAGTGCGTCCAGGTGGCGCACGTCGTCGGCGGCGTAGTCGAGCTGGGCCGGGCTGAGCGGGCGGCGCATCCAGTCCGAGCGGGTCTCGCCCTTCGCCAGGGTCGTGCCGCAGACCTGTTCGACCAGCTTCTGGTAGCCCATGCCCGCGCCGATCCCGGCCAGCGCGGCGGCCGGCTGGGTGTCGTACATCGGCCGCGGCAGGGTGCCGCAGGCGCAGCGCAGGACGATCAGGTCCTCGCTGGCGCTGTGCATGATCTTGAGCACGCCCGGCGCCTCCAGCCAGGCGGCCAGGGCCTGGGTCATCCCCGGCACGAGCGGGTCGATCAGCAGGATTTCGTCGCCCACAGCCATCTGCACCAACGCCAGGCGCGGCCAGTAGGTGCGTTCGCGGATGAATTCGGTGTCCAGGCCGATCCGGGACGGGGCATGCTGCAGCCGGTCCAGCAGGTCGCCGGGTCGGTCGATCCAGAGGGGTTCTGACACGTGGGTTCCGTGGTGACGTTGCGGTTGCCCCTGCGGGCTGGGATAGCCTAACGTCAAACCGTCCGGGACGGTGATGGAGGCGGGACTCGTGCGCAGGGGCGGTCGGGCATTGCTGTGGACGGCGATCCTGCTGGCCGGTGCCTGCGGGCGCGGCCAGCAGG
>Ga0056909_1001235_pt1 | contig 16518 bp, 13 predicted proteins | sample EBPBio102011_DNA_FD_62115 | JGI IMG/M metagenome (GOLD analysis project Ga0056909, IMG submission 62115) | Wastewater treatment Type I Accumulibacter community from EBPR Bioreactor in Madison, WI, USA - Reactor 1_1/10/2011_ DNA | ecosystem: Engineered > Bioreactor > EBPR > Anaerobic-Aerobic >...
CGGCGTGCTCAGCCCGATCGTGCACACCATCCCGGTGCAGATGCTGGCGTACCACGCCGCGCTGTCACGCGGCACCGACGTCGACAAGCCTCGCAACCTCGCCAAGTCGGTGACGGTGGAATAGCCGGGGCGGTTCGGGGCGCGTCTTCCGGCGGCGCCGCCCGCGGCGGTCGTCAGGGCACGGTGCAGGTCAGCGTGAACACGGCGTTGCCGCCGACGGGCAGCGCCGGCAGGACCAGGCCGCTGGTCGTCAGCAGGCCCACGTCCAGCGACACCGGGCATTGCGCGCCGCCGCTCGCGCTGCAGCTGATGCTGCTGCAGCTGAGGTTGGCAGGCGTGTCGCGTACGGTCGCGCCGTGGGCGGCGTCGGGGCCGGCGTTGGCCACGCGCAGCGTGTAGGTGGTGCTGCTGCCCGACAGCAGGGTGTCGCCGCCGAGGTCCACGTCGCCGTTCTGCCCGGGCGTGTTGGTCTTGGTGATCGACAGGTCGGCGCGCACGCTGCGGGTGTTGGCGAAGGTGCAGGTCAGGTCGTCGCCGGCCACCGGGGTCACGCTGAAGCTGGTGCCGCTGCCGCTGGGCGCCTGTCCACCGGCGTGGGCATTGGTGCACGACCAGGCGCTGGTGTAATGCGCGGCCAGGTTGGTGGCGCCGGCGCCGGTCTCCGACAGCGCATAGGCGCTGCCGATGGTCGCCGGCGAGACCAGCACGCTGCCAGCGGCGGCGGTGCCGCTGCCGGTGGTGGTCACGGCCGCGGGCGCGCCCGGGCCGGCGATCGCCAGCGTGAACTGGTCGGCGGCGTCGAAGCGGCCGTTCGGCAGCGACTTCTGCAGGCGCACGATCGGCTGGCGCGTGTTGGTGAAGGTGCACTGCACCTGGGCGTTGACCACGGTCGCGGCGGCGTTGAGGGTCACCGTGGCCGCGGCCAGGTCGACCGTCGCGACGCCGCCCGAGGGCAGGCCGGTGCAGGTGATGTCGGTCAGGCGCCAGCCGGCGGGCACGGCCTCGGTGATCGCTGTGGCGGTGCCGGGCGTCGTCAGGAACTGCGCCGCGCCGGTGACCGCGGTGTTCTCGGCGGTGGTGGTGATGGTGTGGTTGGCCACGCCGTTGCCGCCGCTGAAGCTGAAGCTACCGACGCCGCCGATGGTGGTCTTGCGCAGCGTCACCTGCGGCGCGCGCAGGTCGGAGTCGGTGGCGCTGTTGTTGCCGGGCGTGTTGTCGATCACGCTGTCGGTCGGCAGCACCTGCACGCTGTTGACCAGGGTGCCGGTGTAGCTGAGGGGCGCGGTCAGGGTGACGCGGAACGTGACGGCACCGCCCACCGGCAGGTCCAGGCCCGGCCAGTTGATCGTCGTCGCGCCGCTGACCGAGCCGCTGGTGGTCTCGCCGCAGCTGGTGCCGGCCGGGCTGCCGGCATTGACCGCGCAGGTCCAGGTGGCGGCGGTGATGCCGGCGGGCAGGGTGTCGACCACCGGCTGGTTCTGCGCCCCGAACGGGCCGTTGTTGCGCACCACGATGTCGTAGGTGCGCGCCTGGCCGGGCACGTAGGTGTCGTTGGCCAGGTCGTTCGGCCCGGAGGCGGGGGTGTTGGTCTTGGTCACGGCCAGGTCCGCGCCGAAGGCCAGTGGCGAGGAGGGGCAGTGGTAGCCGTCGTTCGAATCCGAGGCGGTCGCCGGGCCGATCTGCACCGCGGCACCGGTGGTCACGTCGAACTGGTAGAAGCCACCGGCGTTGTGGATGCCGAACAGGCCGTTCGGCGCACCCATCATGCCGCCGACATGGGAGCCGTTGGTCAGGCCATTGGGGGCGCCGATGTTGCTGACGGTGCCGTCGAGGTCGATGCGGACCATCTGCCCGCTCAGCTGCACGGCGTAGAAGGCGTCGTTGGTGTAGGCGATGTCCGCGACGCTGATCGAGCTCGTGAACGGGATGAGCGTGGCCGTGAGCGGCGAGGCGTTCACGTCGATGGCATACATCTGCGCCTGCGGCGACTGGTTGTGCAGCACGTACAGGATGTTGCCCGCCGCGGTGAAGGCGCCGCTGATATAGGTGCGCTGGCCGATCGGGGCCCCCGCCACCGGCAGGCTGCCCACGGTCCCCAGGTTGGTCGTCGTGCCGTTGCCGCTGATCCGCCACAGCTGGTTCGACGCGGCATTGCCGTTCCCGGCGTTGCGGATGTAGTAGAGGCTGCCATCGGCCGGATTGATGTCGCCGGCGTTGAGGAAGTGCTGGGTTCCCGGCTGGGTGATCGTCAGCGCGGTCGGGAAGGTGACCGGGCTGGCCGAGGTATCGACCAGCGAGAGCCGGTTGGTCTGCGACAGCCACATGCGGCTGTCGCAGGCCAGTGGCGGCGCGATCTGCGCCTGCGCCAGGCCGCTCCAGGCCAGGCACAGCAGCAGCAGGCCGCGCAGCAGGGCGACGGCGCGCGCCGGACGCGCGGCGGGGCCGCGCTTTTCAAAGGGCGCATGGAGCCGGGCCGGACCTTCGTCCGGCATCATGCCTGTGGTGCTCAATATCGTGCCTCCCCTAAGGCATCGGTACGGATCGCAATGCACCACGGCCGTGGTGCCCATTACCGACCCAATTAGAGAAGGAGTGGGCCGGACGGCCGTCAGGCTTTAAGATGAATTCAGATTCGCGCGGCTGCAATGGATTGCGGCTTCCCGGCCCCGTGCCCGGACCCCTCCCGCAACCACAACGCGTGCCCGATCCGATGCCAGCCAACGATTCTGCCGCGGGTTCGCCCTCGGGAGAGACCCGCGAGTCCGTGACCCTGCTGCTGGGGCAGGTGCGCGAGGGCGAGCCGCAGGCCTGGGACCGGATCTACGCCCTGCTGTACCAGGACCTGCACCAGCTGGCACGCATGCAGCTGCGCCGCCACCGCGGCGCGGGCGCGTCGCCAACCTCGCTGGTCAGCGATGCCTGGCTGAAGCTGGCCGACGCCGCCAGCAACGCCGAGAACCGCGCGCACCTGGTGGGGCTGATGGCGCGGGCGATGCGCTACGCGATCCTCGACGAGTCCAAGCGGCGCCTGGCCGGCAAGCGCGGCGCGCAGGAGCAGCACTTCGCCCTGGACGAGATCGACGTGGCGTCGCCTGAGATGGACGTGGAGGAACTGCTGCAGCTCGACCAGGCGCTGAAGCGGCTGGCCGCGATCGAGCCGCGGCTGGAGACCCTCGTCGGCCTGCGCTACTTCGGTGGCCTGGACGATCGCGAGATCGGCCTGCTGCTCGGGATCAGCGAGCGCACCGTCCGCCGCGACTGGCGGCGCGCGCGCAGCTTCCTGATCACCTGCATGGACGACGGCTGATGTCGGCCGACGCGCGCGCGCTGCACCTGTTCGACGAACTCCTTGCGCTGTCGGCCGGGGCGCGCGAGGCGACGCTGGCGGCGCTGCGCCACGACGATCCCGAAGCGCACGCGCTGCTGCAGTCGATGCTGCGCGCCGACGCCCGGCGCCACCTGATCGACCAACCCTGGCCGGGCGTGCCGCAGGGGCCGGCGGCGGCCGCGGACGACCCCCGCATCGGCACGCGGCTCGGCCCGTGGCGGATCGAGCGCAGGATCGCCGAGGGCGGTATGGGCGCGGTGTACGAGGCGCATCGCGACGACGGCCAGTACCGGCAGCGGGTCGCGTTGAAGTGCGTGCGCGCCGACCTGGTCTCGCCGCAGCTGCTGGAGGCCTTCCGCGCCGAGCGCGAGCACCTGGCGCAGCTGGAGCACCCGCACATCGCGACCCTGCTCGACGGCGGCGTGGATGCGGACGGCATCCCCTGGTTCGCCATGCGTTACGTCGAGGGCGAACCGATCGACGCCTGGTGCGACCAGTGCCGGCTGCCGCTGGAGGCGCGCGTCGACCTGTTCGCGCAGGCCTGCGATGCCGTCGCGCACGCGCATGCGAGGGGCATCGTGCACCGCGACATCAAGCCGTCGAACCTGCTGGTCACGCCGCCGGGCAAGGTGCACGTGCTCGACTTCGGCCTGTCCCACCCGGGCCACGCCGAGGGCGGGGCGCCGCTGGCGGTGTCACCCGGCTACACCGCGCCGGAAGTGCTGCGCGGGGCCGCGCCCGGCGCGCAGGCCGACGTGTTCTCGCTGGGCATCGTGCTGGCGCGGCTGCTGGGCGGGTTCCTGCCCAGTCATTCGCTGCTGGGCGGCGCACTGCTCGACCAGCGCCTGCCGCCGCTGTCGCGGCTGGCGCGGGAGGCGCCGGAGGGGACCGCGGCGTGGCGGGGGTTCGCCGACGAGGCGGCACTGGCGCAGCGGCTGCGCGGCGACCTCGATGCCCTCGTGGCGCGCTGCGTCGACCCTGATCCCGCCCGGCGCTATCCCGACGCGGCCGCGCTGGTCGATGACCTGCGGCGCTGGCGCGCGCAGCGGCCCGTGGCGGCGCGGGCAGGCGGTTGGCTCTACCGCAGCGGGCGGCTGGTGGCGCGCCACCGCATGGTCGCCGGCCTCGCCGGGATGGTGCTGCTGTCCGCCCTGGTGGGCGTGGGCAGCGCCTGGTGGCTGCAGCAGCGCGCGCAGCGCGAAGCCGCGGCCTCGGCGTCGGTGGCCGCGCTGTTCGAGCGCACCCTCGGCACCGCCGCCCTGTCCGGGCTGGGCGAGGTGCCGCTGTCGTCCGCGCGCCTGCTGGAGCAGACCGAGGCCCAGGTCCGCGCGTCGGGGCTGCAGGACCAGCCGCAGGTGCTGATGCAGGCGCTGGATTCGCTGGCGCGTGGCTACGCCGTGATCGGCGACTACCGGCACGCGACGGCGCTGGCGAACGAAGCAGCGACGATCAATGCCGGCGACCACGACGCGCAGCAGCACGCCGATGCCACCCTGGCCTCGCTGCTCAACATCCAGGCACGCCATGCCGAAGCGCGCCAGGTGGCGCAACGCGCGCTGGACGCCATGCCCGCCGACGGCAGCGGGCGTCCGTTGCGGGTGCGGCTGATGGCCGAGATCGCGCGCAGCCGCTGGAACGAGGGCGAGCGCGACGCCGCGCGCGCGATGCTGGAGGAGGCCATGGCCCTGGCGCGCCAGGAGCCCGATCCGGCGATGCTGGTCGAACTGCTGCTGCTGCGCGGCGACTGGTCGCGGCGGATGCTGGTGCCCGCCGCCGCCGCCGCGGACGCCGACCGTGCGCTCGCCCTGGCCGCGCCGGACTCGCTGCTGGCCGACGAGGCGAAGCGGCTGCGAGGCCGCGTGTTCCAGCAGCAGGAGTCCACGCGCGAGGCGCTGGCATTGTTCCAGGCGGTGGCCGAGAGCCAGGCCATGCGCCTGGGCGAACAGCATCCCGAAACCGCCCGGACGCTGCTGCTGCTGGCGTATGCGCAGGGCGCGGTGCGCGACAAGGATGCGGCGTGGTCCACCCTGGCCCGTGCCCAGCGCCTCCTGGCCGCCGCCTATGGGACCGAACACGTCGAGTACGGCGAGAGCCTGCGGGTCGCCGCAAGCCTGCACGCCTGGGTGGGGCAGGCGGCCGAAGCGGAAGCCGCGGGCCGTGAGGCGCTTCGCATCTTCGAGCAGGCCTATGGCCCGCGCCACGAGAACACGCTGCGGATGCGCGCCCTGTTCGGCATCAACCTCCTCCTGCCAGGCGCGACGCCGGCGCAGCGCACCGAGGGCATCGGCGCGTTGCGCCAGGTGGCGGCCGACTCACGCCAGACGGGGGTCCCCGCGCCCTACGCGCAGTTGAGCCTGGCCAAGGCCCTGGCCTGGCAAGGACAAGCCGGGGACTTCCAGGAGGCGGCGGTCCTGCTGGCGCAGGCGCAGGCGGACATCGAGCGCGCGCTGGGCGCTGGCCATCCCGCCCACAACGCAGCGCAATCCCTGGGCGCGTACCTGCGCTACCGGCTCGGCGACCTCGACGGCGCCGAGGCCTTGCTGCAGGCCGCGGTGCCGCGCCTGATCGCCACGCTGCCGAACAACAACGCGGCGGTTGGACTGTGCACGGTCACCCAGGTCCAGGCCGCGATCCTGTCGGCGAAGCACCAGCCGGCGCAGGCCACGGCGTGGCTGCGCGAAGCCCTTGCCCTGCGCAAGGCGAAGCCGGCGCTGTTCGTCGGCGACACCTGCGGACCGAAGCTCGACCAGGCCGTGTCCGCGCTGCGCAGGACCGGCCGCTACGTGATGGAGAAACCCTGAGTCGCCGGCGCGCGACGCGCGTGCCGCCTGGCGGTCACGGCGGCGGCGCAGGCACGAAAAAGCCCCGCTTCCGCGGGGCTCCGGGTGTTGGTGGCTATGGGTGGACTCGAACCACCGACCCCAGCATTATGAGTGCTGTGCTCTAACCGGCTGAGCTACATAGCCATCGGCCGCGGATCGCGGCGAGCCGCGTATTGTCGGGCCGGCCCGTAGCGGAGTCAACGCCGTTGGCCCGAGCTTGTCGCGTTCCCCTGCGCGTGGCAGAGTCGGCGACAGTAGATTCTGGAGTCCGCATCGTGATCGATCCGGACGGGTATCGCCCCAACGTCGGCATCGTGCTGATGCATCCTGACGGTCGCGTGTTCTGGGCCCGGCGGGTGCGTCGCGACGGCTGGCAGTTCCCGCAGGGCGGGATGAACAGCGACGAGACGCCGCTGGAGGCGATGTACCGCGAGCTGCGCGAGGAAACCGGTCTCTTGCCCGAGCACGTGGCCGTGCTCGGCGTCACCCCGGGCTGGCTGCGCTACCGGCTGCCGCGCAACGCGGTGCGCCGCAACGACCGGCTGGTGTGCATCGGCCAGAAGCAGGTCTGGTTCCTGCTGCAGTTCGTCGGCGCGGAGAGCGACCTGCGCCTGGACATGACCGACAAACCCGAGTTCGACCACTGGCGCTGGGTCGATTTCTGGTATCCGCTGGACCACGTGGTGATGTTCAAGCGCGGCGTCTACACCAGCGCCCTGTCGCACCTGGCGCCGTTCGCGCGGCAGATCGCCGGGGCGCTCGCGATCCCGGCCGCCACCCTGGAACGGCGCGAGCGCGGGCCGGCGCGGCGGCCGCCGCGGGCCGGGGCCAGCGGGCGCCCGGGTGGCGTCCGCGACTCGGATGCCGGCGGAGGCTGAATACGAGTCTTGGCGGGATTGACAATCATTCTCACGCATGGCGCAATGGGCGCCCGTTCCCAGGTCCGGCCCGCCGTGTACGTCTGTGTCTGCAATGGAGTCACCGAGCAGGACATCCGCCAGGCGGCCGCGGCCGGCTGCGCCAGCATGTCCGAGCTGACCATGCGCACCGGGTGTGGCGCCTGCTGCGGGACCTGCGTGGACACGGCCTGCGACCTGCTGGCCGAGCTGCATCCGGCGACGCCGTCGACGTCCGGCAACGTGCTGCCGTTCCCGCAGGTTGCACGCGCGGCCTGAGCGTCGCGGCGCGATGGCGCGGCATCGCGCGACGCCGATACGAATGCACACAATTCCCGTTTCGCCACGCTGCGTGGCGAGACGCTAGAGTCCGTGCGTCCACGACGCGCGGAGCACGGCGATGAAGGGTGATGCCCAGGTCATCAAGTACCTCAACCAGGTGCTCTACAACGAACTCACCGCCATCAACCAGTACTTCCTGCACGCCAAGATGCTGAAGAACTGGGGGCTGGAGGAACTGGCCAAGCACGAGTACGCCGAGTCGATCGACGAGATGAAGCATGCCGACGCGCTGGCCGAACGCATCCTGTTCCTCGAGGGACTGCCGAATTTCCAGGCGCTGGGCAAGCTGAAGATCGGCGAGAACCCGGTCGAGCTGCTGCGCTGCGACCTGGCGCTGGAAATGGAGGGCCTGCCGTTGCTGCGTGAGGCCATTGCGTACTGCGAAACCGCGGGCGACTACGTCAGCCGCAAGCTGCTGGCGGACATCCTGGACAACGAGGAGGAGCACGTCGACTGGATCGAGACCCAGCTCGACCTGGTCTCGCGCGTCGGCGAGCAGAACTACCTGCAGAGCAAGATCGACGATTGACCGCGCCGCGGCGGGCGCGGCGGCTCAGGCCTGCTGCGCCTGGCGCCGCGCCAACATCAGCTGCTTGACGCGCGCGAACTCGTTGGCGATCAGGGCGACGGCCACGGCCGGGCGTTCGATCGACTTCTCGCGCGCGGCCAGCTCGACGCGCTTGGCCGCGGCCGACAGCGACATCGCGCCGAGGTTGGCGCTGGAGGACTTGAGCGAGTGCGCGGCATCGCGCAACGCGTCGTAGTCGGGGCCGGCGGCGGCGTTCTCCAGCGCGGCGATCAGGCGCGGGGTGTCGTCGAGGAACACGTCGACCAGGCGGTCCACCTCGTCGCCGAGCATGGCGTGCAGGTCGTCGAGGATCTCGGTGTCGAGCAGGAGCGGCGCGGCCGGTCGCGCCGGCGCGGCCGTGGCGGGCGGCACAGCCTCTTGGACAGGCGCGGACGGCGCGGGCGTCGGCGTCGGTGCAGATGGCGGGGGCGCGGCAGGCGCGGCAGGCGCGGTCTCGAAGCCGTGCGTGATGACCGGTTCCGGCGGCAGCGGTTCGTAGGACGACGGCAGCGGCGCGGCCGCCAGCGGCTCGAGTGCGGCCGGTTCGACCAGGCCGTCCCGCGCGGGCGTCTCCTGCGCGGCGCCGACCGCGGGATCGCGGGTGGGCAGGCCCAGCAGCTGCGGGTCCAGTTCGGTCGCGGCGGACGCGGGCGCGACCTGGCTGGCGAAATCGGCGAATTCCGGCGGCACCGTGATCTGGTCCGGATCCCACCAGCGATGCAGGCAGCGTTCCAGTTCGCTGCGCGTGACCGGCTTGGGCAGGTAGTCGTCCATGCCCGCGTCGAGGCACTTCTGGCGGTCGCCGGCCATGGCATTCGCGGTCATGGCGATGATCGGCAGGCGGCGGCCATCGCCGCCCGCCTCCTCGCTCGCGCGCCAGCGCTGAGTGGCGGTATAGCCGTCCATCACCGGCATCTGGCAATCCATCAGCACGATGTCGTAGCGCGAGGCGGACATCCGCAGCAGGGCGGCCTCGCCGTTGCTGGCGGTGTCGCAGGTGATGCCCAGCACGCCGAGCAGGCGCTGGCCCACCATCAGGTTGACGGGGTTGTCCTCGACCAGCAGTACGCGGGGCTTGCGGGTGTTCACCGGTTTGTCCGTGGACGGGGCCGCGGTGGCCGGCGCGGCGGGGGCGGGTTCGTGCGCGGCGGCGGCCGGGCGTTCGTCGTCGTCGCGCACCGGGCCGAACAGGGCGGCGCGCAGGTCGGCGTCGGGTGCCTGCCGGCTGAGCAGGGTGACGCCGCGCTGCAGTTCCTCGGCCACCGGGTCCTCGCCGTACAGGCAGACCAGGCGCAGGTCGCCGTACACCGCCTGGCGGCCGAGGTTGCGGTACAGCGCCAGCGCGGTGTTGCGCATGCCGGACAGGTCGGCCAGCACCGTGGTGTAGGCCCACGGCGGGCCCTGGTTGGCGGCGGTGCGCAGCCGGTCCAGCGCCTCCTGGGTGGTTTCCACCGCACTCACGCGCAGGCCCCAGTTGGGCAGCAGCATGCTCAGGCGCAGGCGCAGGCGCGGGTCGGCGCTGAGCAGCAGCAGGCGACCGCCCTGCGGCGTCTTGTCCTCGGCCTGCATGTCGCCCTGGACCTTCAGCAGCGGGATCTCGAACCAGAACGTGGCGCCCAGGCCGGGCTCGGACTCGACGCCGATGCGCCCGCCCATCAGGTCGACGATGCGCTTGCAGATCGCCAGCCCCAGGCCGGTGCCGCCGTACAGGCGCGTGGTCGAGGCGTCGGCCTGGCTGAAGGCCTGGAACAGCCGGCCCTGCGCGGCCTGCGAGATGCCGATGCCGGTATCGCGGACCTCGAAGCGCACGTGGTGCTGCGCCGCGGTCTCGCCGATCTTGCGCAGGGTGAGCGTGACCGACCCGCGCTCGGTGAACTTGACCGCGTTGCTGATCAGGTTGCCGAGCACCTGGCGCAGGCGCACCGGGTCGCCGCGGACCGGCAGGCGTACGCCGGGGTCGATCTGCATCTGCAGGCGCAGGCCCTTGCTCTGCGCCGGGCGCTCCATCAGCTGGAGCACGCCGTCGACCAGCTCGCGCAGGTTGAACGAGGTGCTCTCCAGGTCGAGCTTGTCGGCCTCGAGCTTGGAGTAGTCGAGGATGTCGTCGACGATGCGCAGCATCTGCTGCGACGACAGGTACGCGGTGCGCACCAGTTCGGCGTGGTCGGCGGCGAGGCGCGCATGCATCAGCAGGTCGAGCATCGGCACGATGCCGTTGAGCGGCGTGCGGATCTCGTGGCTCATCGTCGCCAGGAACTCGCCCTTGGACATCACCGCCGATTCGGCCGCCTGCTTGGCCTGGCGCAGTTCCTGTTCGAGCTGGGTATGGCGGTCGAGTTCGCGCTGCAGCTCGTTGAGCGAGTCCTCGTCGCGGCGTGCGCGCTCGTCGGCTTCCTCCAGCTGGCGCTCGCGCGAACGCATGTTGTAGACCACCGCGATCACGCCGAACACCGCCAGCAGCGCCATTACCAGGGCCATGCCCTGCCATGGGCCCTGCGTGCCGGTCACGTGCAGCAGCATGGCCAGCGCCGCGCCGCCGGCAGCGCCGAGGGCGAACCAGCGCAGCATCAGGGTGGACGGGCGGGCACGGCTGAGCATGGCTAGAGCACCGAATGGCGGAAGTCGAACTCGAGGTCGCCGGCCGGGCGCTGCACCAGGTTGCCCTGGATGAAATCGACGCCGGTCATCCACAGCGTGGCGGCCGACTGCGCGTCCTCGACCTGCTGGCCGATCACCTGCAGCCCCAGCCGGTGCGCATGCTCGATTGCGCTGCGCATCTCGTCGCGCACCTGGCCATCGTCGAGCTGGCTGGCGTAGCGCGAGGACAGCCGCACGTAACCCAGCGGCAGCTGCGCGATCAGCGCATTGGACTCGGTGCCGAACCGGTACTGGCTCAGGCACAGCTGCACGCCGGCGGAGACCATCGCCTGGCAGAACTCCTGCAGCGACAGCGCATGGATCAGCGCATCCTCCTGCCGCACGTCGACCACCAGGGCGGTGCCGGCCACGCCGGCCTCCGCGAGGGCCTGCAGCAGCCAGGCGGCATAGCCGTCCTGGGCCAGCGTCTGTGGCGACTGGGTCACGAACAGGCGCAGCGCGCGACCCTCCGCGCCGTGCCGGCGCAAGGCCTCGATCGCGATCTCGAACACGCGCCGGTCGACGTCATGCAGCGCGCCGATGCGCGCCGCGGCCAGCAGCACCTCGCCGGCCGGGTGCAGTTCGCCCTGCGCGTCGCGCAGGCGCACCAGCACCTGGTACTGCGCATCGTCGCCGCCGGCCACCGCCACGATCGGCTGGAACGCGGCCACCAGGCCGCCGGAGGACAGGGCTTCGCGCAGGGTCTCGGCCAGCGCGTCCGCGCGCAGGTCTTCCTGCGACACCGGGCGCTCCCAGCCGGCGATGCCGGCGGGCAGGCTGCGCGCGTCGCGCAGCGCCTCCTCGGCGGCGGACAGCGCGCCGCCGGCGTCGGCGAAGCCCTGCGCCAGCGGCGCATAGCCCACCAGCACGCGCAGGCGGATCTGCTGGCCGTCGACCGGGAAGGCATGCTGTCCCAGGCCGTCGCGCAGGGTGCGCGCGAATGCCGGCAGGGTGTCGTGGCCCAGCCCGCGCGCGAACACCAGGTAGGTGTTGTCGTTGAGGCGCGAGGTGGCGTGGCCCTCGGCGATCCCGCCCAGGTGCCGGCTGGCATCGGTCAACAGCGTTTCCAGCGCGGCATAGCCGAAGCGGTCGCGCAACGCCGCGGTGCCCGCGACCTCGACGAAGTAAACGGCGCCGTCCTGCTCGCCGCCGACCGAGGACGACAGCAGCTGCAGCATCTGCTGGCGCGTATGCAACCCGGTCACCGGATGGCGGCCGGCGCCCTCCGGCGCGGGCTGGCGCTGCGCGCGCGCGCGGCGGATGCGGTTCTGCACCGCGGAGATCAGGTGCCGCGGGCGCACCGGCTTGCGCAGGAAATCGTCGGCGCCGATGTCGAGCGCGTCGAAGCGCCGCTCCGGGTCCTCGTCGCCGGTGAGGAACACCACCGGCGTCTGCGCGAACTCGGCGTGGGCGCGGATCATCGCGGTCAGCTCGGCGCCGTCGAGGCCGGGCATGTGCAGGTCCATCAGCACCAGGTCCGGGCGCAGCTGTTCGAGCGCGCCCATGACTTCGCTGGTGACCGAGGCCACCTGCGCCTGCATGCCGGCGCCGAACAGCACGCTCTCGGCGAACAGCGCCTGGCTGGGATCGTCCTCGACGATCAGCACGCGGTACTGGGTGCCGTCTTCCTTGGCTTCCAGCGCGGGCGTTGCCGGCTGCGGCAGCGCCTCGGCGGCGGCGGGCGCGGCGGCGACGGACGGCAACACGGGCGCCGGCGCATCCGCGCTCCAGCGTCGCCAGTAGTGGGCCGGTGGGAATTCCGCCCGGCGGCGGTTGTCGGCGGCGGACATCCGCTCAACCTTGCCGGAAAGCAGGGGGGCAGGCAACCGCCGCCGCGCCGAGGCCGCGGTCGCCGTGCACGCAGGCGCCGACCGAAGGCGCGGCCACGCACCGGCACGGTGCGAACAATGAACGATGTCGCGATGCGTCTGCCTGCGCAGCCACGCGTAGAGTCCCCGGAATCCCCCAGCGCCGCATTATTGCGCCAATGCGGGCCGGCCGCACGACACGCGACGCACATTCCCGACGGAGGGTGCGACGCGCGTCTCAGCCGGGCGCCGGGCGGGGGGCGCGCCTGAACAGGCGGCGCCAGACCCACCACAGCGTCAGCGCGACGAGCACGCCGATGCCGAGCACGATCGCCAGCGCCGCCCAGGGATAGGCCCAGGCCAGGCCCAGGGCGCCGACCACCACCACGTCCTCGGTGGCCGAGGCGGTCCAGTTGCTCACCGGCTCGGGCGAGGTGTTGAGCAGGGCGCGCGAGCCGGCCTTGAGCAGGTGGCTGCTGAGCGCCACGCCGGCGCCCGTGGCGAGCATGCCGGCACCGAGCTGGCCGTCGGGCGAGAGCGCCGCGGCGGCGAGGAAGGCACCGGCCGGCACCCGCGCGAGGGTCTGCAGCAGGTCCCAGCCCGAATCGACGCCGGGGATCTTGTCGGCGAAGAACTCGGCGACGGCCAGCGCGCCCGACACGCCCAGCACCCACGGCGAGGTGGTGGCCTCCAGCGCGGGCGGCAGGTCGAGCCAGCCCAGCGCACCGGCAAGGCCGACCCCGAACACGGTGAGGTAGGCCCGGATCCCGGCCAGCCAGGCCAGCAGGATGCCGATGGCGAACAGGTGGGCGTCGGTCATGGTGCAGTCCCTCGCAGGCCCGGTTCGGCTGAACGCCGCCCAAGGAGGTGGCCTGTGCGGCGCAGTATATGAAGCCCGGTGCCTTGACGCAGGCTTAAGCCCGTCGCTATACCGGCCGGATGACGGATCCAGACCAGACCCCCGCCCCGGCCACGACGCAGCATGCGCCCGCGCCGCCCGTGCCCGGCCATCGCTGGCTGTACCTCGCGCTGGTGGTGTTCGCCGCCAGCCTCGCGTTTGGCGCCTGGGGCGCCTGGCAGGTGCTGGCGGGCGGCGGCGAGGCGCGACCCGGGCAGGCGGCGCAGCAGGCCAGCCTCGAGGCGCTGGAGCAGCGAGTCGCCACCCTCACCCGCTCCGACCAGATCAGCCGCGACGCCAACCGCGACCTTCAGGGCACGCTGGCCGAACGCGACGAGGAGATCTCGGCCCTGCGCGCGGACGTCGCGTTCTACGAACGCTTCGTCGGCGCCACCGCGCAGCGCCGTGGCCTGGCCGTGCACGAACTGTCGCTGCGGCCGCAGGCCGACCACGCCTGGCACTACACGGTGACGCTGACCCAGAACCTCAACCGCGGCGCGGTCAGCAGCGGCCGGCTGACGCTCTCGGTGGAGGGCACCGAGGACGGCAAGCTGCGCCGGCTGGCCTGGGCGGACCTGCGCCAGCAGCCGGGCGCGCCGGGCGTCGACTATTCCTTCAAGTACTTCCAGCAGGTGGAAGGCGACATCCTGCTGCCGCCGGGCTTCCAGCCGCTGCGCATCAGCGTGCGCCTGGCCCCGGCCGGCGGCGCGCCGGTCGAGCACGCGGTCCCCTGGAACGAGGCCGCCCGCGCGCCCGCCGGCTGAACGGGCGCCACGCGCGGGCGCGCTTGAACTCCGCCGGCGGCCCCCCCATCCTGCTGTCATGGACAACGCGCCCCACTATCTGTCGCTCGAACGCCCGCTGGACTTCACCCTGGCCGCGGCCGGCAAGGTTCGCGAGCTGATCGCCGAGGAGGGCAACGCGGCGCTCAAGCTGCGCGTGTACATCCAGGGCGGCGGCTGCTCCGGCTTCCAGTACGGCTTCGAGTTCGACGAACAGCAGGCCGAGGACGACCTCGCGGTGACCACCGATGGGGTCACGCTCGTGGTCGATCCGCTCAGCCTGCAGTACCTGATGGGCGCTTCGGTGGATTACGTCGAGGGCCTGCACGGCGCCCAGTTCACCATCCGCAACCCCAACGCCAAGTCGACCTGCGGCTGCGGCTCCTCGTTCACCGTCTGATCGCCTGACCCCGATGCCTGCGCCCGGATCGCCGTTCGCCTTCGTCGACGGCGCGCTGGACCGCGCCGAACACGTGCGCGGCGATGGCGCACGGCTCGCTGCGCTGTGGCCGGACGCGCGGCTGCTGCGGCTCGACGGCGCCGGCCATGCGCTGGCCGACGCCGCGGGCGGGCCGCTGGCGGTGACCGGCGCAAGCCATCCCGACGCCGCCGCCGATGCGGTGCTGCTCGGCCTCGAAGGCGAACGCGCCTGGTTCGCGACGGCCGTCGGCGCCGACGAGGACCGCGACGTACCGCGCGTCGACCTGCGCACCGCCGCCGCCACCTGGCCGGTGCGCGAGGCCACCGCGTTCGCGCAGGCGCGCGCGGTGCTGCACTGGCGCGCGCGGCACCGGTTCTGCGGCGCCTGTGGCGGCGCGCTGCGCTACGAACGCGCCGGCTGGCTGGGACGCTGCACGCACTGCGGCCTCGAACATTACCCGCGCACCGATCCGGCCGTGATCGTCGCCGTCACCGATGGCGAGCGCCTGCTGCTCGGGCGCCAGGCGAGCTGGCCGGCGCGGCGCTACTCCACGCTGGCGGGATTCGTCGAACCGGGCGAGACGCTGGAACAGACGGTGGTGCGCGAAGTGTTCGAGGAATCGGCGGTGCGCGTGCGCCGGTGCCGCTACCTCGCCTCGCAGCCGTGGCCGTTCCCGTCGTCGCTGATGCTGGGCTTCGTCGCCGACGCCGAACCCGACGCCCCGCGCGCCAACGACGAGGAGCTGGAGGACGCGCGCTGGTTCTCGCGCGACGAGGTCGGCGCGGCGCTGCGCGGCGAAACCCGCGAACACGGGCTGCTGCTGTCGCCGCGGCTGTCGATCTCGCGCTGGCTGATCGAACACTGGCATGCCGCCGGCGTCGGTCCGGCCGCGAACGGGACGGGCCCGGCCTGACGATCTCGCGCCGGGCGCCCGCCATTCCCGGCGCCCCCGCCACCGCCTAGAATCGCCGCATGTTCGCCACCCTGCTCGCGGTCGTCGTCGCCCTGGTGCTGGGCCATCTCGCGCACGACCTGGCCGGCGCGATGCGCGACCACGCCTGGTTCCGCGCCTGGCTGCGTTGGCTCGACGGTCGCTTCCCCGAGGACGGCGTCTGGCGCGGGCGTTACGGCGTGGCGCTGGCGCTGGGGCCGATCCTGCTGCTGGCGGCGCTGCTGCAGTGGCTGCTGCGCGGGGAACTGTTCGGCCTGCCGTCGCTGCTGTTCGGCGTGCTGGTGCTGTTCCATGCCTGGGGGCCGCGCGACCTGGACCGCGATGCCGACGCGATCCTCGACGCCGACACCGGCGATGCGCGTCGCGCCGCCGCGGCGTGGCTGTGGCCGCCGGCGTACCGCCACGCCGCGCGGATCGATCCGCCGGCGCTGGTCGAGGCCGTGTTCGGCGCGGCGCTGCGGCGCTGGTTCGGCGTGCTGTTCTGGTTCCTGCTGCTCGGCCCGGCCGGCGCGTTGCTCTACCGCCTGGCTGCGATCGTCGCGGAGGACGAGGTGGCGGCGTCCCTGCCGCCGGCGATGGTCGCGGGCGCGCGCACGCTGCTGGCGGTGCTCGACTGGCCGGTGGCGCAGCTGATGACGCTGGCGCTGGCGCTGGTCGGCAACTTCGACGCGGTGGTTGCGGCGTGGAAGGACGCGGGCGGTGCCGCGCTGCGGCTCGACACCGGCTTCCTCGGTGCCGCCGCGCGCGCCAGCGTGCGCGGCGAGATCGCGCAGGAGGCCGAGGAATTCGCCGAGGCGGGCGTCGCGCCGGGCGCCGCGCTCGTGTTCGAACTGGGTCCGCTACCCGAACTGCGCGACGCGATGAGCCTGGTCTGGCGCACCCTGCTGGTGTGGCTGGCCGTGATCGCCCTCTTCGTCATCGCCGGTTGGGTGAGCTGAAGGCGCTTGCGAGGCACTGCCTCGCGACTTCAGCGAACGCCCGGCGTGCTGCGCCGGGCCGGGGTTGCGAGGCGAGCGCGCAGCGCGAGTCCGCAACAGCCCGCGAGGCGTGCCGAGCGGAGAAGG
>Ga0056909_1001245_pt1 | contig 16414 bp, 14 predicted proteins | sample EBPBio102011_DNA_FD_62115 | JGI IMG/M metagenome (GOLD analysis project Ga0056909, IMG submission 62115) | Wastewater treatment Type I Accumulibacter community from EBPR Bioreactor in Madison, WI, USA - Reactor 1_1/10/2011_ DNA | ecosystem: Engineered > Bioreactor > EBPR > Anaerobic-Aerobic >...
GGCAGGGTGCTCACGCGGAAGTCGATCTGCTTGGTCTTGGACAGGTTCAGCTTGATGCGCCCGTCCTGCGGCACGCGCTTCTCGGCGATGTCCAGCTGCGCCATCACCTTCAGGCGCGCGGTGATGCGCGAGTTGAGCTTCTGCGGCATCTTCGCGGTCTGCTTGAGGATGCCGTCCACGCGCAGGCGCACGCGGTAATCGTTCTCGTAGGGCTCGAAGTGGATGTCCGAGGCGCCGCGCTTGATCGCGTCGATCAGCACCTTGTTGACGAACTTGACGATCGGCGCGTCGTCCTGCTTGCCGTCGACGCCGGTGTCCTTGGGCTCGTCGTCGCCGGCGCTGATGTCCAGGTTCTCCAACCCATCCGAATCACCCAGCGTGTCGCCGAAGCTGTCCGCGGCCTGCAACCACAGCTCCAGGGTGCGGCGGATGCTGTCCTCGTCCACCAACACCGGCTCCACCGCCAGGTTGGTGTGGAACTTCAGCTCGTCCAGGGCATGGCTGTTGGTGGGGTCGGAGATGCCGACGAACAGCTTGCCGCCGCGCTTGAACAGCGGCAGCACCTGGTGCTTGCCCAGCAGGTCCTCCTTGACCAGCTTGATCGCGCTGGCGCCGGCGTCCATCGCCACCGGGTCGAAGATGGGCATGCCGAACTCCGCCGAGTTCGCGGCTGCCATCTGCGCGGCGGTGACCAGCTTGTGCTCGCGCAGGTAGTTGGAGATCTGCTTGCGCTCGGCCGTGGCCTTGTCCAGCGACTCGCGCGCCGTTGCTTCGTCCAGGGCGCCGTCCAGGACCAGCCTGCGGGCGATGCCGGTGATGCCGACGAGGTTCGCGTTGGGGACTGCATTCATGGGCGGGGCACTCCTGACGGTCTATCACTCAAACAGTAAGCTTAAACATGCGACGAAGTCTTGCAGAAGGCGAGGCTTGGTCAAGTCGAGGGGGACAGCCCTTCAGCTGCGAGCCCCACAGCGCAAGTAAAAAGAAACCCCGGACGAGCCGGGGTTTCGATCAACAAATTGTAGCTATATAGCCCCGCAGTTACGGCAGGTTGTCGCAGGGCGCGCCAGCATAACGAGCCGTCGGCGACGTGACCACGGTGCAAGCCCACGTGATGTTGGCGGTCGAGTCGGCCGGCATGGTGCCCACGACGCTAACGGTGGTGTCGCCCGAGGCGGCGCCGGTGTTGGTGCCCGACAGCGTGACGGTGGTGCCAGCAGCGGCGCAGTTGCCGGTGACGGTGCCATCGCACCAGCCGCCGACGGGCTTGCCGGAGCCAAAGTTCTCGCCGACCTTGATCTTGTCACCGGCCACTTCGGCGACCGCATTGGCGATCTTCGACTTGCTGGTGTAGTCGCGGTACGCCGGCAGCGCGATGGCGGCCAGGATGGCGATGATGGCGACGACGATCATCAGTTCGATGAGGGTAAAGCCTTGCTGCTTCTTCATGGTGTATCCCCTAGGAGTGGTATTGAGACTTCACGTGCCCCGTGGCCGGCGACGCCGGGTCCTGTGGGCAGCCGTGCAACAGCGCACGTGCGGGGAAGATAACGCAGGTTGCGTGCCAACATGGACGGCGCAAGGGCCAATGCGCCTGTTTCCGCGCGCCGTCACGCTCCGGCGTGAATTCGTGACCCGGTTCCGCGGGTTTTCGCTGGCCGTTTGCGTCAGAAAGCGACGAAACGTGGCAATTTCGGCAGGGCGGTCCGGTGGATACGCCCGGTGATCGGGTGGCGAGGGCGTGGCATGCAAGCTCGCCGGGCGCTGTTTCGCTCTTGACTCCTGGTGACGTCCTCTGCCGACCCTGGAGGGACGGCAAGCAGGGAGCGCGTTGAAGCGGAGGTGGTTTCCGCGCCCGCGGCGCTCGCCCTCATCCGCCCCCGGATCAAGGCCGGGGCGGCCTATGGGGAGGCGGTGGTTGCGGACCTGCGGCAGGCGCTGGACGGCTTGAACGAACGTCCGGGGCATCTGCAGCGATGCATGCGGGCGCTGTCGATGACCCTGCCGCCTGTGTTGGTGCAGCAGCGCCTTCGCGCGTTGCGACGGAGTTTGGCGCGCGTGGTCGGCGGCGCGCAGATGGGGTGAAGGTGGTGGGCAGTACGCCGGCATCGCGCTCGCCCTCACCCTCACCCGCGCCTGCGGCGCGACCTCTCCCGCAAGCAGGAGAGGTGTTTGCTTTGACCCCTCTCTCGCAAGCAGGAGAGGTGTTTTGCCCTGAACCCCTCTCCCGCTTGCGGGAGAGGGGCAGGGGTGAGGGCCGGAAGGCAAGTGCCCCTCACCCGCGCCTGCGGCGCGACCTCTCCCGCAAGCAGGAGAGGTGTTTGCTTTGACCCCTCTCTCGCAAGCAGGAGAGGTGTTTTGCTCTGAACCCCTCTCCCGCTTGCGGGAGAGGGGCAGGGGTGAGGGCTGGAAGACAAGTGCCCCTCACCCGCGCCTGCGGCGCGACCTCTCCCGCAAGCAGGAGAGGTGTTTGCTTTGACCCCTCTCTCGCAAGCGGGAGAGGTGTTGTGCCCTGAACCCCTCTCCCGCTTGCGGGAGAGGGGCAGGGGTGAGGGCCGGAAGGCAAGTGCCCCTCACCCGCGCCTTCGGCGCGACCTCTCCCGCAAGCAGGAGAGGTGTTTGCTTTGACCCCTCTCCCGCTTGCGGGAGAGGGGCAGGGGTGAGGGCCGGAAGGCAAGTGCCCCTCACCCGCGCCTGCGGCGCGACCTCTCCCGCAAGCAGGAGAGGTGTTTTGCTTTGATTCCTCTCCCTTTTTCGGGGTGAGGAGGGGTGTTTGCGCGGCGGTGTCCCGCCGCGGGCCGCGGCGCTCAGTCGATGCCGAGTTTCTTGAGCTTGTAGCGCAGGGCGCGGAAGGTGATGCCCAGCGCGGCGGCGGTCTTGGTCTTGTTGTAGCGGTTTTCCTGCAGCGCCTGTTCGATGGCCTTGCGTTCGATCTCCTCGATGTACGAGGGCAGGGCGCTGCTGGCGGTGTCGAAGGGGTTCATCGCGCGCGGGTCGGCTTGCGCGGGCGCGTTGGCCTGTGCGGACGGTGGCAGCGGGGCGGCGGATGCCTGGCCGGCGGGCGCGGCATGGGGCATGGGGTCGGCGGCGGGCAGGTGCAGGTCTTCGGCGAGGATCACGTCGCCGTCGGCCAGGGCGAGCGCGCGTTCGAGGATGTTCTCCAGTTCGCGCACGTTGCCGGGGAAGGGGTAGGCGTCGAGCGCGGCCACGGCGCTGGGGGACAGCGTGGGCGGCTGGCGCTTCATCGCGCGCGCGAGGCGGTCGAGGATCGCGGCCGAGAGCAGGACGAGGTCGCCGTTGCGGTCGCGCAGCGGCGGCACGTGCAGGCCGATCACGTTGATGCGGTAGTACAGGTCGTGGCGGAACTTGCCTTCGTTGACCAGCCGGGCGAGGTCCTTGTGGGTGGCCGAGAGGATGCGCACGTCCACCTGCACCTCGTTGCTGGCGCCGACCGCGCGCACGCTCTTTTCCTGGATGGCGCGCAGCAGCTTGACCTGCATCGGCAGCGGCAATTCGGCCACTTCGTCGAGGAACAGCGTGCCGCCGTCGGCGGCCTGGAACAGGCCGGGCTTGTCGCTGGTGGCGCCGGTGAAGCTGCCCTTCTTGTGGCCGAAGAACTCGCTTTCCATCAGTTCGGACGGGATGGCGCCGCAGTTGACCGGGATGAAGGGGCCGCCGGCGCGCGAGCCCTGCGCATGGATGGTGCGCGCGACCAGTTCCTTGCCGGTGCCGGATTCGCCGAGGATGTGCACCGGCGCCTGGCTGCGCGCGACCTTGGAGATGGTCTGGCGCAGTTGCACCATCGGCGTGGAGGTGCCGATCAGGCGGCCGGCTTCGTCCGGCTGCGCGACGCGCCGCGCGTTGAGGTCGAGCGCCTGGCGCACGAGGCCGCGCAGCACGTTGATGTCGACCGGCTTGCTGACGAAGTCGAAGGCGCCGGCCTTGAGCGCCTCCACCGCGGCCTCGACGTTGCCGTAGGCGGTGATGACCGCGACCGGCGTGGTCGGGAAGCGGGTGGAGATTTCGCTGACCAGTTCCAGGCCCGAGCCGTCGGGCAGGCGCATGTCGGTCAGGCACAGGTCGTAGGACACGGTGCCGAGCATCTGCCGGGCGGCGTGCAGGTTGGGAGCGGTGTCGGTGCGCAGCCCCATCCGGCCCAGGGTGAGGACCAGGAGTTCGCGGATGTCGTGTTCGTCGTCGACGATCAGGGCGCTGCGGTTGTCGCTCATGGACTTCTGGTCGGGGCAAGGTGACCAATATTGACAGTTTTTGACCCAGATGGCGAGGGTACGGGGCCGTGTGGAGGCGTGGGGCGGGGCCCTCATCCGCCCCTTCGGGGCACCTTCTCCCGCAGAGCGGGAGAAGGGAGGGCGTTTGGGGCGTCGGGGGATCGAGCGGCGGGTTTGATGAAAGGCCCACTCAGATCAGCAAATCGAAAGCCGTCTCCATTCAACGGATCGAAAGCCCCTCTCCCGTTCATGGGGTGAAGAGGGGTGTTTGCGCGGCATGCCGCGCGCCCCGATGAACGCCCGGCGTGCTACGCCGGGCAGGGGGCGCGTAGCGCGGGGGTGGGGTGAGGGGGCGGGCGGATCGTGACTTCGGAAGGGCGCCCTCATCCGCCCCTTCGGGGCACCTTCTCCCGCAAAGCGGGAGAAGGGAGGGCGTTTGGGGCGTCGGGGGATCACGCGACGGCCGTCAGGTCGCGGGCGCGATGAGAGCCCGTCCCCATCAACGGTCCAAAGTCCCGCTGCCATCAACAGATCGAAAGCCCTTCTCCATTCAACAGATTGAAAGCCCCTCTCCCGTTCATGGGGTGAAGAGGGGTGTTTGCGCGGCATGCCGCGCGCCCCGATGAACGCCCGGCGTGCTACGCCGGGCAGGGGGCGCGTAGCGCGGGGTTGGGGTGAGGGATGCGTCGCGAGGATGTTTCCTACCCTGATTCCGGCGTTTGCCCGATCCCGCCGAGAGTCGCTTGCCGCCATCTTCGCCGGCAGGCCCCAACCGGTGAGGCAAGGATGCGCGCGGGTCGCAAACGTGATGTTGCTCGTTGCCTGCGAGGATCAATGACGGATGCGGAACGGCGGTTGTGGCTCCACTTGCGCAATCGTTCGTTCTCCGACTGGAAATTTCGTCGGCAGCATCCCGTCGGGCCGTATATCGCGGACTTCGCATGCCTGTGCGCGGGCGTGGTGGTGGAGGTCGATGGCGGGCAGCACGTGGAGTCGGCACAGGACGATGTGCGGACCCGTTATCTGCATGGTCGTGGCCTGTTGGTGCTGCGCTTCTGGAACGACGATGTGCTGCTGCGCACGGAACTCGTGCTGGCGACCATCCATGCGACGCTCGAGGAACGGATGCGTCATGGATGAAACGACGTGCGCTTGGTTGCCGCGGCTGCCGTGCACCGCGCATGCCTGCTGTAGGTGGCTGGGGCGAGGGGTGGGTGGGGGTGACGTCGGAGGGGTGCCCTCATCCGCCCCTTAGGGGGCACCTTCTCCCGCAGAGCGGGAGAAGGGGGTTGATTGGGGCGTCGGGGATCGAGCGGCGGGTTCGATGAAAGGCCCACTCAGATCAACAAATCGAAAGCCCCCTCCATTCAATGGATCGAAAGCCCCTCTCCCGTTCACGGGGTGAAGAGGGGTGTTTGCGCGGCATGCCGCGCGCGCCGATGAACGCCCGGCGTGCCACGCCGGGCAGGGGGCGCGTAGCGCGGGGGTGGGGTGAGGGGTGTTGCTGTAGGGCGCGCTTCGCCCGGAGGTCGCCAGGTCAGGACGCGCTCAGGGCGTGCTGCGCGGGCAGTTCGATGCGGAAGCAGGCGCCGCCGCCGGGGACGGGCACGAAGTCCAGCGTGGATTCGTTGGCGCGGCACAGTTCGTGGGCGATGTACAGGCCAAGGCCGGTGCCGTTCTCGGAGGTGGTGAAGAACGGGCGGAACAACTGCGCGACCACGGCGTCGGGGATGCCCGGGCCGCGGTCGAGCACGCTGATCACCGGGCGCTGTTCGACCAGTTCGAGGTGCAGCGAGATGCGCGGTTTCTCGCCCGGGACGTGGCCGTAGCGCACGGCGTTGTTCACCAGGGCGGTGAGGATCTGCTGCAGGTGGCGCGGGTCGAACATCACCGGCAGCGGGCTCTGGCTGCCGGTCATGCGCAACTGGGCGTTGTCTTCCGGCACGATCATCCGGTAGTCGTCGATGAAGTTGCGCAGGAAGATGACAAGGTCGATGTGCTCGGGCTTGGCGCGCTCGCGACGGGCGAGGCCGAGCACGCTTTCGACGATGCCGTTGGTGCGCAGGCACTGCTGGTGGATGATCTGCAGCAGTCGGCGGTCGCTGGTGGTGAGGTCGTGCGACTCCTCCAGCAGCTGGGTGGCATAGCTGATCGCGGCGAGCGGGTTGCGGATCTCGTGCGCGAGGCTGGCCGAGAAACGGCCCATCGCGGCCAGGGTGATGGACTCGGCGCGGCGCGACAGCATCGAGGTGTCGTCGAGGAACACCAGGGTGGAATCGCTGTTGGCCAGCAGGCGTGCGAAGCGCGGCAGCACTTCGGCGTCGTCCGGCCCGTAGACCAGCGGCGCGTCGTTCTGCTGTCCGCTCTTGAGCCATTCGGCCAGCCGCAGCGCCAGCTCGGGCGCGATCTGCGCCAGCGTGCGCCCGTGCATGGCGTGGTCCTGCGCGTCGTCGTCGTTGCGCAGCAGCAGTTGGGCGGCTTCGTTGGCCATGCGGATCTGGCCGCGGGCGTCGACCAGCAGCACGCCGGTGCGCATGCGCCGGATCACCAGTTCGTTGATCTCGGCGAGGTTGGCCGCCTCCGCGCCGCGCTGGTCGGCCAGGCGCTGGGTGGAGCGCATGCGCTGGCCAAGGTGGTGGATCAGGGCCGCGACCGCGAAGAACGACACGGTGAACATCAGCACTTCGGCGAACGGGCGGACCATTACGCCGGTGTCGGCACTGGTCCAGGCGTACTCGCCGATCAGCGCCAGCGAGGCCACGGTGGCCGCCACCAGGCTGCCGCGCAGGCTGAGGAACAGCGACACCGCGCCAACGTTGAAGATCAGCATCATCGCGATGCCGGGCGCGGCGCCCGGCAGGGCGTGGGTGGCGAGCGCGGCGACCACGACGTCGAAGGCGGTGGCCGCCACCACGTGGCGGACGATGCCGGTGCGCAGCGTGCGCGCCCGCACCAGCAGGCCGACCGAGACCAGCAGGTAGACCACCACCAGGACCACGGCCAGTTCCGGCGCGTGCCTCTCGCCGATCAGCGATCCCACCGGGCTGAAGACCACCAGCGCCAGCACCGCGGCCTCGAACACGCGGTAGAGGGCAAACAGGTACAACTCGCGCCGCAACGCCCGGCTGGTGTTGCTGTCCTGGTCTTCGGCGGCGGGCTCGTCCAAGGCGAATGCGTGCGCGGGTGGTTGCCGGCGAGTATAGGCGGGGACCGGGCGCCCCGGGGGGCTCGACCAAGGGCGACTTTGCCCGGGGGCGGCGCATCGGCGAGAATATGCGGCCGCGTAGCGCAGGCCACCGCCTGCTGGCCGGGCCAGGTCCCGGGCCGCGACGCGATCCTCCCCAGCACGGACCCCACATGAACTTCCACGAATACCAGGCGAAGCAGCTGTTTGCCGACTACGGCATTGCCGTCCCCGCCGGGCGCGTCGCGCGCACCCCCGAAGAGGCGGTCGAGGCCGCCCGCTCGATCCCCGGCAACCTCTGGGTGGTCAAGGCCCAGATCCACGCGGGCGGCCGCGGCAAGGCCGGCGGCGTGAAGCTGGCGAAGACGCTCGACGAAGTGCGCGAGTACGCCAAGGCGATGCTCGGCACCCGCATGGAGACCTACCAGTCCGCCGGCGTGGCGCTGCCGATCGACACGGTGCTGATTTCCGAAGGCACCGACATCGACAAGGAGCTGTACCTGTCGGTGCTGGTGGACCGCGGCACGCAGTCGATCACCTTCATCGCCTCCAGCGAGGGCGGCGTGGACATCGAACAGGTGGCCGCCGAGACCCCCGAGAAGATCCAGACCCTCAACGTGAACTACGTGCAGGGCCTGCAGCCGTACCAGACGCGCGAGATCGGCTTCAAGCTGGGCCTCAACGCCAAGCAGGTCGGCCAGCTGGGCAAGATCATGCTGGGCCTGTTCAAGCTGTTCAACGAGAAGGACCTGGCGCTGGTGGAACTCAACCCGCTGGCGATCCTCAAGGACGGCAACCTCGCCGTGCTCGACGGCAAGGTCAACTCCGACGACAACGCGTCGTTCCGCCACGCGGATCTTGTCGCCATGCGCGACATCCGCCAGGAAGACGAGACCGAAGTGAAGGCCAGCCAGCACGACCTGAACTACGTGACCATGGATGGCAACATCGGCTGCATGGTCAACGGCGCGGGCCTGGCGATGGCGACGATGGACGTGATCAAGCTCAACGGCGGCGAGCCGGCGAACTTCCTGGACGTGGGCGGCGGCGCCACCAAGGAGCGCGTGACCGAGGCGTTCAAGCTGATCCTGTCGAGCGACAAGGTGAAGGCGATCTTCGTCAACATCTTCGGCGGCATCGTGCGCAACGACGTGATCGCCGAGGGCATCATCGCCGCGGTGAAGGACGTGGGCGTCAAGGTGCCGGTGATCGTGCGCCTCGAGGGCACGAATGTCGAAGAGGGCAAGAAGCTGCTGCGCGAAAGCGGGCTGGCGCTGATTGCCGCCGACGACATCAACGACGGCGCCAAGAAGGCGGTCGAGGCCGTCAAGCAGGCCGCCTGATCGATCTCTCAAGCCGACTGCCTGATCCATCTCTCTTCCTTCTCCCGCGCGCGGGAGAAGGTGCCGAAGGCGGATGAGGGTGCGTTCTGCGGAAACGCCCTCACCCCGGCCCTCTCCCGCAAGCGGGAGAGGGGGCTCCAAATCCCAAGGAATCCAATCCAATGAGCGTTCTGGTCAACAAGAACACCAAGGTGATCGTGCAGGGCTTCACCGGCCAGCAGGGCACCTTCCACGCCACCCAGATGGTCGAATACGGCACGAAGGTCGTCGGCGGCGTGACCCCCGGCAAGGGCGGCACCACCCACATCGGCTTGCCGGTGTTCAACACCGTGCGTGAGGCCGTCGAAGCCACCGGCGCCGATGCGTCGGTGATCTACGTGCCGCCGCCGTTCGCGGCCGACGCGATCCTCGAAGCGGCCGACGCCGGCATCAAGGTCATCGTGTGCATCACCGAGGGCATCCCGGTGCTGGACATGCTGCGCGTCAAGAACACGCTGAAGGGCCATCCGGACGTGGTGCTGGTCGGGCCGAACTGCCCGGGCGTGATCACGCCGGGCGAGTGCAAGATCGGCATCATGCCGGGCCACATCCACATGCCGGGCAAGGTGGGCATCGTGTCGCGTTCGGGCACGCTGACCTATGAAGCCGTGAAGCAGACCACCGACGCCGGCCTCGGCCAGTCGACCTGCATCGGCATCGGCGGCGACCCGATCAACGGCACCAACTTCATCGACGCGCTGAAGCTGTTCCAGGAAGACCCGCAGACCGAGGGCATCATCATGGTCGGCGAGATCGGCGGCAGCGCCGAGGAAGAAGCGGCCGAATACATCGCCAGGCACGTCACCAAGCCGGTGGTCGGCTTCATCGCCGGTGCGTCGGCCCCGAAGGGCAAGCGCATGGGCCACGCCGGCGCGATCGCGTCGGGTGGCTCGGGCACGGCCGAGGGCAAGTTCGCCGCGATGGAAGAGGCGGGCGTGACCACGGTGAAGTCACCGGGCGACCTCGGCGCGGCCATCGCGAAGCGCTTGAACGGCTGATCTGGCGTCATCCGGCGCAGGTCGGGATCCAGTCAGGCAAGGGAAGGCCGCCGGAAGGCGGCCTTCCGCATTCTGGATCCGCCAGCCCGGGCACGTCTTTGACATGTGGCCGTGGAATGCGCATGATCCATGCGCATCGAATGGAGGCCCGCCATGCGCATCCGTGAAGACTATGCCGGCTACGGCAAACGCGCGACCAACGTCAGCATCAACCAGGGCTTGCTGGAAGAAGCCAGGGCGCTGGACATCAATCTGTCGGCCACGCTGGAGAAGGCGCTGGAAGCGGAAGTGCGTGCGCGCAAGCGCGAGCAATGGCTGGAAGAAAACCGCGAGGCGATCGCGGCGTACAACGCGCGCATCGCGCGCGACGGGCTTGCCGGCGACCACGTGCGCGCCTTCAAGGCATCGTTCAAGGCATCGACCAAGTCGTGAGCCAGTTCCATGTCTATGCCAATGCCGACCCGGCGTCGCGGCACGAGGTGCCTTGCTGGCTCAACGTGCAGAGCGACCTGATTGATATCGCCGAGTCTCGCGTCGTGGTGCCACTGATCGTGCCGGGACAGGCAGGCCCCGTGCTCAGTCGCTTGATGCCATTGCTGTCGGTCGCGGGCAAGCCGATGGTGATGGATACCGCACAGATCACCAACGTGCCGATGCAGATGCTGGGCAAGCCGTTGGCTGACCTGGCCGATGACCGCCTGCTCATCATCGAGGCACTCGATTTCCTGACCCATGGCATCTGACATGACCGACACGCTCCGCATCGCGATGGCCCAGTTCGACTTCCCGGTGGGCGGGGTGGATGGAAACGTCGCGCGCATCATCGAGCTGATCGCCGAGGCGAGGGACGAGTACGAGGCGGACATCGTGCTGTTCCCGGAACTGACGATCAGCGGTTACCCGCCGGAGGACCTGCTGATGCGGCCGTCCTTCCTCGCCGACTGCGAGGCGGGGCTGCACGCGGTGGCGAAGGCGGCCACCGGCGGCATCACGGTGGTGGTCGGCTGGCCCGAGAGTGCCGGCAGCATCCTCTACAACGCGGCCAGCGTGCTGCGCGAGGGCAGGGTCGAGGCGACCTATCGCAAGCGCGAGTTGCCCAACTACAACGTCTTCGACGAGCGCCGCTACTTCCACGTCGATCCCGACGGCGGTGCGTGCGTGTTCGACGTGAAGGGCGTGCCGGTGGGCCTGGTGATCTGCGAGGACCTGTGGTTCGCCGAGCCGCTGGCCGATACGGTCGCCGCGGGCGCGCAGCTGGTGCTGGTGCCCAATGCCTCGCCGTTCGAGCGCGGCAAGCACGCGCAGCGCGATGCGCTGCTGGCCGAGCGCACGAAGGAAACCGGCGCCGCGCTGGCCTACCTCAACGTGGTCGGCGGGCAGGACGCGCTGGTGTTCGACGGTGCCGCGGTCGTCGCCGATGGCGACGGCACCGTGCATCCGGCCGCCGCTGCATTTGCCGACCAGTGGCTGGTGGTGGATTACGACGTGGCGTCGCGCAGGTTCGCGCCGGTGCTGTGGATGGACGATGGCGACGAAAGCATGGATGCGCTGGCCTGGCGCGCGGTGACGCGCGGCATCCAGGACTATTGCCGCAAGAACGGCTTCTCGAAGGCCTGGCTGGGCCTGTCCGGCGGGCTGGATTCGTCGGTGGTACTGGCGTTGGCGGTGGATGCACTGGGCGCCGGCAACGTGACCGCGGTGCGCATGCCCTCGCGCTACACGGCAGGCCTGTCGAACGACCTGGCGCAGGAACAGTGCGACGCGCTCGGGGTGAAGCTGCTGGCGCTGCCGATCGAGCAGCCGTTCACCGGCTTCCTCGACACGCTGGCGACGACGTTCGAAGGACGCGATCCCGACACCACCGAGGAAAACCTGCAGTCACGCATCCGCGGCACGCTGATGATGGCGCTGTCGAACAAGTTCGGCGGCCTGCTGCTGACCACCGGCAACAAGAGCGAGTACGCCGTCGGTTACGCCACCATCTACGGCGACATGTGCGGCGGCTATGCGCCGATCAAGGACCTGTACAAGACCGAGGTCTACGGGCTGGCGAAGTGGCGCAACACCGTGGGCGGCGCGCCGGTGATCCCGCCGGGCGTGATCTCGCGGCCGCCGTCGGCGGAACTGCGCGCCAACCAGACCGACCAGGATTCGCTGCCGCCGTACGACGTGCTCGACGCGATCCTGCTGCGCTTCGTCGACCAGGAGCAGTCGCGCGACGAGATCGTGGCGGCCGGCTTCGATGCGGGCACGGTCGACCGGGTGCTGCGGCTGGTGCGGATCAGCGAATGGAAGCGCCACCAGGCCGCGCCGGGACCGAAGGTGTCGCGGCGCGCCTTCGGCCGCGAGCGGCGCTATCCGATCAGCAACGGTTACGTGGGCTGAGGTCGCGGCCGCGCGCCGGGCGCGCTAAGGTGCGGGCCTCACCGCAGCGGACGAGTCGCGCATGGGCAGGAAATCGAAGGGCAAGGGCCATGGGTCGCACCACGGCGTGGCCCCGGCGCAGGCGAAGGCCGTGGCGAAACCGGCCGGTGATCGCGCGGTGCTGGCGCTGGCCGTGGCCGGGCTGCTGCTGACGGCCTACCTGTCGTTCGTCGCATGGCGCGGCGGCGGTGCCGCCTTCTGCACGCAAGGTTCGGGCTGCGACGTGGTCCAGGACAGCGCGTGGTCACGCCTGTTCGGGATCCCGATCGCCGCGTGGGGCTTCGCGCTGTACGCGCTGCTGGCGTGGATCGCATGGCGGCCGGCATCGCCGCTGCGGCGCTGGCGCGGCCTGTGGCGCTGGTCGCTGGTAGGCGTGGCGATCAGCGTGTACCTCACCGTCGCCGGCATCGTCGCCCTGCAGTCGGTGTGCGTGTGGTGCCTGCTGTCGCTGGCGACGATCACCGCGATCTTCCTGGTCGTCGCCCTGCGCCGGCCGGAAGGCGCGCCGGGTGCACCGTGGGGCACGTGGTGGCTGGGCAGCGGGCTGGTCGCGCTGGGCCTGGTGGCGGCGCTGCACGTGGCGACGCTCGGCGTCGGCCAGCGCCCCGCCGACGCGCGCCTGGTGGCGCTGGCCGATCATCTCCGGCAGTCGGGCGTGCATTACTACGGGGCGTCGTGGTGCGTGAACTGCCAGCGCCAGTCGAAACTCTTCGGCGCGGCGGCGTCGCGGCTGCCCTACACCGAGTGCTCGCCCGAGGGCCGCAACGGCGGGGTGGCGCTGGCCTGCACCAGCGCCGGCATCACCGGCTATCCCACCTGGGTGATCGGTGGCCGGCCGCAGACCGGCGTGATCGAGCCGGAGCAGCTCGCGCGCATGACCGGGTTCGACTGGGAGCGCGAGCGCTAGTTGCGGCGTCGACCCGGCGCGGGGCACGCATCCCGGGGCAGGACGCGGCAAGGGCATGCGCCCCGCCGCGTCACCGGCTTCAGTTGCGCCGGTCGTTGTCCAGCGCCGACTTCTCGCCGGCGAACGGATTGAGCTTGCGCACGTTCCAAGGATAGTCCGGCCAGTCGCCGGCCAGGTAAGGATGGTCCGGTGCGTTCTGCTGCAGCACGCGGCGCGCGTCGGCGGCCAGCGTCTCGTTGCCCAGCTCGGTGTAGGCCGCGGCCAGCACGGCCACGGCATCGTTCTGGAACTCGCTCTGCGGGTAGGTTTCCAGCAGGTAGGTGGCGCGCTCGGCGGCGGCGATCCAGGCGTCGCGACGCAGGTAGTACAGGGCGACCTCGATCTCGTGCCGCGCGAACATGTTGCGCAGCGCCACCATGCGCTGGCGCGCGTCCGCCGTGTAGCGGCTGCTGGGGTAGCGCTCGATCAGGGTGGCGAAGTCGGAATAGGCCTGGTTCGGTGCGGCCAGGTCGCGGCGGCTGGCGTCGAGCTTCCACACCCGCTGCAGGAACACCGTGTCGCGGGAGGAGTTCACCAGCCCGCGCAGGTAGTACATGTACGGCGTGTTCTTGTGGGTGGGGTAGGTGCGCAGGAAGCGGTCGATGCTGGAGATCGCTTCGTCGTTGTCGCCCATCTTGTACTGGGCGAAGGCGATTTCCATCAGCGCCTGCTCGGTGTAGGCGCCGTAGGGGTACTGCGCCACCAGGCGCTTGAACGCGGTGGTCGCGCCGCTCCAGTTGCCGCCCTGCATCATCCCGTGGCCCTTGTCGTAGAGCTCGGCGACGGGCACGCCTTCGTTCTCGTCCTCGTCCTTGAAGACACCCTTGATGCGCGCGCAGCCGGACGCGGTGAGCACGATCACGAGCAGCAGCAGGACGGTGCGGTGGAACGGGGACGGGCGGACGGTCATGGGCACCGGGGGCAGGGGAGGCACGAAGCGCGGATAATACCAGCCCGTCCCGGGCACCCGGGCGCGCCGCCTGAACCGAAGCCGTCCATGTCCTCCGATCTCAGCGACACCGACCAGCCGCGCGACGCGCGGGTCCCCGAGAACGCGGCCGGACGGCGTTTCGACGCCGTGCTGGCCGAGCTGTTCCCGGAATTCTCCCGATCGCGGCTGGCGGAGTGGATCCGCAGCGGCGATGCGCTGCTGGACGGCCGCCAGGCGCGGCCGCGGGATCTGGTCCGCGGTGGCGAACCGGTGCGCCTGGTCGCGCGCCTCGGGGTCGAGACCGAGGCCGTGGCGCAGGACATCCCGCTGGACGTGCTCTACGAGGATGCCGACGTCTTCGTCATCGACAAGCCCGCCGGGCTGGTGGTGCACCCGGGTGCCGGCAATGCCGACGGCACCCTGGTGAACGCGCTGCTGCATCGCGATCCGGCGCTGGCGGCCGTGCCGCGCGCGGGCATCGTGCACCGGCTCGACAAGGACACCTCCGGGGTGATGGTGGTGGCGCGCACCCTGCCGGCGCAGTCGGCGCTGGTGGCGCAGTTGTCCGCGCGCGACGTGCATCGGCAGTACCTGGCGGTGGTGTCCGGCGCCCTGGTGTCCGGCGGCACTGCGGATGCACCGATCGATCGCCATCCGCGCGACCGCCTGAGGATGGCGGTTCGCGAGGACGGGCGCGACGCGGTCACCCATTTCCGCCTGCGCGAGCGCTTCCGCGCGCACACCGCGCTCGAATGCCGGCTCGAGACCGGTCGCACGCACCAGATCCGCGTGCACATGGCCCACCTGCGGCACCCGATCGTCGGCGATCCGATGTACGGCGGCCCGCTGAAGCTGCCCAAGGGCGCGTCGGAGGCGCTGGCCACGACCCTGCGCGGGTTCAAGCGCCAGGCCCTGCACGCGGAAACCCTGGAGTTCACGCATCCCTCGACCGGCGAGCCGGTGCGCTGCAGCGCGCCGGTGCCGGCCGACCTGCAGGCGCTGATGGCCGAATTGCGCACCGATGCCGTGGCGCACGCCGAGGCGGAGAGGACGCGCCGTTGAGCGCGCGCGTGGCCGCGACCGCCCCGTTCCCGGCGAACGTGCATGCGTTCACCACGCTGCGCCACGGCGCGGGCGCCTCGCAGGCACCGTTCGACACCTTCAACCTCGGCAACTTCCGTGCCGTCGATGGCGATGATCCGCAAGTGGTCGCGCGCAATCGCGCGGAGCTCGTCGAACGCTTCGGCTTGCCGTCCACGCCGCACTGGTTGAAGCAGGTGCATGGCACGGACGTGGTGCGGTTCGAGGCACCGGCCGGGCCCTCACCCCAACCCTCTCCCGCAAGCGGGAGAGGGGGACGGGCTCGCATTCCGGAAGGCACGGGCGAGGCCGGCGTTGCCGCAGGCTTGAACCTTGGGGCCGCAGCGACGGCGGTGGCTCTTCCCGCTCTCCCGCTTGCGGGAAAGGGCCGGGGTGAGGGCGAGTCGCAGGCCGATGCCGCAGTCACCTCCACCCCCGGCGTGGTGCTGGCGATCCTCACCGCCGATTGCCTGCCGGTGGTGTTCGCGGCGAAGGACGGCAGCGAGATCGCAGCCGCGCACGCCGGCTGGCCCGGGCTGTCGAAGGGCATGCTGGAAGCGACGCTGACGTCGATGCGCGCGCCGGCCGGGCGCGTCATGGCCTGGATCGGCCCGGCGGCAGGTCCGTCGCGCTACGAGGTCGGGCGGGACGTGTTCGATGCGTTCGTGTCGGCCGACGCTGGCGCTGTGGGCTGTTTCTCGCCCACCCGCGAAGGCCATTGGCTCGCCGACCTTCCCGCGCTCGCCCGCAGGCGGCTCGCCGCAGCCGGGATGCATGCCGCCGACATCCACGGCGGCGACCTGTGCACGATCTCCGATGCGCGGCGCTTCTTCTCGCATCGCCGCGATGGCCGCAGCGGACGCCTCGCGACGCTCGCCTGGATGGGACCCGCCGCCAGCACCTGACAGGCGACCGCGCGACTGCGCAGCCGGGCCGCGCCCGGCTATGCTTTGCGCCCCCTCCGCTCCGCCGTACGCGCCGCGCATGTCCCCCACCTTGTTCCAGCAGGCGCTCGGCGCGTCGTTCTTCCGCCTGCCCGAATCCCTGCGCCGGCTGCACGGCGCGCAGGGCCATGGGCACTGGTCGGGGGTGGCGACGATCGAGCGCGGGCGCAACCCGCTGGCGCGGCTGTGCGCGCGCGTCGCCGGCCTGCCCGGTTCCGCGCGCGACGTGGCGACCACCGTGGAGGTGATCGCCGATGCCCGCGGCGAGACCTGGCGACGCGATTTCGGCGGGCGGC
>Ga0056909_1001251_pt1 | contig 16319 bp, 12 predicted proteins | sample EBPBio102011_DNA_FD_62115 | JGI IMG/M metagenome (GOLD analysis project Ga0056909, IMG submission 62115) | Wastewater treatment Type I Accumulibacter community from EBPR Bioreactor in Madison, WI, USA - Reactor 1_1/10/2011_ DNA | ecosystem: Engineered > Bioreactor > EBPR > Anaerobic-Aerobic >...
GACCGAGGCCGGTCAAGCGGATGCCGCGGCGATGGCGCTGTCGGCGCAGGCCGCCGCCGCCGGCCCCAGGCCGCGGGTGAGCGTCAGCGACGAGGAACGCAGTGCGCACGAGGCGCGGCTGGATGCCATCGGCAAGAAACGCGACCAACCTGCCTTGTGGCGGACGCTGGCGGGCTGAACCCGCCGGGCGCGGCCATCAGTGGCAGCGCAGCACCAGCACCGTGATGTTGTCGCTGCCGCCGTTGTCGAGCGCGGCGGCGACCAGCGTGTCCGCGCTCTCCTGCGCGGTGAGGCCAGGGCGGGCGAGGATCTCCGCGATCGCCGCATCGTCCACTTCTTCGGTCAGGCCGTCGCTGCAGAGCAGTAGCTGCATGCCGGCGGTGAACGCGCCGGTGAGTTGCTCGATGTCCATTTGCGCCGGATCGGTCACGCCCAGCGCCTGCGTCACCACCTTGCGCTGCGGATGGCGGCGGGCTTCTTCCACCCCCAGCGTGCCTTGGGCGATGAGTTCCTGTACGTAGCTGTGGTCATGCGAGAGCTGCACCAGGCGCCCGGCCTGCCACAGGTAGGCGCGGCTGTCGCCGACCCAGGCCACCTCGAACCGCGGGCCCTGCACGCGCGCGGCGACTACCGTCGTGCCCATCGGCAGGGCGTCGCGACGGCCGCGCGGGCTGCGCAGGATGTCCTCGCCGGCAATCCGGATCGCCTGCGTCAGCGGGGTGCCGTCGCGTACCTCGCGCACCACCGATTCGCGCGCGATCGCGCTGGCGACCTCGCCGTATTCGTGCCCGCCCATGCCATCGGCGACCAGCCATAGGCCCAGCTGGCCGTCGCCGTGGTAGGTGTCCTCATTGAGTTGCCGACGCAGCCCAGGGTGCGTGATGTGGCCGAATTCGATCATGCGCAGGTGTCGGGGGACGATGCCTGCATGATCGCGATGGTGGGAGGATTCGGCAAGCGCAGAGGGGGCGAAGTTGTGGTCGATGCCCAAGGCCAGGCTCTTTCTCAGAGCGCCAGCCGAGTTTTGAGGGTTCCAGAAATCTTATTGCGCAAAAAAAGAGCGAACGGAGCCAGAAAGCTTCTGGCTCCGTTCGCTATAGGCTTACTTTACAACCTCTATTGTCGGGAACTTGTAAGCACCATCCTGAACCGCCTTGCTCGGTCCGTACATGCGCATAATGATGTAGGCATCTTTTTCAGGGATGGGCAGCCAGTTTGGATCATTCTCATCACCTGTTGCACTCAAGGTAATGGTATAGGTGCCATCATTCGATGGTTTTAAGGTGCGGTCGCCGCGACTGTGACGATTAATCGCGTTGTGCGCCATCAATTTGTTATCCGACCCATAAACCGTGAACGACCAGAATTGACTCACATCCGGTGCGCTAAAGCGCATACGGTACTTTTTGCCGTTGGAGCCGTTGATGTTCTTGCCGTCCGAACCTTGCACCTCCTGCAGATAAACCGATTCATCAGGTGGCAATCCCCACTGGCCCAGGTAAGTCCCTTCGGCAAATAGATCGCGTTGCCCGTTCTGCAGCTGCTCACGTGTGCCCAGCATTTTGCCGGCATTCTTCATTTTGGGCGCCAGTTCGGCCAAATGGGCCATGCCCAAATTTTCTCCCCGCTCGGCCGCGTCGAGTTGTTCCTTGGTGAAGTCCTGCTTGCACGGCGCCAGTCCGATATCCTGATATTGATCCAGCCACTGTTTGTCGGCTGTGCCCATATCCCCTTCGCATAGGACGAAGTTCACCCGTTCCAGCCATGTGGTTTTATCGGGGTCCGGGAAAGCACGTTCTTTCGGCTTCGGTCCCGCGACGCCCAAATAAGCGGACAGGGTGCGAATATTCCAGTCGTCCATGTAGTTCAGGGCGATTTTTTCATCTTCTTTATTGGTGGCCATGATTCGCCCCATCATTTTGATGAGGTCTGAATCCACGCGAATCACTTCAGTCACACTGGCGGGAACTTCCCCTTTCCAGGAACGGGCGGCAAACATGAAATGGCCACCTTTCGTATCCCGGAGGCGGGAGCCAATCATCGATGTTGTGTAGTGCCCCATGTCCATGGTGTGTAGGATCCAATAGCGACCTTTGTCCATGTCCGGGATGCTTACGATGACTGGTTCCGCTGCCACATCCAGCCACCCCATCAAGTGCAGCGTGTCGTTGTTGATGGTCGGATGAGCCGTGTAGGTATCGTCGGCGATATGCCGAATATTCTGGAAACGGTTCATCGGCGTATCAGTCTTGATCGCCGTTTCATAAAAAAATTTATATGCCTCATCCATTGAGTAGGCATAAATGAAGGCATCTTTAGCGTATTGGTCGCTGATTTGCTGTGTATATGCCGCATTACTCCCCATAAGCAATGCTAGGGATAGCAGGGTTTTCTTCATGTCATGCTCCTTTCAGTTATTACAGCCAGTCCGTGGAACAACTAGTCAATTGCCGCAGTTCAGGAAGATGTATGCGATCGCGATTTATCGGATTTTCTTGAGGATGTCAAGATAAAAGTAAGGCATCCCAAAGCTCCGTATTTCGGACAACAAAAAACGCCCGCGAGGGGCGTTTTTCGTGATCTGGCGGAGAGGGGGGGATTCGAACCCCCGATACGCTATTAACGTATGCCTGATTTCGAGTCAGGTACATTCAACCACTCTGCCACCTCTCCGGGCTGCAGCGAGCCGCACATGATACGGGTCGGCCGCGAGCGCCACAAGGGAGGCTACACTGGCGCTTTCCCGTGGAGCCCAATCGATGTCCGAGATCCTGGTGCCGGTGTCCTTCGGCGAATTGCTGGACAAGATCGCCATCCTGCAGATCAAGTCCGAGCGCATGAGCGACGAGGCCAAGCTCGCCAACGTCCGCAATGAACTCTCGGCACTGGAGAAGACCTGGATGGCGCACCCGGCCGCCGGGCACAATATCGCCGAGCTCCGCGCCGCGCTCAAGGCGGTGAACGAGCGCCTGTGGGTGATCGAGGACGACATCCGCATCAAGGAAAAGGCGCAGTCCTTCGACGAGGAGTTCATCCGCCTCGCCCGCAGCGTCTATTTCGAGAACGACGAACGCGCCCGGATCAAGAAGGACATCAACCTGGTGCTGGGTTCGTCCTACGTCGAGGAAAAATCCTACGAGGATTACCGCGCGCCGTCCGCCTGATCGGCGCGGTAGCGCTCGAAGGCGGCGATCGCGTCATCGACCGTCACCAGGTCCATCACGTCGTCGAACTCGATCTTGGTGCCCCATTTGAGCGCGCTGGCCGGCTTGCCGAGGTACTTGCGCGCGGCATCGTCATAGCGGTCCACGCAGTAGCGCACGTCCGAATACGGCCCGCTGCGCAGCGGGTTGCTGGCCGCGTGCAGGCCCAGCACCTTAGTGCCCATGGCGTTGGCGATGTGCATCGGGCCGGAGTCAGGCGTCACCAAGAGGTCGGCGCGCGCCAGCAGCGCCGGGAGCTGCTTGAGCGTGTCCTTGCCGATCAGGTCCAGCGGGGCGAGTTCCATCTTCGCGATGATCGCATCGCCCAGCTGGCGCTCCAGATCGCTGCGGCCGCCGCACAGCACCACCCGCCAGCCCTCGGCGGCGGCATGGTTGGCGAGCGCGGCGTAGCGCTCGGGCCGCCAGTTGCGGCGCACGTGGCTGGAAGCCGGGGAGATCATCAGCACCGGGTGGCCATCGTCCGGCCATTGCGCGCCGGCCCAGGCGAAGGCGTCCGCCGGCACCGGCATGTCCCAGGCGACGTCTTCCTGCCGGAGCCCGAGGGGCTCGCAGAAGCTGCCGATGGCGTCTAGCACATGGATGCCGGGGCGGTCGGGAATGCGCGTGTTGATGAACAACCCATGCAGGTCCTTGCTGCGCGACTTGTCATAGCCCACGCGCAGCCGGGCAGGGATGAAGGCCGAGAGCAGGTTGGCGCGCGCCGCGACCTGCATCTGCAACAACGCATCGAAACGCTTGCGCTTGCCGAGCCGGGCCTTGAGCGCCTTGCGCAGCGCCCACATCCCGCGCAGCCCGGATTTCTTGTCGTATTCGACGAAGTGCACGCCGGGCAGGCCATCGAGCAGGCGATGCTCGCCCTTGCCGATCACCCAGGTGATCTCCACCTGCGGCCAGGCACGGCGCAAGGTCCGGATCAGCGGCAGCACGTGGGTGACATCGCCCAGCGCGGACAGGCGCAGCAGGCAGATGGATTCAACGGGAGCGGGGCTCGTATTCACGCGGATTGTTAGACTCGGGCCATGTCGACGTATACGCCGGTTGAAGAGGTCGTGAGGTTCCGCGATGCGCGGAGCGAAGGGGCCATTGTGTTCGACCCGACGGCGCTGCCGCAAACGCCGCTGCCCGCGTGGTTCGACGCCGCGCATTGGGGCGATGCGGCCCAGGCCGTGGGCAGTGGCGGGCGTGGCGCGGCCTGGTTTGTGGATGCGCCGTGGGACGCGATGGTGCTGCGGCGCTACCTGCGCGGCGGCCTGGCCGCCCGGTTCAGCCGCGACCGATACGTCTGGCAGGGCGAGGCGGCGGTTCGCAGCTTTGCCGAATTCCGCGTGTTGCAGGCGATGCATGCGATGGGGCTGCCGGTGCCCCGGCCCCTGGCGGCCGCCTATTGGCGCGAAGGACGGCGCTATCGCGCGGCGATCCTCTTGGCACGCATCGTGGACGTGCACTCCTTTGGGCACCGGGTATTGGACGATGCGGCCTCGGCGCCCTGGGCCGAGAGCGGCGCACTGATCGCCCGCTTCCATCGCGCTGGCCTTGATCACCCCGATCTCAACGCGCACAACCTGCTGTTCGATGATGCCGGCAACGGCTGGATGATCGATTTCGACAAGGCCAGCCTGCGCCCCGCACAGGCGCGCGGATGGCGCCGGGAGAACCTCGCGCGCTTGCGTCGCTCGCTGGACAAGCTGACCAGCGGCGAGATGCCGGCCCGTATCGACGAGGGCTTCGCCCGCCTCTTGGCGGCCTATGATGGCGAGTGGCAAAAAGGAGCGATGCGATGAGCTGGTCCTTGCGATTGCTGGGCACGGGCGGCGCCATGGCCGTGGCCGAGTTCGGCAGCGCCATGGCCTGCATCGAGCGCGATGGCCGCCCCTGGCTGGCGATCGACTGCGGCTCGGAAGGGCTGACCCGTTATGTCGAGCACTACGGCGAGTACCCGTGGGCCGTGTACGTGACCCACACCCACTTCGACCATGTCAGTGGCTTCGAGCGACTCTTCGTCGATACCATCTTCGACCCGGCGCGGCGTGGCAAGGTGCGCATTTACTGCCCGACCGGCGTGGTGCCCTGGCTGCAGCAGCGGGTCGCCGAATATCCGAACACCCTGGCCGAAGGCGGGGTCAACTTCTGGGACGCCTTCCAGCTGGTCGTGGTGGGCGATCATTTCTGGCATGACGATGTGCGCATCGAGACGTTCCCGGTCCGCCACCATTGGCCGGACACCGCCTTCGGGCTGCGCCTGCGCGGCAGCCTGGTATGGACCGGAGACACCAGGCCAATCCCCGAAATGCTGAACAAGTTCGCGGATGCGGGCGAGCTGATCGCCCATGACTGCGCTCTGGTCGGCAATCCCTCGCATAGCGGCATCGAGGATCTGGAGCGTGAATACCCGCCCGTGCTTCTCGCGCGTTGCCATCTCTACCACTACGGCTCCGATGCCGAAGTGGAGGCCCTGCGCGCGCGCGGCATGTCGGTGCTGGCGCCGGGCGAGGTGCTCGATCTTGCGCCGCCCTCGGCTGAAGTCTTCAAGCAGGCCTGAGCGCGGCCCGCCCAAAAAGGTGGCGGCCCTGCCGACGTTCCCCGGCACCCGCATCGCCCGATACCGTTGCTGCCTTCCGGCCCTGGCGGAGTTTTCGAGCTAGCGTCGCGGGGGGCCGGCAGGGCCACCATAGAGATGCACCACGCAGCGCGCGATGCGGGAATTTGGCGGAGAGAGGGGGAAAGCCCCAAGCCACCACTAAACCCTTGTTTTTCCGAGAAAAACAACCCGGTGAGAGTTTGTACCAACTGGCGTACCAGCGTCGGCGCGTAGTGTAGCAGACTGCCGGCGTGGCGCGGAAGCGCCCGCCCAGGTCCTGGCCTACGGCCAGAAAAGACGGCCGCCGAAGGCGGCCAACCCCGGCGCTATCGCGCCGGGGAACATGCGCCAGGCGCAATCAGAATTGCTCTGGGCGCAATTTCGCTTGCGCTCAGCGCAATCAGAATTGCGCCCAGAGCAATTTCACGAGGCGGGAAAATCTCGATTTTCCCCTTGTTTTTAGCTGCGGATCGCGTTTTTGCTCTGCCCCCTCCCTCTGTTTCTTAGTTCTTCTTCTCTACACAAAAAGGCATTGACAGATTGGCTTTCTTTCGTATCTGTGGATTACATCCACCTAACCGCAACTAAATGTCTCTTGCCCCCTCAACTTCCGAACAAATCCATGAAGGCATTGAGGCTGTCCGCAGCCGTGATGACGATCCGGGAGACGTTGTTGTCCGTGTCGCCAAGGAGCGCCGGAAGATCGCACCGATCAATCCATTCGCCTTGTGCTTCGCCGGGTCCATGTTCCAGATCATGGACAAGCACACGCTATCTGCGACTTCGCTAAAACTACTGTTTTTGCTGATCCAACTCTCCAAACATGGCAACTTGGTTAGCGTAAACCAGAAGGGGCTGGCGGCCCAGATGAGGACCTCCGAGACAGCGGTTAGCCGATCCATGAAAAGCCTGATCGCGGCAGGGATCATCCTTGACCTGCCGACCGGCCGTTTCTTCAACCCGCAACTGATCACGCAGCAGGGGCTGGCCGAGGTGGCCAGGTCATACCCGCACGAGGTCAGCGCCGGCATTGCGGCGCTGGCGTCGCAGGGAATGGGCGCGAACTGGAACCCTACGCAGGACTGATCAGTTATTGCTGATTTGGGCCGGTTCGATACCCGTGTCGTCAATGACGCACCGGGCGCGCTGGGGTAGTTCTGCGCCGAGCGCGTTCTTTGCCTGGAACGTGAACTGCACAGCAATGTTGCCGGTGGGAGCGCGGTAGACGCTCGTGTTCAGCAGGTCGCGGTCAAATGTTGACGGAAAGTTGAGTTGACTTTTGACACTATCCTCGCACGCTTTGATCGCAGTGCTGTCGCTGATAGCCGCCGTCTTGGCGTTCTTGGATACAACACCCGCGTCGGATTTGAGATCGTCCTCGCTGACGTAGAAGCGTTGGCCATTCTTGCAGTCCACATAGAAGACCGCCTGTTGCTTGGGCTTGCCTCGGTCCGACAGACCGACCAGTTCCACGTAGTCGCAATTTGACGACTGGGCGACTTTCTCCGCTGCTTTCGGCATGGCGGCGTTGATCCGCTTGATCCCCGCGCTGCCCCATTCGCGCCGGGTTTTATCCCAGCCCTCACCCTCAATGAAAAACACCGCGTCTGGGCTGATTTTCCTACTCACATCCACCTGTGCAGGTGCTGCGGGCGCAGCCGGTGTGGGGACGGGTGCTGGGGCAGAAGAGGCTGCTGACTGTGTGGCCGGTTTCGCTGTCGTTGCCGTCGCCGCTGCCGCGGGCTTCGTAGGCTCCGAGGTGATCACCGCCATAGCCAAACCCGCGAAGAAGCAAATAAACCCAATGCCGATGGCTGCGCCATGCCGGGCTATCGGTGCAATGAAACGCCCGATCCAAGTCCCTGATGGCGGAATGATGACCAGCACGCCTGCGGCCATGAGCAAAAAGGCGATGAAGGAGCCGGTGAAAAGCGCTCCTAGGGCAGTGAACCCAAGAAACAGTCCCAACACCCAGCGCAACACTTTGAGCAGTATGTCCATGCGTTCCCCCTGAATGCCCTGACTTTACCGAAAGAAGTGGCGAAGGCGAAACCTTCGGGATGGTCGTTCAAGCCCCCGGCGGCTTTGGCGTCGGGAAGGCCCGCGCCCTTGGCGCGGGCTGTTGCTTTGGAGCGGGAGGCGGGAGCGCGCTGCTGCGCGCCGGAAACCGCACCAGGGGCAGGCTACGGCTGCGCCGATAGGCCGGTGACTTCTCGCGGATAAGGTCGGCCTCGGTGGCAGAAACCGCCCAGATGGGCGGGCGGCCACCCTTCCGGCTACTCGCCCGCGTGCCGTAGAACGCCAGGCTTTCGGTCGAGCGATGGCCCATCGCCTGGGCGGCGATATGGGCCGCCGTCTTCGGCTTCACAGTGGCCGGGTCGGTAATCCAGGCTTTCAGGTCGCTGCCGAAGGCGTGGCGGAACGAGTAGCAGGACAGACCATGACGCGCCAGGGCGCGATTGAGGCTCCGGTAGTCTGCTTTCGTGGTCGCCAGGGTGAACGCGCCGCCACGGGCTTCTGCGGTGGCTCGTAGGGCCGTCGCGGCAGGCCCGGAGGCTTCCACCAGCAGGGTGCGGGTGTGGTGGCCACGGTCGTTGTCCACCTTCGCGCCCTTGATTTCCACGTGCAGCATGGGCCTGCCGTCCAGGTCGGTCGCCCGTATCCGGACGCCCGCCATCATCTCGGCAGGCCGCAGGCCCGTCAGGGCCAGCAGGGCCAGCCGTTCGGTGTGGCGCTCGGCCAAGGTCTGGCCCCGTACCGGCGGCCCGCCCTTGGCCGCCGGAAACAGTAGCGCTGCCGCTGCCAGGTCCGGCGCTGGCGGGGTGTCCCGCCGCCGGCTCTTGCTGGGCGGGCGCTTACCCTGGGCGGCCAGGGCTTTCGCCTTGGTGGCCCAGGTCAGGCGCGTGCGTGGCTGGCAGAACCAGCCATCCAGGGCCACCGCCAAGCGGTGGGCCTCGGCGGTCAGGCGTTGGGCGGCGTCCAGGTCGCCCGCCTTGCGGGCGCGCTCACTGGCCGCCCGCCAGCGCCGTACATCCTCGGCCATACAGAACCGGCAGGCCGTCCGCAGTCGCTGCCAGTGCGCCGGGGTGGTGGCTGCTTCCAGCGGCGACACCCCCCGCGCCCGCAGCCGGTCATAGTCAGCCCGATACTTCGCCAGGGTTTCCGCCTTGACCGATCGCGCCGGGAAATCCTCGAGGATGGCGCGCGTCTGCTTGTCGGCTTCCAGTGTCCAGGGCTTGCCTGACCCAGCGGCGGCTTGCTGGGCGGACTGCTGCGCCTCGGCCAGGGGGCCGGCGTGCGCAGCCTCCCAGCCACCCGCCAGGCGCGCCCGTTCATACTTGGGCGGCGCGTCCTGCGCGGCCAACTCCGTTGACCGCGAGCGCCCTTCACTCTCGTTTCGGGCGCGGGGGGCTGCGCCCCCGTTTTGCCTTTTCGGCCGGCCCTCTCGGTCCAGCCTGGCAAAACTCCCCCCATTGTCGGACGCTAGCGCGCCCGACAATGGGGAGGAGCGGTGAAGCCGTTCAGGTTCGTTTTTTGTTGCCATGGAACCAGGTTAGCCAGCGTGGCCGGGAGGCCAAGGGCTGGCCGGGGCGAAAGCCGCGAGCCGGCGCGCAGAACGCAAACGCCGACAGGTCGAACCGTGGGCGGTGGGGGTCAGGGGCGTTGCTGGCGAATGTGACGAATCCGGAAACCGTCAGCGGTAGAACCTGAACCGCGACGCCGGAAGGACAGCCAGCAGCCACGACGAGCGCAAGCGGTGTGGTTGGCTGGGGCGAGTCGGGGACGACGAGGCAGAAGCCGAGGCGGGCGGCTGGGACGGCCTGGGGCCTGGCCGGCGGTGAATGACTGGCCGCAGGTCAGGCCGAAACGGCGGACGGGAGGGCCGGCCAGTCAGCGCAGGCGCGAACGACGCGAAAAAGCCTGAGCCGACAGCATGGACAACACGCACCTAGGTGTTTTTGCCACCGGCGGTAATGCACAGCCCAAAACCGGGTCTAAACCCTTGTGCGACTTGGCTTATGCCATTACCGCCACCATTACCGCGAGCCAAGCCAAAAAACGCCCGAAACCTGCGCCGTTGCTGGCTTTCGGCATTACCGCCGGGGCTATTGTTTCCGCCGTCCCTGTTTTGCCGTTTCCGGGGCCGCGCCAATGGCCAGCAACGGCCGCAGGCCGTCAATGTCGATGACGCCCTCGGCGGCCCAGTCCAGGGCCGGCAGGCAGGCGGCGGCCGTCGCTTTCAGCGCCGAACCGCCGGCCCCGTACGTGGCGGCGTGGTCGGTGTCCAGCGTGCTAGGCCCTTCGCTGCTCTCGTGGCCGACGAAGCGCTCGCGCCAGCCCTGGGCCACGCCTTTGCGGGTCATCGTCTGGATGACGGTGGCGCGGAAGGAGTGAAGCCCCATCCGGCCCTTGCCGCGCGGGGCAATGCCCCACGCTTTCAGGGCCGACAGGAACGCCTTCTGACTGGACGCGGCCGGGCCGTTCTGCGTCAGCAGGTTGCCTGGGAAAAGCCGGGACTCCCCGGCGGCCTTCCTGGCCTCCACCCGATCCAGCAGGCCCAGGGCCAGCAGGTCGGGGTGGATTGGCACCAGGCGAATGCTGGCCTCGGCCTTTACGGCCTTGTCTTCGGCCAGTTCGTTGATGTCCAGGACGGGCACGCCCTCGTGCTCGTCCGGCCCCACGTCCACCAGCTCCAACCGGGCCAGCTCGTTCGACCTGGCCCCGGTGTAAAGCGCCAGCACGGCCAGCCAGCGGTCTTTGAGCGTCGGCAGGATGGCGAACGCCTCGGGCGCAAACATCATCCGCAGTTGCTCGGCCTTGAACGCCTGGAAGCCGGTACCGCGCCGGCTCGCCTTGTCGGCGCGGGTCAGGCGGATATGCCCGGCCGCCGGGTTGGCTTTGTCATCGGGGTAGTAGCCGCTGGACGCGGCCCAGGTAAAGAACCGTTTGAGGTAGGACTGGACGGACTGCGCGGTCTTGCGCGCCAGGCCGCCGGCCATCAAGTGGTTGTAGAAGCCTGCGCAGTCCGCGCGGCCCAGGGTGTAGAGCCGGGTTCCCGGCTTGACGTAGGCGGCGAAGGTTTCGCCGGTCTTCTTCAACTTGTGGTAGGTCTTCAAGCGGGCCGGCGTGGTGAAGTTCGGTCGCTCCGCTTTCAGCCAGAAGTCCACGGCGCTGTCTGTCCGGCTGTTGTGGACGCCAGGCGGTGGGCCAGGTGGCGGCGGTACCGGCAGGGCCGACGGCGGCGGCTGGTTCGCCAGTGGGCCGGCCCCGCCGTACAACTCGGCCAGGAACCTGGCCGCCTCCTTGGCGGCCACCATGTCGGCCGCCCTGTCGTCGGTGTCCGGGCCTTCCATCGACATGCCGGAGGCGGCATGTACCACCTTCCACTCTTTCGGCTTGCGTCCGCCAGTCAGGCCCAGCGCTTGCGCCAGGTCGTCATCGTCCTGTTTCCGCCACACCATCCCCGACGCCTCCACCCTTGCGATAGCCGCATGGTAGGCGAGCAACAACGCACCTGACCATGCCAGCGCCAGGCGCGGATCATGCGTGCGAAGGCTGCGCCGGATCTCGCCGCGTCCGTCGAACTGGCGGCGCAGGTGCTTGGGAACGACCAGGCGGAAGGTGTAGCCACTGGGGCGGTGGAGCAGGTAGCGGGGCAGGCGCATGAATGTACCAATCCATGTACCAGGCGCGTTCTCTCCGAAAAAATAAAAACCCCTGTAAAAACAGGGGTTTAGGCGTATCTGGCGGAGAGAGGGGGAGGCAGTTGAGTCCACCCTAACCCCCTGTTCTCGCTGGCAAAACACAAACCGAATTGTGCCCTGCTGTGTGCCACGGGGTGCGCAGTGTAGCCGACCACCGGCCACTAGGTCTATCGACCTGGTGGCCTTGGCCCCTTCGCCAGCGGCCCGACCGGCTTCGACATGGCCGCCCGTGGCGTCGGCGGTGCCGACGCTGCGGCAGGACGGGGCGCAGCCCCCATCGCTGCTTTTGCGGCACGCGTGGCGCGTGCCGTTGCTTTGGCGGCGAACGTCACCGGCACCGAGCGCACCCTGTCCGACGCAACGGCGCGCAGCTTGCGGCCACCGCGCGCATGTGACCGTCTGCCATAGAAGGCAAGGCTTGCCGTGCTCGCGTGGCCCATCGCCGCCGCTGCTTCCTCGGCGCTCATCGCACCAGAGGAAACAGCCGCTTTCAGTTCGCTCCCCTGCTGGTGGCGGAACGAATAGCAGGAAATGCCCGCCCCTGCTTTCAGCGCACGATTGAGGCTGCGCACATCGGCCTCCGTTGTAGTCAGTCGCCATATCCCGCCCTTTGCTTGGGCTTCAGCGGCTAACACTGCCGCCGCGCCATCGTTTGCCGGGAACTGAAGGGCGCGGGCTTCGTGGCCGCGTGACGTGTCCACCTTGGCACCCTTGATGGTTACGTGCAGCACGGGGCCACGCTTGCCGTCGATGACCTTGAGCGAGACACCGGCGCGCAACTCCGCAGGACGGCAGCCTGTCAGGGCCAGAACCGCCAGCCGCTCCGCGTGGCGTTCTTGAACCCGCTCCTGCCGTCCCAGCAACAGACCGGCGGCAACGTTCGGGGCTGGGGCGCTTGTGGAACGCTTCGACTTGGACGGCTTGCGCTCCGCCTTCGGCTTGTCTTTCCACGTCAGGCGGCCCGGCTGGAGGAACATTTCATCCAGCACCGCCGCCAGCCGGAAAGCGCGCTCCGTGCGGCGCTGGGCGCTGGCAATGTCGCCGCGCTCGCGTGCCCGCTCACTCGCCGCCCGCCATGCCCGCGCGTCCCGCTCCATGCAGTAGCGCGTGGCGGTGCGCAGCTTGTTCCAGTGTGCTTGCGTGCTGGCGGCTTCCAGTGGGGTCTTGCCACTCGCGCATAGGCGCTCATAGACCCGCCGATACTCTGCCGCCGTGGCTGCGCCAACCTCGCGCCGGGGGCACTCGGCCAGCACGGCCCGCGTCTGTTCGTCCGCGTGGAGCGTCCACGGCTTGCTGCTGCGTTGCGCTGCCAGCCGTGCCGACTGCTCCCGCTGCCTTAATGCCGCGTCATGCGTCCTCGCCCAACCGTCTGCCACGGCAGCCGGATGGGCCTCGGGCGCACGGGTCGCCCGGCTCCCGCCGTGCGACGCTCCGCGTGCTCCCGCACGCTCCGCCGCCCCTACGCTCTCGCTCCGGGCCGTGTGTCCTTCGCTCTCGCTACGGACACGGGAGCGCCCAAAATGGTTTGCACCATTTCGGTCACTCCCCCCATTCTCGGACGGTTTTAAACCGTCCGAGAATGGGGAAGGGCTTTTAGCGTTTCTGCGACTAAAAAACACGTTGGCGGCGGCGGTGAAGTGGCTACCCTTTCAGGGTGCCATTTCTCCGGAAACTCGCAAGGGGGGGGCTTGCTTTTTCCATGCGCTGTTTTAGTTTCCGGAAATGCGCTCCCAAGCAGTCATTGATGGAAACCGCCGCCGCCGTGCTTCGTTGGCACGGCTCGACATTTACTTGTCGCCAGAAGTTGCCGAGCGCTTGCGCGTCGCTGCCGAGGCCGAAGGCTTACGCGCCGGCACCTTGGCGCGTCGCCTGCTAACAGAAGCAGTCAGTAACGGGCGCAGTGCGTCCAAGTCCAAACCGTAAGCCAGCACTGACAAGCCCGGAACGGGGCCGACGCCGTTGAGCTTCTCGGCGGCAGTGAAGTCCCGGCTGTAAGTGCTGTGATGCTCGTCGTCGAGTTCATGCCCGGTGATTTGCACACGAAGTTCCGAGGGCACACCCGCCCCCTGCATTTCTTGAATGACCGTTTTCCGCAAGGAGTGAAAACCGCGCTTGGCTGGTTTCCATTCGCCTGACAGGTTGCCCAGGTAGTAGCCGAACGCTTTGCTAATCCAGTTTCCCGCGCCGTTTTTAGCGGTTGCGGACGCTTGCGGGAAAACGCGCCAGTCCCCCCGGCAGCGCAGGCTATCGACATACTCTAGGAATCCCAGCGACAGCAGATCGGGATGGACTGGAACCCAGCGATTCGATACTTCCGTTTTCACGCTCTGATGCTCTCCATCCTCGCAAAAGCGCATGGATGGCACGCCGTCCACTTCAGCGACATCGAGCGTCAGCAGTTGGCCGACTTCGCTGGCTCGTGCGCCCGTATAGAGGCCAATCAGCGCCGCCCACTTCGCGCCCGGGGACAGGCGGGCGAAGTTCTCCGGCGCGTAGAGTGTGCGCACCTGTTCGAGGTCGAACGCCTTGAAGCCCAGCTTCTTGCGCTGCCGCTTTTCCTTTGTTGTGTAGCGGATATGACCCTGCGCAGGGTTGTCCCCAGCCGGGTAATGGCCCGACGCTTGCGCCCATGCGAAGAAGCCGCCAGCGCCGCCTAGGTAAGACTGTTTGTTGAATACGGTTGGAGTGGCTGCTCCGCCATCGCGCAGATGCTGGTAGAAACGCGCCATGTCCGGGCGCGTGATGGTGTGAGCCTGCCGACCTGCGCCGAGGTAATCCACCAAGGCAGTGATGGCGGTTTTCTTGATGGTCAGGGTCTTGGGCCGGGTGGTGGCTTCCATGCTCTTTAGCCATGCTTCGCTTGCTTTAGTCAGCGTGATGGCTTCGGCCACGGGCGGGGTCACTGGCTCGACAACGGCAGCACGGGGGGCGTAGTCCATGCGCCCGATGGCTTCCAGCGCTTCCATCGCACGGGCGTGGTCTGCGGCATCAGTTGCCCGCAAGCGACCGCCGCCGGGTAGGTCGATTTCATACCGCTTGGCCCCGTTTTTAGCCACGCTGGCCACCACATCGGCCACGCTGATTTTCTTTTCCATGCCGCCCCGCAACTCATCGAAAACCGCAGCATAGCGGCCCGACAATTCAAGTGCGGCAAGGCGTGCGGTCAGCAGGTTGGCACCCAGTGGGCGCTTGATGAAGTCGCGCCCGACAGCGGCCCGCAGGTCAGCAGGGACGCGGATACGAAACACGAAACGGCCCGACGCGGTGCGGGTGAGGTAGTGAGGGAAAGCCATCGGGATGTGCCCCGATTTGTGCCCTGCCTGCTCACTCTCCGCCTAAAGAAAAACCCCTGTAAAAACAGGGGCTTATGTAATGCTGGCGGAGAGAGGGGGATTCGAACCCCCGAAGCGCGGTTTAGACGCTTACACACTTTCCAGGCGTGCTCCTTCAACCACTCGGACACCTCTCCGTGTCACGGCGGCCGTTTCCGGCACGACGCGAGCCGAGCATTCTAAGGCGGCGCAGGCCACAAGGCAAAAGGCCCGTTCGCCGGCCCGGGGCGGGTGGCCCGGGCATGGCAGAATGACGGCATGAGCTACCTCGTTCTCGCCCGCAAGTGGCGTCCCAAGCGATTCGCCGAACTGGTGGGCCAGGAGCACGTGGTGCGGGCGCTGACCAATGCGCTGGACACCGGTCGCGTCCACCATGCCTTCCTCTTCACCGGCACCCGCGGGGTCGGCAAGACCACCATCGCGCGCATCTTCGCCAAATCACTCAATTGCGAGCAGGGCACCTCGGCCGAGCCCTGCGGCGAGTGCCGCACGTGCCTGGACATCGACGCCGGCCGCTTCATCGACCTGTTGGAAATCGACGCCGCCTCCAACACCGGCGTGGATGACGTGCGCGAGCTCATCGACAACGCGCAGTACATGCCGAGCCGCGGCCGGGTGAAGGTGTACCTCATCGACGAAGTGCACATGCTGTCGAAGAACGCGTTCAACGCGCTCCTGAAGACGCTGGAGGAGCCGCCGGGGCACGTGAAGTTCCTGCTGGCGACGACCGATCCGCAGAAGCTGCCGGTGACCGTGCTCTCGCGCTGCCTGCAGTTCAACCTCAAGCGCCTGGACGTGGGGCAGATCGACGGCCAGATGCGCAAGATCCTGGACGCCGAAGGCATCGCGTTCGAGGACGGCGCGATCCGCCAGCTCACCCGCGCCGCCGATGGCAGCCTGCGCGATGGCTTGTCGCTGCTGGACCAGGCCATCGCCTATGGCGGCGGCGAAGTGGGCGATGCGGCGGTCGCGGCGATGCTCGGCACGGTCGATCGCGCGCGCGTGGCCGCGCTGCTGGACGCGCTGGCCGGCGCCGAGGGTGACAAGCTGATGGGCGAGGTCGCATCGCTCGCCGAGTTGTCGCCCGACTGGGGCCATGTGCTGGAGGCCATCGCCGATGCGCTGCACCGCGTGCAACTGCGCCAGTTGGTGCCGGCGATGCAGTTGCAGGAAGACGAGGGCGGCATCGATGTCGCATCGCTCGCCGAACGCCTGCGGCCGGAGGTGGTGCAACTCTGGTACCAGATGACGGTCAACGGCGGACGCGACCTGTCGATCGCGCCATCACCGCGCGTGGGGTTTGAAATGACCTTGCTGCGGATGCTGGCGTTCCGTCCCGCCGGGGAGGGAGCGATGGCGTCGTCGGCCCCGTCCGCTTCGCCGGCACCCCGTCCATCCCCGCCGCCGGGCGGTGGGCGCGCCGCCGCGCAAGCCGCCATCGCCGAGGCCTCGGCCCAACCCGCGCCGCCGCCCGAGCCGC
>Ga0056909_1001253_pt1 | contig 16279 bp, 19 predicted proteins | sample EBPBio102011_DNA_FD_62115 | JGI IMG/M metagenome (GOLD analysis project Ga0056909, IMG submission 62115) | Wastewater treatment Type I Accumulibacter community from EBPR Bioreactor in Madison, WI, USA - Reactor 1_1/10/2011_ DNA | ecosystem: Engineered > Bioreactor > EBPR > Anaerobic-Aerobic >...
GCCGAGACGGAGAGGCGCGGGGCCAGGACGAGCAGGATGCCGAGCAGGGCGAAGCCGATGCCGATGACCTTGATGGTATGCATGTATTAGCTCTTCCGACTCAGAAAGCCCCATATTTTGTAATTGTTTAGGCGCATTCACTCAAGTTGTCGAATTGCTCATCTACGAGATAGCTACAGCCCTAGGCGACTTTCGGTTAGCTTGGCTGCTGAGCGTTCGGCTTTTTGGGTAGGCTACGTTTGCGGCTTGGGGCTGGTTCGTCCGATGCGCCGAATTCCGTTTCGTCGATCAAGTCCGCCACCCGAACTCCGATGGCATTGGCCAGCTCGTATAGCGAGATGATCGTCGGATTGCGCCGACCGCGTTCGAGATCGCTGATATAGAACTGGCTGAATCCAGAGCGCTCCTCGACCTGCTCCTGGGTCAAGCCGCGCTCCTTTCGCAACCTCGCAAAGTTATTCCCGACCAGCCTGCGCATATCCATGCGCTCAGAGCTGGCAATTTCCGGCGCAGTCGATTACCAATTATAATTGGTATTATCTGCCATATCGCGCTGGAGGTTAAATTTGAGAAACAATGCCTGGCGCTTAGCGCTGGCAGTTCTTGCGAGCGGCGCCACTCTGCAGCCCCTCGCGATGGCGGCCGAACCCGCGACAAGATTCATCTGCACGCCTGAGCACGTCGCGTACCACATGCATTTTAGCGAAACGGAGCGATGGGAAATAAAGATCGAAACGGATAATTCCGATTTCATCATTGCCAATGACGCCAATAAAAAGCCAGGCTGGTTCGTTTACGACGATCAAATCAATAGAAGCGATATTCCATACCCTCTCTATCAATGCGATAGTAGCGGGACTGTATCTTCGCTAAGCTGCAAAGGGACTTCTGCATATGAAAGCGATGATTTCAAATTCAGCTTCATCACGCAGAAATTTCAAAGATTCACTCAGAACCCTGATTGGGTTACCGAGAATGGCAGCATTGCTATGATATATCAGTATGGAAAATGTCGTAAAAAATAGAGATACCGATATTCTGCGGGGCGAGAATGAGATTTGCGGGCAATGTAATTTGGTTCGTACTCGGCGGAGCGATAACCGCTTTGATCTGGCTTATTGGAGCCGTCGTTTTTGCGATTTCGATTGTGGGGTTGCCGCTATCTCGCGCCGCACTGGAGATGGCCAAAATGTCGGCCTTTCCATTCGGAAAAGACGTCGTTCACGTCAGAGAGCTCGACGGGAAGGGCCTCACTTTCGCAACGGGCGCCACAGGTACAATCGGATTCATTGCCAATCTGGTGTGGGCCTGCACGTTCGGGGTTGTGCTTTTCATCGCCTACATCATCGCGGGCATCATCAACTGCCTGACCATCATCGGCATACCCTTCGGCATCCAATCGTTCAAACTTGCGGGTTTGTCGTTCTGGCCGGTTGGCAGGCGCGTTGTCTCTCATGAGCTTGCAGCAGTAGCGCGCCAGCATGCGGCCGAAGAGAAATTCAAGAAGCTGCGCGGGCAGCCCTTATGACCAGAGCACGTTTCGCCAGCCGCCGCCAGCGCAACGAATCGTGCCCTACTTCCAATCGAGCGGAAGCCAAAAAAATCCTGATTCCTTCGCAATATATTCTACCGTTAGCGTCATAAGGTGATTAATATACTCATAAAATTCTGGCCCTTCCGCAATGAAGCTTGCTTCTGCAATCAATAGATTAAGGCATTATTTTGGAAACCTACATCGTCGAAGTCGTCGTCTTCAAATTATCAACGATCATCAATCTAAGTACCAATAATTCCTAATTCGAATAGAGAAGCTTCGGCTTCTCGTCGTGAAATTAAACCTTTAGCCTTCGGATTTCTCTCCCAAAGTCGTTTCATCGAGCGTATATGAGCAGGTATCTCATCAAACTTCCTCTTAGCCATCGCTTCTTTGATTGCTCGGACCTCGCGGCGTGGATCATTGACCAATCCATAATCCTTCGTGGCAGCATTGTAGTAGGAAGCAGACCCTCTATTAAATACAATACTTACTAAAGCACCAAATGCATCTGGCCTTAAATCCTCCGTGTAGGGAAAGGCGCTCTCCGTTTCAGCGACATAAAATGGAAGTGTCTTTATCAGGAATTGCTTCTGTGCTGCTGTCCAAGATATTTGGACACTTGAGACATCGGCCAGCAACGCTTGTGCATCAGTGCCTTTACGCCCTACGACAGGCGTGAGTAAGGAAATTTGCTGCGCATCCAGGTACCCGTCCCAGTTCTCTTTGAAATCATCGACCTGCACGTACCCAAGGTCATAGCCAATCCCGATTGTTACGCCGGACGCTCCCTGTGGCCAGATTGGCGATCTGTAAGCAGCATTGTAGCGCTCTGGGCTCGTTACCTCACAACGAATGATGAGATTATTTGCTCGATCCCCTATTTTGCGGCTGGATCGCTTCTGAAGGCGGATCGAGCCAGATGCTGTACCAATATTCGGGACAACTACGTATTGAAATTCATGCGTGCCGACTTCGCCGAATTGACGAAGGCTAGGTCCTGTTTCCGCGCTTAATTCTTGCAGCGCTAGCTGGAATTTATCATCGGCCGGGCCTGCCCTTAGCGGGTTATTTAGTGGAGCACAAGCAGCAGCAGTAGAAGCTATAAATTGCCGGCGCGAGCAAACTATCATTTGCTAAACTCCCAATACAGATGCAGAATTATTATATGCATCTTCCAATTTCGTTCCAGCCACTCCATGTTGATAACCGCTCAGTACCCACTGCATCCTTTGCTCTGGGGTGCCATGGAAATTGGGGTCATTAAACGCATAATTTCCTTTGTTATAAATTGATTTAGCGGCCGTCATGGAATCTATACCGCCAGTCCTTCGATCAAGGGACATTTGGCCACAGAACCATCCGCCAAGGAAATCCGCGTGCAGCTCGCGACGCACAGTTACGGTCGACTTCATTCTGCGCTTGAACTGCAGAATATGCGCATATTCGTGCGCATGGATCAGTGTTACAGAAGATTGCCACATAGTAAAATTTTTCATCTCCGATTTGAAAAGCTCAGATCCAAACAGTATTGTGCCATCAGGCGAGCACTTATCATCGATCACGCTAGCGTCGACAGCAAACGCATTCGGTTGATTTCCATCATCATAGAAAGCCACCTGCGGCTCCACACCACTTCTATTCGCCAACCAAAAATGAGTTAGATAAAATCCATCTACTATATTATTCTTAAATTCGCCAAGAAACGAATGCTTTATCTTGCTGATGAATTCAAGCGGCAACGCGTTTCCTACGGAGCATCCTTTGCTCGTCAACGCACCGCCGATTGTTGGTGCATTGGCGCAGGCCGGCGTGTCGCCACCAGGCCACGCCATTGCTGGACTACCGCAGGAGCACAAAGAGGCGCCCGCCAAAAAACGGAGAGCGGAGCGTCGGTTCATTCTATGGTAACCTTCTCGAGAATAAACCAGAGCGTTAGCGTAATATTGCCTTTATACTTATTTTTCAACTCGCCGTCCCGAATACGTATTTCAAAATCATCTACAAGGCGCTGACTAAATGTCGGAAACCGGACGTCGCGTCCTCCAAAATATCTGGGTTTTTCTTTTATCATCGAATTAGGGATGCATTTTTTTACTGAATTGATTAAATCGTCGCGATAAATAGGCATTTTCTCCCGCGCATTTTCTGGAAAACGCCACTGGCAACTGAATTGTGAAGAATGATAATTTTTATCATTCTCAATTTGGATTGAACAACTATCGGAGCCTGGAAGTTTTATGACAGAGCGATACTCGCCAATGTCGCTATCAAAAGCGCCTTTTAACGATTCGAAATCATAATCTCGATCATCGAAAACTTTCTGAAATTCGACACAATCCGCTGCGCGAAGCTCGCATGCAATGAGAGCACCAGTAACAGCGAAAATGGCAAGTCTGTGGATCTTCATGTCCGCCCCTTTCCCGAGACTACTGGCCTAAGCTTGCGTGTCAACCTGGAGATTGTTGTCGCTTTTCAAGGGTTTTTATCCCGCTATCCAAACAGACCCTTCGCTTGAATCGAAGCCTAAGCCACAGCCGGAATTAAGCGGAACTTGCCCGCTTCTCATCGGGCCAAAGTGGCCCAAACAGCTTTGCATCTATCGTCACATTCTCGGGTTTTCGCCGTATCGACAAGACGCTCAGCGCAGTCTCCGGCCAAATCGGGTTGCTTATTTAAAAGCTGGCATTTTCGGTACTTTGCAAAAATCATGAGTTTTGCACGAAGCACTCACGCCTGCGATTTCAAGATGTTACGTTGTGCGTATCATATGTGCATAATGGAGCGTCTAGATGGGGCGGATTTTGGGATATGCGCGTGTCTCGACCGATGGCCAGTCGCTAGACTCACAAGAGGATCAGCTCAAAGCTGCGGGCTGCTCGAAGGTTTTCTCCGAGAAGGTCTCTGGGGCTAAGCGACAGCGCGCTCAGCTTGACCGGCTGCTATCGACGTTGGAAGCCGGCGACATCGTTCTGATCTCCCGGCTCGACCGGCTGGCTCGTTCGACACGAGACTTGCTGAACATCTTGGGCGTGATCGCTGATCGCAGAGCAGCATTCCGCTCGCTGTCCGATGGCTGGGCGGACACTACGACGGCCCATGGGCGACTGATGCTGACGGTCTTGGCCGGCTTGGCGGAGTTCGAGCGCGAACTCATCCGAACTCGAACTGGCGAAGGCCGCGAGCGCGCCAAGTTGCGGGGCGTGAAACTCGGACGGAAATTCAAGCTGACGCCGCACCAGCGTGCAGAAGCCCTTCGCCGCAGGGAAATAGGAGAAGAATCGCTCGCCGAAATCGGCCGGAGTTACAACGTCTCGCACTCGACCATTTCGCGGCTGTAAGGCTCACCGCCATAACGCTCCAAGCAGCAGCGCCCTACCCCTCGCCCATGAATCGATACGCAATGGATTTATGCGCCGGAAATCCCGAGGTTTCTCAAAGCTCGCCGTAGCAGTGCGAAACTGTTGATTTACGCAACGCTGAGGCAAATTGGCAGGCTCCCGCTGCAGCTGCGAGAGCTGCTTCTTCTTGGCGATCCACGGGTCGACAACGTGTTATGCCGTGGACAAAAGGCGGGCCGAGACAGCGCCGATTGACTCCCCAGCGAGGCTTGAAACTATCTATCTTGGTTCGAAGATCGAATCGTAACAAGAAGCAAGGACTAGCGAATTGTCTCGACCGGAGCCGACGCTGTTTTTTGACGAAGAGGCGCTTCTCGACCGATTAACTTCCGGCGTCATGGAATCTGGGCGTGACGTCGTTTTCGTAACGGGCGCGCCGCTAACTGGCCCGACGCTGGTGGGCGGTCCGGGTGTGGCCAACGTCGCTGGTGTTACTGAGCTTATTAGGGACCATTTTGCTTCGACTCCCGCGCGCCTTGAACAGCTTGACGCCCAGCTAGCGAGTAGCCCGAACCCGTATCAGACCGCCTTCACGTTCCTGACGAGCCGGCGAGGACAGGACGCCGCCAACCGCATAATTCGCCAGGCGGTTTGGAGGGCGCGCAAAGATTTCGATCCCGACAAGGCAGAGTTCTTCAATCACCTGTCCGACGAAGAACTGAAGACGTACGAAGCTGACGTCAGCTCCTGGATTCTCAGCCCCGCCGTAGAGGCGCTCGGGCAACTGATCGCGATAAAGCCGCTTATTTTCGGTAGAGCCGTCGTGACCTCCAATTTCGATCCGCTGATTCAGGTCGCGATCAAGCGGGCGGGCGCAGAGGCATGGCGGACGGCGTTACACGATGACGTGGCGTTGGGCGTGAGCAGCGCTGACGGCTGCGAGATCATTCACATTCATGGATTTTGGAGAGGTTCTGACACTCTTCACACCGGCAATCAGCTATTGCAGAAACGCCCTAAACTAGCTGGCTCGCTGCTAGATCTACTGGCTGGCAAAACCGTGGTTGTCATGGCGTACGGCGGCTGGGAAGACGTTCTGACGGACGCGCTTGGAACGCTGGTTTCAAATTCGGCAGCATTCCCCGAAATCGTTTGGACCTTCTTTGCTCGCGAGCCGAAGCTAGGCCCTCACCTTTTGTCAGTCTTGGGCCCAGGGATGGATCGCAACCGTGTGACCTTCTTCTCCGGGATTGATTGCCAGACATTCCTGCCGCGGCTGGTGGCAGAATGGCGGGATCTGGCGCCGATAGATTCAAAGGAAAAGCTGGCTAAAACGGCGGCCGAGCCAATCGCGATAAAGTCTTCGCCCTTGGCCCCATTGCTGCCCGCGCTCGACTGCGACAGACCGCCAAGCATTGAAAACTGGGTCGGACGAGAGGCGGAGCTCGAAACCCTCGTTGCGTCGAACGCTAGGTTCGTCGCTATTTGCGGGATCGGCGGCCAAGGGAAATCGGCCCTCGCGGCGACATATGCGAAGAAGGTTGATCTCGGCGAAACCGGTTATGACTACTGGGACTGGCGCGACTGCCGAGAGGAAGGCGACCGACTACGTTCCCAAGTCGTCGCTGCGATAACACGATTGGCCGGAAACGAGTTTCACGCCTCCAGGCTGGCTCAGGCAAAGGACGCCGATCTTATCGAGGTCTTCATTCGCCTCGCGCTTGAACGCAAGGTCGTCTTCATATTCGACAACGTCGATCACCACGTGGATCTTGAGAAGCGCACCTTAGTCGGCTTTCTCGACCAGCTTGTGAAGGCATTCTGCAGGGCGGCCACACGTAGCCGCCTCGTCATCACCTGCCGCCCGCTGATCCACCAAGAAGCCGTCGCAGGTATAACGCTGGCCATGCCCGGTTTGAGCCTGCCAGAAGCCGAGGAGCTTTTCGGTAAACGCTTGGGCGATCATTCTGAGGATCTCGCCGACATCGCGACGGCGCACCGCCTTAGCGCAGGGCACCCATTCTGGCTTGAATTAATGGCGGCCAAGGCCGCGAGCGGTCCGAACAATTCTCTGAAAAGCATCCTGGAGGACGTACGGCGCGGCCGGGACGATGCTCCTGACTTCTTGTCCTCGATGTGGAAAGGTCTCACAGAGCGCGACCGAACGGTGCTGCGCGGCATGGCCGAGATCGTTCGCCCAGAACAGGAAGCGACCATAGCCGACATCGTCTCCTCCAAGCTTCACTACAACAAGTTCAGCAAATCGATGCGTTCGCTGATCTCTTTGAACCTTATCGTCGTCAAGCGAGAAAAGAACGCGCCAGATCTTTACGACCTTCATCCGCTGGTGAGGCAGTTCGTTAGACGAGCCCACGTACCGGCGGAGCGCGTTGGTTTCATCACCTTGGTGCTAGGCCACTACGACGCTATGACGAAGCGCATCGCTAAGATGCTCGGCGTGCACATGCCCTTTCCTATGTTGGAGTACTGGTCCCAGAAGGCAGAACTGCAAATTGAGGCGGGACAGATCGCGAAGGCTTTCTCGACTCTCCACGAAGCGCACGATGCATTGATCGGAGGGGGGCATCTTGAGGAATTCATCCGTGTCGCGCGGAAGCTATTCGAAGCCGTCGATTGGCAGCAAGGCCCGGATTTGTCGAAGCATTTTGACGGCGTTTTGAGCGATCTGATTGCATGCCTTGACGCGACAGAGCAGTTTCCCGATGCGGACGACCTTTTAGATCGCTACGCCGCGACCATCCCGGAAAAAACGGCGCGATACATAAAGTACTGCGACGTCCGCTGCCATTCCTTCTGGCAGCGCGGAGTATACGACAAGGCGATTGAATGGGGGCGTCGAGGTGACGAGCTCAAGAAGGTGTCGAACGTCGACACCCTTTTCGATTGCGAGCACAATCTGGCACTCGCGACCCGCGACGGCGGCGATCCCGAAGCCGCGTTGAAATATTTTCTGGGTTCGACCGAACTGGATAAGCTGGTGTCAGCGGAGGGCGCGGAAGCCGACGAATTCGGCGCGCCACTCTTCGGGAACGTCGGGCGTTGCCTGTTCATGATGGGGCGCCTCGACCGGGCTCTCGTCTGCCTGCAACGCTCCGCCATACTTCTCGAAGACGACAAGAGCGCGAACCGCCTTGAAAACCAGGCGTTTGCTAGGCAATGGATCGCTGAGTGCCTGATGGCTTTGGGGAGCGCTGAGGAAGCGGTGCCTTTTCTCGTCTCCGCTGAGGACATTTTGAAAGGCGCTCTTCCGGTGCAGGCTAGAGCGGCGCGCACACTGCTGGACACTTTGCCGATGAAAATCTCGGGGACCGGGCCGGACGATGCCCACCGTGCGGTCAAGCGATGGTTACAAAGGCCGATCACACCAACAATATTGAACGACAATTCATCGACCGCAACGGCGGTCTAAGGGCTGGGTGCTGAGTACGCTCGTTACGAAAGCCACACGTGCGCCGACTGCGACGTCAACGGCAACCTTGTCTGTTTCTCTGAAGCTTTGGAAGGTCGCGGGATGAGCAGCCTCGTAAGTGCGTTGCAGCGGTTCAATCGGAAAGAACGGAGCTGGCTTATTCGGGACGCCCTTGGGGCCGGCGCTGATACTCTTTGCCCGGATTTCCGAGAACGTCTGGCGAAAACTCTGCAGGAATATGATCGAGAGATTTCGATTCCACCCGATGCTTGGTGGACCACCGACTTTCACATCGATTGGCTAATTGGCGCTTTGATGATCTTGGCCGAAAGCGAAGACGCGGTTGATACGGCAAAAGCCAATCCACCTGGTTTTGTCACCGGCAGTCAGCAGGATATCGATTTGCTGATCGCTTGGGACACCACGCTCATTTTGGTCGAGGCAAAAGGCGTTGGGTCATGGAGTGGCACGGGCACCCGCGAGAAGTTGGCGAGGCTTTGGGGTCTTCCGGAAACATTATTCAATGGGCTAACGCCATATCTCGTGTTCACATCACCAGATGATTTCGGCGTTCCTGATACCGGATTGCCGTCGTGGATTAAGAACGCGAAAGTATCTCTTCATATGCCGATGATCCCGCCGGATACTGGCCTGCCTCTGCTAAAAGTTCAGCAGTGTGAGGTCTTCGGAACAAAGATCATACCGAAAGCCGGTGGCACGCAGTGGCGCATCCTTAAAGCCAGACAACCTGAGGCGTCGGAAGCCATTATTCCAAACGCCGACACCAAGCGGCTTGGTTAGAAGCAAGAGTTGTCTGTCTCCGCGGAACCAGATCTTGACAGAGCGATTTGAACGACACCGCCAACCTTGGACCTCCGAGGAGCTTCAGAAACTAAAGCTGCTCGCTGGAAAGGGCGCGGCGCAAATGCAATTTAGACGGCGATGACGCGCAGTGACGCATCCATGAAGATCGCGCCAAACTCGATGGGATCAAGATCGCAAAGCTTCGTTACTAGGCTCGATCCTCAAATTGGCTGGACGTAGCCCTGCATTGTATGGTCGGCTTTCCTGGCAATCAGAATGCCGTTTGCAAGCCATCGCCATTGCGCATCCGGATCGCCTGCATCGGTGTGACAGCGACGGACCGTGAGATTCGAATAGCATTTGCCGATGGCGTCGATTGCTGCCGTGAAGCGAACGATCTGTCTGGGGTGCACCAGAACCAGCGCTCGAATGATCGGATCAGCTGAATCGGCATCAGCAGCCAGATATGCGACGCCGAAATGATGCTGATCTTGATCGTGTGTCCCGTATGCCTTTCGGACGAATGACCGATGCTCTGACTGAAATGCCTCGATCAGTTCATCCGCATCGGCTCCGACTATCCGGAACTCCATCACATAGAGATGGCGATTGATCTCGTTGAAGAGCCTGGATCGAGCTGGCTGCTTGAAGACCCCTTTCCAGATCGCCCAGTAGGTCTCGTACACGTCCAGAAAGGCATCTTCGTCGTCACTCAATCGGAAATCTGGATCGATCACCGCGTCACCGTAGGATAATAATCATATTATCACGGTGACGATCTCAGTCCTACGACAACTGCCCAGATTCCGAACGATATTAAACGCCGGATGAAATTACTCCGTGTCCGGCGCTTTGAAATTAGCTGGATTGCTGAAGAAGCCTTCGGTCCTCGCCTTCGTCAGCGATTTGTCGCCGAACCAATTATATTTGAGACGCTTCACGAGGAGCTTCGCGCCCATTTTATCACCGGGCATCCCAAGATCGAGAAATGGCTTTCGAACCTCCTTGCTCGATCCGAAATGCGGTCCTTGATCGACCGGGATGATATTGGTTGCAGCCAGTTTGTCGTCTCGGGTGTAGACGTACTGAACCGTATGAGTTTCGGAATATGCTTCCGGCAGAAGAATGGACCGGGCTCGCTCGGCCAGAATCTTGGCTTGAACCCCAGCCGCACCTTGAAAAATGTTCTCTCTAACCGCCCAAAAGAAATAATTGGGATCCCGTATAAGAAGCTGCGGTAAGGTGATATTCGCATTCTTGAATTTTCCGATATATACTACTGGCCAGTCAATTTCGCATTCATCCATGTTAAATCCTTTCATTTAATGTGATTTATAAAATAATATTAAGAAAAACAGAACCAATCGTCGTCGCCAATAGATTTCAATCCAAAATTATCGACTATGCCTTTTGAGCCGTATCCAGCCACATGTGCCAAGTCCGAGTTTGATTTCAGTTTTTCCAGAAAAATGTAATTCTCGTTCCCGTCACGAAACTGATTATAGTACTCGATAAATGTAGTCTGATACTCAGGCCTTATGATTGTGACTCCATGAATATGAATGCCTCTATTCAGGAATCCAAATTTCCTAGAGCCCTGGTAGTCGATAAATCCATATCCGATAGGGGCAATTTTTCGAGCCCACTTCATTCCGCCCTTTTTTCGGATTCCCGGAATGCAGCTTTTAAGCGCCTCAAATCGAGCTTTCTGGAAATTCCTGATAATAGCGCTCTTTATGCAGGATCCATTTGTGGTGGCGTATTGGGCTTTGTTAAACGTATATCCGAACTGGAAAGCGCAGTTATTCTCTTCGATCTCCAGATTCCACTCGTCGATAATATGACGATGCAGGTGGTCTTGAATTGATTTTGAAAATTGTTTGTTCGTGATGGCCATTAGAATCCTTTTCTATAATTTAATATTGGTTTTTTGGGCGTGCTAATTATCTGTGCCAACTCGCGCTGGCGCATGATAATTAGCTTAAGAATATGCTCCGCACTGAAGTTCATATTTTTGGCGCCGCCAAAAAATCGGCTGCCTATGCGTATTATTTATTGTTATTCCTGCGCTGGCCCGCCGGCGCGGCGCAGATTTTCAGTCCGATTATAGTATCACGCCGCGCCTCGCGCCGCAAGGTCTTTTTGAGACGCGTCCAGAAATGCCATAGAATTACTTGAACTAATTCTGGCCTAGCTGCTGACACGCCGGATGGCGACAGAGCACTTTCTTGCGGCTCGGCTAGTTTAGCCGCCAGTACTCCGACGTCGACGAGAACGTCCGAGCTTTGATATACGCCTCAAGGTCCTCGACTCGATACGCCACGCGACGCGCAGAGACCTTGACCCAAGCCGGCCCATTTCCGCGTACCCGCATGGCCTCCAGCGTCTTGGGGCTGATCGCCAAAAAAGTGGCTGCGGAATCCGGTGCAAGCAAATTCTTCATAAAATTCCTCCTCGTGCAATAAGTGAAAGTAAAAAGCGGCGATGGGTGGATCATGACACGGCGAACGGCGATAAAAAAACGAAATAATTCGCTGAATCTGGCTCGATTAGAAATGTAATGCGGCTGTTTTGGCTACATCGGCATGCCCGACATTAGAAATCGGCGTCTACGACTTCGTCCACTGCAAGAAGGCGCGTTGCTTCTATGCAACATGGCCGTAGGAAACTAAAATCACTTTTCCCGGACCGGCTTTAAACCATCCTGGCGGAAGCGTTGGGAGCCGCGTTGCCCTTCCGCGATTCAGATGCCCACATTCGATGCCCGGAAACCCTTGCTCATTGGAGAGAGCTTCATGACGGCTGATACCGTGGTTCGAGCTAGGATCGACGTGAAAACGAAAGCTCGGGCTGTCTCGACGCTCAGAGCGATGGGATTGACGGTGTCCGATGCGATCCGGCTGTTGCTGGTTCAAGTCGCCGCCGACGAGAAGCTACCGTTTCTGGTGAAGGTGCCTGAGCCGCCGAGGCGCGGACCATCTGCGAAAGCTGACAACTTCCCCGAGGTCCTTTCACAATAAGCAACGCTGGGGTGCGCTAGCTGCCCGTTGTGCACGACCAATGCAGGATTTCTAATCGTATCGGCGGCCGAGAACGGCCGTGGATGGGAAGGAAACTGAGATGATCAAGATTGCCGTCGTGGCTGGGGTCGCGGCCGTCGTTCTCGCGGGTTGCAATGAAAGCCGCCCAGGCGCATCGCAAAGCAGCGCACTGCCGCAGATGTCCGTCGCATTCGCTTGGTGTCAGGGTGCGTCGCCCTCATTTAAGATCGGTCAGATACCGGCCGCTACGAAGTCGCTTCGCCTGAAAATGGTAGACCGCGACGTTCCTACGTGGACCCATGGCGGCGGCGATGTCACGATCAGCGGTCCGACGGCCAATATCCCTTGTGGAGCGATTAGCGGCGCCTACAACGGTCCGAACCCGCCGACTGGCCAAATCCATACATATGAGTGGACTGTGACCGCCCTGGATGGTTCTGGCAACGCGCTCGCCATGGGAACCGCATCCAAGAAATACCCGCAGTAGCAGCTTTCGGGCGCCTTAGCGGGCGCCCGCTTTCTGCCCATTGCTGAACTCGCAATGGGTCGGCCTTTTGCCATCACACTATGCATATGGCCTCAGATATTCCCTGAACGCGTCTTCGAGCCAAATCTCCTCGGCTTTCGGATCATATTCCGGCCCGCCACGAAGTACGTTCACCAATTCTCGAAATCGTTTCAGATTTGGCACATGCGATGAATTTGCCTTGCCTGACCGCGAACCATGGGCCGGTTGTCGCCTGCACAATTGGCCGTTGACGACGGTCCAGGACAACTCAGGCGTAAAGCATCCCCCGGCACCTTATTGCCCGCCAAATCAATCGTCAGATGCCGCAGAGGCCCATTCAGGTCCCAATGCGTATGAACGGCAGCAAGTGACATTACGCTGTGTGCGTGCCTTTGGATAAAATCGCAATCCGGCTGTCGGAAATCGTCATATCGTAGCGCTCAACAAATTTGGCGAACTTGGAGCGATCCACATTGTAAGAGGCGATCCAACGATTGATCGCCACGGCACATACGTCGATGAGTTTCTTGAAATCGAAAAAATAGATTCCATCACGCCCGAAATCACCGTCTGCGCCTACCCTGAAAGAGATCTGGCGCACCTTGTTCGTACGCACCTTCTTGGAGTTTAGGTTTGTCATATGAAGGAGGCCGTTGCGTAACTCCCAAAGCTCGGCGGACGTGATGCCAAGAGAGGCGATGTCCGCATACTCATCGAGCCAAGCTACAAACGGATTCTGCTTGTCATCCCCGTACTCGACGTAAGCCAGGCTATCGAGGCAGGACAGCAAGAGCTTCATTGATGAAACGAGCTTGCCAGCATTGAACGTGAGCCTAATCGCTTCGTAGAAGTCGTCATTTATGAGCTGCGGGATATCGATGCCGGACCCTTTGCGGTACTTGGCCAGCCAATCGTCCATTTTATATCCGTCCAGAAACTCGGGCCTCAGATAGAGGTTGGTGTCATCGAGCGAGATCGAAGCGCTTACTTTGATGACGCCATCCTGAACCATCGTCACACACATCAATGGCTGAGGACCGGCAGCAAGCTTCTTAAAAAGCGGCTCGAACAGATCCATGTGTGTGCCCACCCGGCACTGTGAATAGTATTCTGCCTGGGTGAAAGGCTTCGCCAGCTTGAAAACGCGTGAATCCCGCAAATCCTTCGGGGCGCGCCCTCTCATGAACTTGAGCGCTTTGCTAGTGCTCATATCCACGGAATGCACTTTATAGCGCATCTCACTGCACAGATTGCCGGAAAGCATCAAAAAAATGCTGTACACGTCCTCGCGCACGTCGTTTGGTCGCTCCTTACTTGTGGTTTTTGGCAGGGAGTATCTTCGCCAAAAGGTTCGCCAGCGGTGCTAGCAATCCTTCATACGTGCGCAGAAACACGCCAAGAGTCAGCGTTTGAGCCTCGGTTGGCTCACGGTCCATCTTCCATACCAGAAGCAATGCCCCAACGCCGCTAAACAGGGCGAAGAACAGCACAGCGCCTGCTATCACAGCCGTAGCTATGAACATCTCGGCCATACCTAAGCTCCTTTCGAAGCTCTAAAGACACAACTCTCCAGATTCGGTGTTTTCAATCACCAAACCCAAATTAAATTCGCCTCTGGAAGCTCAAAGACTCTGGCGATACCGCGTCTCTGCATCCGTCATATTATAGGGATGCACCCTATAACAAACTAGTTAACAAACGAACTCGTGCTGTTAACGATTTGCCCTTGGACCGGAGAGGAGTATGGGAAGCTGACGGTTGAGCTTCACGACCTAGGGAAACTCCGGTCAGCGATTCACGCTCGCCTCAACAAGGGTGCGCCGCTGCTTATCGTCTTTCTGAGGGTCCTCGTGTCACCGAAATAGCTCGTGGAGAAGACCAGTGCGGAATTCATGGCTCAGAAGCTAAGCTCGGACTGCAGAGCACCTGTCGGGCATCTAGGCATCGCGGTCGGCGCCATTGTCCCGTCTCCCGAAGAGATCAGGATGACATCATAGGCCGGTGTTCACCCTGCGTCATCGGCGTTCGTATCGGGTTTCTGAGTGCTGCCATGCGTTTCCGGCTGCGGCGCCGCAGAAGCCATTGTAGCAGTCAGGAGACGGCCGATCTTCTCGCTTTCCTGTGCCAGATAAGCAGTCTCGAAATGCGCATACCGCCTAGTCGTTTCACTTCTCGTGTGACCTAGGAGCTTCCCGATCACGCTAAGAGACACTCCGTTCTGTATCGCCAGCGACGCAAAACTATGTCGCAAATCATGGATGCGCACGTCGCTAAGGCCGGCTGCGGCCCTGATCCGAGACCAGGGAATGAATATGTCGACCAAATGCGCGCCCGGACGCCTGCCTTTGATCACATACGGATTATCTTCGAACCGCGGCAGTGATTTCAGGAGCTCTACAGCTTCCTTTGGCAGCGAAATCGACTTCGGGCCGGTCTTGGAATCCGGCAGGCGCAGTTGGCGTTGGGCGATCTGCACGTAGTCCCATTTAAGGGTCAGAATTTCGCTAACCCGGGCTCCAGTGAGGATCAGAAGCCGAATTGTAGCCACAACCCAGATCGATTCCGTTTCCTCTGCCTCGCACCTGTCGAGTACGGCGCCAAGGTTCTGTAGCTCCGTCGCTGTGAGAAAGCGTTCTTTCGGTATCGCTTTGTAGTGCTTCACCCCTTTGACGGGATTGCTGCCTTTCGGTCTAAGTTCCCAAAGTTCGGCAAGCGTCATCATTCTTGAGAGCAGCTTGAGGCAGTGGTTCGCAACGTGCGGGCCGCCAGTCACAACTCGGCCTCCGCCTTGGTCCTGTTGTTTTTTCTTGGGGTCTTTCGGAGCGGTTTTGCCCGAGTTGACGAACTGTTTGAATTTCTCGACCTCGTTGGTTCTAAGCTCCGTGACAAGCTTAGAACCAATGAGCGGCACGACGTGATTTTCAATCGCTCTCCGGTCAAGCCTAACGGTCGACGCCTTCTTGTGCGGAATCGCGTGATCTTCGAGATAGCGAGAGCACAATTCCCTGATTGTCGTGCTGCTATCGCCGCGATTTGCGGTTGGATCTTCTCCTTGAACAATTTGCCCCAACAGCTTGAGCGCCTCGGAGCGTGCCATCTCGGGCGTCCATGGTGATCCATGCCGCCCGATGGTTATCCACTTTGGACGGCCTTTGATCGACGTCTTGAGGACGTAGGATTTGCTTTGCCCCTGACAGCGAACGCCAAAGCCCTTGATCGCAGCATCCCAGACATCCTGGCCAGCCTGCAGATCATCGACAATCCGCTTGGTAATCCGTGTCGTGCTTCGTGTGGCCATGCTTCAGCTCGGATAGCTACGAGATAGCTACATAGCTACAAAGAAAGCTACATGGCTAGATAGGCCTTAGGCACAATTATCATACAAAATTCGCTCGGTTGTGGGCCTAATAGGGCCTATCGCGGCGATCCAATGAAATTGATGGTATGCATGGATCAGGCCTCCTTCGGCCGCAGCGAGATTGCTTCCCAGGCTGCGACCAGGATCAGGATCGCGGTTGCCATCAGGCTGAAGCCCAGGGGCGGCAGCACCGTCCAGGCCGGTGTCAGCACGGCGAGCAGGCCGAGCCCGACGAGATGGGAGAGGGGATACCAGCCGGCCGT
>Ga0056909_1001258_pt1 | contig 16197 bp, 10 predicted proteins | sample EBPBio102011_DNA_FD_62115 | JGI IMG/M metagenome (GOLD analysis project Ga0056909, IMG submission 62115) | Wastewater treatment Type I Accumulibacter community from EBPR Bioreactor in Madison, WI, USA - Reactor 1_1/10/2011_ DNA | ecosystem: Engineered > Bioreactor > EBPR > Anaerobic-Aerobic >...
CACCAGCCGCCCGCGCGGGTGGGCGTCGGCATCGCGATAGATCGCATCGAGGATCCCGTACTGCACGCCGTCGGTGTCCTGGAACTCATCCACCAGCGCAACCGGCCAAGCCGAATACAGCGCATCGGCCAACGGCCGTTGTCGCTGGCCTTGTTCAGCGTCCAGCGCGGATTGCACGTTCGACAACAGGTCGTCGAAGCTGCGCTGGTCGTGACGCTCGGCCTGCGAGGCTTTTTGCCGCAGCGCCCATTCGCGGAGACGATGCCAGCGTTGCTGCTGTCCGCTGGCCTGTAGCGATCGCACGAACTCGCCCACCCGGGGCGAGGCCGCTGCGGCACGGGCGAGGCCTTCGTCATCCACGCTGCCCTTGAGCACGCCCTTCAGCCCGTCTGCGAGCGACAACACCTCCAGCAGCTTGTCGTCGATGGGGACGGCGCCGCGCGTTTCGATGAACATCGCGGCGGCGGTCCAGGCCTGCGGTTGCAGGCTGTTGGCGCGGAACAATCCCGCGCGCGTACCCGCGCGCAGCGCCGCGACGACTTCGTCGCCGGGCCAGTCGGGCGGGTCGAGCAGCGGCACCTCGGTGCCGGGCGCCAACAACCGCGCCAATTGCCGAGCATCCGGCGGCCTCGCCATGGATTCGCGCAGGTCCGGCGGCAACACGCCGTCGGCATCGGCCGCATCGCCTTGGGCGAGGACGCGACGCAGGTCGGCGGCGATCTCCGCCATCCAGGCCGCGCCATCCACCAGCTCGCCCTGCACGAAGCGCCCGCCCGCAGCGAACGGATGCTCGGCGAGGATGCGCGCGCACAGTCCATGCAGGGTGGTGATCGGCGCGCGATCCAGCTCGCCCAGCGCCAGCCGCAGGCGTTGCAGGTCGCGCTCGCGCTGCCCGGCATCACTGCGCCAGCGATCCTCCAGCCAAAGGCTGTCGGTGGCGGCCTGCGGGTCGCGCGGCAACGCGGCATCGAACTGCAGGGCTTCTTCCTCCGCCCAACGCAGGCGCTCGCGCAGGCGCTCGCGCAACTCGCTGGCCGCAGCATCGGTGAAGGTGGTGACCACGACCTGCCTTGGCCCCAGGCGTTGCTCGAGCAGCAGGCGCAGGTAGAGCACACCGATGGTCCAGGTCTTGCCGGTGCCGGCACTGGCTTCGATCAGGCTGCGCCCGCCCGGTGCGAGGTCGAGATCACGCCAATCGCGGGGGGATGCGGCTTCGTTCATCGCGCCTCCCCGCTGTCGAACTGCAGGACGCCGGCCAGTTCATCGGCAAAGCCTCGCAACGCATCGAACGCGGCCGAATCGGGGACGAAGGCCTCCTCGCCTGCCAGCATGGCCGCGTAACCGGGCGCGTAATCGCGCTCGCCGGTGCGGAATTCGGCCGACGTCCACGCCTTGCGCACGGCGGCCGCGACCTCCTCCACCGGCGCCTGCGCGGACTGCCAGGCGGCCCAGCTGGTGCGCGGGAAATAGCGCAAGGGATGGCGATCCGCCGACTGCCACCACGCCACCAACCGGGCCAGCCGGTCTTCGAGTTCAGTGCGTGGCAACGTGCCCTCGCGGAAGGCGTCATCGGCAGCGTCCAGATGCTGCGCCCAGGGGTCAGCGGCCTGCGTGCTGAAGGTGCAACGCAGCGGCACCTCGGCCGGCAAGGTCAGGCGTGCGGCCAGCCAATCGATGAAGGCGGGCACACGCTTGGCGAAATCGAGCTCCGGGTCATGCCACTGGTTTTTCTTGGCATCGTGGCGCGGCAGGACGATGTTGAGCAGTTGCAGCCCTCCCTGCGGATGCGGGAAGAGCGCATCGATGCGGCCCAGCAAGCGCGTGGGCCCTGAGGCCGTCGCCAGCGGTAGGTCGATGTCGAGGGACTGGCGCTGCATCGCGGCGGGATCGACCGCGCCCTGCCCGCGCAACGCATCGGCCACGACACGGGTGATCTCGCGCTCATGCGTCCAGGCCGCCTCCCCGGGACTGCCGGCAGGCAGCAGACCGCCGAGGCGCAGCCAATCAGGGGCGTGCTTGGGCTGCCAATCGGGATCCCCCAGGGCCTCGTCGAACAGCAGGCGGCGCGCCACGCTGTCGAAGCGCGAAAGCTGGGCATCGAGCGGCTCATCGCTCGACAGGCGCGCCTCCTCCAGGCCTTCCAGGCTGATGTCCCAGCGGCGGCGCAGCAGCTCGCGCGCCGGATCGCGCCAATAGGATTTGAAGGCGTCCAGCAACACGGCATCGGCTGCCGGCGCCGCGACGGGCGGCGTGGTCGCCACGGCTGCAGCCGGCTCGGCGCGCATCGCCGCGTGGTGCGCGGCATACGAGAACAGGCGCGGATCGCCGCCCGCACCCGCATCGAAATAGCGCGCGTCGAAGGGTTGCAGCGGATGCCTGACCCGCCACGGCGCGGCCTTGGCCATCGCCTCGCCTGTGGCCACGTCCGCGCGCGTGAGCACGGCGGCCAATTCCGCCAACGGCGCGGCGGGGTTACGTGGCTGGCCATCGCGCACGCCTTCACCGATGTAGCTGAGGTGCAAGCGCTCGCGCGCGGACATCACCGTTTCAAGGAACAGATAGCGGTCATCGAAGCGCTGGTCGCGGTCGCCTTGCCGGCGCAGCCTGGCCATGAGGTCGAGGCCCCCATCGTCCACGTGGCGCGGGAACACGCCGTCATCCAGGCCCAGCACGGCGATGAAGCGGAACGGGATGGCGCGTTGCGGCACCATGCCGCTGAAGGTCACGCCGCCCAGCAGGAAAGGTTGGCGCTCGGGCACCGCGGCCAGCGCATCGCGCAGGCGCTCGGCGACGACCACGAAATGCAGCTCGGGGTCCACGCCGGCCCCCGCCGTTTCATCGCCCAGACTGGCGATCAGGCGTTGCAGGGCATCCCAGGCCTCGCGCGCGTCGTGGTCGCCTGGGTCGATGCGCAGCACGGCCTCGGCGAAATCGCGGAAGAACCGCACCCAGTCGCTGGCCGGCAGCACGACATCGGCCTGCGCGACCAGGCGCTGCACCTGCAGCAGCAGCGCGTCGAGCGCGCCCAGCGCATCGGCATGATCGCCGACGATGTTCGCCAGCGGCAGCAGCTCGGTGTCGTCGGGCAGGCGCACGGCCTCATCGGCCGCGCCGGGCGCGTCGCTCATGATGTAGCCGGCCAGCATCCGGTCGAGCGCCCAGGCGAAGCCATGTTCGGCGATGGCCGGCACGCCGAAGCCCGCGCGGTGCGCCGGATCCAGCGACCAGGCCACGCGCGATTCCTCCAGCAACGCCGTGAGCGCCGCCATGCCGCCGGCATCCAGCCCGAAGCGTCGCGCCACCTCGGGCAGCGCCATCAGGTCGAGGATGTCGTCCACGCCCACGCGCGAGGCCGGCAGCGCCAGCCAGCGCTCGAAGGCGGCGAAAAGCGGATGCGCGCGCCCCATCGGTACATCGGCCAGGTGATAGGGCAACGGTTCGCGCGCGTCGCCGGGGGCGCCGAACAAGGCCGGCACCAGCGGCAGGTAGCGACGGATATCGGGCGCCATCACCAGCATCTGGCCGGGGGCGATGCCGGCCTCCTGCGCGTCGAGCATCGCATCGCGCAGGATTTCCAGCTCCCGCTGCGGGGTATGCGCGATGTGCACGCGCAGCGAGGCGTCGCGCATTTCGGCAGCGACGTCTCCCGGCGGCGCGATCAGGTCTTCATCCAGCCGGCGGATGCTCTGCTGGACGCGTTGCAGCCGATGGCCGGGCGGCGCATCGTCGCTGTCACGCCAGTGGCGAGTGTCCTCGCGCACTTCGCCATCGGCGAGCGAGGCGAAGAAATGCTGGCCCAGCCGGCCCCAGCGCGCGAGCAGCTCATGGCCTTGCGGGCGCCACCAGTCGCCGCCATCGGCCTCCTCGATCAGCGCGTCTTCTTGCGCACGCCACTGGGCCGCATCGCCCTCCCCCAGCACGCCCCAGTAATCGCGGCAGGGATCGGGCAGGTACAGCGCCACCAGCGCCTGTCGCGCGTAGGCGCGCAGCATCGCGAGCTCGGCTGGCGCCAGATGGCTGGCGCCGAACACATGCAGCGCAGGCGCCGATGCGGCATCGGGCGGCGCGGCCTGCATCGTCTTGATCAGCTCGTCCACGACCTGCGAGCGATAAGGCCCGATCTCGGCCACCGCCTGCCGCCACAGGGGCGCCAGCAACCGGGTTTCGGTGGCGATCAATGTCGCGTCGCTGCTATGGCGTGTGGCGAAATGGGGGATGCCGCTGGCCCAGGCATCCAGCCAGTCGGCGCGATAGACCAGGTACTGCGAAAACAGCCGCGCCAGGCGATCGGCCAACTGGAAGCGGCGGCGCGAGCGCTCGGCGGCGGACAGCGAGGGATCGAGGAAGCGGCGGATGCGCGGATCATCCAGGCCCGGCACCGCCGCCGCATCGCCCAGCCATTGGTAGAGGTTCCAGCGCAGGTGGGCGCGCTGCCAGCGCGGCAGGGACACCGCCTGCGCGCCCAGCCGCGACTGCGCCAGGCGGTCGATCCAGGTGCTGGGCAGCACGACATCGAGATTGGCGACGATGCCGCCCGGCCCCATGCGCCGTGCGAGCGCGCCGGTCAGCCACTGCTTCATGCCCGGATGGGCGGCGATGACGGTCTGCGACGCGAGGGGATCCTCCGGCCAGGTGGCGGCCAGCAGGTCACGCAACGGATCGATGAGCGCCTCCAGCCGCGAGGCGCGGTAGATCACCAGCCCGGTCGTGTCGCGGTCGGCCTCGGTACGGGGTAGCGACGGAGGGGACGGGGCGGCAGCGGTCATGCGTACATGATGCCGCAGCCCGGTCTCGCCACGTGCGACGCGCGGCCGGTCAACGGCCTTCGCGCAGCTGCCGCAGCAGCTTTTGTCCGGCGCGACCGTCGGGCGCCATGCCCAGGCGCGCCTGCTCCTTGCGGATCGCCTCGCGGCTGGCGCTGCCGAGCACGCCATCGATGGCGCCGACGTCGTAGCCGCGCGCGGTGAGCAGGCGTTGCAGCTCGACGCGCTCGTCGCGGCCGAGGCCCGGATCATCCGTAGGCCATGGCGTGCGCAGGCCCGGCTCGCCGCGCAAGGCGTTGGACAGCAGCGAGATCGCCAGCGCGTAGCTCTCGGCGGCGTTGTAGCTGTAGATCGCGTCGTAGTTCTTGAACACGAGGAAGGCCGGCCCTTCGCGGCCGGTCGGCAGCAACATCGCGGCGCGGGTATCGGCAGGCAGGTCGATGCTGCCGCCATCCACGCGCGCCACGCCCATCGCCTGCCACTCCGAGAGCGCGCGGCGATTCGTCCGCCCCGCCAGCGCGGTGTTGAAGCCGGCAGGAACTATCACTTCGTATCCCCAGGGCTGCCCGGTGCGCCAGCCGGATTTCACCAGGTAATTGGCGGTCGAGCCGAGCGCATCGGGGATGCTGCCCACCAGGTCGCGTCGTCCGTCGCCATCGAAATCCACCGCGATGCGGTTGTAGGTGGACGGCATGAACTGCGTGTGCCCGAACGCGCCGGCCCAGGAGCCCTTGAGGTCTTCGGCGCGCACATCGCCCCGCTGCACGATCTTCAGCACCTCGAACAACTCGCTGCGGAAGAACGCCTGGCGGCGCCCGAAGCACGCCAGCGTGCCCAGCGATTGCAACAGCGGGCGCTGGCCGAAGTTCTGCCCGTAATCGCTCTCCACGCCCCAGACCGCCACGACCGTCGCCGGGTCCACGCCCGTGCGCGTTTGCACCTCGGCCAGCAACGGTGCGTAGGTCGCCAGGCGCTCCTTGCCTTGCGCGATGCGGCGGCTGTCCACCAACGCGGCCAGGTAATCCCACAAGGCGGTGGTGAATTCCGGCTGGCGATCAAGCAGCGGCAGCACGCCCATGTCAGGCGTTAGGGTGAGCGCATGGCGGTCGAAGGTGGCGTCGGTCACGCCCGCCGCCTCGGCCGGTGCGCGCAGGCCGGCGATGCAGGCGCGGAACCGCGCCAGCTCCTCGGGCGTCGCCGGCACGACTTTCGGGGCCGTGGGCGTCGGCGCGGGGGCGGCGGGTTCGGGCGCGGGCGCCGCGGGCGGCGGCGTCTTCACCGGCGCGGGCGCGCACGCCGCGAGGATGGCGGCGCTCAGCGCGACGAGGGCCAATCGGGCAGTCGGGATCACGGACACACTCGCATTCGGGGAGACTGCATGATGCCAGCCGGGGATGAATGCATCGTCAGACGCGCATCAAACATCCCCTGCCCCTCAAAACGATCAGGCCGCCCGAAGGCGGCCTGGTCATGGCATCAGCGCAGCAAACTCAGCGACGGCCGCCCATCATCCCCATGCCCGCCTTGAGCATGTCGTTGAAGTCGAGGTCGCCATCGCCATCCTGGTCCAGCACCGCTCCCAGCAAGCCGCCGCCCAGGCCGCCTTGCTGCTGCACCTGGCGGCCTTCCTGGCCGAGGATCGCGCCCAGCGCACCGGCCGAAGGCGCGGCGCCGGCCTGCGCCTGGCCGCCACCGAAGACCTGCTTGGCGAGATAGGCCATCACGATCGGCGCGAGGATCTTGAGCAGCATCTGCGCCTTGTCGCTGCCAAGGCCGGTGGCCTGCCCCAAACCGCTGACCGCCTGTTGCTGGCGACCGCCGAAGATATGGCCGAGCTGCCCCAGGCCATCGGTCTGGCGCGAGGGCGTCCCGCCGAGCACCGCGCCGAGGATGTCGCCCAGGCCCAGGCCCGCCGCGCCGCTGTGGTCACGGCCCAACGCACCGAACAGGGCTTCCGCGCCTTGCGGCTGGCTGGCATTGCGTCCCAGCGCGCCGATCAAGAGCGGCAGGGCGGCCGCGACCGCGCCGGCGGTCTGGGTCTGCCCGGTGCCGAGCTGCTGGCTGATCTGCTGCAGGGCAGGCCCCGAAAGCTGGGAAAAGAGGTCGTCGGTCAAGCTGGTCATGGCAACTCCGAAAGGTGAGATGGATCACATTGCGGCGCCATTGTGAACGAGATCCCCACCCGGAACGATACGCAGGCTGAATGTCTTTTCGGGGGTGCCCGGCGCCATTCCCGCCGTTGGGCCGCTTCCGCCGTCAGCTGGCCGGGGCGGGGTTCGCGGCGGCGGCCGGCGACTCGGGCGTGCGGTCGGCGACCGGCGAAGGCGGATGCGCGGGGATTTCGGCCGGTATCGCCACCGTGCGCGGGTCCTGCGCCAGCATCCGCGCCTGGCGCCAGTGCCCCCAGCGGTAATACGCCAGCGAGATCACCATCGCCACCACCGCGCTCACCGGGAAGCTCCACCAGATCGCATCCGCGCCCATGTGCGGCTGCAACAGGTTGGCGAAGGGAATCCGCACGCCCCACAGCGAGAACCCGAGGATCAACAGCGGCGGGATCACCGCGCCGGTGGAGCGCACCACGCCCGAGACCACGAAGGTCACGCCAAAGAACAGGAACGACCAGATCGCGATGCGGTTGAGATGCCCCGCCAACCCCAGCGCCGCGCTGCCATCGGGCAGGAACAGCGACAGCAAGGCATGGTCGAAGACGACGATCGGCACGATCAACGCGCCGGTCATCAGGAAGTTGAACATCACGCCGGTGCGCGCGGTGGCATCCACCCGATCCCAGCGACCGGCGCCGACGTTCTGCGCCGCCATGGACGAGCACGCCGCGCCGATCGCCATCGCCGGCATCTGCACGTAGGTCCACAGCTGCAGCGACGCGCCGTAGGCGGAGGTCATGTTCACGCCGTAGTGGTTGACCATGCTGATCATCATGATCATCGCCAGCGAGATCATGATCATCTGCAGGCCCATCGGCACGCCCTTGACCACCAGCGCGCGCAGGATCGCCGGATCGGGCCGGTACAGGCCACGCTCCTCGCGGTTGATCCACAGCGGATTGCGGCGATGGTGCAGCCACCAGAGCATCGCCGCGAGGGCGATCACGTTGGCCACCAGCGTGGACATGGCCGATCCGGCGATGCCCATCTTCGGCAACGGGCCGATGCCGAAGATCAGCAACGGGTTCAGCACGATGTCCAGCACCACCGACAGCATCAGGAACACGAACGGCGTGCGGGTGTCGCCGGCGCCGCGCAGGATCGCCGAGAGGAAGGAAAACAGGTACAGGAACGGCACCGCCATGAAGATGATGCGCAGGTAAGCCTCGGCCAGCGGCAAGGCTTCCTTGGGCGTATCCATCCACACCAGGATGTGGCGTGACAGCGGCAGGCCGGCCAGGGCGATGACCAGCGAGACGCCAACGAAGAACGTGGCGCTGGTGCCGATCACCCGCTTGGCCTGCTGGTTGTCCTTGGCGCCGGTGGCCTGCGCCACCAGGATCGTCGCGGCCATGCCGACGCCGAACACCGCGCCGATCAGGAAGAACATGATGTTGTTGGCGTTGGCGGTGGCGGTCAGCGCCTGCTCGCCCAGGTAGCGGCCCACCCAGACTGCATTGACCGATCCGTTGAGCGACTGCAGGACGTTGCCCGCGAGGATCGGCAGGGAGAACACCAGCAACGTGCGGGCGATGGGTCCCTGGGTCAGGTCTTGGGTGGCGTTGGCGTTGGGCATCGCGGCATCTTGCCAGAGCGCGTGGCGGCGGTCGTGACGTTGCCGTCACCCCCTCGGCGGCGTAGCCCGGCCCCGCGGATGCGCCGCCGCGCCGGTGGGCCGCGCGGGAAAGCGGACAATCCGGCCCGCCCGCGCTAGGCTGCGAGGTCCAATCTGGCGGGAGCTGCTGCATGCGTACCTTGATCATCGTGGCCATCGGGATCGTCGCCGGCTTGGCCGTGCTGTGGCTGCTGCGCCGGCAACGCAACGCGCCGATGACCGGCTTCTGGGCGTTCGCCGCGCTGTGGCTGGTCACTTGTGCGTGGAACCTGTCGGTCGGGGTGTCGCACGGGTATTCGGTCGCCGAGGAAATCCCCTTCCTGCTGGTCAACTTCCTGGTACCCGTGGCGGTGGTGTGGGCGTTGCGCAACCGCATCGGCAAAGTGCGGGGCTGAAAAAATCACGCGGGCGATCCAGCGCCCGCGTGACTCCATCCATCCCTCGTTGTTCGGTTACTTCTTGCTGCCGACATCCTCACCGCCGGGCGCGGCGCCGAGGTACTTCTTCTTCGCCATCGCCTTCTTCTGCTCGGCCATCAGCTTGGCCTGCTTCTTGAGCGCCTCGGCCACGCCCTTGCCGTAGGCCGGATCGGCCTTGGTGCAATTGCCGATGTGGCGCTGCTTGATGAAGTCAGGCGCATCGCCCATCGCCCGCGCGGTGTTGTCGAACAGGCGCTGCTGCTGCTCCTTGCTCATCAGGCGGAACAGGTCGCCCGGCTGGCTGAAGTAGTCGTCATCGTCTTCGCGGAAGTTCCAGAAATCGGCATCGCCATTGATCCTGAGCGGCGGATCGCGATATTTCGGCTGCTCCTGCCACTGGCCAAAGCTGTTGGGCTCGTAATGCGGCAGGCTGCCGTAGTTGCCGTCCATCCGGCCGATGCCGTCGCGATGGTTGTCGTGCACCGGGCAACGCGCGGCATTCACCGGGATCTGGTGATAGTTGACGCCCAGCCGGTAACGCTGCGCATCGGCGTAATTGAACAAGCGCGCCTGCAGCATCTTGTCCGGCGATGGCCCGATGCCCGGCACCAGCGTGCTCGGCGCGAACGCGGCCTGCTCGACATCGGCGTAGAAGTTTTCCGGATTGCGATTGAGCTCGAACTCGCCCACCTCGATCAACGGGTAGTCCTTCTTCGGCCACACCTTGGTCAGGTCGAAGGGATGGATGTGATAGGTCTCGGCCTCCATCTCCGGCATCACCTGCACGTACATCTTCCACTTGGGGAAGTCGCCGCGCTCGATCGCGTCGTACAAATCGCGTTGATGGCTCTCGCGGTCCCCGGCGACGACTTCCGCCGCCATGTCGTCCGACAAATTCTGGATGCCCTGCTGGGTGAGGAAGTGGAACTTGACCCAGAAGCGCTCGTCCTTGTCGTTGATGAAGCTGTAGGTATGCGAGCCGAAGCCGTGCATGTGGCGATAGCTGCGCGGGATGCCGCGATCGCTCATCACGATGGTCACCTGGTGCAGCGCTTCCGGCAGCAGGGTCCAGAAATCCCAGTTGTAGGTGGCGCTGCGCAGGTTGGTGCGCGGGTCGCGCTTGACCGCCTTGTTGAGGTCGGGGAACTTGCGCGGATCACGCAGGAAGAACACCGGCGTGTTGTTGCCGACCATGTCCCAGTTGCCTTCCTCGGTGTAGAACTTCAGCGCAAAGCCGCGGATGTCGCGCTCGGCATCGGCCGCGCCGCGCTCGCCGGCGACCGTGGTGAAGCGGGCGAACATCTCGGTCTTCTTGCCGACCTTGCTGAAAATCTTCGCCTTGGTGTACTGGCTGATGTCCTGGGTGACGGTGAACGTGCCGAACGCGCCACTGCCCTTGGCATGCATGCGGCGCTCGGGGATCACCTCGCGCACGAAGTTGGCGAGCCGCTCGTTGAGCCACACGTCCTGCGCCAGCAGTGGCCCGCGCGGGCCGGCGGTCAAGCTGTTCTGGTTGTCCGGCACCGGCGCGCCGAACTGGGTGGTCAGATGGGTGACCGGGCACTTGCCGTGATTTTCGACGGCAGGCGCGGCTTTCTTGCCGGGCTTGTTTTTGGGCGGGGCGGTCTTCGACTTGGCCATGGCGATACTCCTTGAGGGACCCCTTGAGCATTGCAGCCAGCGACCGATGTTGGAAGTTGCTTGTTTTCATCTTTTCGATAGCTGCGAGCTATCGTTTCGGCCGCCAGATTCAAGGCCTCACTGTGCCGCGCGGCGTGTTCAACCGATGTGACTACCGCAGCGCATTGCGGCGTTACTGCGCGAGCGATTTCAACCGATAGAGCGCTTCCAGCGCCTGCTTGGGCGTGAGCTCGTCGGGATCGATCCCGGCCAGCGCGTCCATCGCGGCCGATGGCGGCGCGAACAAACCAATCTGCTGCGGCGAATCCAGCGCCTGCGCGGTCAGTGGCGGTGATTTCGCCCCGCCCTGCTGTTCGAGTTCGGCGAGCCGCGCGCGCGCCTCGCGCACCACGGGCTTCGGCAGGCCCGCCAGCGACGCCACCTGCAAGCCGAAGCTGCGATCGGCCGGGCCGTCCTTCACCGCGTGCATGAACACCAGTGCATCGCCATGCTCGACTGCATCCAGATGCACGTTGCGGATGCCGCTGCCGGGCGCCGCGAGCGCGGTGAGCTCGAAGTAATGCGTGGCGAACAACGTGTAGCTGCGATTGCTGGCCGCCAGATGCCGCGCGCAGGCCTCGGCGAGCGCCAGGCCGTCGTAGGTCGAGGTACCGCGGCCGATCTCGTCCATCAACACCAGCGATTGCGAGGTCGCGTGATGGAGGATGTAACTCGTCTCCGACATCTCCACCATGAAGGTGGACTGCCCCTTGGCGAGATCATCGCCCGCGCCGATGCGGGTCAGGATGCGGTCGATGGGGCCGATCTCGGCGCGCGTGGCCGGCACGAAGCTGCCGATGTGCGCCAGCAGCACGATCAGCGCGTTCTGGCGCATGTAGGTGGACTTGCCGCCCATGTTGGGGCCGGTGATGACCAGCATGCGCGTGGCATCGTCCAGCATCAGGTCGTTGGGCGTAAAGGGCTCGCTGCGCACGGCCTCGACCACCGGATGGCGGCCGCCTTCGATCTGCAATGCCGCCTCGCCCAGCAGGGTCGGGCGCGACCAGTCGAGCGCCTCGGCGCGCTCGGCAAACCCCGAGAGCACATCGAGTTCCGCCAAGGCTTCCGCGCAGCGGCGCAGCGGCTGCAGGTCCTGGTTCAGCGCGTCCAGCACGTCCTCGTACAAGCCCTTCTCGCGCGCCAGCGAGCGCTCGCGCGCCGACAGCACCTTGTCCTCGAAGGACTTCAATTCCTCGGTGATGTAGCGCTCGGCGTTGGCCAGCGTCTGTCGGCGCGTGTAGTGCACGGGCACCTTGCCGGCATGCACCTTGCCCATCTCGATGTAATAGCCGTGGACGCGGTTGTAGCCTACCTTGAGCGTGTTGATGCCGGTCGCCTCACGCTCGCGGACTTCGAGGTCAATCAGGAATTGATCGGCATTCGTCGAAAGCCGACGCAACTCGTCGAGTTCGGCATCGAAGCCTTCTGCGATCACCCCGCCGTCGCGCGCCAGCAGCGGCGGTTGTTCGATGATCGCGCGCTGCAGGAATGTAGCGGTATCCGTGTGTTCCCCCAGCGTGTCTGAAAGCCACTCCAGGCGGGGGGAATCGAGCGGCGCCAGCAACGCACGCAAGTCGGGCAACCTGGCCAGCGCATCGCGCAAGGTGGACAGGTCGCGCGGGCGCGCACTGCGCAGCGCGACGCGGGTGAGGATGCGCTCGACATCGCCAAACCCGCGAAACGCCTCGCGCAGGTCCTCGAAGCTGCGCGCATCCAGCAGGGTTTGCACGGCATGCAGGCGCGGCTCGATCACCTCGCGCGTGCGCAGTGGGCGGTGCAGCCAACGCCGCAACAGGCGCCCGCCCATCGGCGTGATGGTCGAATCCAGCACGCCCAGCAGTGTGTGTTTGGTGTCGCCGTCCACGCGCGTGTCCAGCTCCAGATGGCGGCGCGTCGCGGCGTTCATCGCGATGGCCGCATCGCCGGTTTCCAGCGTGATCGCGGTCAGGTGCGGCAACCGCTGCTTCTGGGTTTCCTCCACATAACCCAGCAGTGCGCCCGCCGCCGCGATCGCCAAAGGCAGGCCGTCGATGCCGTAGGCGGACAGGTCGTGCACGTTGAAGAAGGCCAGCAGCTTGCGGCGCGATGCATCGGCATCGAACAGCCACGGCGCGCGACGACGCACGCCATGGCGCGTCATGAGCGATGCGGGCCATTCGCCCTCGTCCGGCAGCAGGAGTTCGGCGGGTTCAAGGCGCGCGAGTTCGGCTTCGAGCTGGTCTTCGTTCTCCACCTGCGCGACCTGGAAGCGACCGCCGGCGAGATCCGCCCAGGCCAGGCCGAACCCTTGCTTGCCGCGCGCCACCGCCATCAGCAGCGTGTCGCGGCGGTCCTGCAGCAGCGCCTCGTCGGTGACCGTGCCGGGGGTGACGATGCGCACCACCTTGCGCTCGACCAGGCCCTTGGACGCGGCCGGATCGCCGATCTGCTCGCAGATCGCCACCGATTCGCCCAGCGCCACCAGGCGCGCCAGATAGCCCTCGTAGGCGTGATGCGGCACGCCGGCCATCGGGATCGGCTGCCCGGCCGACTGCCCGCGCTGGGTCAGGGTGAGGTCGAGCAGCTTGGCTGCCTTACGCGCGTCATCGTAGAAAAGCTCGTAGAAATCGCCCATGCGGAAGAACAGCAGCACGTCCGGGTGCTCCGCCTTGGCGGCGAAGAATTGGCGCATCAGGGGCGTGTGCTGGTCGAGATCGGTCATCCGGGGGAGAATGCGGCGGAACAAACGCCTAGTGTGCCCCATGACCATTCCCGCCGACACCGAACTGGACCAACTGGCCCGCGACGTGGGTGAACGCCTGCGTGGCGGCCGGGACATGCTGGTCACCGCCGAGAGCTGCACGGGCGGCTGGATCGCCAAGACCGTGACCGGCATCAGCGGCTCGTCGGAATGGTTCGACTGCGGGATGGTGGTCTACAGCTACGAGGCCAAGCAGGCGCTGCTCGGCGTGCGCCCGCAGACGCTGGAAGAACACGGCGCGGTCAGCCGCGAATGCGTGGTGGAGATGGTCTCCGGCGCGCTGGTCAATTCCGGCGCCAGCGTGGCGGTCGCGGTGACGGGCATCGCCGGCCCGGGCGGTGGCAGCCCGGACAAGCCGGTCGGCACGGTGTGGATCGGCTGGAAGCGTCGCGGCGGCTATGCCCGCGCCGAGCTGTTCCATTTCGATGGGGACCGCGATGCGGTGCGCCGGCAGACCGTGGCAGCAGCACTGGCGGGGATCGCGGGCGGCCGATCAGCCGACGTCGCCATCTAGGTAATACCAGCGCCCCTCCTCGCGCACGAAGCGGCTGCGCTCGGTCATCTGGCCGTGGCGGCCGCCCTCGATGAACTTGGCGACGAAATCGACCTCCGCATGGTCCGGGTCGATGTCGCGGCGTCCGGTCACCTTCAGCCGCAACCATTTGGTCTTCGACATCCCTGCCATGTCCAGCCCCGCAGGCCGGGTGGCCGGATGCCAGCTCGCCAGCAGATACGCCTCCAGCCCACGCACATAGGCGCTGTAGCGCGAGCGCATCAGTGCTTCAGCGTCGGCCGCAGGCGCGCCGCCATGCAGGGCGCCGCAGCAGGCGGCGTAATCGCGGCCGGATCCGCAGGGGCAAGGGGCGATGTCCATACGGACGGTATTCCAGCAGGCCCAGCGGGCGGGCGTCCAGCCATCGGGAGGGCTTGCATTGTCGATTCATGAGTAGTATTACTACTAACATGGACACTTCCAGCGCCCTCACCGACACCCAGCAGGCCATCCTCGCCTTCATCGCCGAGCGCATCGAGGCCGATGGCTACCCGCCCGCACAGACCGAGATCGCCCGCGCCTTCGGCTTCAAGGGCGTGCGCGGCGCGCAATACCACCTAGAGGCGCTGGAAGCCGCCGGCGCCATCGAGCGCAAGCCCGGTGTCGCGCGCAGCCTGCGCGTGCTGCGTCCGCCGGTCTCGCCGCAAGCTGACTTGCCGCTGGCGGATCTGGATGCCGATGCCGTGCGCCTGCCGGTGCTGGGCCAGGTGGCCGCGGGCCTGCCGATCGGCGCGGACATCGGCTCCGACCAGGTACTGATCCTCGATCGCGTGCTGTTCTCGCCCAAACCCGACTATCTGCTCAAGGTGAAGGGCGATTCGATGATCGACGAAGGCATCTTCGACGGCGACTTGATCGGCGTGCACCGCACGGCCGATGCGCGCAACGGCCAGATCGTGGTCGCCCGCATCGACGAGGAGATCACCGTCAAGCTGCTCAAGAAATCCAGCGACCGCATCCGCCTGTTGCCACGCAACCCCGATTACGCGCCGATCGACGTGCTGCCCGGCCAGGATTTCGCCATCGAGGGCCTGTATTGCGGCCTGGTGAGGCCCAACCGTTGAGCGCTTCCCCTACCCGCGCGGCTGGCGTTTCCCGCTGCCATGCGCCCCTTTCACAAAATAATTTCGATGTCAGGCCCGGCGTCGCAACCTGTGCGACCCCGTCGCCCTAGCCTGTGTCCATGGCGAAATCGAACCGCAAGACCACCAACAAAATCACCTCTGAGGACAAGACGATGGACGAGAACCGCAAACGCGCGCTGACCGCAGCACTCAGCCAGATCGAGAAGCAATTCGGCAAGGGCTCGGTGATGCGCATGGGCGACCGCGCGATCGAGCAGGTCGAGACCATCGGCACCGGCTCGTTGATGCTGGACCTTGCCCTCGGCATCGGCGGCCTGCCCAAGGGCCGCGTGGTGGAAATCTACGGGCCGGAATCCTCCGGCAAGACCACCCTGACCCTGCAGACCATCGCCGAATGCCAGAAGGCCGGCGGCACTGCCGCCTTCATCGATGCCGAGCACGCGCTGGACCCGAGCTACGCCGCCAAGCTCGGCGTAAACGTCGATGACCTGCTGCTTTCCCAGCCCGATACGGGCGAGCAGGCACTGGAAATCGCCGACATGCTGGTGCGTTCGGGCGCGGTGGACGTGGTGGTGATCGACTCGGTCGCCGCGTTGACGCCCAAGGCCGAGATCGAGGGCGAAATGGGTGACCAGCTGCCCGGCCTGCAGGCCCGCCTGATGAGCCAGGCCCTGCGCAAGCTGACCGGCAACATCAAGCGCAGCAACTGCATGGTGTTCTTCATCAACCAGCTGCGCCAGAAGATCGGGATCATGATGCCCGGCCAGAGCAATGAAGTGACAACGGGTGGCAATGCGCTCAAGTTCTACGCCTCGGTGCGACTGGACATCCGCCGCATCGGTTCGATCAAGAAGGGCGACGAGATCATCGGCAACCAGACCCGGATCAAGATCGTCAAGAACAAGCTGGCGCCACCGTTCAAGCAGGTCATCACCGAGATCCTCTATGGCGAAGGCATCAGCCGCGAAGGCGAACTGATCGACATGGGCGTGGATGCCAAGCTGGTCGAGAAAGCCGGCGCCTGGTACAGCTACGACGGCGAACGCATCGGCCAGGGCAAGGAAAACGCCCGTCAGTACCTCAAGGAAAATCCCGCAGCGGCGCAGAAGCTGGAAGCCGCCCTGCGCGAGAAGTTCGTGCCGGAAGAAATCTCGCGCGCCGAAAGCGAAGGTCA
>Ga0056909_1001259_pt1 | contig 16192 bp, 18 predicted proteins | sample EBPBio102011_DNA_FD_62115 | JGI IMG/M metagenome (GOLD analysis project Ga0056909, IMG submission 62115) | Wastewater treatment Type I Accumulibacter community from EBPR Bioreactor in Madison, WI, USA - Reactor 1_1/10/2011_ DNA | ecosystem: Engineered > Bioreactor > EBPR > Anaerobic-Aerobic >...
GACCACGACATTACGGTCGGCATTGCGGGCGTGCTGGGTAAAGCTTTTCGGCGCGGTGGCGCAGAGCTTGCGGGCCAGGCCGCGCGGGATATGCACCCGCTCGCCGCGCACATCGGCGCCCGCCGCCCGCCACAGCGCCAGCGCGCCGGGGTTTTCCACGAAATTGACGCCGATCTCTTCCAGAACCGTCTCGGCATTATGCTCGATGACGGCCAGCGCCTCTTCGTTCAGAACTTCGAAATTCGGGATGTTGCGCTCGATGTAACGCGCGGTCTCGAAGGAGATCGCCGTCCGCTCGGCCCGGCGCGCCGATCCGCCGCCGCGCGCCCGCCGCCCGCCCTGAACCGCCATATCCACATCGCTCATTGCTGCCTCCCGCAGAGCATCCTTTGCCGCCCCTTATGCCGCCAAAGCGCCGCGTTCCGCCCATCGATTGCGTCACATGCCCGCCGAAAGCGACACCCCGCCGCGCCGAAAACGACGCTGCCAGGGATTTGACGCGATGGCCCGACTGCGGCAAGATCACCGGGAGGGCGCGGTCCCGTTGCGGACCCGGACGGGAGTCGGCGATGGACGCGGCACGCACAGAGCTGCGCCGCCTGGATGCGGCCGAAATCGGTGCCATCGCGCATCTGTACCGGGGCGAAGTCTACCGGAGCACGATCTGGCGCACCCGGCTGGACACCACGACCAACTGGTCGGTCGTCACCCTGGGCGTGGCGCTTTCCATCTCATTCTCCTCGCCCGAGGCCTCGCCGCTGCCGCTGGTTCTTGTCGGCGTGCTGATCGTCTTTCTTCTGGTGGTCGAGGCGCGGCGCTACCGCTATTTCAACGTCTGGCGCGCGCGGGCGCGCTGGCTTGAGACGCATTTCTTCGCGCCGATGCTGACGGATGGCGACCTGCATCTGGACGAGAACTGGCAACAGGCGCTGGCGCGCGACTATACCGAGCCGCGCTATCACATCAGCCTCATGACGGCGATCGGACGGCGGGTGAGGCGCAGCTACCTGTGGATTCTGCTGATCCAGTCGCTGGCCTATGCCGGAAAGATCGCCGTGCATCCGACGGGCGTCACCTCGCTGGACGAGGCCTTCCGCCGGGCCGATGTCGGGCCGCTGCCGGGCGAGCTGATGGTCGCGGGCGGGCTCCTCTATATTCTGGCCTTCACGGCCCTTGCGATCTGGAGTCGCCGCAGCGACAGCCGCAGGGTGACCGGCAAGGTCAAGAACATGGGTTAGCCCGCCCCCGCCCGCCCCTTGCGATTCCCCCCCGCGCAGGCTACGCGGGCGCATGACCCAGCATGACCGCCTTCTCATCATCGATTTCGGCTCGCAAGTCACCCAGCTCATCGCGCGGCGCCTGCGCGAGCTGAAGGTCTATTGCGAGATCCATCCCTATAACCGCGTCGACGAGGCCTTCCTGAAAGACTTCGCGCCGAAGGCGGTGATCCTCTCGGGCGGGCCGGCCTCGGTCTATTGGGAAAACGCGCCGATGCCGCCTGCGGGCGTCTTCGATCTGGGTGTGCCGATCCTGGGAATCTGCTATGGCCAGCAGGTGATGATGCATTGCCTTGGCGGCCATGTCGAAGGCGGCCACGGCACTGCCGAATTCGGTCGGGCGAAGGTGACGAAGACCGACGCGACGCTGCCCCTGCTGACCGGGTGGTTCCAGGACGGCCCCGAACAGGTCTGGATGTCGCATGGCGACCATGTCAGCCGGATCGCCCCGGGCTTCCAGGTCTATGGCACCTCGCCCAATGCGCCCTTCGCCATCACCGGCGACACGGCGCGCAATTTCTATGCGGTGCAATTCCATCCCGAGGTCCACCACACCCCGAACGGTGCGAAGCTGTACGAGAATTTCGTGAAGCTGGCCGGGTTCAAGGGCGACTGGACCATGGGCGCCTATCGCGAAGAGATGATCGAGAAGATCCGCGCCCAGGTCGGCGACAAGAAGGTGATCTGCGCGCTGTCGGGCGGCGTCGACTCGTCTGTCACCGGCATCCTTCTGCATGAGGCGATCGGCGACCAGCTGACCTGCGTCTTCGTCGATCACGGGCTGCTGCGCCTGAACGAAGCCGAACAGGTCGTGCGGATGTTCCGCGAGAATTACAACCTGAACCTGATCCATGCCGATGAAAGCGACCTGTTCCTGGGCGCGCTGGAAGGCGTGTCGGACCCCGAGGTCAAGCGCAAGACCATCGGGCGGCTGTTCATCGACGTGTTCCAGAAATATGCCAACCAGATCGAGGGTGCCGAGTTTCTGGCCCAGGGCACGCTTTACCCCGATGTGATCGAAAGCGTCTCCTTCTCGGGCGGGCCTTCGGTGACGATCAAGAGCCACCACAATGTCGGCGGCCTGCCGGAAAAGATGGGCCTGAAGCTGGTGGAACCGCTGCGCGAGCTGTTCAAGGACGAGGTCCGCGCCTTGGGCCGCGAACTGGGCCTGCCCGACAGCTTCATCGGCCGCCACCCCTTCCCCGGCCCCGGCCTGGCGATCCGCTGCCCGGGCGAGATCACCCGCGAAAAGCTGGAGATCCTGCGCCGCGCCGATGCGGTCTATATCGACCAGATCCGCAAGCACGGGCTTTACGACGAGATCTGGCAGGCCTTCGCCGCGATCCTGCCGATGCGCACCGTGGGCGTGATGGGCGACGGGCGGACCTATGACTATGCGGTATCGCTTCGCGCCGTGACCTCGGTCGATGGCATGACCGCCGATTACTATCCCTTCACCCACGATTTCCTCGGGGAAACCGCGACGCGGATCATCAACGAGGTCAAGGGCGTGAACCGGGTCTTCTATGACTGCACCTCGAAACCCCCGGGCACGATCGAACTGGAATGACTATGACCAAACGCATCGTCCTGTCCTCGGACCACGCCGCGATCGAGCTGCGCCAGGCCATCGCCGCGCATGTCGCCGCCAAGGGCTATGAGGTCGTCGATATCGGCCCGGTCACGACCGAAAGCACCGACTATCCGAAACATGGCGAGGCCGCCGCCCGCCGCGTCGCCTCGGGTGATTGCGCGCTGGGAATCATCATCTGCGGCACCGGCCAGGGCATCATGATGGCGGCGAACAAGGTGCATGGCATCCGTTGCGGCGTCTGTTCCGATACATTCTCGGCCCGGATGATCCGCGCCCATAATGACGCGAACATGCTGTCGCTCGGCGCCCGCGTCGTCGGCGCGGGGCTTGCGCTCGACATCGTTGATGCCTTCCTTGGCACCGAATTCGAAGGTGGCCGCCATGGCCGCCGCGTCGATATGATCTCGGCGCTGGAAGATCAGCGGTGATCAGTCTTTCCGGCCGCCTGATCTGCGCCAATGCGACCGAAGCCGATCTGGTGCGCCAGCACCTGCCCGAGCATCTGCGCCTGACGCGGGCCGAACCGGGATGCCTGTCCTTTCAGGTGAGCGCGACCGATGATCCGCTGATCTGGCAGGTTGCGGAAAGCTTCACCGACAAGGCGGCCTTCGAGGCGCATCAGAACCGGACCCGCGCTTCAGCCTGGCACGCGGCCACCGCCCATATCCGCCGCGACTATCGCCTGACCGGGCTTTGACCGCGCGGGCGTGGCCTCGGCGCAGCACCCTTTGGATATAAGCCGCGGCCCGACCGGCAAAGCTCGCGGCGGTCTGGACAATCCGGCGGGCCGCGACAAGAGACTGTCGCCATGTCATCCCCCGGCCCCCAGACCCAAAGCACCACCCCCGCCCCGCAGCTTCTGCGCGCAGCCCTGTGGATGCTGGGTTCCATCGCCTCATTCTCGGCCATGGCGATTGCCGGGCGCATGGTCAAGGACCGCCACGACACGTTCGAGATCCTGGCCTATCGCTCGCTTCTGGGCGTCGTGATCGTGGTCGCCGTCACCGCCGCCTTCGGCCAGATGCACCGGATCCGGGCGCGGCGGCTTCATGCCCATGCCTTCCGCAACGCGGTGCATTTCACCGGCCAGTCGCTGTGGTTCTATGCCATCGCCACGATTCCGCTGGCCCAGGTGATCGCGCTGGAATTCACCTCGCCGCTCTGGGTCGTGCTCTTGTCGCCGCTGTTTCTGGGCGAAAGGCTGACCGCGACGCGGCTGGTCGCCGCGCTGATCGGCCTGGCCGGGGTCATGGTCGTGGCGCGGCCCGATTTCGGCCATGTCGAGCCGGGAATCGCCGCCGCCGCTGCTGCCGCCCTGTTCTTTGCCGCAACCGCGATCATCACCAAGCGGCTGACCCGCAAAGAGGATATCGTCACCATCCTGTTCTGGCTGGTGGTGTTCCAATCCATCTTCGGCCTGGTTCTGGCCGGATGGGACGGGCAATTGACCCCGCCCGACGCCACCACCCTGCCCTGGCTTCTGGTCATCGGCGCCGCCGGGCTTACCGCGCATTTCTGTCTGACCTCGGCGCTGGCGCTGGCGCCCGCAAGCCAGGTCATGCCGATCGACTTCGCCCGCCTGCCGCTTCTCGCGGTCCTGGCCGCGCTGATCTTTGACGAGCCGATGACCCTGGGCCTTGCCGTTGGCGCAGTAATGATCCTGTTCGCGAACTGGCTGTCGCTGCGCAGCGCCTCAGCGGGCCGAACTGCAACACCGGCCAAGATCACGGAGCCGTGACGCGGCGTCATCGTTTGCCCAGCAGGATGCCGGTGTTAACTTTTTCCCCGGGGAAATCCTGCACCACTGGGATGAGGACATATGAAACGAATCTATCTGACGACCGCGCTGGTCGCACTTTCCGCCTCCGGAGCGATGGCCGGTGGTATCGACCGTTCGGGCCAGGGCCTGGGCGCGCTGTTCGAGACCGGGCGCTATTTCGAGCTGACCTTCGGCACCGTCGCGCCTTCGGTGAAAGGCACCGACCTTCTGGGCGGGCCGACCGGCAGCGTCGGCAATGACTACACGCAATTCTCGTTCAGCTACAAATACGACATCAACGACCGCCTGTCCTTTGCCGTCAACCTGGACCAGCCCTTCGGCGCCGACGTGCTTTACGCGCCGACCTCGCTGCTTCTGGGCGGCACCAAGGCCGAGGCCAGCGCGACCAGCCTGTCGGCGATCCTGCGCTACAAGTTCGATGGCGGCTTCTCGGTCCATGGCGGCGTCCGCGCCGACAAGGGCGACGGGTTCATCGGCCTGGGCGGTCTCGCCTATGGCGGGCCGCCCCCCGGCGGCGTGTCCGGCTACAATGTCACGCTCGACAGCGACATCGCCCCCGGCTACCTGGTGGGCATCGCCTATGAAAAGCCCGAGATCGCGCTGCGCGTCGCGCTGACCTACAATTCCGCCATCAAACACGATTTCACCACGACCGAACGCATCGGCGATGTGCAGGTCGCGCCCAGCTCGGTGACCGAGGTGGAACTGCCGCAAAGCGTCAACCTCGACTTCCAGTCGGGCGTGGCCAAGGACACGCTGGTCTTCGGCCAGATCCGCTGGGCCGACTGGTCGGCCTTCCGCGTCGATCCGGTCTGGTTCACCGGCGCCACCGGCGGCGGCCTGATCGACCTTGAGGATACCACCACCTACACCTTGGGCGTGGGCCGCAAGTTCAACGACAATTGGGCCGGCTCGATCTCGTTCAGCTATGAAGATGGCGGCTCCGACCGCCTCGTCTCGCCCCTGGCGCCGACCAATGGCAAGATGGGCGTGACCGTTGGCGCAGTCTATACCCGCGACAACATGAAGCTCACGATGGGCGTGAACTACACCAAGCTCGGCGATGCCTTTGCCGAAACCGGCACGCCCGACACGGCCCGCGCCACGATGGAAGGCAACAGCGCCGTCGGCGTCGGCGTCAAGGTCGGCTGGTCCTTCTGATCCGCCACACCCGCAAGAACGAAGCCCCGCCCGGCGCGCCCGGGCGGGGTTTTCACATTGCCGCCCTGCCCGCGCGGCGCTAACAGGGGGCAGCACTCTACAGGACCAGGCGATGATCTACCGCGACGGCAAGGACTATCTCGAGGCGGCGCAGAAGCGCGTGCTGCTTTTCGGCATGTCCGGCCTTGGCAAGACCTATCTGTCGAACCTGTTGCGCGAAAGCCCGGGCGCGGCGGGCGGCTGGTTCCATTACTCGGTCGATTACCGGATCGGTACGCATTACATGGGCGAATACATCGCCGACATGTTCAAGCGCGAGGCGATGAAAGTGCCGCTCCTGCGCGAGCTGCTGCTGACCGATTCCGTCTATATCGCCTCGAACATCACCTTCGACAATCTGGCGCCGCTCTCCACCTATCTCGGCAAGCCGGGCGATCCGGCCAAGGGTGGCCTGCCCTTTGCCGAATATTGCCGCCGGCAGGAAGAACACCGTGCCGCCGAAGTGGCCGCCACGCTGGACACCGCGCGCTTCATCAGCCGGTCGCAGGAACTCTATGGCTATGCCAATTTCATCTGCGACAGTTCCGGCTCGATCTGCGAGGTGGTGAACCCCGACGATCCCGCCGACCCGGTCCTGGCGCAACTGGAAGACACGCTGCTGATGGTCTGGATCGAAGGGACCGAGGCGCATCGCGACCAGCTTATCGCCCGCTTCGACCGCGCCCCGAAGCCGATCTATTACAATCCCACCTTCCTGGCGGGCCTCTGGGCCGAATACCTGGCTCAGACCGGCCTGCCGGAAGACCGCGTCGATCCCGATGCCTTCCTGCGCTTCGGCTATGCCCGCCTGCTGGCCCATCGCCAGCCGCGCTATCGCGCCATGGCGCGCCGCGGCGTCACCGTCACGGCCGATGAAGTGGCCGGGGTCCGAATGCCTGGCGATTTCGATGCCCTGATCGCCCGCGCGCTGGACCGCCGCGCCGCTTGATCGGCCGCGCCCGCCGCCCCAGATAGACCCCGTTCGTTCGCAATAGGCCAAAGTCATGCCCATCACCCTGCCCGAAACCCTCCCCGCCTATGATGTCCTGCGGAACGAGGGCGTCATGGTGATGTCGCCCGACCGCGCCGCGCATCAGGACATCCGCCCGCTGCGGATCGGCCTGCTGAACCTGATGCCCAAGAAGATCCAGACCGAGAACCAGTTCGCCCGGCTGATCGGTGCCACGCCCCTGCAGATCGACCTGCACCTGATCCGCATGTCGGAACATCAGACCCGCAATACCGCGGCCGAACATATGGAAACCTTCTACCGCCCGTTTTCCGACGTGGCGGCCTCGGACGAGAAATTCGACGGGCTGATCATCACCGGCGCGCCGATCGAGCACCTGCCTTTCGAGGAGGTGACCTATTGGGACGAGCTGCGTCAGGTGATGGACTGGACGCAAAGCCATGTCCATTCCACCTTCGGCGTCTGCTGGGGCGGCATGGCGATGATCAACCATTTCCACGGCGTGCCCAAGCATATGCTGGATGCCAAGGCCTTTGGCTGCTTCCGCCACCAGAACCTGGCCCCGACCTCGCCCTATCTGCGCGGCTTTTCGGATGATTTCGTCATTCCGGTCAGCCGATGGACCGAGATGCGCCAGGCCGAGATCGCCGCCGCGCCGGGCCTGCGCACGCTGCTGGGCAGCGACGAGGTCGGCCCCTGTCTGGTCGAAGATCCCGCCCATCGCGCGCTCTACATCTTCAACCATTTCGAATATGACAGCGACACGCTGAAGCAGGAATATGATCGCGACGTGGCCAATGGCACGCCGATCAACGTGCCGATGAACTATTACCCCGATGACGATCCCGCCCGCCCGCCGCTGAACCGCTGGCGCAGCCATGCCCATCTGCTTTACGGCAACTGGATCAACGAGATCTACCAGACCACGCCCTTTGACACTGGCAAGATCGGTCTGGAATGATCGCGGGCGCCCGTTGCCTGGGCGCCTGACCGCCGCCATACTGGCGGCAAAGCCATGGAGGCCCCGATGACCCTGCCTTTCGACGGCGCGATCAGCCGCTATTTCCAGGAAGGCGCCCCGAAAGAGGTGCGCAAGGCGATCGAGAAGGCCGATAAGGACACGATCCTCTCGAAATCCTATCCCTATCGCGAAGAGATGAAGGGCAAGGATTACCTGGCCAAGATGGAAGAGCTGCAACTGGAGCTTGCCCGGATGCAGGCCGATATCAAGGCCAGCGGCAAGCGGCTGGTCGTCCTGTTCGAGGGCCGCGACGCCGCCGGCAAGGGCGGCACGATCAAGGCGGTGACCGAGAACATGAATCCGCGCCAGGCCTTTGTCGTGGCGCTGTCCAAGCCGACCGAACGCGAGGCCGGGCAATGGTATTTCCAGCGCTATATCGACTGGCTGCCCGCCAGGGGCGAGATCGCGCTTTTCGACCGCAGCTGGTACAACCGCGCCGTGATCGAGCATGTCTTCGGCTTCTGCACCGATGAGCAGCGCGCCAAGTTCTTCCGGCAACTGCCTGACTTCGAGGACATGATTCTCGACGAGGGCATCATCTTCCTGAAGCTCTGGCTCGAGGTCGGCCGGGCAGAACAGCTCAAGCGGTTCCTCGACCGCGAACAGGACCCGCTGAAACAGTGGAAACTGTCGCAGATCGACATCGACGGCCTGGCGAAATGGGACGAGTATTGCACCGCCATCGACGAGACGATGGACAAGACCAGCCGCAAGCGCGCGCCCTGGACGGTGATCCTGTCGGATGACAAGAAGCGCGCCCGCATCGCGGCGATCCAGTCGATCCTGCATGCCGTCGATTACAAGGGCCGCGACCTGGCCAAGATCGGCACGCCCGACCCGGCAATCTGCGGCGGGCCGAAACTCAGGCAGCAGGGCTGACCTTGAAACGCGGCTACCATCACGGAAATCTGCGGCAGGCGCTGGTCGAGGCGGCCCTGTCGCTGATCTCGGAAAAGGGGCCGCAGGGCTTCACCCTGTCCGAAGCGGCCAAGGCCGCCGATGTCACCCCCGCCGCCGTCTACCGCCATTTTGCCGGGCGTGACGAGCTTCTGGCCGAAGTGGCGCGGCAGGGCTTCGACATTTTCGGCGCGCTGATGGAATATGCCTATGATCAGGGCCGCCCTTCGGCGCTGGCGGCCTTCGAGGCGACGGGCCGCGCCTATCTGGCCTTCGCGCGCAAATATCCCGGCCATTACCAGGCGATGTTCGAAAGCGGCCTTTCTTTCGCCGATCACCCCGATCTCGCCCAGGTGTCGCGCAAGGCCTCGGAAACGCTGGATGCCGCCGCTGCGGGCCTGTCGCGCCACCTTCCGCCCGACCGCCGCCCGCCCGCCGCCATGGTCTCGGCCCATGTCCGCGCCTTCTCGCATGGCGTGGTGGAACTGTACGCCCGTGGCGCCGTCTCTGGCCCCTTCGCGCCGGAAGACCTGCTGGAAGCCGGGATCGGCATCTATCTGCGCGGTCTGGGGCTTCTGCCGCCTGACAGATAGCCGGTATGACCCCTCCCGGGGGCGCTGCCCCCGGACCCCCGGGATATTTGCGAACAGAAGAAAGGCGAAGAGCAGAGAGGGCGCGCGCCCCACTCTGCGCAGATAGCCGCGTCGGCGGCCCAGCCGCCTAGCGGAACAGCACCAGCGCCGAGGGGCTCCAGGTCACTTCGACCTTTGTGCCCACCTCCAGCACCGGACGGCCCGGCACATTGCGCATTGACAGGCGCACTTCCACATCCGTGCCGCCCAGATAGACGTCGTAATAGGTCATGTCGCCGAAATAGATCACCTCGTCGATCACGCCCTCGGTGGTGCGCTCGGAGGTGGTCTGGCCGGGATAGAGAAGCGTCAGCGTCTCGGGGCGCAGGCCCACGACCGGCGCCTCGCCGCGCGCGGGCGGCGCCTGCGCGACATCCAGATCGACCCGGCCCAGCCCCTTGGCATCGACCGTCACCTTGTCGCCGGTTTCCGAGACGATCTCGCAGGGGATGAAATTCATCGTGCCGATGAAATCCGCCACTTTCTTGGAATTCGGGCGGCGGTACAGGGTTTCGGGATCGGCCAGTTGCGCGATCTCGCCCTCGAACATCACCGCGATGCGGTCCGACATGACCAGCGCCTCTTCCTGGTCATGGGTGACCAGGATGAAGGTGATGCCGACCTGGCGCTGCAGCTTGATCAGCTCGATCTGCATATGCTCGCGCATCTTCTTGTCCAGCGCCGAGAGCGGCTCGTCCAGAAGCAGAACCTTGGGCTTCAGGATCAGCGCGCGCGCCAGCGCCACCCGCTGCCGCTGCCCGCCCGACAGCGCATGGGCGGCGCGGCCGCCATAGCCCTTGAGGCCGACCATCTCCAGCGCCTCGGCCACGGCCCTGGCCTTTTCCTCTTTCGACCGCGGGTCCTTCCGCAGACCGAAGCCGACATTCTCGGCCACGCTCATATGCGGGAAGATCGCGTAGGACTGGAACACCATGTTCGTCGGACGGGCATTGGCGGGCACGCTCGCCATATCCTTGCCGTCGATCATGATCACGCCCGAGGAGATATCCTCGAACCCCGCGATGGTGCGCAGAAGCGTGGTCTTGCCACAGCCCGAGGGGCCCAGAAGCGAGAAGAACTCGCCCGCCCGGATCGTGCCGTTGATCCCGCGCAGCGCGTGGTAATCGCCATAATATTTATGGACGTCCTTGAACTCGATCATCGTGGGTTTTTCGTCGGTCGTCACAGGAAGCCTCCAGAATCCTTGCCCCCTGTGCGGGCGATGCCGCGGCGGCGGAAATATTCGGCAATGGCAAGCAGGCAGATCGAGAAGACGACCAGGATCGTGCCAAGCGCCAGCATGGCGGGCACTTTCGCCGGAAAGCGGAATTGCCCGAAGATATAGACGGACAGCACGGGTTTGCCCGAGCCAAGGAAGTTCGCGATGATGAATTCGTCGAACGAGATGGTGAAGGTGATCAGGAAAGACGCCAGGATGCCCGGCATGACCAGCGGCAGCACGATCAGGCGGAAGGTCGACATCTGCGTCTCGCCCAGATCCATCGACGCCTCTTCAAGCGAGCGGTCAAGCGACTGGAAGGCCGAGGTCAGGATCGCAACCGCGAAGGGGGTGCAGATCAGCACCTGGCCCAGGATGATGGTGAACAGGCTGAGCTGGATGCCCAGCGACAGCAGTACGACCAGAAGCGCCATCGCCGCGATCATCTCGGGCAGCACCAGCGGCAGCATGATCAGCCCCAGAACCGGCCCCTTGCCCTTCCATTTGTAGCGCACCGAAGACCGCGCGGCGAAGATGCCAAGGATGGTCGACAGGGTCGAGACCGACAGCGCGATGATCAGGCTGTTCTTCAGCGCGATCTGCAGGTTCTGGTCGGCGAAAAGCTCGCGGAACCATTGCAGGGTCAGGCCCTGTAGCGGAAAGGCCACCACCTTGCTGTCATTGAAGGCGAAGATCGGCAGCAGCAGGATCGGCGCGTAAAGAAAGGCCAGATAAAGCAGCGTGAAGGTCTTTAGGATCGGCGCCTTGCTCATTTCGATCCCCCCGCCATGCGCTTGCTCACCATCACCAGAACCACGCTGACCAGCCCCACCATCACCATCGACACCACCGCCAGCGCCGAGCCCTGGGCAAAGTCGCGCAGCTTCAGAAGCTGTGTCTCGATCAGGTTGGCGATCATCGGCACCTTGCCGTCGCCCACCAGTTTCGGCGTCACATAATCGCCCACCGTCGGGATGAAGACGATCAGCACCGCGGCGATGACGCCGGGGATGCTCAGCGGCAGGGTCACGCGCAGGAAGGTCATCCAGCGGCTTTCGCCCAGATCCTGTCCGGCTTCCAGCAGGCTGCGATCGACTTTCTCCAGGCTGACAAAGATCGGCAGCACGGCAAAGGGCGCATAGGCATGGGCCAGAATGATGATGATCGCGGGAACGCCGTAGGAGGCGATGTTCAACTGATGGTCCAGAATGCCCAGCGAGATCAGCGTCTGGTCGACGATGCCGTCATAGCCCAGGATCACGAACCACAGGCTGACCCGGATGATGTAGCTGGTCCAGAACGGGATGGTGATCATGAACAGCCACAGGCTCTTGCGCACGGGCTTGACATGGAAGCTGACGAAATAGGCCACCGGATAGGCCAGCACCACCGTCACCAGCGTGACCAGCAGCGAGATGTAGAGCGACCGCCACAGGATCGCGCCATAGATCGGCTTTTCGACGATCGCGGCATAATTCTCGGCGGTGACCGGCAGGCCGACGCTGCCGCCGCTGCCCCCGGTCAGGACCGAATAGATCACGACCGTCGCCAGCGGCGCCGCCAGCAACAGTCCGGCATAGATCGCGGGCGGCGAGATCAGAAGCCAGCCCGACTTCGCCTCGGATGAGTTCGTCTGCGCCATCAGCCCCCCTGAGGCCCGGATTCCCGGTGCCCGACATCTTGTTTGATCAAATCTTGCCGCCGCAAAATCGCCTTGGCAAGCCAGTTTCCGCTGGCCCTGCCAAATGTCCTAGCGAAAACCTGCGATGCGGCAGGCCGATGCTGCCTGTCGGGGTGCGACGGCCTAGCTGCCGACGCGCTCGATGGCGATCGCCCGCTTTTTCAGCTCGTCATACAGCGTCGGCACGATGCGATGGCTCGACACGGCGACGCGCAGCGCGTCGGAGAGCCGTTCTTCATTGGCCAGCGCGGCGGCAACCCGCCAGACCATGCGGCGGGCGACGCCATCGTCATAGACGATTTCGGTCTCGCCCTTGCGTTTGCGCCAGCCCAGGAAATCCGCGCCGCCATGCGGCGCGTGGAAAGACGTTTGGTGTCCCATTTTCAGGATCTCTTTTGACTGCAATCGATGCGGAACTGCCCGCCGCAGCACCATTCTCCGGCGCCGCCCGCGCCGTCAATTCGCCGCCCCATCAAATCCTCGGGATCGCCGCGCGGGCCGTGAAGGGCATTGGGAAATCGAGTCATTTCCGCCACGCCGGCCGAAATGACGACACAGGTGCGCCACAGTTCCGCCACAATCCTGACGCGATCACACCGCCAGATCGGCGGGCGGATGCGCCAGCAGCCGGGCCAGCGTCGCCAGCGCGCGTTCGAAATCCGCCTTGGGCAGATTGCCCGCCACCGCCACCCGCACCGCATTGGGCGCACGGCCGCCGACCAGCGCATATTCATCGGCCGGGCGCACCAGCACGCCCTCGGCCTCGGCCATGCGGGTAAAGGTCGAGGCCCGCCAGCCCAGCGGCAGCGACAGCCAGACGAAGGGCACGCCCTGTTGCCAGCGCAGATCATAGCGGCCCAGCACATTCACCATCGTCTGCAACCGCTCGGCAAAGACCGCCTGGACCCGCGACCGGATCTCCTGCGCGGCGCCACTGGAGAACAGCCGCAGGCACATTTCCGAAACCGGGCGGCCCAGGGCGAAAAACCCGTATTGCGCCGAAAGCCGCGCCGCCTCGCCCATGCCGACCGGGCAGATCACAAAGCCAAAGCGCAGCGCCGCCGACAGGGTCTTCGACACTGACGAAACCAGCCAGACCCGTTCCGGCGCCAGCGCGCGCAGGCTGGGAATGTCGCTTTCCGCCACCGAGTAACAATCGTCTTCCAGGATTTGCAGGTCATAGCTCCGCGCGATCGCGGCGATCCGCGCCCGGCGTTCGACCGGCATCCGGCCCGTGCTCGGGTTCTGCGCCTCGGTCGTCAGGCACAGAAGCTGCGGGCCATGGCGGCGGCAGGCCGCTTCCAGCGCCTCGGGCACGATGCCCTGATCGTCGATCTCGACCGCCACCACCTCGGCCCGGGCCGAGCGCGCGGCATAGCGGAAGCCCGGATAGGCCAGCTCCTCGATCAGCACCACCGGACGGTCGCCGCGCAAGACGCAATCCAGGATCAGCGTGACCGCATTCTGCCCGCCATGGGTCAGCGCCACATCTTCCGGCCCGCAGGGACCCAGAAGCCGGTCCCCCATCCAGCGGATGATTTCCGCCCGCAGCGCTGCCTCGCCGCGCTGGGTGGTATAATCCAGCCAACCTGTATCGGTACAATCCGCCATTTGCATCAATACAGTCCGGAAGGCCTCGGCCTGGCCCACCTCGGGCACTTGCGGCGGGCGCAGGTCGACAATGCCGGTCGCGCCGCCGCTGACCCGTTCGGTGTAAAGCGGCTGGGTCGGGCCAAGCCGCGGCCGCTGCGCCGCGACAAAAGTGCCGCGCCCGACCGTCGCGGCCAAAAGTCCTTCCTGTGTCGCAAGTTGATAGGCCCGCGCCACGGTTCCCGGCGTCAGGTTCAGCCGCCAGGCCAGATCGCGCACCGTCGGCAATTGCGTGCCCTGCGGCAAGTCGCCCTGACGGATCGCGTCGCGCAACGCGCGGGACAGGCCCTGATATTTGGGTCCCGGATAGGCGTCGAGGTCAGGTTTCCAACTTGTATCCGTCACAATGTAGCTCTGGCGACTCAATCCGGGGATTTGTTATAGGATCTGTACCAGATAGCGAAGATTGTATCAACACAAACAGAAGGAGGGGCAAGATGCCCCGCAGCACCGCCGCCATGCCCGCCCTGTCCGCCCCGATGACCAGCCTGCCGCCCGTGTCGCGCGCCCTTGTGGCCGTCGCAATGACCTTGGCCGCCTGGGAAGAGCGCCGCCTCTCGCGCCGCGCCCTGGCGCGTCTGGACAGCCACATGCTGCGCGATGTCGGCCTTTCGGTACAATCCCGCGCGGATGAGACCGCGAAACCCTTCTGGCGCGAGTGATCGCGCCCTCCCCCATGCTCCCCTGAGCAGACTTCGGGTCCGGGAAACCGGGCCCTTTTTTCATGCCTAGATGGCCCGCAGGCAAAGAAAAAGGCCCGCCGGAACGGCGGGCCTTTCGCAATTTTGTCCGAAACTCAGCGCTTCGAGAACTGGAAGGACCGGCGGGCCTTCGGCTTGCCGTACTTCTTCCGCTCGACCACGCGGCTGTCGCGGGTCAGGAAGCCTGCCGCCTTGAGCGCCCCGCGCAGCGCGGGTTCATAGAGTTGCAGCGCCTTCGAGATGCCGTGCTTCACCGCACCGGCCTGACCCGACAGACCGCCGCCGGCAACCGTGGCGATCACGTCGAACTGGCCTTCGACATTGGCGATCTGGAACGGCTGGCGCAGGATCATCTGCAGCACCGGACGGGCGAAGTATTCCGAATAGTCGATGAACTTGCCCTTGTTGTTCCGGATCAGGAACTTGCCCGAACCCGGCTTGACCCAGACGCGGGCGACCGCATCCTTGCGCTTGCCGGTGGCATAGGCGCGGCCCAGCTTGTCGCGGACCGGGGCACGGGGGGCGGCAGCTTCGGCCGGGGCCGCAGCCGCGCCCACCGCCGATTTCAGATCGTCGAGAGACTTGATATCAGCCATGGCTTCACGCGCTCCGGGTGTTCTTCGGGTTCAGCGGCTTCACGTCCAGGACGGTGGGCTGCTGAGCTTCATGGGGATGGGCGGCGCCGGCATAGACGCGCAGGTTCGACATCTGCTGACGGCCCAGACGGTTGCGGGTGATCATCCGCTCGACGGCCTTTTCCACCACGCGCTCGGGATGGGCGCCTTCCAGGATCTGCCGCGCGGTGCGGCTCTTGATCCCGCCCGGATGGCCGGTGTGCCAGTAATAGACCTTGTCGTCGCGCTTCTTGCCGGTCATCTGCACCTTGTCGGCGTTGATGACGATGACATTGTCACCCATGTCCATGTGGGGGGTGAAGGTCGGCTTGTTCTTGCCGCGCAGAATATTGGCGACGATCGTGGCAAGGCGGCCCAGAACGACGCCCTCGGCGTCGATCAGGATCCACTTCTTCTCGATGTCCGCCGGAGTAGCGGTGAAGGTTTTCATCGTGGTTCCTACGGAAAATGCGAGGGGCTGGCCCCCGGAATCTCGGATGCGGGCTTATCGCCGAAGCCCTGCACGGGGTCAAGCGCGGCGCGGAAGATAATATCTATCAAAATCAATATCTTGATACATGAGGTATCAATTTACCCCAATCTAGCGCAGCTTTGGCGGCTTTGCGGCATCCATTCCCGGCGGCAAAGGCAGCGCGACCGCCCGTTCCGGCTCGGGCAGGTCGAAGCGCAGGCCCACCCGGGTCAGCACCGGCACAAGCGGGCTTTCCGCGGTCAGGAAGACGACATCCAGTTCGCCCGCCTCGATGCCGGAAAAGACCAGCGCCTCGCGCGCCGCCTGGGCCAGCGCGGCATCAGCGCCCGGCGCCGCGCCCACAAAGGCCAGAAGATGCCCGCGCCGCCCGCCCTGATAGCGCACCCCCGCCAGAAGCGCCGCCTGCGCCAGCCCGCCCGCCTTGGCCAGTTTCGCATCCAGCCCGGTGATCAGCCCTTCCGGG
>Ga0056909_1001266_pt1 | contig 16115 bp, 9 predicted proteins | sample EBPBio102011_DNA_FD_62115 | JGI IMG/M metagenome (GOLD analysis project Ga0056909, IMG submission 62115) | Wastewater treatment Type I Accumulibacter community from EBPR Bioreactor in Madison, WI, USA - Reactor 1_1/10/2011_ DNA | ecosystem: Engineered > Bioreactor > EBPR > Anaerobic-Aerobic >...
CTCCAAATCGGCCTGCTACTCAAAACCGGGGGGACGTCGGGTCGCCCCCAACCTGCCGAGCGGGGATCAGGGCTGATGCGAACGAGGGGAATCCGCCTCCTTCAGAGGCTCAGCATCACTTCGGCACTCCTCGTGCTTACGGGCTGTGAGCAACTGTCGGCAAGCCTGGGAGTGCCGATTGACGAGCAGCAGGACAGTCCGTCCACGAAGCAAGCGGTCATCATCGGCGAACCGGTAGTGCCAGCCGTATCCGCGGTGGCTGAGCAAGCAGCCAACCCTGAGCAGGCAGCGCCTAACGTGGCGGTGTTAGCGGCTGTAAGACCTCAGGTTGAGGTTCCTGCTGGCTTTCCTCCTGATGGACCTGAGTACCAGGCCCATCTACTGGAGGTGAAGGCCGCCACCCAGAGCGGTAGTCCCGGTGGCTTGGTTGGTATCCCCACGAAGGTAAGCGCCAATGGCTACCCGATCTATCCAGCGAGGTGTCTCTTCTATCCTGATCATGCCGAGTGCGAACTGGCGGACGGAGAGGTAGTAGATGAGGGCTACCTGCAAGCTCACACCACCGTGATCCGGAACGTTGATGTCCTGCATGGCAGCATGACATGCGGGGTCATCTGCATCGACGAGCAGGGCAATGTGCTTGGGCACGTCTCACGGGCGATGCAGGCATGGCGGGACAAGCACTGTCGCTGGGTTGAGTATGGAACAGCCAGCTGCGCGATCTGACTACACGGGAGGGGGCCGCAGGCCTCCTCCCGTGTTGGGAGTCCCTTTTTTTGTCGGTCCACGGGTTAGAGTACGCCAAGACTGGGATAGCGCAGCAACTGGACGCAGGCCTGGCCCCTTCGCAGCCTCCTGACCACCATCCCTTCGAACTCAAGTCGTTTCCACGCGGTGGCAAGCCGCCGGCCAGCGAGCCCGGATAACTCCTCGACCTCGCGCACGCTGACCCAGTCATCCCCCTGCCGGTCGGTGACCTTCTCGATCCACTCCTTGAGCAACTGTGCATCCTGCGCAGGCCGGGCCTTACTGGCTACTTGGACAGGAGTGAGGGAGAGGACAGATTTGGGGGCGGCAGAGGGCGAGGCGATCGCCTGGACGAAGATCTTGCGATGCTGACTCAGCGACCATTCCACGATGTCCCATGCACGCTGGACCATCTCCAAGGTGATGAGTTCTTGATCCCCGCACATAACGTGGAACACGGCACCTAGTCGGAGGGTGTTCTCCCAAGCCCGGTCTCGGGCCTCTTCAATATCATCGTACTCCGATCCCCATTGCTTGATGCGGTACTTAAGCTCAACCATGAACGCGGCCGCAGAATCGTCCAGCGCTAGCGGTTGGCGTGCGACCTCACCATTGCTGGACCTTTCGCGGGCTCGCGCAAGCAGTACTCTCAATCGGTCGTGGAGCGGGTTCAGGCCGGGCACACCCGATGGTAGAGGAAGCACAATGCTCGGCTCATTAAACTTCGCCGGGTCATAGCAGACCGCAATGGCGCGCGGCCACAAACCCAGAACGAAGGTCTTTCTATCGGTTCTGATGAGGAAGGGGTAAAAGATCTTGGGTTGAATCCGCATCCCGAACGAGCAGCGCGCGTCTTTGGCCTCGAGTGACACGCCACGAACTTTGTGCTTAATGGGAGGCTTGCCGCTCCAGAGCTGCGTCAGTTTGTCCGGGTACTTCTTGAGCAATGGGTTTTCCAGAAAGCTGTCGCCGTCCTCATGCTGGATTGAGACGCTGTGCCCCGTTCCATGAAGCGCTTCGGTGAGCGCGCGATAGCTGACCTCCTGGAGGAGTAGTTCGCTGCCGTCGCCATCGTTCTCGAAATCATAGAAGGGCTTAAAGAATCCGTGATATGAGGTCCCCTTCCCCAAGCCACTTCGGCACACCGCCAGTGTGTTGATCGTACAGGGCATCAGCCGCCCGTCAGGTCCGGCCACGTCGTAGGACAAATGAACGGCAGCAGCGGCAGCGGCGATGGCGTCCGTCAGCAATACTCCTGGCGGGATGTCCGGCTCCTGACGATGAAGGTGGTAGGCCGCGTCGTACAGCAGGTCCGGAAGCGCATCAATCGGACAGTAAGGGCGATACCGGGGAAACGGATACATGCATGTTCCTGTTGCGTGTTTAACAAGGGGACGAATGCGAAGGCCTGACAGTCATACGGGAATCGTGTCGAACGGCCTGTCGCGACCGCCCGCAAACACTCGGCGTAGTGTGGCCAAACTGTCGGGATTCGCGCGAGGAGCGCCGCGCGGCTTCTTGTCCTTGTCCCGAGGCTTACTGCTTCGGTAGTGCTGGTCCTTGCCGCCGTGAAGCTTGAGCACGCAGTCGCGTTTGGTTAGATACACCAGCGCGGCGCGCAGGCCAAGAAGCTTCTTCGTGTCAGACACATGCACCAGTCCCAAGCCGTTGAACTTGAACCGGTGCGCTCTCACATAGCAGTTGAAGTAGCTTGATCGGTTGACGCCAGCCAGGCGCATCCAGTCCTCCCCGATCCGCCTTGTCAAACCATAGGCGTCGCGGCGACGGTGGCCGTCCAGCATGATCAGCCAGTGCCAATGCGCTCCTCGGCTGATGCCGTCCTCGCGCTTGTAGATGGCGCCCAGGTAGTCATCGACGATGCGTCCATCACGCAGTCGGCGGTAGAACTTCTCGATCAGATCATCTGCTTCCTGGCTGATGCCCAAGGCCTTGGCCCAGGGGCGGAAGTAGAGATCCACCCGCAGTACCAGCAGCCGCGAGCAGCGCGAGAACAGCTTGAACAGCAGCTTGCGACCGCTGGCGAAGTTGTCCTGGGCCTGCCGCTGGATCTTGCGACACGCATTGATGAACGGCCAGGAGCGACAGACCCGCCTCACAAAGCGGGCAAGGCGACTCAAGGCGACAACCGACTCCATATCCGGGAAGCCGTCGCAGGCAGGAACACCAGGTTCCAGCCACATACCAACAGGCTTGGCCCAGCGCTGAAGCGCGCGCAGCATGACGGTGACCTCAGGGCTGAACACGTAGTCGGCGTAGGCGCACAGCCAGTCGGGTGTGCGCTCCTCAAGGGCCAGGTAACGCACACAGCACGTGTGCAGTGACTTGCCCAGACCAGAGAGGGCGTACTGGTCCACGGCCACCCCTGGCGCTGGCCGCCACGGACCAATGCGCCTGACCGGACTGCGGTCGTTAGCCAGCAGCGCTTTGTGCGCGCTGGAGAGCAGGTCCATGAACTCCTTGAGTGCACGGTCCTGGGTGTCGACCACGAACTGGGTGCCGTCATCGGTTTGACGGCAAAGGAATCGCTCAGCCGCCCGCTGGTGCTGGAGCTCGCGCTGCAGGATGTCCTGCGTGCGTTGGTCGGCGTAGTCGTCCTCCCCCTCAGGCTCCAGGGGCAGATTGCGTACCAGGGCAGACAGCGGCCGCACTCGCTGGTTGCGGTGCATACGATAGGTCACTACTTTCATAGCTTTGGTGGTCATGGATTGGTGTTGCGCTTCGCTATTGGATACAGATCCGCAAATCTCATCTCTTCAAGACGTGGAGAATCTGGAACTGCCCGGGATCGTTGTGCCCATGAACGGCCCGATCCGGGCGAGCGATGGCGTCGTCGAATTAACGTTAGATGAGTCAGGCGGCAAGCTCACGTGCCGCTACCCAGGCAAACACTTCGCTGGCGAACCAACCCACCGCGCGGGCGCCAAGCTTGCGCGGCTTGGGGAACTTGTCTTGGCTGATGTAGAGGTAGAGCGTCGACCGCGAGAGGCCGGTTACCTCAAGCACACGGGCCAGGCGGAAGATGGTTTCAAGGGGATACGTGGTCATGCGGATCTCGGTGGGTGAACACGAATCGCATGCTGCCGATCCTCGCGGGATAAGGCATTCATTCCGCCGGATTGTTCCAACATTCCGTCATGTGGACGCGGGCGGAAGTCAGGCGGGACAAGGCTTTGTGCCATTAAAAATGACGCTTTTTCCGCGCCCCGGATTTTCTGGTCTATGGGGTTAATTCGACGGTGTCCGAGGACGTCCGTGCGGGAACCGGCATGCGATTGTGAGAGGAGCGAGCGGTGTGTGGCACGACGACCAGTCAGAGAACGACGCCTACGTCATTAGTTGCTGCAGACGAAGATGCAGGCCGTTGCCTAACCGAGCTCTTGTGCGTAAAAATCCGTCCGGCAGATTCGGCAGGCCACACGGATGGGTTGATGAAGAAAAGGAACGCGCAGGACCGAATGATTCCGCTGACCGATACCGGTTGGCAGAAGTACAAGCCAGAAGGAGTCAAGGATCTGGAGTTTCTGGCACAGGAGAATGTGCCGGTATACGTGCAGGTGAACCCCGCCAGGCATCTGGTTTACTGCTACCTGCAGGCGGGTCTCGCCTCACCGAGACAGAGTGATGGAGTGGACGCTCTCGGCCCTGACAACGCCGTCACCGAGCTTGCTGATGTCGAGACCTTCCCAGCCAAGCGTTTCTGCAATGACGTGCTGTACCTGCAGTTGTCGAACAAGTCCTACGAGCAGGCCGCTCATTCCCGCAGGGCCGTTGAGCCTACCTTCTCAGGCGGCGGGCTGAGCCGGCGACGGATCTACACGGTGACTGGTCGGGATAGGCGAGGTCGCCAGATCCGGCAGTACAGTAATGTCAAGATTCACGACCTTGAGCGGGTCGAGTTTGACCGTGCCATTCTCATTGACGCGCTCCTTTGGAACGACGCCCTTGAATACAGGCGTGACCAGATGCTGCGTGGCAAGGGCGATCCCGGGATGGGGCCTCCGGAGGCCTTCGCTGTCAGCCTGGAAAAAATCACGGAGGCGGACCTCTACCTCGATGCGGAGGACGTTGAGCGTCTCAAAGCCCAGGTGCTGGAGCGAGAGGGCCATGGCAACTATCCCTTCGACCACAAAGAGCGCATGCCAGGCATCTATCTGATGTTCCAAGCCGCGTGGCTGCTCAATGAGAAGAGGGAGGCTATTGATCCTAAGAAATGGCTCGCCTCGGAAGGCGCGAAGTTGGGGTTCAAGTTCAGAGACAAGAGCATTGCGACGGCAGCCAAGTTTGCGAAGCTGGATCTGGACCGGGCTCTGGGCAGTGGCGCTAGGGGACCCCTGCAGACCTCTGGCCTTCCGAGTTGGGACGATGGTGCCAAGTACACGTTTCCGTTCTCCAGTGGCTGGCTCTCATTCGTATTTGCTCTTGCCGATTGGTGGGACGTCCAGTCAGGAACACTAGCGCCTCCGCCGCTGGTGGATCTGGCGAAGAAGTTGCTTCAGGCAAACTTTGCCGGTCATGAAGTGGGGCATCTCACCCTTCTCATTAGCGGCAAGCCATTGGAGGCGACAGATGTGCCAGAACTGCAGTCATTCGTGAGGACACTTCGCAAGCGCTGGCGGCCCGTTGTAGGGGTTGATAAGCGGCGAAAGAAGGCCCGAGAGTTAGGCTCGTGAACGAGTAACGTCAGCTTCCTGAAGCAATGCTGGGGGCAAAACTTTGCCGAGAGTCAGTCCTTTCCCGCAGCATCAACTGCGGGGCGTGGCCGCGGCGGTTACGCGTGTACGGCGAGTGTAGTGGGGGCATGCTTCACCCATCGGATTAGGTGGGTCTCGTCTTTGTTGCAAGTGACTCCTATTCGCATATAGCATGGTGTGGTTGGACGTCAGCCTGCCGCCGCGTCCTTGGTGACCTGCCCAAGGTCTCGTTCTGGGGAACCACCCGTGCAGTACCCCCTGTCCCACGTTGCCGGCCAGCGCGCGTCCGTGCTGGCTGCGTGTCTGTTCGTCGCTTTTCAGGCCAACGCCCAAAACGTTCCCTACCCCGGTCCCGAACCGACCACGCTAGACGAGATCGTCGTGCGCGGCGAGAAGACCGACCGCTCGCTGCAGGACACCACCGCCAGCGTCGCGGTGTCGACGTCGGTGAGGATCGAACAGGAAAACCTGCTCAGTCTGTTCGACATCCTCAACCGCACCGCCAACGTGTCGCAGATGTACGGCGACCGCGGCTTCACCATCCGCGGCATCGCCAACGAGGCCGGCGCGCCCAACCCGCTGGCGACGATCTACGTCGATGGCGCGGCGCTGCCCAGCCAGGTCAGCGATGCCGGTCCGACCGACCTGTGGGACATCGCGCAGGTGGAAGTGCTGCGTGGGCCGCAGTCCACCATCCAGGGCGAGAACGCCCTGGCCGGCGCCATCGTGCTGCGCACCGAAGATCCGACGATGGACTGGTCCGGCCGCGCCCGCGTGCTGCTGTCCGATCCGTCCGACCGCCGCATCGCCTTCGCCGGCGGCGGCCCGCTGGTCGCCGACGAACTGGCGTTCCGGGTAGCGGTGGAAGACCGCTCGTTCGATGGCTTCGTCTACAACCCGACGCGCGGCGTCGGCGAGGACGAGCGCGAATCGACGATGACGCGCGCCAAGCTGCTGTGGTCGCCGAAGGGCATCGACGGCCTGACCGCGCGCCTGACCTACACGCGCGACGACCGCAAGGGGCCGTACATGTACGCCTACTCGCGCAACGACGTGCCGAACCACTACGACGACCGCGTCAACCTGTCGGACTACCCGGGCACCACCGATGCGCTGGGCCAGATCGCCACCCTGGAAGTGGACTACGCGCTGTCCGACCGCTGGTCGTTGTCAGCGGTGACGGCGTGGTCGGACACCGACATGCAGCGCCAGTTCGACACCGACCTGACCGAGCGTCCCGAAGCGTACGGCGACACCGACGAGCAGTACGGCACCTTTTCGCAGGAGTTCCGCGCCCATTACCGCGGCGAGCGTTTGCGTGGCCTGGTCGGCCTGTATGCCTCGCAGCGCGAGACCGACAACGTCAGCATCAACCGCACCAACGTGGACACGCCGGTGTCCACGATCGCCGCGGTGCTGCAGGGCGCCGGGCTGGATGCGTTGACCGCGAACTACGTGGCCGGCCTGTACGCGCAGGCGCTGCCGGTGATCCCGGTCGACTACGCCAGCGACGGCGAGTCGCGTTCGCGCAACGTGGCGCTGTTCACCGACTTCGAGGTGGACCTGACCCAGCGTCTGGCCCTGCTCGGCGGGTTCCGCTACGACCAGGAGGAGTACCGGTTCGGTGCCGTCGCCGTCGCGGACTTCGCCGGCACGCTGCCCGATCCTGTCGCGTTCGGTCCACAGCTGGCGCCGGCCATCGCCGGCATCAACCAGGCCGTGCTGGGCATGGTGCAGCAGGCCAACAGCCAGACGCCGGAGTCCACCCGCGACTTCGATGCGTTCCTGCCCAAGCTGGGCGTGCGCTACGCGTGGACGGACGATGTCTCCACCGCTTTCGTCGTGCAGCGCGGCTACCGCTCCGGCGGCTCGACATTCAATATCGCACGCGGGCAGAACTATGCGTACGACCCGGAGTTCACCTGGAACGCCGAACTGTCGCTGCGCTCGCAATGGCTGGACGACCGGCTGACGCTCAACGCCAACCTGTACTACATCGACTGGGAGGACAAGCAGGTCACCGCGCTGTTCGGCATCAACGATTACGACTACCACACCGTCAACGCCGGCAAAGCGCACCTGTACGGGTTCGAGATCGAAGCCAGCCATCGCGTGGGCACCGGCTTCGACTGGTACGCGTCACTGGGCTACTCGCGCACGCGCTACGACGAGTTCAAGACCATCCTTGATGCGCAGATCAGCGACTACACCGGCTCCGAGTTCGCCTATGCACCGCGCTGGACCTTCGCCGTGGGCGCGAACCTGCGCTTCGGCGAGCACTGGCTGGCCAACCTCAACGCCAACTACCGCAGCGACGTGACGCCGGACATCGGCAGCGACGCGCGCCGGCTGTCCTCGCGCACGCTGGTCAACGGCCGTTTCGGCTACGAGAACCCGGACTGGAGCGCCTACGTGTTCGCCAGCAACCTGTTCGACAAGGGGTATACGCAGTACGCCTGGTCGGAGGACAGCCCGAACGTGATCCTGGGTGCCCCGCGGGTGGTCGGAATCGGGTTCGACTACCGCTGGTGAAGCCTGGCATGTGCCGCTTGGAGTCCGCACGATAAACATCCTGTACCTGCTGCCGGCGCTGGCCGCGTCACTGGCCTTCTACCTGGCCAGCGCGCACCAGCGCTTCGTACCCGGCGCGGTCGCTAAGAAGCGTCCGCTACGTGCCTTCGCATGGCTGTGCACGCTGCTGTCGGCCGTGCTGGCCTACGCCCAACTGGGCGTATGGGCCGGCGTGTTTGCTGCGCTGACGGCGCTGATGACGGGGTTGGTGGCGCTGCCCTACCTCGATGCGTGGTGGCATGCGGGACGGGAGAAGCGCCATGTGGGGTAGATCGCTGGCTGCGGCGTTGCTGGGCCTGCCATTGACGGTGGGTATCGTGGGGTTGGTGGCGCTGCACTGGCCGGGCGAGCTGACGCGGGTGACGCTGCCGTGGTTGTTGATGTCGTTTCCGATCTGGGTCGCTGTGATGTCCGTCGCCTTCCTGTTCAAGTCGGGATTGCGCGCATGGCTGTGGATGGGCGGCGCGACGTTGCTGTGCTTCGGCCTGATCCATATGTCGCGGATGCTCGGCTGGGCAGCGGAGTTGCCGGCATGAAGGCGGCCACGTTGAGAACGTACCTGTCGGTACACACCTGGGTCGGCCTGGTGGCGGGCATGGGCCTGTTCATCGCCTTCTACGCGGGCGCGATCATCGTGTTCGTGCACGAACTGCAGGGTTGGGAGCGTCCCGCCGAGACGGCGCCCGCGCGGGATGCCGGGTTCGCGCAGGCGCAGGCGCTGATGGACCGTGTACTGGCGAAGCATCCGGAAGCGGACCACGCCTTCTTCGTCACGCTGCCCGGCGAGCATGGCCCGCGGCCGCAGCTGTACTGGTTCGACGAGAAAACCTCCGAACAGCACAAGTTCACGCTGGAAGGAGAGGGGCTGCAACAGGCGCCCGCGCGCGCCGGCTTCGTCGAGTTCATCTACGACCTGCATTTCACGGCGGGCCTGCCACGCACGCTCGGCATGTACCTGTTCGGTGTGTTCTGCATCCTCTATGGCCTGGCGCTGGTCAGCGGCGTGGTGATCTATGCGCCAGGTTTCCTGAAGGACCTGTTTGCGCTGCGGCTGGGACGGAACATCAAACGCATGTGGCAGGACGCTCACAACGTGATCGGCATGCTGTCGCTGCCGTTCCACGTGATCTTCGCCTGGAGCGGTGCGGTGCTGACCATCGGCTTCCTCATGCTGGCGCCGTTCCAGTTCCTCGTGTACGAGAACAAGCTGCTCGGCATCCTGGAGAGCGACTTCGACGTGGCGCCGCATGTGGAGCCTGCCGGCGTGGCGCGCCCGATGTTGCCGGTGGCCGAGTTGGTACGCAGGGCGGAGTTGGCGCTGCCGGGCATCGCCATCGAAAGCCTCAACTACCACGAGGCCGGCGACGCCAATGCCCAGGTCACCCTGTATGGCGAACTGCCGCAGCGACGGCTGAACGCCATGGGCGGCGTGGCGCTCAATGCCGCCAGTGGCGAACTGATCAAGGCGCTGCCGCCGAAGGACTATCCGCCGGGCATGGCCTTTCTGCGCGGCCTGCAGCACCTGCATTACGGCAACTTCGGCGACATGGCGGTGAAGTGGCTCTACTTCGTGCTCGGCATGGCCGGCGCGTTCCTGTTCTACAGCGGCAACCTGCTGTGGATCGAGGCGCGCCGCAAGCGTCGCGAGGTGGCGCAGCCGCGGCGCACACGGGTGATGGCAGCGCTGACGCTCGGTGTCTGCCTGGGCTGCGTGGCGGGCGTGTCGGCGGTGTTCGTCGCCGCCGCGCTGCTGCCGACCTGGGTCGCGGCGTCGGTGTACTACGCCGTCTTCTTCGCGTGCCTGGCCTGGGCGTTGTTGCGCCGTCCCGCGCACGCGGCGAACGAACTGCTGTGGGTGTGCGCCGTACTGACCGCCGCCATTCCCGTGGCCGGCGCGGTGGCGTCGGGCGAACACCTGGTCTCCGCGTTCGCGCACGGCCACTGGCACCGGTTCTTCATCGATGCGACCGCACTACTGATGGCGATGGCGTTCTGGCGGATGGCCGCTGCGATCAAGCATCGTGCGCGGACGGGCGATCGGCATAGCGTCTGGGCTGACCCCCAGCAGGACTGATGCGCTTGGTCTGGCATGTCTGTGTCCGACGAGATATACGTTACGCTACGTTAGAGCCGCAGACTCCCCCTTCATGAGCCAACCCGATTCGCTGTCTCCACGCATCGCCATTGTCGAAGATGAGGACGAACTGCGGACCCTGATCGTCGGGGAACTGAGTGAGCGGGGGTACGACGTTGTGGGCCTGCCGAGTGCGGAAGCCCTGTACCGCCACATGAGTGTCCAGATGCTCGACATCGTCGTCCTGGACATCGGTCTGCCGGGCGAGAGTGGGCTCGGGGTGGCGTCGCATCTACGGCAACTTGACTCGGTAGGCGTCATCTTGCTGACGGGCCGTGGCGGCAGGAAACTCGTTGCGCAGAGTCTTGCAATGGGCGCCGATCTCTTCCTCACCAAGCCCGTTGATTACGACGTGCTTGCCGTGGCCGTCGCCAATCTCTACCACCGGCTGGCACCTGCGACGAACGAGGCCTCTCTGGATGCCCAGGGTGCGCCCACTTGGTCATTGTGCGACGCGGGCTGGACGCTGCGCGGACCCGATGCCATGACGCTGCCGCTTAGCGAGGCTGAGCGTGCCCTGCTTGCGCTACTTCTGGATCAGCCTGGAGTACCCGTATCTAGAGCGGACCTGATCCAGGTACTGACCGATCAACCCTGGGATTTCGATCCCCATCGGCTGGACGTTCTGGTCCATCGCCTCCGCGGCAAGGTCAACAGCCGTTTTTCGCAGGCGCTGCCGCTGCGCGCAGTGCGTGGCGTAGGCTACGTATTCGCGCCCTGAAGTCGCCCCGTCGTGAGAAACGGTGAGTTTCGGTGAGCTGCCGTCATTGATGCCCGTCCCAACGCAATAGAGACTTCGCGCACTTCCGATACCGGCATCGGTACCGGAGCCGCACCGCACGAGCGGTGATGTCTTCTCGCCATCCCGAGGGTCGCCCCCCGTCACGGTTTCCGCCGCGGCGCGGGTAACGCCGTCCTGATGGCTTGCCGGGTTCGATCCGGCCAGGTGGAACAGGGGAAAGTCAGTGAACGAGCAGGGTGAGCCGACGTTGATCGGCGGATGCGAGCGCAAGCGCGCGGGTTCGACGGGGTGGTCGCTGCGGAACCGCAGCCGGGCGTGGCGCTGGATGACCCTGGCGACATGGCTGCTGGCACCTGCCGCACTGGCGGCCGATCTGCAGATCACGGACCTGTCCGACACGGGCTACGATCCGACGCCGGCCGGCGGCGAGGTGGTCTACAACGTCACGGTCGAGAACGGCGCCGCCGATACGGTGCCCAACGCCGTGGTCATCTTCGACCTGCCTGCCGGCACCACGGCCGGTACGCTGCCGGCGTTCTGCAGCGCCGACGCCGGCGTGCCCGCGCGCGTGGTGTGCGCGGTGGGCGAACTGGTGGGCACGCAGACGGCGCAGGGCGCGCCGGTCAGTTTCCAACTCGGCGTCGATACGGGCGGCCAGGCACCGGGCACGGTGACGATGCGGGGCGCCATCGGATTCGGTTCCGCGGTACCGCCGGCCGGTACGCCGATCACGGCGCTCACGCCGGGCGATGCGTTCTTCGCCAGCGACACCAACACCGCCAACAACCAGCGCAACGAAGCCACCACCCTGACGACGGCCGGCGACCTGCGCCTGATCAAGAGCGCCACGCCGGATCCCGTGGTGGGCGGTAGCGAAGTCACCTACACGCTGACCGTCTTCAACGACGGCCCCAGCGCATCCACCAACTTCCGCGTGGTTGACACGCTTCCGGCGGCGACGACGTACGTGGCCAGCAGCTTCAATGGCGCTGGCTGGACGTTCAACAGCGGCACCATGACCGCGACCCACGCCGGCACGCTGGCGGTGGGATCGAGCAGCAGCTTCACCTTCCGTGCCCGCGTGAACGCCGGCAGCGGCAACATCATCAATGCGGCGACGGTGGAAGCCATCGGCACGCCGGATGCGGACCCCAGCAACAACGATGCCAACGTCACCACCAGCATCACGGCAGGTGCCGACCTGGCCCTGAGCAAGTCCGCTGCACCCGCGCCCGCGATCGCGGGCCAGTCCGTCACCTTCACCCTGACTGCGCGCAACCTGGGCCCGAGCGTGGCGCAGAACGTCAGCCTCACCGACGCGCTGCCGGCGGGCTTCGTGATCACCGGCGGCACCCAACCGGGTGGCTGGAACTGCAGCAACGATGGCGCCAACGGCACGCGGACGTGCACGCGCGCAGCGGCCATGCCGGTCGGCGCGGTGGAAACACTGACCATCGTCGCCACCGTGCCCTCCACGGGCGCCAACAGCAGCGGCGACGTCACCAACACGGCGACGATCACCTCCACCACGCCGGATCCGAACGGTCCCGTCCTGGGCGTGAACAACAACGATGGCAGCGTCACCTTCACCGTGCTGGCCGATGGTGCCGACCTGTCGATGACCAAGACCAAGTCGCCGGCCCTGGTGGCGGTGTGGGACGGCATCGGCCCCGACACCGACAGCCGCATGACCTCGCTGATCCGCGTGCGCAACCTGGGGCCGCGCGCCGCCAGCGGACAGGTGCAGGTGGTCGACGAACTCGCAGCGGGTGAAGAGTTCGTGTCCGCGTCGGGTCCATGGACCTGCGCGGTCGACAATCCATACGCCGTGCCGCCCGCGCGGCAGCGCGTGACCTGCGACCTGAATGCCGGCTCGCTTCCGTTGGCGGTGAACACCAACTCGCCGCAACTGCAGATCATCAGCCGTGCGCGTGCCGCAGGCGCGTTGACCAACACCGCGTGCACCGGCGGCTCCAACGGTTCGGTCGAACCGCTGACGGCCGGTGGCATCGACCAGGATCCGGAAACCGGCAACGACTGCAGCGGCGCCGGCACCCGCACCACCGACGAGCGCGCCGACCTGCGCATCGCCAAGCAGACCAATGGTCCGGGCGATGTGGACAACGTGCTGACTGCCGCGCAGGACACGGTGACCTACACGCTCACCGTCACCAACGATGGCCCGGACAGCACCACCGGCATCGTGGTGAACGATGCGATCCCGGGTTTCGTGGCCGGCCGCACCACCGTCAGCGCGAATGCACCCGCGGGCTGGACCTGCACGACCGGCGCGTCGGTCGTGTGCCGTTCCGGCACCACCGCCCTGGCCAATGGCGCCAGCGCCGTCATCGTACTGACGGTGCAGCGCGCGCTGTTCGACAGCGCCGGCCTGGGCGCGGGCACCTGTGGTGGCGTGCCCACGACCAATGCGTTCTGCAATACCGCCGGGGTGGGCATCGATGCCGCCGTGGCGGGGTCGGTCGGCGAGATCGACGCGGCCAACAACAGCGCGTCGGACTGGCTGCAGATCGACCGCGTGGCCAACGTGCAGACCACGGCGAAGAGCATCACCTCGGGCGCGACCGGCCAGGCCGGCGTCAACACGACCTACGTGATGTCGTTCCGCAACCAGGGGCCATCGACGGTGCCGGGCGTGGTGTTCCGCGATGTGTTCACGCTGCCCGCCGACGATGCCGGCTTCGTGCTGATGTCGGCCACGCGCACCGGGGGCGGCACCGCCGCGTGCACGGCCACGCCCGGTCCCGGCATCACCACGGCGCCTGCCGCAGGTGGCGTGTCGTATGCCAATCCGACGGCGGGCACCGCGCAGGTCACGCTGACCTGCGCGCCGCTGTCGCTGGCCAATGGCCAGACCGAAAGCCTGACCGTGGTGATCCGTCCGAACGTCAACGTCGGCAACACCGGACGCGTGTTCACCAACGTGGCGGACTTCTTCTTCGACCGCAACAACGACGGCACGCCCGACCCGGCCAGCGGTTCGGATGCCAACGGCAGCTTCGATTTCAATACCGACGCCACTGCCGGCGACGACCAGCGCAGCGCCAGCCTGCCGTTCAACAGCGGCAGCGTGGACCTGATCACCAACAAGGTGGATACCGGCTTCACCGGCGGCGTGGACCCGCTGGGCTACGACGCCCTGACACCGGGCAACAACGCCATCACGTACCGCGTGACCGTGCGCAACAACGGACCGTCGGTGGCGACGAACGTGCGCATCAGCGATACGTTGACGCCGCTCGCGGGCCGTACCGTGCGCTTCCTGGGCGTGTCCTCGTCCACGACGGGACCGTTCGTCGACACGGATTGCAGCGTGACCGCAGGCAGCAACCCCACGGTGGGCGCGCCGCTGGTGCTGGATTGCGTGATGCCGGGCATCGGCTTTTCCACCAACCTGCCGGGTGTGGTGGCGTCCGGCCAGACCAGTACGCTCTACCTGCGCTATGCCTACGAGACGCCGCCCGGCGCTTCCGGCGATACGCTGCTGAACTCGGCCACCGCCAGCTCGGCGGAGACCGACACCAACCTCGCCAACAACACCGCGGATCAGGACACGACGATCCGTTCGCGCGCGGACCTGGCCGTCACCAAGACCATGGTCGCGCTGGCGCCGGACCCCGATCCCGCCGTGGCGCTGCCGCCGAGCATCGCTTCAGTGTCGCTGCGGCAACCGTTCTATTACGTGATCGGCGGGGTCAACAACGGTCCGGGCGCGAGTCTCTCGCGTGATCGCACCGGTACCAGTCCGCTCAACGGCACCGGCACGGTGGTGACCGACACGCTGCCGGCGAACCTCATCGTCACCGGCCCGATCACCTGGCAGAAAGACGGCCCCGATCCGGGTGGCGACGAGCAACCCGTCGGGACGGGCACCTGCAGCCAGGCGGGCAACACCGTCACCTGCACCCTGGGCGACATGACGGTCACCGGTCGCGCACGCATCATCGTGCCCGCGCGCTGGGATGCGTATCCCGCCGGAGGTACCACCAACAACACCGCGACCATCGCGACCGAACAGGTCGATCCGGTCCCGGGCAACAACACGACCACCGTGCCGCTGGGCGTCACGCGTTCCAGCCTGGCGGGCGTGGTGTTCGAAGATCGTGACCGCGCCGGCGCCAACGGAGGCACCCATCAGGGCGCCGCCACCGAGCCCGCCATCGCGGGTGTGACCATCACCCTGACCGGCGTCGATGCGTACGGCAACGCCGTCAATCGCAACACGGTCACGGCGGCCGATGGCAGTTACAGCTTCACCGATCTATCGCCGGCCGATGCCGCCGGCTATACGTTGACGCAGACGCAGCCTGCCGGTTTCGTCAACAGTCCCGTGGCCCTGCCCACCAGCGGTGGCGCGGAGCCTTCGCTGGGCGGCACCTACAGCGCCGGTTCGCCCAACTCGGTCATCGCCGCCATCCCGGTCGGCGCCGACCAGGCCGGCGTGCGCTACGACTTCCCCGAAGTGCGCCGCCCGGCGCTGTCGGGCTTCGTCTACATCGACGGCAACTTCAACGACGTCCGCGACGGGGGCGATGCGCCCATCAGCGGTGCCACGGTCGAGCTGCTCGACGCCGGCAGTGGTGCCGTCGTCGCGACGACCACGACGGATGGCAGCGGCGCCTACAACTTCAGCAATCTGGATCCGCTGATCGTCTACACGCTGCGCGAAGTGCTGCCGAGCGGCAGTTACCAGAACCGTCCGACGGCGGTGAATGCCGGCCTGGTCGGCGGCGTGGCCTGTGCCACCGGCTGTACCCCGGGTACCGGCGTGGGCGGCGATGCCACCACCACCGACCGCATCAGCACCATCGACCTGGGCGCCGGTACCGACGGCACGGAGTTCAACTTCGGCGAAGACGCGGTGTCGGGCATCAGCGGCCGCGTCTACGTGGACCGCAACGGCAACGGCGATTTCGATGCCGGCGATGCGGGCACGGTCAATTCGCGCCCCAATGGCGGCCTGCAGGGCGTCACCGTCACGCTGACCGGCGCCGGCGCCGACGGCATCTTCGGCAACGGCGATGATCCGGCACCGGTCGTGCTGCAGACCGACGCCGATGGCGCGTACCAGTTCACCGGCCTGGTGGTCGGACAGAACTACCGGGTGACCGAGACCCAGCCGGACGGATACGGCAACGGCACCGAGAACACCGCCAACGTCATCGATGTCACGGCATTGCCGTCCGCCGGT
>Ga0056909_1001290_pt1 | contig 15919 bp, 14 predicted proteins | sample EBPBio102011_DNA_FD_62115 | JGI IMG/M metagenome (GOLD analysis project Ga0056909, IMG submission 62115) | Wastewater treatment Type I Accumulibacter community from EBPR Bioreactor in Madison, WI, USA - Reactor 1_1/10/2011_ DNA | ecosystem: Engineered > Bioreactor > EBPR > Anaerobic-Aerobic >...
GGATGCGCCGCTTCTGGTCGTGCCGGATGTGCTGAAGGCGCTTGCCGATCTGGGCGCCTTCGCCCGGGCGCGGACGAAGGCGAAGGTCGTGGGCGTCACCGGGTCGGTCGGCAAGACCTCGACCAAGGAGATGCTGCGGGCGATCCTGTCGGGGCAGGGCAAGACCCATGCGGCGGAAGCCAGCTACAACAACCATTGGGGCGTCCCCCTGACGCTGGCGCGGATGCCGGTCGACACCGATTTCGCGGTGATCGAGATCGGGATGAACCATCCCGGCGAAATTGCCCCCCTTGCGCGGCTGGCCAGGCTGGACGTGGCGATGATCACCATTGTCGCCCCCGCCCATCTGGAGGCTTTCGCCGGCATCGAGGGCATCGCCGAGGAAAAGGCCGCGATCTTCGAGGGGCTGGTTCCGGGTGGAACGGCGGTCTTCAACGCCGACATGCCGACGACGCCGATCCTGCGGGCCAAGGCCGCGGCGGTGGGTGCGAAGTGCATCGGATTTGGTGAGAGCGAAGGCGCGGACTGGCGGCTTCTGGACGCCCGGATCGGTGACGAGGCGACGGTCTGCCGCGCCAGTCACATGGGCAAGCCGCTTCTCTACAAGGTGTCCTCCCCCGGTCGGCATTTCGCGCTGAACGCGCTTGGGGCGCTGGCCGTGGCCGAGGCGCTGGGGGCCGATCCGATGATCGCGGTGCATGACCTTGGCCGCTGGGTTCCCCCGGCGGGCCGGGGACAGCGCGAGCGGGTCATGCTGGACATCGTGGAAGAGACCTATTTCGACCTGATCGACGATGCCTTCAACGCCAACCCGGCCTCGCTGGCCGCGGCGCTGGATGTGCTGATCGCGGCGAAGCCGACCGACGGGATCGGGCGCGTCGGCGGTGGCAGAAGGATCGCGATCCTCGGCGACATGCTGGAACTGGGACCGACCGAGATCGCGCTTCATGCGGCGATCGCGCAACATCCGGGCCTGTCCGCCATCCACGTCATCCATTGCGTCGGGCCGCGGATGAAGGCGCTTCATGCCGCCCTGCCGCGCGGGCAGCGGGGCGAATGGGTGGAAACCGCGCAGGAACTGGCCCCCCGCGTCCGCAGCCTGATCGACGCGGGCGACATCCTTCTGGTCAAGGGCTCGAAGGGCGTGAAGGTAAGCCTGATCGTTGACGTTCTCAGAAAAATGGCGCAGGGCGCGAGCCCGAAAGAAGGGACCCTGTAGATGTTTTACTGGCTTGCCGAGTTTTCCGATGGGGGCGGGGTCTTCAACCTCTTCCGCTACATCACCGTGCGGGCAGGCGGGGCCTTCGTGACCGCGCTGATCTTTGGTTTCCTCTTCGGGCGTCCGCTGATCGACCTACTGCGACGGAAGCAGGGCAAGGGCCAGCCGATCCGCGACGACGGGCCGCAAAGCCACCTGTCGAAGGCCGGGACGCCGACGATGGGCGGCCTGCTGATCCTGTCGGCGCTGATGGTCTCGACCCTCCTCTGGGCGCGGCTGGACAATCCCTTTGTCTGGATCGTGATCCTGGTGACGCTGGCCTTCGGGCTGATTGGCTTCGCCGACGACTATGCCAAGGTGACGAAGCAGAACACCAAGGGCGTCTCGGGCCGCGTGCGGATGGGCCTCGGCCTTCTGATCGCGGCGCTGGCGGCCTATGCGGCGGCACAGTTCCACCCGGCGGACCTGACGAACCAGCTGGCCTTCCCCTTCTTCAAGAACGCGCTCTTGAACCTGGGCATCTTCTTCGTGCCCTTCGGCATGGTGGTGATCGTCGGGGCCGCCAATGCGGTGAACCTGACCGACGGGCTGGATGGGCTGGCGATCATGCCGGTGATGATCGCGGGCGGCACGCTGGGGATCATCGCCTATGCGGTGGGCCGGGTCGACTATACCCAATACCTCGACGTGCACTATGTCCCCGGAACCTCGGAACTGGTGATCTTCTCTGCTGCGCTGTTCGGCGGCGGGCTCGGGTTCCTGTGGTACAACGCCCCCCCGGCGGCGGTGTTCATGGGCGATACCGGCTCGCTGGCGCTTGGCGGCGCGCTTGGCGCCATCGCGGTCTGCACCAAGCACGAGATCGTGCTGGCCATCGTCGGCGGGCTCTTCGTGGTCGAGGCGCTGAGCGTGATCATCCAGGTCCTCTATTACAAGCGCACCAAGAAACGCATCTTCCTGATGGCGCCGATCCACCACCATTTCGAGAAGAAGGGTTGGGCCGAGCCGCAGATCGTGATCCGCTTCTGGATCATCAGCGTGATCCTGGCGATGATCGGTCTGGCGACGCTGAAAGTGCGGTAAGAGGCCGCAAATTTCCTGAGGGGTAAGACTGTTTCCCGGCGGGGGCCAAACCCGGCGGATTGCCCAATTTCGGCCACGAAATGGCAAAAGTTTCACCCCTTTACCTCCGTGAATTGTGTCGCGGTTCTACCGGAGGATGAACGGATGTTTCCTGTCACCAAACCTGTCTGGCGTAGCTGGTTCCTGTCGGTCGCGTTTCTGGCCCCCTTCTCTGCCGCCGCGCAAGAGGCCTGCACCACCTACACCGTGCAGGAGGGCGACACGCTGGGCGGCATCGCGATGGCGGCCTACGGCTCCTACAACTACCAGATGATCTTCAACGCCAACCGCGACGCGATTGCGGGCAACACGAACAATCTTCCCGTCGGGCTGCAACTGGTCCTGCCCTGCGAGGATGGCCGCCTGACCCCCGACAGCGAGCTGAGCGCGGTGATCGAGGCCGAGACGAAGAAGCAGGACGAGGCGCGCGATCCGAACCGGCCCTACCTGCCGCCGCTGAAATTCGTCACCGCGAACGACTGGAAGCCCTTCACCGACGAAAGCCTGGGCGGCGGCGGCATCTATGTCCGCATGGCCACGACCGCGATGCGGCGCGGCGGCAACGACCGGGACTACAAGATCGCCTATGTCGATGACTGGGGCGCGCATATCGAAACGCTCCTGCCGGCGGGGGCTTATGACGTGTCGATCGCCTGGTCGAAGCCGGATTGTTCGAAGATCGACATGCTGGGCGACTTCGCGGTGACCATGTGCACCGAGTTCGAATTCTCGGACCCGATCTACGAGGTCGCCTATTCCTACCACACGCTGGTCGACAGCAAATATGCCAATGCCCGGGCCTTCGCCGATTATGCCGGGGCAAAGATCTGTCGGCCCGAGGGCTGGCCCACCAGCGACCTCGAGGTCCAGGGGCTTGCCGCGCCGACGGTGGAATTCGTGCATCCGAAGACGCCGATGGAATGCGCCAAGATGTTGCTGGAGGGTAAGGTCGACCTCTATTCCATCGAGGTCGAGACCTCGACCGCGAACTTCGAGGAGCTGGGCGCGACCGACAAGGTGCTGCTGAACCCGGCGCTGGCCACCTTCAACACGCATCACTTCGTGACCTCGCGCTCGAACAAGCGCGGGCTGGAATATATCGCCATGCTCAACCGTGGCCTGGCTGAAATGCGCGAGTCCGGCGAATGGTATGACATCGTCGCCACCGGGCTGGCGGAATACAACGACCTGAAGAAGTAACGCGACCGCATCGGCCGGGGGGGAAGGGCGCCCCTTCCCCTTTCGCCGATCCTCCCCTATCCCTGTCCGGGACCAAGGGGGGGCAGGCGATGATCCCGGTGAAGGGCTACAAGGGGCAGAGGGTGGCGGTGCTGGGCCTGGGCCGGTCGGGCCTGGCGACGGCGGCGGCCTTGCGGGCCGGGGGGGCAGAGCCGCTTCTCTGGGACGACAGCCCCGAGGCGCGGGCCAAGGCGGAAGCCGAGGGGTTTGCCCTGACCGACCTCACCCGCAATGCCGCGCTGGAGGGGGTGGCCTGCCTGGCGACCAGCCCCGGCATCCCGCATCTCTACCCCGCGCCCAACCCGATCATCGCCCGCGCGCTGGAGCTTGGCATCCCGGTCGACAACGACATCGGCCTGTTCTTCCAAAGCGCCGCCGGGCCGGAATGGGAAGAGATGGAGAGCCCGCCGAAGGTGGTGGCGGTGACAGGGTCGAACGGCAAGTCGACCACGACGGCGCTGATCCACCATATCCTGCAAGTGGCGGGCAAGCCCACGCAGATGGCCGGCAACATTGGCAAGGGGGTGCTTTCGATCGACCCGCCGCAGGATGGCGAGGTGGTGGTGCTGGAGCTCTCCAGCTACCAGACCGACCTGGCCCGCGCGCTGACGCCCGATGTGGCGGTCTTCACCAACCTCTCGCCCGACCATCTGGACCGGCATGGCGGCATGGGCGGCTATTTCGCCGCCAAGGCGCGGCTTTTCACGCTGGGCGGGCCGGATCGGGCCGTGGTGGGGGTGGACGAGGTCGAGGGCCGATATCTGGCCGGGGTGCTGGCGCAGGGGCCGCAGGACGACCGGGTGATCCGGGTCTCCTCGGGGACGAAGCTGGAAGGGTTCGGCTGGGCGGTCTTCGCCCGCAAGGGGTTCCTGGCGGAATGGCGCAAGGGACGGCAGGTCGCCAGCATCGACCTGCGCGAGGTCAAGGGCCTGCCGGGCGCCCACAATCACCAGAACGCCTGCGCTGCCTATGCCGCCTGCCGGTCGCTGGGCCTGGCGCCCAAGCTGATCGAGGGCGCGCTGCACAGTTTCGCGGGCCTGCCGCATCGCAGCCAGCTGGTCGGCGAACGCGGCGGCGTGCGGTTCGTGAATGACTCGAAGGCGACGAATGTGGACAGCGCGGCCAAGGCGTTGCAGGCCTTCCCGAAGATCCGCTGGATTGCCGGGGGGATGGGGAAGGACGGGGGGATTGCCGCGCTGAAGCCCTATCTGGGCTCGGTGGTGAAAGCCTATCTGATCGGCCATTCCGCGCGGGACTTCGCGCTTCAGATCGGCGAGACGCCGCACGAAATCTGCGAGACGATGGAGCGCGCCGTCGCCCGCGCCGCCGAAGAGGCGGAGGCCGGGGAGGTCGTCCTCCTCGCCCCGGCGGCGGCAAGCTTCGACCAGTATCCGAACTTCGAGAAACGGGGCGAGGATTTCACGGCGCGGGTCAAGGCGCTGATCGGCGGTTGAGCGGCGATTTCTTCGAAGAAATCGCGCCGGAGCCTTTGAAGGCTCCGGACCGGGTTTTCGAAAACTCTGGTCGCGAAGGAGCTACACCGCGAGAAGGCGTCCACCCTCGCCAGCCGAAGCCTCGGCCTTGTCCAGAAGCACCTGCAACGCCGCGCCGCGGGCGAAATCGGGCTCGGCGGGGCCTTCCTTGCGGATCGCGGCGATGAAGCGCTGGTAGACGGTCGGCACGTCGGGGCAGTCGATGTCGTGCCAGGTGCCATCCTTGATGCCGTCGCCCAGGCAGGCCCGCAGCGCGCTGACGCCCTTCTCGAACCGCACCTCCAGCCCGCCGGTCAGGCCGTAAAGCCGCAGCCGCAGGTCGTTCAGGTGGCCGGTTGCAAAGCGGGTGGCCGCGACCGTGCCAAGCGCGCCGTTCGACAGGCGGACCTGCATCGTCGCGCTGTCGTTCGCATCCAGCACATACTCGCCGATCTGACCGCCGGGCGCCTTGTCGAAGGTTTGCAGCAGGCAGGAAATCTGCGTCGCATCCATCCCGGCGATGAAGGTCGCGAAGTCGAGGATGTGGATGCCCACATCGCCCAGCACGCCCTTGGAGCCATGCTTTGTCGACAGCCGCCACAGCCACTGCGATTCCTTGTCCCAATGGCCCCAGGCGGGCTGGGTCAGCCAGCTTTGCAGGTAGGAGGCCTCGAAATGCCGGATCGTGCCGATGGCCCCGTCGCGGACCATCTGGGCGGCCTTCTGCAGGGCGGGCACGTTGCGGTAGGTCAGGTTGACCATGTTCACGACCTCCGCCTTGGCCGCCGCGGCCGCCATCTCGGCGGCGTCCTTCGCATTGGTGGCCAGGGGCTTTTCGCACAGCACATGCTTGCCCGCCGCAAGGAAGGGCAGGGTGGTCGCATAGTGGGCGGCGTCGGGGGTGACGTTGGTCACCGCGTCGAACTCGCCCCAGGCAATCGCCTCCTGAACCGAGGCGAAACCGTTCGGGATGCTGTGCGCCTGCTGGAAGGTGGCCAGCTGTTCGGCGCGGGTGTCGATCCCGGCGACGACGGTGACGCCGGGAATCGCGGCAAAATGCTCGGCATGGTTCTTCGCCATGCCGCCGGTGCCGAGGATCAGGATGCGGACGGGTTGCATCAGCGGTATCCCGCCTCGCCGTCGTGATGCAGGCGGGGGCCGCGTTCGACGATGGGTTCCAGCGTCTTGCCGACCGGAGTGTTGGGCGCATCGGTCGGGTTCGCCAGCCGCGCCTCGGGGTTGAAGGCCCAGCGGACGCCGTTGGCGATCACCTTCTGCACCAAGGGCTGATGATAGGTCGGATAGGTCTCGTGCCCCGGGCGGAAGTAGAAGATATTGCCCGCGCCACGCCGGTAGGTCAGGCCGGACCGGAAGACCTCGCCGCCCTGGAACCAGCTGATGAAAACGGTTTCCAGCGGCTCCGGCACGCCGAAGGGCTCGCCATACATCTCTTCGTATTCGATCTCGAAATGGTCGGGGATGCCGCGGGCAATCGGGTGCTGGCGCGAGGTGACCCAGATCCGCTCACGTTCGCCCGCCTCGCGCCAGGACAGGTTGCAGGGCGCGCCCATCAGCCGCTTGAAGGGTTTCGAGAAATGGGCGGAATGCAGGAAGATCACGCCCATGCCGGACCAGACCGCCTCGGCGACCCGTTCAACGATCTCGTCCTTGACCTCGCCATGCGCGGCGTGACCCCACCAGACCAGCACGTCGGTTTCCGCCAGCCTCGCGGCGGTCATCCCGTGCTCGGGGTCCTGCAACGTGACCGTGGTCGCCTTGATCCCGTCTTCCTTGTTCAGGAATTCGGCAATCGTGCCGTGCATGGTCTTGGGATAGACCTCGGCCACGACCTTGTTCTTCTGCTCATGGACGTTCTCGCCCCATACGGTGACGCGGATGGTCATGGATAGTCTCCTTCAAATGGACGCGCGCCAAGGGCATCCGGCCCCAGGCGCGCCGGGTAGAGGTGTCAGCGGACCGGCTTGCCGTCCGCGTCGAAGCGGTAGAGGTGCCCGGCTTGCGGCGCGAGCGACACCTTTGTGCCGACCGCGATGGTCGCCTTGCCGGGGCGGCGCACGATAACCGGCTCATCGCTGCCGATCTCGACGAAGAGGAAATGGTCAGAGCCCAGGTCCTCGACGTGCAGAACCTCGCCCGACCAGGGGCCGTTGTCGACCACGTCGATATGTTCCGACCGGGCGCCCAAAGTGGTGCAGCCGTGGTCGGCGGCGAACTTGCCTGTCAGGAAGTTCATCTTCGGGCTGCCGATGAAGCCGGCCACGAAGATCGAGTTCGGGCGTTCATACAGCTCCGCCGGGCTGCCCGCCTGTTCCAGCCGCCCGTCGCGCAGTACGGCGATCCGGTCCGCCAGCGTCATCGCCTCCACCTGGTCGTGGGTCACATAGATCATCGTGACGTTCGACATCGAATGGTGCAGCTTCGCGATCTCCAGCCGGGTCTGGACGCGCAGCGCAGCGTCCAGGTTCGACAGCGGTTCGTCGAACAGGAAGACGCGCGGGTCGCGCACGATGGCGCGGCCGATGGCGACACGCTGACGCTGGCCGCCCGACAGCTGCTTCGGCAGGCGGTCCAGCAGGTGGTCGATCTGCAAAAGCTTCGCGGCGGATTCGACGCGCTTCCTGATCTCTTCGGGGCTGGTCTTGTCCAGCTTCATCCCGAAGGCCATGTTGTCATAGACCTTCATATGCGGGTACAGCGCATAGCTCTGGAACACCATCGCGATGCCGCGCTTCGACGGGATGGTGTTGTTCACCCGTTCCCCGTCGAACAGCATCTCGCCGGTGGTGATCTCCTCCAGCCCCGAGATCAGCCGCAGCAGCGTGGACTTGCCGCAGCCCGAAGGCCCGACGAAGACCATGAACTCGCCCTTCTCGATGGTCAGGTCGATGCCCTTGATCACCTGCACGGCGCCGTAGGACTTGGTGACGTTCTTCAGTTCGATCTTTGCCATGATGTCAGCCCTTCACGCCGCCCGCGGTCAGGCCCGCGACGATCTTGCGTTGGAAAATGAGGACGAGGATGATCAGCGGCACCGTCACGATGACGCTTGCCGCCATGATCGGGCCCCAGGGAATCTCCTGCTGGCTTGCGCCCGACAACAGCGCGATGGCCACCGGCACCGTTCGGGTCGTCTCGGAACTGGTGAAGGTCAGCGCGAACAGGAATTCGTTCCAGGCGCCGATGAAGGCCAGCAGGCCGGTCGTCACCAGGGCGGGCCACAGCAGCGGCAGGAACACCCTGGTGATGATGATCCAGGGGGTGGCGCCGTCGACGATGGCGGCCTCCTCGATCTCGACCGGCAGGTCGCGCATGAAGGTGGTCAGCACCCAGACGGTGAAGGGCAGGGTGAAGATCACATAGGACATGATCATCGCCCAGGGCGTGTTGAAGATCCCCAGGAAGCGCACCAGCTCGAACAGGCCGGCCAGCACGGCGATCTGCGGGAACATCGACACCGCCAGGATCGCCATCAGCAGCAGGCCCCGCCCCCGGAACCGCACCCGGGCCAGCGCGTAACTGGCGGTCACCGCCAGGAACAGCGCGAAGACCACGGTCGTCGTCGCGATGAAGACCGAATTGCCGATCGACCGCACGAAGTTGCGCCCGCCCAGCACGGCTTCGTAGTTCGCCCAGGAAAAGACCTTGGGCCAGTAGTTCACCTTGAACAGCTCGGTCCCCGTCGCGAAAGAGGTGATGATCGCGTAGTAGAACGGAAAGACCGAGAACACGACGATCACCACGACAAGCGCGTAGAAACCGACGGTCGAGAGAAGCTTCTGCGCGGTCATCTCTGTCCCTCCCCGGAAAGGTCGACCTTGCCCAGCCAGATGTAGAGGCTGACGAAAATGGCGATGATCGCGAAAAGAAGCGTCGACTGCGCCGCGCCATAGGCGAACTTGTCGAAGTCGATCATGTTCTCGCGGCTGATCACCGACATGGTCTTGGTGGCCTTGGAATTGGGGGTCAGCACATAGACCAGATCGAAGATGCGCAGCGCATCCAGCATGCGGAAGATGATCGCCACCGCCAGTGCCGGGCGGATCAGCGGCAGGGTGATCCTGAAGAACACCTTGACCGGATTGATCCCGTCCAGCTTCGCCGCCTCATAGATGTCGCGCGGCACCATCTGCAGGCCCGCAAGGATCAGAAGCGCCATGAAGGGCGTGGTCTTCCAGATGTCGACCATCAGCACGGCATACATCGCCGTATCGACCGAGGCCGTCCAGGCGATCTTCTGCTGGATGAGCCCCAGATTCAGCGCGATGTCGTTCAGGATGCCGAACTGGTCGTTCAGCATCCAGGCCCACATCTTCGCGGAAACGATGGTCGGAATGGCCCAGGGGATCAGGATCGCGGCACGGACAAGGCCGCGGCCCTTGAACTCGGCGTTCAGGACCAGCGCCACGATCAGGCCCAGCACGGTCTCGAAGAAGACCGAGGCGAAGGCGAAGCGCACCGTGTTCCAGACCGCGTTCCACCAGTCTGGATCGACCAGCGTGCCGCGCCAGATCCAGCGCCCGCTTTCAAGAACGCGCAGCGACAGGTAGTTGTCGAAGCCGATCCACTCTCCGCCATACAGGTCGGACAGCTTGGTGTCGGTCAGCGAGAACCAGACGGTGCGCAGAAGCGGCCAGGCCGCGACGAAGAACAAGGCCGCCAGCATGGGCGCGATGAACCAGAAGGCCGCGCGCTGGCGTTGCTGCGAGAGGCTGAGCCCCCCGTCATTGGTTGCCATGATACCCTCCCCTGTCGGGCCCCTCCTCCGGGGCCCGTTGCGATGAGACGGGCGGCGACTGCTGGGGACAGCGCCGCCCGCCGTCGGGGTCAGTCAGGTCCGGGAGGACTTACCAGCCCGACCCCTTGATGTCCGTCAGTTCCACTTCAAGAAGCTCCAGGTTCTCGGCTGCGGTGCCTTCCCCCGACAGCGTCTGGTGGACGGCGGACCAGAACTTCGCCGAAACCTCGTTGTACTTGCCCAGCGTCGGGGCCGAGGGGCGCGGAACGGCGTTCAGGAACACCTCTTTCCACTGCGGAATGATCGGCTGCGCGGCGGCGATCTCTGCGTCATCGTACAGCGAGACGATCGTCGGCAGGTTCGAGGCGATCAGCGCGCGCGTCTTCTGCGCCTCGGGCCCCGCAAGATACAGCGCCAGGCTGACGGCGGCTTCCTGCTTGGTCGAATATTTCGACACCGCGACGTTCCAGCCGCCAAGCGTGGCGGCCGAGCTGTCGCCCTCCTTGCCGACGGGCAGGGTGGTCACGCCGAACAGGCCCTTCACCGCCGAGTCGTCGCCGTTGCCCAGCGTATAGGCATAGGGCCAGTTGCGCATGAAGACCGCGTTGCCGGTCTGCCAGACGCCGCGGGCTTCCTCCTCCTGATAGGCCAGGACGCCGTCCGGGCTGATCGTGCCGACCCAGGACTTCGCCGCCTCCAGCGCGGCGACGGCATTCTCGTTGTTGATGCTGATCGTGCCGTCGGGTTCGACGATCTGGCCGCCGCCGAAGGACTTGACCCATTCCAGCGCGTTGCAGGTCAGGCCCTCATAGGCGTTGCCCTGCCAGACGAAGCCCCAGAGATCGGTCTTGCCCTCGGCACGTTCGCCGTCCTGGATGATCTTGGCGGTCTCGGCCAGTTCGGCCCAGGTCTTCGGCGGGGTCTTGCCGTATTTCTCCAGCAGGTCCTTGCGGTAGTAAAGCGCGGGCGCGTCGGTGAACAGCGGCAGCGCGACCAGCTTGCCGTTCACCGTCTGCGATTCGATGATCGACGGGAAATGGGTCGGCGCCAGATCCTTGGCGGCCTCGGTCAGGTCGACGAAGTGGTCGGCCAGCTGCGGTGCCCAGATCACGTCGGTCTGGTACAGGTCGATGTCGGTCGCCCCGGCGGCAAGCCACAGGCGATACTGGCCGAACTGGTCGGTGGTCGAGGACGGCATCGGGACGATGGTCACGGTGTTGCCGGTCGACTCCTCCCAGGGTTTCACGATGGTCTTGAAGTCCTCCACCGCGTTGCCGACTGCGCCGGAGACATAGAACAGCTCTTCAGCCATGACGGGAGCGCCGAGCACGGCAAGCATGGCTGCGGTTGCGGTCGCGCGAAACGCGCGGCCTTTCATGATCATCATAGGTCTTCCTCCCTTGGGCGGCCCATCTGGCGTGCCGTCTTTGTTGCAAAACGCCCGAAAAATCCCGAAACGTTTCGGAAACCATAGTATCCAAAGCGCTTTTGGTCAACGATTCGTATTGGATTCCCCCGCGGCGGGGGCAGCCACGGAGTTGCGTTCGATCATTCTGTAGCTGCCGATGCGCTGAAGCGTTCCCAGCGGCCTGCCCTCGATCGCGCCTGCCAGGCAATCGGCCAGCGGTTCCCAGCTATCGCGCAGCGGGGCCTTGGTGACGGTCAGCGCCGGAAAGAAGGCCGAGGCGCGCAAACCGGGCAATTCGTCGTCATGCGCCACCACCGAGACATCGTCCGGCACCGAAAGCCCCAGCGCCGCAAGGCCCTGGTAGACCCCGCGCGCAAGCCGGACATTGCCGCAGACGATGGCCGTGGGCCGGGGGCCGGGGCCGGTGAAAAGCCGGATGGTGCGGGTCAGCCCCGAGGCCTCGTCCATCTCGCCATTCAGGTGCAGCAGGATCTGGTCCGCCCCGGCCGCTTGCAACGCACGGTAGTGGCCCTTCTCGCGCATGGTGACGTAACAGCGCCCCGCAACGCCGTTCAGAAAAGCGATGCGACGGTGCCCGCGCGCAGTCAGAAACGCGGTCAGATCATGGGCAACCTGTTCATTTTCAATGTCGAAATAGGGGTAGTCGATGGATTTCCCGACGCGGCCATGCACCACGAAGGCGATGCCGGCCTTGCGCAGGAAGTCGATCCGGGGGTCCTGGTCCTCGGGGTCGATCAGCACGAAGCCGTCCAGCAGCGCCTTTCCGATCAGCTTCTGGTAGACCGGGATCACCGGCTCGGTCTCGGCCATGATATGCAGGACGAACTGCATGCCCCGCCCCGAGAACTGGGCGGACAGGCCCGCGACGGCCTCCATGAAGATGCCGTCCTGGCCGATATCGCGGTGCTGCGGCACCACAAGGCCCACCATCCCCGACCGGCCCGAGACCAGCTTCCGCGCCGAGGCGTTGGGATGATAATTCATCGCCCGCGCGGCCTCCTTGACGCGCAGGCGGGTGTCCTCGCTGACGTCGGAGTGATCGTTCAGCGCCCGGCTGACCTGGGTGATGGACAGGTCCAGCGCCCGCGCGATGTCTTTCAGGGTCGCCATCATTCAAATCCCTTTGGAAGCTATCCGAAACATTTCGGATGCAAATGCAACAGGATTTTCTCCGCGCTGAACAGGCGATGCCTTGGGCGGCGGCTTCCCGTTCGACTTCGTCTCCCCCTCACGGGCCGTGGTGAAGAGGGGACGAAGTCGAACGACGAACAGGAAGCCGGAAGGTTGACAAAAGCTGAACGAAAAGTATCAAGCTATTGATTTAAATAATAAATCAAAAAATGTCCACCGTGGACAGGCTCGCCTCAAAGCCCCTCCAGCAACACCTTGCACAGGGCCGACCCCGGATCGGCCAGCCCGTCGATCACGCTGAAATGGTGGTGTCCCGGATCGGCCGTCCAGGGGCAGGCCCATTCCTCGGACAGCACCCGGGCCTGCCACAGGAAGGCCGGCCGCTCTTCGGCCCCCACCCAGACATGCGCCGTCACCCCGTCCCGCAAGGCGTGCCGCGCCGGGCTCTCCGCCGCTGCTTCCGCCGCGTCGATCCTCAGCGTCCGGTTCATCCCCGTCGCCATCAGCGGCCCCAGTTCCGAAAGCGGAGAGATCGGCACCACCCGAGCCACCGGCACCGGAATGTCGGCGCATCCCATCCGCGCCGACAGATGCCCCCCCGCGGAATGCCCCGTCACCACCATCGGGCCCTGCACGCGGGTCCCGACGAACCAGCAGGCCCGCGCGATCTCGGCCGTCATCTCGGCCAGCCGCGCGGCGGGGGCCAGCGTGTAGCTCGGCATCGCCACCGCATAGCCCCGCTCCAGCGGCCCGGCGGCCAGATGCGACCAGTGCGCCTTGGAGAAGAGATGCCAGTAGCCGCCGTGGACGAAGATCACCACCCCCTTCGGTGTGCCCTTCGGCAGGAACAGGTCCAGCTTCTCGCGCTGCGAGGGGCCGTAGGCCAGGTCAAGCTCCGCCCGCTTCCCCAGCCCCCGACGGAAGGCATCGGCGTCCCGGGTCCAGCGCGGCGGATAATCGGCGGCACCAGGGATGAAGTCCCCGTTGGCATGGTCGCGGTCGGGGTCGGGCCAGCGGTAGGGCGGGCGGGAATCGGGCACGTCGGGCCTCCTGTGGGATCCGGTCCAGACTGCGACGGTCGCCATCCCGTCCGCAAGGGGCAGCGCTTTCTTGCGCGGGCGGCGGAAGCCGGGCATAGCTTGACCAAAGGAAAAGCAGGAGGCGCGAGGTGCTGAAGGGGATCGACAACCGGCTGAATGCCGAGGTGCTGGGGACCTTGCGGGCGATGGGGCACGGCGACTGCGTGGTCGTGGTGGACACCAACTTCCCGGCGGAATCGGTGGCGCGCGCCACCGTGACCGGCAAGCTTCTGCGGATGGAGAACCTGACCGCCGCCGAAGCGGTAAACGCGATCCTCTCGGTCCTGCCGCTGGACACCTTCGTCGAGGATTTCGCGGGCCGGATGCAAGTCGTGGGCCACCCCGAGGAGGTGCCGCCGGTGCAGGTCGAGGTCCAGGCCGAGGTCGACCGCGCCGAGGGCCGCTTCCGCCCCGTGCCCGGCATCGAACGCTTCGCCTTCTATGACATGGCAAAGGCTGCCTTCGCGGTGATCCAGACCGGAGAGCGGCGCTTCTATGGCTGCTTCATGCTGCGCAAGGGCGTGATCCCGCCGGAGGCATGAGCATGAAACCCGTCGTGATCCTCGGCATCTTCAACGCCGACACCTCCTACCGCGCCGAGCGGATGCCGAAGATCGGCGAGACGATCCTCGGCCAGCATTTCGCGCTGGGGCCGGGGGGCAAGGGGTCGAACCAGGCGGTCGCGGCGGCGAAGGCCGGGGGGCGGACGCATTTCATCACCCGGCTCGGGGCCGACGATTTCGCCAAGGTCGCCCGGCAGGTCTGGGAAGGGGCCGGGGTCATCCCGGAAGTGACGGTCGATGCCGAAAGCCACACCGGCGCGGCTTTCATCTTCCTGGAGGCCGCGACGGGGAACAATGCAATCATCGTCGCTTCGGGGGCCGGGGGGCGGATCGCGCCCGAGGACCTTGACGCCAATGCCGGCCTGATCCGCGGCGCGGCGGTCTTCGTGACCCAGCTGGAACAGCCGATCGCCGCCGCCCGCCGGGGGCTGGAGATCGCCAGGGCGGCAGGCGTCACCACGATCCTGAACCCCGCCCCGGCCGCCGCGCTGGACGATGCGATGCTGGCCTTGTGCGATTTCATCACCCCGAACGAGACCGAGGCCGAGACGCTGACCGGCCTGCCCGTGACGACGCTGCCCGAGGCCGAGAAGGCTGCCGACGCGCTGATGGCGCGGGGGGTGGGCGCGGTGATCATCACGCTGGGGGCGCGGGGCGCGCTGTACCGCGACGGCGAAAGGTCGGTCCATGTCCCCGCGATCAGCGCCGGTCCGGTGGTAGAGACCACGGGTGCGGGCGATGCCTTCAACGGCGGTTTCGCGGTGGCCCTGTCCGAAGGCCGCGACGTGGTTCAGGCGGTGCGCTTCGGCTCGGCCACGGCGGGGATCTCGGTGACCCGCGCGGGTGCCGCCGCCGCCATGCCGACCCGGTCCGAGATCGACGCGCTGCTGGCGCGGGGCTGAGCGGCGCGGCTGTCATTCCCCTGTTACAAATCCGTCGCAGAAGCGTAACGGAAGCGGCCTAGATCGTCCGGGAACGGCAGCCGTGGGGAAAGTGGATGGACGACATGCGGACCTTGGAGCGTGAAGTGGTGACCGGGAGCGCCAAGATCGCTGCCCGTGCGGTTCAGGTCCATTACGGAGCGAACCACGCGCTGAAGGATGTGACGGTCGACATCCTCGACCGGACGGTGACGGCTTTCATCGGGCCTTCGGGCTGCGGCAAGTCGACCTTCCTGCGCTGTCTGAACCGGATGAACGACACCGTGGCCTCGGCCCGGGTGTCGGGCAAGATCACGCTGGACGGCGAGGATATCTATGATCCCCGCGTCGATCCGGTGCAGCTGCGCGCCAAGGTCGGGATGGTGTTCCAGAAGCCCAACCCCTTCCCGAAGTCGATCTACGACAACGTGGCCTACGGGCCGAAGATCCACGGGCTGACCCGCAACAAGGCCGAGCTTGACGCCGTGGTGGAAGCCTCGTTGCGCAAGGCCGCGCTCTGGAACGAAGTCAAGGACCGGCTGGATGCGCCCGGCACCGGGCTGTCCGGCGGACAGCAGCAGCGGCTGTGCATCGCGCGGGCGGTGGCGACTTCGCCCGAGGTCCTGCTGATGGACGAGCCCTGTTCGGCACTGGACCCGATCGCGACGGCGCAGGTCGAGGAACTGATCGACGAATTGCGCAGCCAGTTCAGCGTCGTGATCGTGACCCATTCGATGCAGCAGGCGGCGCGGGTCTCGCAGAAGACTGCGTTCTTCCACCTGGGCAAGCTGATCGAATACGGCGAGACGGAGCAGATCTTCGTCAACCCGAAGGAAAAGCAGACCGAGGCCTATATCACCGGCCGCATCGGCTGAGCGGTTTCGCCCTCGGCTGTGCTCGGGCGATCAAAGGCGGGGGACTGCCGCCCCCCGCACCCCCCCGCCCAAAGGGGGGCACGCCCCCCTTTGGAAACCCCGTGGATATTTGAA
>Ga0056909_1001297_pt1 | contig 15848 bp, 8 predicted proteins | sample EBPBio102011_DNA_FD_62115 | JGI IMG/M metagenome (GOLD analysis project Ga0056909, IMG submission 62115) | Wastewater treatment Type I Accumulibacter community from EBPR Bioreactor in Madison, WI, USA - Reactor 1_1/10/2011_ DNA | ecosystem: Engineered > Bioreactor > EBPR > Anaerobic-Aerobic >...
TTACCAGGTCTTTTGTACGGGCCATACCGGCAGAGGCTACAGCTGACGACAAATCACCCACCGGTGCGTCCGGGTCTTTACGCTCGCTGCAAAACACCCCGTAAATCCATCCGTCTTCATGAGCCGTGAGGCGCATGTCGTACACGTTGGTGTCCGGGTCATCCGTTTCAGGAAGGCTGATGGGGCTTTCCCAAAACCGGAAGTTATCTACACCATTATCGCTTTCCGCAATAGCGAAAAAAGACTTCCTGTCGTTTCCTTCCACCCGCGCCACCAGCAGGTATTTCCCGTTCCATTTCATGGCTCCCGCATTAAAGACCCCGTTTATCCCAAATCTTTCCATAAAATAAGGGTTGCTCTCCGGGTTAAAGTCATACCGCCATTCCAGGGGAACGTGATCGGCGGTTAATACCGGGTTTTTGTATCTTTCAAATACTCCGTTGCCCGGCAGGACAGGATCGTTTTGAAGAGCGAGCAGATCGTCATACTCTTTGTTTACATCCGAAAATCGTTTTTCGAAAACTCCGTTCATGGGTTTGCTGGTTTAAATCTATTTCAGATCCGGAATATCAGACCTGGTCAATACTTTAGAATGATTGAAAACATTTTTTAAATACGTGGCTCCGTTGTGTTTGTCGGAGCGGGTATAGTCGCCGTTCCATGGCATAAACCATGACCAGGTATCCCCAAAATCAAACATGGCATTAATATCCGGTACGGAACCACACTCGGTGAGGGCCAGGATTTTTCTTCCTCCAAAATAGCTTTTCACCTTATCAAAGGCGATGTATTGTGAGCCGTGCTGGTTTTCTCCCGGGTAGATGTCCATTCCTATAATATCTACATACTCATGGCCCGGATACCATTCTGCGGCATCACCGGCTGCATCGCTGGTCCACACCCAGATCAGGTTATTGAGCTTGTGGTGGTGGGTAAGCCTGTCATACATCAGTATCCACAGCTTTTTACAGGGTTCGGCGCCTTTGGCTCCCCACCAGAACCATTTTCCTGAGGCTTCGTGAAGTGGGCGCCATAATACGGGGATATTTTTGGCCTGGAGCTCCTTCAGGTAAACGGCTATACTGTCGATGTCGGCCAGCATAGCCTTATACTCGTCTGACGAAGTGTTGCTTATTTTCGAAACGTCAAAGCCGGTTTTATCGGTGTAAAATTCGTCTGTCTTCCGAAGCGGGTCTCTCCAATGCCACATCAGGGTAACTATTCCCTTATTTTTCCACCACTGATCCGCATTTTTCACCAGCTCTTTGTAGTTCACAAAGCTCCATTGGCGGGTATAGTTGATCAAATCAAAACCTGCTACCACAGGCCATTTGCCGGTATTGTCATACATCCACTGCGCTTCCTCCATTCCGGTGCTGTAGTTGGCCATGGCCCCTGAAATTACTTTGTTTCCAAAGTTGGTTTTGAGGAAATTATACAGGTTTACCGCCTCCTTCGAGGGGTTAGGGGTAACCGGCGCGGGGGCTATGGCAAAAGGAGTTTCGGGGTCTGCAGGAGCTACACGGATGTAATCCAGGTATATCCACCCCCAATTTTTCCGGAGGGTAATGGTATTTTCGCCCGCCTTTAAAATCACTTTTTCTACCGTGAGGATTTTCCAGTCCTGGGTAGCATCAAAAACCAGGGACGAAAGCTTCACATTATTCACCACCAGGTCATTCTCTTTCTTGCTGTTGCCATTAGAAAACCGGAAAGACAGCTTGAATTTCCCCCCTTCCGGCACGGTAAATTTAAAGCTGATGTCACCATCTTTCTGGTTGACATACCCACTTCCCGAAAAGTTAGGCAGGGAGCTTTCCACTGCGGCGTTTCCTGTGAGGGTGGCCGTTTCGGCCTCCAGCAATTGCGAGTCAGCCAGGGTAGTAAACTGGAAACTCACCGCATTGGCCCCGGCGCCGCTTTTGTTTTTTATCGCTCCTGAAGGTACATTTACCTTATAGGTTTTGTTTTTTTCCAGGCTGATTTTCAGCAGGAGCTTGCGGTCAGACACTTCGGTGTCTGCCGGGCTGTCATTCACCAGCACTCTGACCGAAGCATCCTGCACGATAGGGGTATTATAGATCAATGAAACCTCGCTATTTAAGGCTACGTTAACGGCATTGTTTTCAGGAGTGGAAAAGAGGAATTCGGGAGCAGGCAATTCTTCTTCCTTCTTTATTTCTTTCTCTTTGCAGGAAAACAAAGATAAACTAAGCCAGGTAAACATCCATACGCTCCTTATCATAAACCTATTCATTTCTAAATTTTACTTAATATTTTAATTTCCCAGACCGACGCAGGCGCTGTCTTAACCTCTGCCCTCAGTACCTTTATCCTCACATACCGGGTATGCACTTCCTTTTCCGAAACCCGGGTTTCATAGGCTTGGAGGGCCCGTGAGGTATAGTCGGCATACGTTTGCCAGGTCACGCCATCTTCAGAATGCTCTATCTTATACAGGTAATACTTATCAAAATACTCGAAATCCACCTGCACTTTGTCTATTTTCTCTGTCTTGCCCAGGTCTACGGTTATCCATTTATCTTCTCCCAGCTCCGCCTGCCACCGGGTATCGTTTCTTCCGTCAGTGGCATAGGAAGCACGGTGGGGGGTGGCTTCAGAATTGGTGAAGGCCCTTTTGTTCAGCGCCAGGTTCCTGTATTGTGGCTTCTTTTCCAGGAAATTGAAATTATCGAGGGTGTCTACCTTGCTGATGTTTCCGTCTGCATCAAAGAACAGCTCTGCGGCACAGGCAAACCGGTAGTTACAGGTGGGGCTTCGCAGCACATCCTGGCGGTGATAGAAAAGAAACCACCGCTTATTCACCTCTATCACCGATGAATGCCCCGGGCCAAAGAGTCCCCGCTCCGGAGTTGTGCTCAGCAGGGGTTTTTTCGTGGGTTCCACATAGGTTTTAGCGGGAGAAGCGGCTATGGCATAGCGGATATTATAGGTGTCCAGCCAGCACTGCCCTCCTGCCCACACCAGGTAATAGCGGCTATCTTTCCGGAAAATACAGGGGCCTTCCGTAAAGTCGGTAAAGCTGCCCTCCAGCGGCTCTCTTTTTACGATGCGCCTCATATAGTCTGCCGAAGCGGGGTCATTATCGAAATACAGGATATTCTTCCAGCTTCCTATTCCCAGGATCTGCCCGGTCTGAGGGTCTTCAAACAGCTCTACATCAAAGTCTTTGATCTGCAGGGTTTCTTTCCATGGGCCCAGGGGATGGTCAGATTCCATCAGGTAGGCCAGGTAATCCACGCCGTTCTGATGCACCATGTAGTATTTGCCGTTCTTCCCCTTGATCATGCTGGGGGCCCAGAAAAAGCGGTCGTTAATGTTCAGGTATTTTATATCCCAATTCACCATGTCGTCAGAAACCCATACAAAGGGTTCCCCGTTCCGGTCTTCGTAGCCGTCGGTAGTGACCGACATATAAAATTTCCCGTCGATATACCGGATGCTGGGATCGGCAAAGTAGCCCGGCACGATGGGGTTCTGCGCCCGGGCCAGGCCGGTGATTCCCCACAAAATGAACAGGATGCTGATGACTCTCATTATTTTCAGGGTTGGGGGTTATAGAGTGCCGGTAACTTTTTCTCCAGGAGGATGTCCGGATAGGCGCTGAATTCTTTAAAATTGGGCTCTGCAGGGTGCCCGGGATAGGGAGCGTAAAAATGACCGGGTGTTTCGTAGGCATTTCTCCAAAGTAAAACATACAGGGGTTTGTAGCTGCTTATCGCAGGGTATAATACCTTTGTAAACCAGTCTTTCATCGGAATCCCCTCGGCTCCGGTTTCGCTGAACGTGTAGAGCTTGCCGTGCTTTTCGGCGTATCCGGCCAGGAATTTCAATATCCTGCTTACATCGCTGATGTACTTTTGAGCCGTTTCTCCCCCTCCGCGATGGTAGAGGTCCAGGCCCAGGATATCTACATATTCATTTCCGGGAAATCTTTCAAAATAATCTTTTTCCGTGCTGACAAAATCCGGTGAATACACATAAATAAGATGATGTACGTTTTGTACATCTTTCAGGTAGCTCACCGTAAAATGCCATAGTGCTTTATAATCTTCCGGGGTACATAAATTTCTGCCCCACCAGAACCAGCTGCCGGAATGTTCATGAAAAGGCCGGAATAAAATAGGAATAGGCTCTCCGTTCACGTTTTTTACACTTTTAAAAAAGTGGGCAAGCCGATCGAGCCAGGTCTTATAGAGTTCATGCTTTTCTCCTCCGGGAAGTATGGATCTTACCACCTTGTCTGAGCTTACATCCCAGGATGACCCGCCTGTAAACGGGTTTTTCAGATGCCAGCTCACCGTATTTACCCCTCCCCGGTTATAGCCGTCAATCATCATCTGACGGATAGCAGCAAACGGGATATGATCAATATTTAAGGAGTCGCCCAGTTCCAGGTGCCCCATATCCCAGCCATACACCGCCGGAAACTGGCCCGTTACTTTTTTTATATCAGATTGGCAGGGTTCGTTTCTCCAGGCTATGCCGTACGCAGTAGCATCCTGGTGCCCGATCATGATTTTTTTTCCTTGCTGGGCAGCCAGTTTTGTATATAGCGTATGGGTAAGTTGTGAAGATTTACTATCCATTAATTCCTGTCCTGCTGCATTCGCCCCCAAACCCATGAGCAATATGCATAGCATGCTCTTAATTCTTACCATAGCTTGTTTTGTTTAGCTTTCAGCTATCGGCCGAGGAGGCGAATCCCCCTGCTGATAGCTGAAAGCTTATGATTTCATTTGTTTACCGTATTTTGGTGTCTAAAGGAACACTCGTAACAATAAAATAATCTACATTGGTTTCGTAATTCCCTGACACGTTCCCGGAGGTAAAGTCTACCGTAAAGTCAAACGGTTTCATTAAATCCAGTTCGGGCACGCTTCCCCAGTTTTCCAGGCCGGCCGGGTCAATCTTATAAGATCTCCATTCCCATTTACCGTTTGTAGGAGCAAACTTATAGTTATCCTTATACGGGTTGTCGCCTTTAAAATGATGGCCCAGCTTGGTGCCTCCGCTTTGTTCAAATATGAGCTGGAAGTACCCTCCTGACGAGTTGCCTGTATTGACCAGGAAATTCACATAGAAGGTTTTATTTGGGGCGTATTTCGCCGGGTTGGTACCTCCTTTGAGGATATTGCCTTTCCAGCTCCAGGAGCCTGTGTTAGCATCTTTTACGGTCAGGTATTTGGTTCCCTGGCCGGCAGCTGCCACTCCGCTACCGCCGTTCTGGCTGGCAGATCCGCCGTTAAAGCTTGGCATGGTTTCAAAATCAAACATCAGGTTCGGGTTCAGCGGCCCGTCTGTAATCATTACCTGGTCTATATGTACTTCAAAAGCCTCGCTGTTTCCGTTGCCCACGTTTCCGCCCCGGATCCAGAAGGCTATTTTCTCTACATTGGATTTGATATTGGACCATCCCATGGCTTCCAGGTTATACGATCGCCATTCCCATCCCTGGGTAGAAATTTTGTAATTGTCTTTATACTCTCCTCCCTGCCCGGTAAAGTGCTTGTCTGATTCGCTTCCGGCTATGGTGATGGCCGGGTTAAAATAGCCTTGTTTTCCGTTCGTATTGACCAGGAAAGTGATGTATGGGTTGGTGAAGTTAGTCAGGTCAAATCCTTTCCCGCCATTGGTAGACTCCAGCACCTGGTACTGTCCGTCCCAGCCGTTTCCTCTCGCGGCTATCAGGGAATAATGCTTACCGAAGAAAGGAGATACCGAACCTAAATTATACCCGGCGGTATAGGCCGCGCCCGGCCCGGTAGGGTTACCATCTTTTACGACAGGCAGGGTTTCATCAAAGTCAAACACCATGATGCTGGTCTTGGGTATATACGTATCTTTAGGCGCTATCACTTTTATTACCCCGGAAGTCAGCACCTGCCCGGTTTTTGAGGTAATAATTAGGCGCCCGCTTTCCGGGAGCTCCAGGTTAGCCGTAGCGTAGGTAGCCGTAGTTATCGTGACCGCGGCTTTGGAGAGCGTAACCGATTCAAATTTCACCGACTGGATCATGTCCATGTTTTGTCCGTTTATGCTTATGGTCAAGCCCCTTTCTATTTCTGAAGGCCACTTGCTTATGCTCATGTCCAGGTATTTGGGTGTAAACGCCAGATCAGTCGTAAAACTGCGTTTATAATTATTCGAAACGCTGATATTGCCGGCTTCGGTAGTCCGGCTGACTTTAATGACCATGCTCCCCTTTTCCCTGGAAATAACGGGGCAGGAAACATTGCCGATCGACACGGAGGTAACCAGGTCGAGATTTTCACCATACAGGGTGATTTCCTTATCCACAAATTCGGTTTTAGGATTAAAATCAATGATTTTGGACACCGGCAGTTGGATGTCATAATCAGCCGAGAAATCTTCTTCCTCACAAGCCACTACCAGGGGCACAGTCAGCAGGAATGCCAGGGCTTTTCGTATTATATGTCTATTTTTCATTTTCGTATTTTTAAGATTAATAGTTAGGGTTTTGTTGTATTCCCCAGCTTTCCACCTCTGTGAGAGGGATAGGCAACACCGGTATCACGGTATTGTTTTTACCGGTAAGGGCATGAGCCGTTATTCTGCTGCCTATCCCTTCATGTCTTACCTCGTCTTTAGATCCTGCCCCCACCCTTCCGGTGTCTTTGGCCTTAGAAATGACTTCCACCAGTTTTCCGGTACGGATCAGGTCCCACAGGCGGTTAAATTCCATGGCCAGCTCCAGCCTTCTCTCCAGGATGATGGCCTCCAGCAGCGCCGTTCCCGAGGCCGTAATATTGGGAATATTGGGGGTAGTTACCGGCATGGAGTAGCCGTCCGGACTGCCGCTTACGTATCCCTTGCAATACGAGCTGTTCCTGGCTCTTTCCCTTACCATATTCAAATATTGACGCGCCACACCGTCATTTCCCAGGCGTTGGGCGGCTTCTGCGTGCATCAGCAGAACGTCAGCATACCTGAAAACGATAATGTTCTTGTTGGCCGCTTTATCCAGCGATGGTTTAGAAGGAAGCGCCGCCTTTCGGTTCAGGTAATTGCTCCCCTGCTCATTCCTATCGAATTTCATTTGAGCACCATACAGAATTTCACCGTTAAAGCCTATCCCGTATACGGTAGAAGACAGCCGGGGGTCAGTAGGGTCAAACGCATTCACCAGGTTCTGAGAGGCATTGTGAAAACCCCATCCGGCATTGGCATTGGTGTTGGAAACCCGGTTGCCCTGGAAAAGAGAATAGGCATTTCCCACCGACCCCGGCGGATCCCCGGCGGTACCCTCTGCGGCCTGAATCTCAAAAACAGACTCGGCGCTGTTTTTATTTTCGTGCTCGAATAAAGTGGCGTAATTACTCACCAGGCTGTATTCGCCTGAGCTGATAATCGCAGAAGTCAGGTCAAATACTTCCTGCCAGGTGTGCGAGCCCTCGTTATCTACCCCTATCTGGTACATCAGCGATTTTGCCAGGAATGCTCTTGCCGCTCCTTTGGTGGCTCTTCCGAGGTCACTCTGCGGGTACGCGCTTTTTTCCGGCAAAAGGCTAATGGCTTTTTGAAGGTCGGCATTAATAAACTCAAACGTTTCGTGAAGCGAGGCTCTCTGCACTTTTCCGAAATCAGCGGGATTAACGGGTTGTTCAAACAGCGGCACCCCTCCGAAATGGCGCATGAGATAAATGTAATGGTAGGCTCTCAGGAAGTGACTTTCGCCCAGGAGACGGTTTTTCAGATTTTCCGAAATAGGAGACGTCGCCAGGTTTTTAATGGCGTAATTGCTCCTGAACACCCCCCAGAACCCGTGTATCCAAAATGCCTGGGCGATGGAGTTTCCTACCTGGGCCCGGTAATCTTCTATAGCAGCCAGCTCAGGCATATCGGGCAGGGTGCTTCCCTTAACCGCGTCATCAGAGGCTACGCTGGCCATGAAAAAATCGTAGTGGTGCGACATCCAGATGCCGTCGGGTCCGCGCCCCTCGGTCTGAGAAAGTATATCATAAATACCGTTTATAGCTTTGATGGCATTTTCTTCGGTATTCATAAAGTTACCGCTATTCTCCTGCCCCTGGGGGTTTAGCTCCAGGAAATCATTGCAGGAGGTCAGGAATAAACCCGATAATAATACTATATATATGCTCTTTTTCATGTCTAAATCAGAAAGTTAGATTACAACCTATTGTGAAAACCCTTGGTGTGGGATAACTCGCCATATCCACCCCTGCATTGAGTGGACTGCCGTACAAATCGCCCATTTCAGGATTGAAGCCCGTGTATCTGGTCCAAGTGAGAATATTATCTGCCGATACATAAATACGTGCTCCGGAAGCTTTTACCTTGCCGATTACCTTCGTAGGAAGGCTATAGCCCAGCTGTAAGGTTCTCAGCCGGAGATAAGAGCCGTCCTGCAGGTATAGGTCAGAGAACCTGTCGTTACGGTTAGGGTCGCCGGAATGCACCCGGGGCAGGTCAGAGTCGGATCTTTCAGGAGACCAGCTGTTCAGCATATCTCTTGAGTTACTCCATTCCCTCATGCTGGTACTGTACATCACCGAATACATATAGTTAGCGATCTTGTTGCCCTGTGTTCCCTGGAAAAAGCCCAGGAAGTCAAAATTTTTGTATTGGGCAGACAGGTTAAAACCGTAGGTCAGCTTGGGGTTAGGGCTACCCAGGAAAACCCTGTCGTTGTCATCAATCACGCCATCGCCATTCTGGTCCACAAAGATGACATCTCCCAGGCCGGCGTTGGGTTGAATAGGTTTCCCGTTAAACGAATGGCTTTCCAGCTGGGCCTGTGTTTTAAATATCCCGACGGTCTGAAGGCCGAAAAAGGCAGCAATCTCTCCCCCTTCCTGGGTTTTGGAGTATTGTCCGAACAGGGGCTCTCCCCCGCCCAGCGAAGTAACTTTGTTCCGAATAGCCGCCAGGTTAACGCCTAAGCCCAAAGAGAGGTCATTGTTTACTTTTTTATTGTAATTCAATGCAAGCTCTACTCCTGAGTTACGAACCGAACCGGCATTGGTTCTGGATCTCCACATCCCGGCATAAATCGGAATAGGCGTATCCAGGATCATATCGTTTGTATTCCGTATGAAATAATCGATATTTCCACTTAATGCTCCTCTGAACAGCCCGAAATCAATCCCCGCATTGATCTGTTCCGAAGTTTCCCAGAACAGGCTCTCATTGGCCAGTTTTTGCTGTAAAGCACCGTCTACCTGGTTTCCTCCGAAAACGGCGGTGTAGCCGTTGGTCATCAGCGCCAGGTAATCAAAATCTCCTGCACTGGCCTGGTTGCCTACGTGTCCCCAGCCCACTCTTAATTTCAGGTCAGACAGGTTAAGGCTTTGGCTTATCCCGCTCATGAAAGCTTCGTCGGCCACGTTCCATCCCAATGAAAACGACGGGAAGTATCCCCATTTCTTCTTAAATTTCGAAGTGCCGTCTGCCCTGAAAGTACCTGTAAAGAGATATTTCCCGGCAAATGCATAGTTTAACCTGAAAAATCCGGATAACAGCGAGTTATGCCCTGCTCCGCCCGAAGCCTGGAGGTTTATCTTATTGGAAGACATTCCCAGGTACCGCAGGTCTGCATCCATAGGTACATCGTACACCAGGGCTGAAATATTGCTGGAATTTGACTTCTGCGCCTCTGTACCCAGGGTGGCGTTTATACTGTGCCGGCCAAAATCATTGAGGTAAGTCAGGTAATTGGTAAAGTTCCAGAAGTAGCTGGTGTTCCGGTTTTCAGACAAGCTGCTCCTGTCTCTTTGCTGATTAGCCGTGATATAGTACTTGGGATAGTAGTTTTTAGATTTTGAAAACGTAAACTGCCGTCCGTACTGAGACCGGAAAGAAAGGCCTTTGATCAGGATATCCTTAATCTGCAAATACCCCTGCGCGGTAAACCGGTCTTCGCCGCCCTTTCTGAACTGGTTTTCATAGACCGACTGCGCCGGGTTTCTTCCATAAGAAAAATAAATTTCTCCGAATTCATTGGTGTACGAATCAAACGCTGCCGAAACCGGATCAGCCTTCAAAGCCTGGGTAATAGAGCCCGAATAAAAGTCACCGTCATTTCCCGACTTCTCGTACGTAGTATAGAAAGCGTTAATGCCCGCCGTTACGTTTTTAAATAAGCTATACTCATTGTTAATGTGGAAAGTAAACTTATCGAGGTAGGTATTTTTTATGATACCTTTTTCCTGCGAGTACGTTCCGCCTATATCAAACCTGCTTTTTTCGGTACCTCCAGATACGTTTAAATTATAACTCTGGGTAGCGCCCGTTCTCATGATTTCATCCTGCCAGTTGGTCCCTACACTGTTATTGTTGATGGCGTAATCCAGTATAGACTGCATAATATTGGATGGAACCAGGTTAGCGTTCTTATACGACTCCAGTTTCAGCCTGGCAAATTCTGCCGCATTCAGCATCTCCATTTTTTTTCCCGGCTGCGTGATTCCCGCAAAGGTATTTACACTCACCTGTGTCTTTTTACCATAGGCCCCGCCCTTTGTTTTTACCAGGATGACCCCGTTAGCGCCCCTGGAGCCATAAATGGCTACCGCAGAAGCGTCTTTTAAGATTTCCATCGATTCCACGTCTTGCGGCGCCAAGTGGCTGATATCATTCACCGGGAAGCCGTCTACCACGTACAAAGGGCTGGAGTTATTGACACTCCCAATACCCCGTATCCGTATTTTTGTACCGGCGCCGGGTTCTCCTGAATTGTTAATCACACTTACACCGGCCGCCCGGCCCTGCAGTGACTGATTGACATCTACCGTAGAAAGCCGGGTCAGCTGCTCACTTTTCAACGAGGAAACCGCGCCCGTAAGGTCGCTCTTTTTGATCACCCCGTAACCCACCACCACTACTTCGTCCAGACCGCGCAGGTCTTCTTCCATGGCGATGTTAACGATGGTTTGACTCCCCACCACTACTGACGTGCTTTTCATTCCCAAAAAGGAAAAAGTAAGCGTTTCGCCGGAGCTGGTCATGATCGAATACTTCCCGTCGCCGTCGGTCTGGCTAACCGTATTGCCGCCCGACTTTACAGTAACGCCGGCCAAACCCGAGCCGTCTTTCGCATCTGTGACTGTTCCCGAAACACGAAAGCTTTGTGAATAGCCCATGACAGGTACTAACAGGGCTATTGCAATTAGATAGATAAAATTTCTCATAATGATAAATGTCCTCAAATGGTAACTAGTACGAACTCATAATTTATTAGGTTGATAAACTGGTTACAAAACTAAGCACAGCCACAAGCCATATCCACCATTCTCTTATCAAAAGAAAATACTTTCTAATCTTGAAATAATTATATTACAATTAGCTTATAATAAAATAATTACAGACGCACAGTACTGCATAATGTTTATTTTTTTATTATTTTTGGTATTTTCCTGATGTTGTAATAGTATCAGTTCAGGTATCAATATGCCCTTATAATACATTTTAACAGTACTATTTTTTCCTGAAAAATTATAAAAGGAGATCCCGACCGCAGGATAGCGGTACTTAAAAGCAGGGGGCAGCTGATCAGATAATAAACTTTGTTTTCCGGTAGTTTTCCCGGAACTCTTTGGGGGAGCACATTTTCTTTTTCCGGAAGAGCCGGTTAAAGTTTGACAGGTTATTAAATCCTGACTCAAAGCATATTTCAGCGATGGAGAACTGTGAGTTGATAAGAAGCCGGGATGCATTTCCAAGCCTGATGTCTATGATATAGTCAGACACGCTTTTACCCGTTCTCAATTTAAAAAAACGGCTGAACGAAACCGGGCTCATGCCTACCAGGTCTGCCAGCTGCTTTAACGTTAAATTTTCTTTGAAAGAATGATTGATATGACTCTGAACCCTGGAAATCCGTCGGCTATCGCTGCTTACTTCCGCTCTGGCATAACTGGAGTTGGACAAAGGCCTTGCTTTTTCATAAAAAAGAGACAGTTCGTAGAAGATACTCAGAAAGTCGAGCACAGAATAAAAATTGGCCGATTCTTTGGACAGTTTGTCTAACAGCGGATATACTTTCAGGATGCACTCCCGGGGAAAACTCAGGCCGTATTGCGCCTTATCCATCATCCGCTTGATGGAGTGGAATTGGTTTTTGCCCAAAAAACTGGAAAAGAATAAATCAGGTGAAAACTGAATTGTAATTTCCCGGATACTGTCGGATACACATTTGTGCTGCTCCCAAACATGCTCCAGGTTTCCGTTCGCTATCAGCACCAGGTCATAATCATTAATTTCTTCAATGGAATCGCCTACAATCCTCCGAACTCCCGAAGCATTAACAATGAAGTTCAGTTCGTAATCATCATGTTTATGCAGTGGATATGAAAATTCTGTTTTGTATCGATCAGCAATATAAAAACAATCCTTGTCAGAAAGGGGAGTAATTTCCGTTATCGCTATACTTTTACTATTCATACCGGGATTGTTTTGATTGAGAATGCAAAAAAATATTAAAAACGCCCGATAAACTAAAAATCAAACTGGAAAGTGATCACCGGAACGAGCCCGCTACTGCCGTAAAAAATGCCCGTGGTATTACTTTTGGCATCGTAATACACCGAAGACGCATTGATGCGGTTAAATAGGTTCTGGATATCCAGGCTGATGTTTCCCGAAAGCTTCCGGGCATTGTAACGGTAGGCAAAACGCGCATCCAGGCGCCGGTAAGCCGGTACCTGTGCTGAAAAATCGGCATCTTTCATCTCCACATAACGCCTCTCTGCTGCAGACCGCAGCGGGTCATACGGGGTGTACCGGAATCCGCCGCTCAGCAGGTAGCGGGCACCTGCCTGGAGGGTATTGCCGTTTTTGAGCGAAAACTCCTTTCCCCCCGTCACCGCGGTGGTGTATCCGCTGTTAAAACGGGTATTCAGCCGCACACCGTTCAGCGTGCGGTACGTAGAATTCATCCAGGAGCCCGTAACCACAAAATAGTAGGAATTGGAAAACATCTTCTCTATGGTGGCGTCTACTCCGTAATTCCGGCCGGTTCCTTCACTGACCATTTTCGTCACCGGGAACTCCGAGCTGTTATTCAGCATCCAGTAGTTAGATGTCTTATCCGGCTCCACGGGCACATTCCCCAATTTCTGATAATAGGCTTCCAGCACCCACCTTATTTTGGAAGGGGTATATACCTGGTAAGAAGCCACCCAATGCTGCGCCTTGAGCAATCCCAGGTTTTTATTCAGGAATACCCCCAGGGAATCTTTCACATAATAGGCCATCAGCGGCAAGGTCCGGCTGTACAGGCCGTAAGCCAGGCTCAGGCGGTGGTTTTCTTTGGGCAGGTACTGCAGGGAAATGCGGGGGTCCAGCGACTGCGTGCCGTTAGCCGATAGCCTCAGGTAATGATACCCGTAATTTAAACTCAGGCCCGGGAACAGCCGGGTCTGCACCTGGGCGTACTGCTGAAGCTGAACGGTGCTTCCGTTTCCTTCTACAGACACGGCCCCGCGTAGCTGGTTTACGTCAGAAAGGGAGCTCCGGTCTTTTACGTCCCTGTAAAAATCAAACCGGATGAGATGACCGATAAGCCCCGTTTTCAGGGTGGACCTGGCCCCCAGCCGGGCCTGGTAAACCATGGTGGCCACCACACGCTTATCGGTGTATTTCTGGGTTTCATAACGAAACCGGCGGTCATCCCTGTCCAGGGTGTCACTCCTCCTGCGGATATCACTTCCTACTACCGCTACCACCGTTTTCAGCACCGATCCGCGGCTCAGCATACGGGTCCAGGTATACCCCAGCGCACCCATATTGGCCGGCTTTACCCGGTCTTCCCAGTGACTGGCCACCCCCGCCTGGCGGCTGCCCGGGTCTTCTACCGGGAGGTAATGCTCTTCACTGAGCCCGCCCATTCCGAACACCGTGTGAACACTCTTCCTGCCCCTGAACACCAGGTTAAAAGAGAGATCCTGGAAATTATTGATGACCCGCTCACCCACCAGGTAAAAGCCCATACTGCTCAGCAGTCCCAGGGTGGAATACCGGTAATTCACCAGGTACGATGAGCTTCCTTTGCGGAGTGGGCCCTCGGTGGCAAAATCTATTCCTAACACGCCTAATTTAAACCGGCTCTGCCTTTCCCGGTTATTTCCCGGCCGGAACCTTACATCAAATACCCCGGAAAGGGCATTGCCGTACTCTGCCGCAAAACCGCCGGTGGAAAAATCGGATCGGGCCACCAGTTGCGACGAAAAGACTGTTATGCCCCCGCCCGAAGACCCGATCAGCGCAAAATGGTTAGGGTTAGGAATATCGATCCCCTCCAGCCTCCACAAAATCCCGGTAGGTGAATTTCCCCGTACCACGATCTGGTTTTCGCTGTCGTCCTGCCCCCGCTGAACGCCCGGGTAAGAAAGGGCCATCCTTCCGGGGTCATTGACGCCGGCGGGCATCCGCTCCGCCTCTTCCGCCGTAAAAGACCGCGTGCTCACCACGGAGAGGTCATTCAGCGGTTCATAGGCATTTCTGGCGGCCGTTACCACCACCTCCCGGATCTCCCGGCTGACTTCGGTCAGCGCTAGGGTCAGATAAGGCTCCGGGATACTTTGTACAATAAAATCGGCCATGGTAAACGGTTCATACCCCATAAAATTCACCCTCACCGTCCTTCTTCCCAGGGGTACATTCGTCAGTATAAACTCACCGTTCTCTGCAGTAAAAACACCCTGGGTGCTTCCTTCCAGCGTAACGGTGGCCCCTGCCAGTGGCTGCCCGGTTTTCTTGTCGGTGACCAGACCCCTTACACTCCGGGCTTTATCCTGGGCCCGGGCCGAGAAAGCCAGGCAAATCAAAAAGAATATCCAATGTTTCATAGGCACTAAAAGGGCGAACAGCACTAAAATAAGTCATTTTTCGTCGAAATATTATTACAATTTCTTTAATTTGTACATTATTGAATTTTATATGAGATCAACCGCCCTGACCCTGGTCACATTTTTATTGCTGCTGGCCGTTTCCTGCAAAAAGAAGGAACAGGCCACTACACTTAATATCGAAAAGCTGCCCAAAGCCGGCCCTGAGCAGATTGAAAAGCTGATTGAACAGTTTATTGATGCCAAAGAAGGCACGGTCATTGAAATTCCGGAAGGGTACTATGAGCTGCATACCCAGCTGATCCTGGATAATGTGAACGGCGTAACCATCAAAGGCGCAGGCATGTTCAATACCATCTTATCCTTCAAAACCATGACCAGCGGCGGTGAAGGCATGAAAATAGCCGGGAATAATATCGTGCTGGAGGGCTTTACCGTGGCCGATGCCCCCGGTGATAACATCAAAACCCAACATTGCGAAGGCATCACCTTCCGGAAGGTGAACGCCACCTGGACCCACGGCAAAAAATCGGAAAACGGCACCTACGGCATCTACCCCGTGCAATGCAAAAATGTGCTGGTAGAACACTGCGAAGTGAGCCATTCGCGCGATGCCGGCATCTATGTGGGGCAGTCGGAAAACATCATTGTGAGGAATAACTACGTGCATCAGAACGTGGCGGGCATTGAAATCGAAAACTCCGATAATGCCGAGGTGTACGACAATCACGCCGAGGACAATACCGGCGGCATACTCATCTTTAACCTGCCCGGGCTGCCCAAACCCTTCGGGTCACGCACCAAAGTGTACAATAACCAGATCAAATCCAATAACCACGAGAACTTTGCCATTTTCCAGGACGGTAACCCCGTATCCATGATCCCGCCGGGAAGCGGGGTGATCATTCTTGCCGGCGACCAGGTGGAAGTCTATAACAATACCATCTCCGCGAACCGTACGCTGGGCATAGCCGTGGCCAGTTATTACATCACTAACCT
>Ga0056909_1001302_pt1 | contig 15802 bp, 17 predicted proteins | sample EBPBio102011_DNA_FD_62115 | JGI IMG/M metagenome (GOLD analysis project Ga0056909, IMG submission 62115) | Wastewater treatment Type I Accumulibacter community from EBPR Bioreactor in Madison, WI, USA - Reactor 1_1/10/2011_ DNA | ecosystem: Engineered > Bioreactor > EBPR > Anaerobic-Aerobic >...
CCCAGCGAGGTGACGGCATATTCCACCGCCGCCGAGGTCCCGTGGCGTTCGCCGTCGGGGGTGTAGGGCGGCACAAGGTTGGCGATGTTGCGGTGGATGAAGAACTCGCCCTCGTCGGCGCCGAAGATCGAGGTGACATGCACCCGACTGTCGCAGCAGGAGATCACCATCGCGCGCGGATGCTGGCCGCTTTCGGCCAGGCGGCGATACCAGGCACGGTTGTCCTGATAGGTGGTCGCGCGCCAGCCATGAAAGCGCTGGACCAGATAGGCAGGCAGGGGGCGGATGGAGGTCATGGGCATCGTCCTCTGTTGTCGCCTCTTCCCTATGCGGCATTTGCGGAAAATTCGAGGGGCAAAATCCGGGTCGAGCCGGTCGGGGGCAACCAATTGTTCAGCTAGAGGGCCCAGGCTGGCAGCGGGTGTGATGTAACTTGGGTGTGAATGATGGGAGAGATTGTCCCTCACGGGCCACGAGAGGTCGTGCGCCAGGATGTCGAGGCGATTGCGGTGATCTACCGCAATCTGGGCGCGCCGGTCGCCGAGCAGATGGTGACGCGGGCGCTGGGGGAACTGGCGCTGACGATGGCGGGGATCGCCGAGAAAGTCCGCGCGCAGGAATTGCGCGATCTGGCGCGGCAGCTGGGACGGCTGGGGCGGCTGGCAGCGGACCTTGGGCTTCTTACCCTGGCCACGGTGGCGGGGGATGCCAGGACCTGCCTGGAGCGCGCGGAAAGCACCGCCTTCTCAGCGGTCTGGGCGCGGCTTCTGCGGGTCGCCGAACGGTCGCTGGCGGTTGATGTGGGATTCGCCGACCGCTCGGTGTGAAGAGCTGGGGCTGCGGGGCCGGAATCACACAGCGCGGGGTTGCAAGGCACGGTCATCCCGCAATCAGATGGAGAGAGCCGGATTTTCCCGCCTGCGACAGTGGGCGCCGCTCCGGGGAATTGGCGGGGAATTTTCGGCAAATCGCCGCAATCCTCTGGAAAGCCTTGCTAACCGAGCGGAATCTCCGGCAATTGAAGGCAGGAAACAACAGCTGATCACCGATGCCAAGCGCCCAAGACTTCACCTTCGCCGCCCCCTCGTCCGATGCCCGGCCGCTGCATGTCCTGCGGCCCGAGGACATGGCCGGTTTCCTTGCCGCGGCAGGCGCGCCCTGGGCCGGGTGGCTGACCGCAACCGGGTTCGAGGCTGGGCTGGGCGAGCTTCGGCTGCTGCCGGGCGCGGAGGGCGGCCTTGCCGGGGCGGTGGCGGGCTATGGCTCGGCCCAGGCGCGGCGGCGGCAGCGCTTTGGTCTGGCCAAGGCGGTGGCGGGCCTGCCCGCGGGCGACTGGCGGCTGGAGGGTGCGCTCGACCCCTCCGAACGGGCCGAGGCGGCGCTGGCCTGGCTGCTGTCAGGCTATCGCTTCGACCGCTATCGCCCGGGGCGCAAGACCGCCGCCCTGCCCCGGCTGATCTGCCCGGAGGGGCTGGACGCCACCCGCCTGATCGCGATGGCCGAGGCCGAGGCGCTGACCCGCGACCTGATCAACACCCCCGCCGAGGATATGGGGCCGGACGAGCTGGAGGCCGCCTTCCTGGCGCTGGGGGATGCGTTCGGTGCCGAGACAGAGGTGATCCGGGGCGAGGACCTCAAGACCAGGAATTTCCCGATGATCCATGCCGTCGGCCGGGCAAGCCCGCGCGCGCCCCGGCTGCTGGATCTGCGCTGGGGGACCAAGGGGCCGAAGCTGACGCTGGTCGGCAAGGGGGTCTGCTTCGACACGGGCGGGCTGAACCTGAAGCCCTCGACCGGCATGAGCCTGATGAAGAAGGACATGGGCGGTGCGGCGACCGTGATGGGTCTGGCGCGGATGATCATGGGCCTGGGCCTGCCGGTGCAGCTGCGGGTGCTGGTCCCGGCGGTGGAAAATCTTGTCTCGGGCGCCTCGATCAAGCCCAAGGACATCCTGACCAGCCGCAAGGGCCTGACGGTCGAGGTGAACGACACCGATGCCGAGGGGCGGCTGATCCTGGCCGATGCGCTGGCCTATGCCTGCGAGGGGAAGCCGGATGTGCTGATCAGCATGGCGACGCTGACTGGCGCGGCGCGGGTGGCGGTGGGACCGGACCTTGCGCCCTATTACACCGACGACGCGGCGATGGCGCAGGCGCTGGAGGCGGGAGCGAAGGCGGGGTTCGATCCGGTCTGGCGGCTGCCGTTCCACGACGCCTATGAAAGCGTGATCGAGCCGGGGATCGCCGATCTCGACAACGCGCCGGGCTATGGCTTCGCCGGGTCGATCACGGCGGCGCTGTTCCTGCGGCGTTTCGTCGAGGGGCCGCGCTACATGCATTTCGATATCTACGGCCACACCCCGAACGAGCAGCCCGCACGGCCGAAGGGTGGGGTGGGCCAGGGCGCACGGGCGCTTCTGGAGGGGTTGCCCGCGATCCTGAAACTGTGAGTGGCTGCCCCGGGCCGGGGCGGCGGTAGGAGGAACGAGTTGAGGAGCAGGCGATGGACAGACGGCTGACGCCCTATTCCGGCCGGGTGGCGCATGTCTCGCTTTCCGGCGTGGTCAACGCGCCCCTGACCGAGGGGTTGCAGGCCCAGGTCCTCGTGCCGATGGCGAACCTGTGCCGCAGCCCGGCAGGCCCGCGCGACCGCCAGTTGCTGATGGGCGATGCGGTCACGGTGATCGACCGCGACCAGGGCCATGTCTTCGTGATGTCGGCGAAGGACGGCTATTGCGGCTGGATGGCAGAGAGCGACCTGGGCCAGGGCCCGGCGCCGACGCATTGGGTCGCGGCACCGGGCACACATCTCTACAGCGAACCGCAGGTGCAGGCGCCCGAGAAGATGGCGCTGAGCCTGGGGTCACGGCTGACGGTGGTCGGCTCCTGGGGCGCCTGGGCCAACACGCCCCACGGCTACGTTCCGCTGCGCCACCTGCGCGCCCTGGGCGACTGGGCCGAGGATCCGGTGGCGGTGGCCGAAAGCCTGCTGGGCACGCCCTATCTCTGGGGCGGCAATTCGCGCTTCGGGCTGGATTGCTCTGGCCTGACGCAGATGTCGATGCACTGCTGCGGCAAGCCCTGCCCCGGCGACAGCGACATGCAGATGGCGCTGGGGCGGCAGCTGCCGGCGACCGAGCCGATGAAACGCGGCGACCTGATCTTCTGGAAGGGCCATGTCGCGCAGGTCGTCGACCGCGAGCGAATCATCCATGCCAACGGGCACACGATGTCGGTGGCCTATGAGGGGATCAAGGACGCCGTCGCGCGAATCTCGGCGGGCGGCGGCGGGCTGGTGCTGACACGGCAGCGGGTGTGACAGGGCCGGTTCGTCGGGGGCTTCGTTGCTGCTCTGCTGCTCGCGGGTCTCATCCTGCGATGTGAAGGCGAAGTCGAACGAGGAACTGAGGTTCAGACCGGACCGATCAGCCGCTTTTCCAGCACCTTGAGCACCTGATCGAGGTTCTGGCCCCGGCGCAGCACCCGTCCGTCCATGCCGACCACGGCGTAAAGCCCTTGCCGCGCCCGCAGTTTCGGGCGCTTCTCGATCCGGTAAAGCGGGGTTTCGGCGGTGCGCCGGAAGATCGCGAAGACCGCAAGGTCGCGCATCGCCGCGATGGCATAGTCGCGCCATTCCCCGGCAGCGACCATCCGGCCATAGACCCGCAGGATCAGGCCAAGTTCCCTGCGGTCAAAGCAGACCTCCTCGGCAATGCGGCGGGACTGCGGAAACGGGATCGGCGCTTCGGCGTTCATCGGGAAAGCTTACCCGCTTCCCCCCCCAAATCAACCCGGAAAGCCCTCGGCCATGCGGTAGAAGCCGGTTTCAAGGCCGCGCCAGTTGCGCTGGACGCCTGCCATGCGCTTCACCGCAGCCGGATGCGCCGGATCCAGCGCGCCGACCTTGGCCAGCAGCGCCGTGATCGAGGCCTCGGCGGCGCGGTAGCCGCCGTCGACCACCTTGAGTGCGATGCCAAGGCCCTTTTCCGGAACGATGGCGACATAGACCGCCTCGGCCCCGCCCTTGATCGCGACGCGGCCCCCCATCGCGCGCATGAGTTCGGTGCAGGTCTCGCCCTCGCCCGAGACCAGATGCGGATGCGCCGCCATCGCGCGGGTCAGGCGATGCATCGCATCCTCGCGCGCGCCGTGGCCTTCGCGGGCGGTGGCATATTTCGCCATCGCACGGGCCAGGCCCTCCACCGTCATCGCGAAGTTCGGGGCCGAGCAGCCGTCGACGCCCCAGCCCGCGACCGTCTCGCCCGTCACCTCCTCGGTCGCGGCGCGGACGGCCTTTTGCAGGGGGTGGTCGATTTCCACATATTCCGGCCCGGCCTTCAGGTGGCGCGTGACGGTCAGGAAGCCGGAATGCTTGCCCGAGCAGTTGTTGTGCAGCTGGCAGGGCGTTTCGCCTGAGCGGATGAGCCGGTTGCGTTCGGTCAGGTCGCCCGGTTCATGCGCGCCGCAGCGCAGGTCGGATTCGGCAAGGCCCAGGTCGGCCAGCCAGCGGCCGGCAAGGTCGACATGGACATGCCCGCCGCGATGGCTGGCGCAGGCAAGGGCCAGATGGGCCTGGCTGAGGCCGCTGGCATCGGCCGCCCCTGTCTCGATCAACGGCAGGGCCTGCATCATCTTGGCCGAGGAGCGCGGGAAGATCACCGCCTGCGGATTGCCCCAGGCCGCGACCACACCCTTCGCATCGCAGATCACCGCATGGGCCTGATGGACGCATTCCAGCAGGCCGCCGCGCCAGACTTCCATGACCGGAACCGCGCCTTCGCTGACCTTTGCCATTGATCCCCCCTCACATATGCGCGAATTCTCGCCCAGCGGGCTTTCGCGGCATGGCCCTTTTGATTATGGCTGGAATATCGGGTAGAACGACGCCGCGCCAGTCAAAAGGGCCGCGAAGGCAGGGCACGGCGAGGCACGAAGACAGCTTGGAGGCTGCGTCAGACATGACATTCCTTTTCGGTCGCACGCTTGCGCTTGCCGCGATCACGCTTGCCGGGGCCGCGGCCCAGGCCCCCGTTTCGGCTCAGGAATCGACCAATCGCGTCGCCACGATGACCGACTGGAACGTCTTCACCGAGGAAAGCCCCAAGGAATGCTGGGGCGTCTCGAAGCCGAAGGAAACGGTGAACACCAAGGATGGCAAGCCTGCCGCCGTTACGCGAAGCGACATTCTTCTGTTCGTGACGTTTCGCCCCGGGAAACCCGGCGAGATTTCCTTCACTGGCGGCTACCCGTTCGCACCCGGATCCACTGTTGAGGTGGCGATCGACGGGACCGCTTTCCAGCTGTTCACCGATGGCGAATGGGCCTGGCCCGGCAGCACCGAGGATGATGCCAAGCTGCTGGCGGCGCTGAAGGCGGGGACGAACGCCACGCTGACCGCACGGTCGGCCAGGGGCACCCAGACGAAGGACACCTTCTCGCTGCGCGGCTTCACCGCCGCGATGGAAGACGCCGGGAAGCGCTGCCAGTAAGCCTGCGCAACCGGACACAGGGCGCCCCTTGGCGGGGCGCTTTTCTTTTGGGCGGACCTCGCCTATATCCGCCCGATACCAGATCGCCTGTGACAAGGCCCCGTGAAAGGATCTGCCCATGACCGCCCCCATCACGCAAGACGTGCTGACGATCCCGCGCAAGCTGCCGGAAGGCGGCAAGACCAATATCGTCGGCCTGACGCGCACCGCCCTGCGCGAGGCGCTGATCGCGGCCGGGACGCCGGAAAAACAGGCCAAGATGCGGCTGGGCCAGCTTTGGCAATGGGTCTATCACTGGGGCGTCCGCGATTTCGCGCTGATGACCAATCTGGCGAAGGACTACCGCGCGCTTCTGGCTGACCATTTCACCATCGAGATCCCCGAGGTCGTCACCCGGCAGATTTCCGAAGACGGCACCCGCAAATATCTGGTCCGCATCGCGGGGGGGCATGAGGTCGAGGTCGTCTATATCCCCGAAACCGACCGGGGGACCTTGTGCATCTCCTCGCAGGTCGGCTGCACCCTGACCTGCTCCTTCTGCCACACCGGCACGCAAAAGCTGGTGCGCAACCTGACGGCAGCGGAAATCGTCGGCCAGGTGATGATGGCGCGCGACGATCTGGACGAATGGCCCGTTCCGGGCGCGCCGAAGGAAGAGGTGCGCCTGATCTCGAACATCGTGCTGATGGGGATGGGCGAGCCGCTGTACAATTTCGAGAATGTCCGCGACGCCATGCAGATCGTGATGGACGGCGAGGGCATCGCGCTTGGCCGCCGCCGGATCACCCTGTCGACCAGCGGCGTCGTACCCGAGATCGCCCGCACCGCCACGGAAATCGGCTGCCAGCTTGCGGTCAGCTTCCACGCCACCACCGACGCGGTGCGCGACGTGCTGGTGCCGATCAACAAGCGCTGGAACATCGCCACGCTGCTGGAGGCGCTGAAGGCCTATCCGAACCTCTCGAACTCCGAACGGATCACCTTCGAATATGTCATGCTCGACGGGGTGAACGACAGCAAGGAAGACGCGCACCGGCTGGTGAAACTGCTGGAGGGTATCCCGGCCAAGGTGAACCTGATCCCCTTCAACGAATGGCCCGGCGCGCCCTACAAGCGGTCGTCGGGGAACCGGATCCACGCCTTCGCCGATATCATCTACCACGCCGGCTATGCCTCGCCCATCCGTACGCCGCGCGGCGAGGACATCATGGCCGCCTGCGGGCAGTTGAAATCCGCCACCGAGCGCGAGCGGAAGTCGAAGGCCAGGATCGAGGCCGAGGCCGGGCTGGCCTGACCCCCTTGCGGCCAAAGGCGGTTTTGGCTTCTCTGGCAGGAGAGGAATGAAGGACAGACCGATGGCGAAACCCGCAGCGAAGACACCTGCACCGAAAAAGCCCGTCGCCAGGAAGGCGGCGGCGAAGCCTGCGGCGGACCGCCCGAAAAGCCCCGCCGAATGGGCGCATGACCGGCTGGTCATGTATATCCGCAATTTCGAAAGCCAGCTCGACGGGCAGCAGGAGATCGCGATGGGCTTCGCCTCGGACGAATCCGGCGTGTTGCGGATCGAAGGCCTGGGCTATTTCGAACCTGACATCATCACATTCTACGGCCGCGACGACGACGGGGCGAAGACCCAGTTGATCCAGCATGTCACCCAGCTGTCCGTCACGCTGCGCGCGGTGCCGAAGGAGGCAAGGGCCGAAGCGCCGCGCCGGATCGGGTTCCAGCTGAACTCGGGCTGGCTCGGCGGCGATTCCGGCGACGCCTCGGTCGGCTAGGCCGCGACCCCGTGACAGGCCCCGGCGAATAGGCTATGGGGCTGGAAACGACCGAAACTTCAGGGAACCGTATCATGGCCGATCACCACCCCGCCGAACATGTCCAGGGCACGATGGACATCCGCGCCCAGGAAAAGACCTTCGCGGGTTTCATCCGCCTGTCGATCTGGGTGACCTGCATCACCATCGGCATACTGATCTTCATGGCGCTGGCGAACTCCTGATCGTCCGCCGCCCATGATCGCCCGGCTGCACCTGTTTCTCTGCCTGCTGGCCGTCCTGGGCCTGACGGCCTGCGCCGAGCCGAAATGGGCCTCGCAAGAGGCGGTGGACGCCGCCCGCTATGTCGAGGGGCCGCCGACCTACATCACGCTCTACACCGTGGTGAACAAGTCCACCGGGTCCGGCGCGCATTCGGCCATCCTGGTCAACGCGTCCGAGCGGGTGATCTTCGACCCGGCAGGCACCTGGTATCACCCGAAGCTGCCGGAACGGAACGACGTGCATTTCGGCATGAACGACAAGGCCCTGGCCTTCTACATCGACTATCACACCCGCAAGACCTATGACACGATCGAGCAGAAGATCTACGTCTCGCCCCAGGTGGCCGAGATGGTCCTGCAACGGGTCTTGAACAACGGCGCCGTGGGCAAGGCGATGTGCACCAATGCGACCTCGTCGATCCTGGTCGGGCTTCCCGGTTTTGAATCGCTGCGGCACACCTTCTCGCCGAAGAAGCTGTCGAAGGAATTCGGCAAGCTGCCAGGCGTGACGACGCGGGTGATCACCGACGATGACGACGACAACAATCACGGCGTCCTTCTGGTGCAGCACGACGGCACGCCGCTGGAGTGAGCTTGCCTTGAACCGGCCACGCGATGCGGTAGGCTTTCGCCCGCGGTGGAGGCACGAGATTTGCGCATTTTCGGAGTGATCCTTGCCGGAGGGGAGGGTCGGCGGATGGGCCGGCTGGACAAGGCCTTCGTCCCCCTCGCCGGGCGCCCGCTGATCGCGCATGTGCTGGACCGGCTGGAGCCGCAGGTGGAGCGGGTGCTGATCTCGGCCAATGGCGGTGCGGGGCGGTTTGCGGCCTTCGGTTGCCCGGTGGTGGCGGATGACAGGCCGCAGGGGCCGCTGTCGGGCGTGCTGTCCGCGCTGACTGCCGCCGCCGGGATGGGGGCGACGCATGTCGTCTCCACCCCCGTCGACACACCCTTCCTACCGGGCGACCTGGTGCCGCAGCTGCTGCTGGCGGGGGAAGGATCGGCAAAGGGGCTGGCACTGGCGGCGGATGCTTCGGGCGACCACCCTGCGACGGCTCTTTGGCCGGTAGGTCTGGCCCCTGCCCTGTCCGACTTCCTGGCCGCGGGCGAGGCGAAGGTGATGCGATTCGCTGCCGCCCATGACGGCGCGCGCGCGGTGTTCCCCGATCCCCGCGCCTTCCTGAATCTGAACACGCCTGACGACCTCGCCGTCGCCGAGGCCCTGCTGAAAGGCACGGCATGAGGGTCTATGGCGTGATCGGCTGGAAGAACTCGGGCAAGACCAGCCTGATGGAACGGCTGGTGAGCGAGATCACCGGACGGGGATTCTCCGTCTCGACCGTCAAGCATGTGCATCATTCGGTCGATCTGGACCATCCGGGCAAGGACACCTTCCGTCACCGGGTCGCAGGGGCGCGCGAGGTGGTGCTGGCCTCGGCCGACCGCTTCGCGCTGATGGTGGAACACCGGGGGCCCGAGCCGGAGCTTCCGGCGGTGCTGGCGCGGCTGGCCCCCGTCGATCTGGTGCTGGTCGAAGGCTACAAGCGCGACGCCCATCCGAAGGTCGAGGTGTGGCGGGCCGAGACGGGACATCCGCTGATCCAGCCGCATGACCCGCTGGTGCGGGCGGTGGCAAGCGATGCTGTACTGACGCTGCCGGTCCCGGTGCTGGACCTGAACGATACCGGGGCGGTGGCGGACTTCATCCTGCGCGAGGTGGGGCTTGTTTGACCGGGTGATCGTGGTCGACTGGTCGGCGGCGAACCTGCCGACAAGTGCGACCAACCGGGCCAACGCGGTCTGGATCGGCTGCCACGACGCCGAGGGTGCGGCAGAGTGGCACCACCGCACCCGCGCCGGAGCCGAGGCGCAGCTGGTGACGCTGATCGAAACCGCCCGCGCCGCCGGGATGCGTCTGTTGATCGGCTTCGACTTCGCGATGGGTTATCCGGCGGGTTTCGCCACCCGGCTGACCGGCGAGGCGCGGGCCCCGGCGGTGTGGCGCTGGCTGGCGGGGGCGATCACGGATGTCGAGAACCGCAACAACCGCTTCGAGGTCGCGACCCGGATCAACGCCGCCTTCCCCGAAGGTCCCGGTCCGTTCTGGAGCCACCCCTCCGGGCAGGTCTGGCCCAGCATCCCCTCGCGTCGCGGGGGGATCGACTATGCCGCGCTGGGGCTGGCAGAGGGCCGGCTGGCCGAGGCTGCGGTCCCCCGCGCGAAGAGCCCCTGGATGCTGTTCAATCCCGGCTCGGTCGGCTCGCAAAGCCTGCTGGGCCTGCCGATGATCCACCGGCTTTCTGGGCTGCCCGGCGTCGCGGTCTGGCCCTTCGCCGCCGCCGAAACGCCGGTGGTGCTGGCCGAGGTCTACCCCTCGTTGCTGGCGGGGCCGGTGGCGATCCTGGCCAATGCCGAGGGGCTGACCGCTGACCAGGCGCAGGTGCGGCTGCTGTCGCGGGCGCTGCTTGGGCTGGCGAGGGGGGGTCGGCTCTCCCCCCTTTTCGAGGCGCCGCCCGAGGCGGCGGAGGAAGGCTGGATTCTGGGCGCTGGTCACGCCCCCCTGCTGGCCGAGGCGCTGGCATGGGCGTGACGATCTACCGGGGCCTGCACGCCAGCCTCCGCCCGCAGGCGGCGCGGCTGTATTGGGAGGCGTTCGGGGGCAAGCTCGGCCGGGTGCTGGGGCCGGAGGAGCGGGCGCTGCGGTTCTTCGAGCGGGTGATCCGGGGGGACCTTTGCTTCGCTGCCGTCGATGGAGAGGAGCTGGTCGGCATCGCGGGCTACAAGACCCCGGGCGGCAGTTTCGCGGGCGGGTCCTGGGACGACCTGACCGAGGTCTACGGGCAGGTCGGCGGGCGCTGGCGCGGCGGGGTCCTGTGGATGCTGGGGCGGGAGGTCGACAACGATCGCTTCCTGATCGACGGAATCTGCGTCGGGAAAGCCCACCGGGGCAAGGGGATCGGTTCGCTGCTGCTGGCCGCCCTGTATCAGGAGGCAGCGGAGCGGGGCTATGGGGCGGTCCGGCTGGACGTGATCCAGGACAACTGGCGGGCGCGGGCCTTGTATGAGCGGCAGGGGTTCCGGGCGGTCAGGACCGAAAATCTGGGTCCGCTGCGGTTCCTGTTCGGATTCGCCTCATCGACGACGATGGTGCGGCCGCTTGACTGATGTGTCCACGGTGGACAAAATCTGATTTCCTTTTGAAATCAATCCGTTGATCACGGGCATTAGGGATCTGGAAAGGTTTGCCCCGCGGCCTTGTGGCGGGGGCCGGCACCTGTCAGAATATGATCAAATTTCATCCCTCGGAGGCCAGCCATGATCACGAAACGTGAGTTCTACATCGACGGAAAATGGGTCGCTCCGCTGGAAGCGCGGGATTGCCCGGTGATCGACCCCTCGACAGAAGAGGTTTGCGCAGTGATCTCGCTGGGAAGCGAGGCCGATACCGACGCAGCCGTGGCGACGGCGAAGGCGGCGTTTCCGGCTTGGGCGGCAACCGATCCCGCCGAGCGGCGGCGGATCGTGGAGGGTATCCTGGAGCAGTATCACCTGCGCAAGGAAGAGATGGCGCGGGCGATCAGCCTGGAGATGGGGGCACCCATCGACATGGCGCGGGACAGCCAGGCAGAATGCCTGCCCTGGCACCTGAAGAACTTCCTGACGGCCTTCGATCAGATGGAATGGGTGCACCCGCTGGGGCCTCATGCACCGGACACGATGATCGCGCTGGAGCCCATCGGTGTGGTCGGGCTGATCACGCCCTGGAACTGGCCGATGAACCAAGTGACGCTGAAGGTGATCCCCGCGCTTCTGGCCGGTTGCACTTGTGTGCTGAAACCGTCGGAAGAAGCGCCGCTGTCGTCGATGCTTTTTGCAGAATTCTGCCATGACGCGGGCCTGCCGCCGGGAGTTTTCAATCTGGTGAACGGCGATGGCCCGGGCGTGGGGACGCGGCTTTCCAGCCACCCGGATGTCGAGATGATCAGCTTTACCGGCAGCACGCGGGCCGGGCGGGCGATCTCCAGGGCGGCGGCGGAAACGCTGAAGCGGGTCACGCTGGAACTGGGCGGCAAGGGCGCGAACCTGGTCTTCGCCGATGCCGATGCCAAGGCGGTGGAACGCGGGGTGCGGCATCTGATGAACAACTCGGGGCAAAGCTGCAACGCGCCCAGCCGGATGCTGGTGGAGCGGGGATTCTACGACCGCGCTGTGGAGATTGCGGCGGAAGTGGCCAGCGGGATCAAGGTCGCCCCGGCCAGCGAGGCGGGCAAGCATATCGGGCCGGTGGTGAACAAGCGGCAGTGGGATCAGATCCAGGGGTACATCCAGAAGGGCATCGACGAGGGCGCGCGGCTGGTGACGGGGGGCCTGGGCCTGCCCGAGGGGATGAACAAGGGCTTCTATGTCCGGCCCACGGTTTTTGCCGATGTGGTGCCGGGCATGACCATCGAGCGCGAGGAAATCTTCGGGCCGGTGCTGTGCATGATCCCCTTCGATTCGGAGGCCGAGGCGGTGCGGATCGCCAATGACACGCCTTACGGGCTGACCAACTATGTCCAGTCGCAGGACGGCGCGCGGCGGAACCGGCTGGCGCGGCAGCTGCGCGCCGGGATGGTAGAGATGAACGGCAAGGCGCGCGGCGCGGGGGCGCCGTTCGGGGGCGTGAAGGCCAGTGGCCGGGCGCGGGAAGGCGGCGCCTGGGGGATCGAGGAGTTCCTGGAGGTCAAGGCGATCTCGGGCTGGGATGTGGGTCAGGACCTGGCCGCGGAATGACCCCGTCCCGGGCCTGACCCGGGACGTCGCTCTCGACGCGGCGCCCGGCTCCACGGGAGGTCCCGGGGCAAGCCCGGGACGGGTATCCTTGCAAACGGCGCGCGCGATAAACTTGACACAAGTGTCGATTCCTGCTGGCATGGCCGCACCGGAGGCAGCCATGACCCAGCACCCTCGACTCATGTCCCCCCTGAAGCTGCGCGACCACAGCTTGCGGAACCGCATCGTCTTCGGCGCGCATACGGCGAACATGTCGGATCAGGGGATGCCTGGCCCGCGCTTCGGGAAATACCTTCTGGAACGCGCCTTGGGCGGGGCGGCGATGGTTGTGGCCGAACCCGTGCCGGTGCATCGCACGGGGGTGCTGACGCGGGGCAATTTCCTGCATTCGGATGACCGGGTGATCCCGGCCTATCGCACCATCACCGACGAGGTGAAGGCGGCGGGCGCGGTCATCATCCAGCAGCTTTATCACATCGGCGCGCATGGCGATTCCGATCTGAGCTTTGCGCCGCACTGGTCACCCTCGGGGGGGCCGTCCTATCACGACAGCGACGGCAGCCATGCGATGACGGGGACGGAGGTCGAGGAGTTGCTGGAGGCCCATGTTGCGGCGGCGGTCAGGGCCAAGGCGGCGGGGTTCCAGGGGGTGGAGGTCTGGGGGGCCTACCACTCGCTGGTGGATCAGTTCTGGACGCCCTGGTCGAACCAGCGGACGGACCAATGGGGTGGGTCGCTGGAAGGGCGCACAAGGTTCTCGCGCGAGTTGATCGAGCGGGTGCGGCGGGCCTGCGGCGAGGCGTTCATCGTCGGCTTGGCCGTCAGCTATTCGACGGCCTATGAGGTGACCCTGGGGGCCGAGGCCCTGTGCGAGATCCTGGAGTTGCATGACCGGACCGGGCATGTGGATTATGTGACGGTGGGGGCCGGGTCCTATCTGGAATTCGAGGCGATCATCCCGCCCTTCACCCATGCCGAGAAACTGACGACGCCGCTGACGCGGCAGCTGAAAGGGGTGTTGAAACATGCGGTCGTGACCTCGGAAGCGGGGGTGCGGACGCCGGAGAATGGCGAGGCGATCATTGCTTCCGGCCTGGCCGATCTGGTCAGCATCGTGCGGGGGCAGATCGCCGACCCGCATCTGGCGCGGAAGGTCGGCGAGGGCCGGGCAGAGGACGTGCGGGGCTGCATCTCCTGCAACCAGATGTGCTGGGGGCGGCGGTCGCGGGATTACTGGATTTCCTGCCTGATCAACCCGTCTGCCGGGCGGGAGTTCGAGTGGGGCGGGGATCGGTTTGTGGCCTCCCCTGCGGCGCAGGACGTGCTGGTCGTGGGGGCTGGCCCGGCAGGGCTGGAGGCGGCGCGGGTGGCGGCGGAGCGTGGTCATCGGGTGGAGGTGGTGGAGGCGCTGCCGGTCGTCGGCGGGCAGTTCCGGCTGGCGGGGATGCAGCCGCGGCGGGGGCAGATCCTGGAACTGATGGACTGGTATGAGCGGCAGTTCGAGAAGCTGGGGGTCAGGCTGCGGCTGAACACCTTCCTGGACGAGCAGGAGATCGCGGACCATCCGGCGCAGGTCGTGGTGGTGGCGACGGGGTCGCTGCCCGACGAGACCGGGTTCCAGCGCTGGGTGCCGCAGGAGGCCTCGCTGCCGGGGATCGAGGCAGGCGGCGTCTGGTCGCCGGAGGCCGTGCTGCGGCGCGAGGCGCGATTGGGCGATGCGGTGGTCGTCTATGACGAGGGGTCGAACTGGCGCGGGGTCGGGACGGCCTGGGCGCTGGCGGAGCAAGGGAAGAAGGTGACGATCGTCACGCCGGAGGCCTTTGTCGGGAAAGAGATTTCGCGGACGGCCGCTGATGGCGTGGTGCGGCGGCGGCTGGGGGCCCTGGGGGTGCGGATGCTGGCGGAGCACCGGCTGGTGCGCTGGCATGGCAACGGGGTGACGGTGCGGTCCTTCCTGACCGGCGAGGAAGAGGTGATCGCGGCCTCGGGGCTGGTGATGGCGACGACGAACCGGGCCTTCGACCCCTACCCGGAGACGATGGCGGGCAAGGTGATGCACCGGATCGGCGATTGCACGGCGCCCAGGCTGGCGGCCTATGCGTTCCACGAGGGGCGAAAGCTGGGGCTGGCGCTTTGACTTACGGATTCGCCTCGATCGTCTGGTTCAGCCAGGGGACGAATTTCGAGATGTTGGTATAGGCCGAAAAGAGCGCGGTTTCCTCGCAGCCCCGGCCGGTGTTGGCGGAGAGGCCCCAGCTGACGATGCCGGCCTGGATATAGCCGCCGCCCTCCACCGGCACGACCAGCGGACCGCCGCTGTCGCCATTGCACGAGGTCTTGCCGCCCTCGAAGGTGCCGGAGCAGATCATGTTCTCGGAGACCGGGTTCGGGGCCTTGGCCATCAGCTCGTCCCAGATCGCATAGGCGTCGGGTTCGGCGATACCGAGGGTCTGGACAGCGTAGCCGAAGCCGTCGGCGGCATCCTCGGCGCGGGCTTCCAGCATGGCGGTGTTGCAGAGGTCGCGGTCGAGGACCTGGATCTGGGCCTGCCGCAACTCGGGCGAGGGGACGGCGCCTTCGGTGAGGCCCCAGCCGGTGACGATGGTGGTCACGCCCTGCTTGTTCAGCAGGTCGCCATATTCGGCATCCGGCACCTCGATGGTCTGGTAGGGCACCTGCGGCGCCCGGGAGAGCTTGATCAGGGCGATGTCGAAGTCGAACTGGGTGCCGGAATAGGAGGGGTTGCGGAAGATCGCCTCGACCGGGATCAGGTCGCCCTGGCCGGGGGCGAGGGTGTTGGTGCCGACGAGGACGGCGACGTCCTGCGGGTTCAGGTCGGCGAAGGTGCCGTTGTCCTGCGGCATGTGGATGCAATGGGCGGCGGTCAGGACCCAGCGGTCCATCACCATGCTGCCGCCGCAGAACTGGGCGTCGGTCCCGACGGGCGCGCCGCCGACGAGGAGGGCGACCTGCCAGGGCCAGGCGCCTTGGGCGGCGAGTTCCCCGCCGATGACCTTGGCCCCGGCCGCGTCGGCGGTCTTGGCGCGCTCGGCCTTGGCACCGGACTTGGCGTAGAGGAAGGGCGAGGCGGTGATCTCGCCGGGTTTGGGCAGGGCCACGTCTTCCGCCAGCGCGGGGGCGGCGAGAAGGCCGAGGACGGCGGCGGCGCGGAGGAGGCAGAGGGGCATCGTCAGTTCTCCATCGGTGCGGGGCTGTCCCCGGGGGTCAGGCGCAGGACCTGGCGCAGCATCGTCAGCGGCGCGGGTTTCAGTGTAAAGCCCCGGCTTTGCGCATCGGGGTCGAGGCGGGTTTCCAGCCAGCCCGTCATCGGGTCGGTGGTGGCGTCGCGGGTGGTGTCGGAGCTGGCGAGGCGGGTCAGGTCGACACGCGGGGCGTCGGGGGTGGCGGGAACGGCGAGCGCCCAGATTTCTTCGAGGCCCGCCGTGCTGCCGGGTTCGATCTGCAATCCGACACGGGTGGATTCGCCCGGGGCGAGCCGG
>Ga0056909_1001318_pt1 | contig 15658 bp, 12 predicted proteins | sample EBPBio102011_DNA_FD_62115 | JGI IMG/M metagenome (GOLD analysis project Ga0056909, IMG submission 62115) | Wastewater treatment Type I Accumulibacter community from EBPR Bioreactor in Madison, WI, USA - Reactor 1_1/10/2011_ DNA | ecosystem: Engineered > Bioreactor > EBPR > Anaerobic-Aerobic >...
GTGGCGACCGAGGACAAGCGCTTCTACTGGCATTTCGGCATCTCGCCCCGGGGCATCGCCAGCGCGATCCGCATCAACCTGGCCGAGGGACGCGGGGCGTTCGAGGGCAACGGCGGGTCGACCATCACCCAGCAGACGGCCAAGCTTCTGTGCCTTGGGGTGAAATGGGACCCGAAGCTGTGGAAGTCCGAGGCCGATTACGAGAAGGACTGCCGCAAGGGCGGCATCTGGCGGAAGCTGAAGGAAGTGCCCTTCGCGATGGCGATGGAGGCGAAATACTCCAAGGAAGAGATCCTGACGATCTATTTCAACCGAGCCTATCTGGGCGCGGGCGCGCGGGGCTTCGAGGCGGCGGCACAGCGCTATTTCGGCAAATCGGCGAAGGATGTCGGCGTGGCCGAAGCGGCGATGCTGGCGGGGCTTCTGAAGGCACCCTCGACCTATGCGCCCACGGCCAGCATGGAGCGCGCGCGCAACCGCGCGGCGGTGGTGATCGGCCTGATGCAGGAGCAGGGCTACCTGACCAAGGCCGAGGCGGATGACGCGCTGGCCCATCCGGCGGTGCTGTCGAAGGCGGCCAAGCAGAAGTCGGGCGGCTATTTCGCCGACTGGGTGATGGAGACGACCCCGGATTATCTGGCGCGCGACACCACCGAGGATGTGGTGATCGAGACGACGCTGGACCAGGACCTGCAGAAGAAGGCCGAGGAGGCGCTGGCCTGGGTCTTCGAGAACAAGGTCAAGGACGGGTCCAAGGCCCAAGCCGCCATCGTGGTGATGAGCGCGGACGGCGCGGTCCGGGCGATGGTGGGCGGGCGGAACCTGCCCAATGCGGGCGATTTCAACCGGGCGACCCAGGCCCTGCGGCAGACAGGATCGACCTTCAAGCCCTTCATCTATGCCGTGGCGATGGACCTGGGCTACAGCCCGATGGACTATGTCGAGGACACGCCGATGTGCATCTACACGGCCGGGTCGGGCGACTGGTGTCCGCAGAACTACGACAAGAAATTCAAGGGCCAGATCACCCTCACGCAGGCGCTGGCCGAAAGCCGGAACATCCCGGCGGTGCGGGTCAGCGAGGCGGTGGGCCGCGATCTGGTCAAGCAGGTCGCGACTGATTTCGGCCTGGCGCAGAACTTCGCCGACGGTCCGGCGCTGGCGCTTGGCGTGTCGGAATCGACGCTGATCGACATGACCGGGGCCTTCGCGGGCATCCTGAACGGCGGATCCTCGGTCACGCCCTACGGGTTGCAGGCGCTGAAGCTGAAGGGGATGGACGAGCCTCTGTTCGGCGCGGGCGGCGGGATCGGCGAACGGGTGATCAGCGAGAAGGCGGCCCATGCGCTGACCTACATGATGACCGAGGTGCTGAACTCTGGCACCGGGGGACGGGCGCGGCTGAAAGATCGCGAGGCTGCGGGCAAGACCGGCACCACACAAAGCGCGCGCGACGCCTGGTTCGTGGGCTTCACGGCGGATTATGTCGTCGGCGTCTGGATGGGCTATGACGACAACAAGCCGCTGACCGGCGTCACCGGCGGGGGACTGCCGGCGGAAATCTGGCACGAGGTCATGGTGCGGGTGAACGAAGGCCTGCCCGCGAAGCCCCTGATCAAGGAGATCCCCGAGTCCACCTATGCGCCCCTTGGCACCGGCACCGGCGAAGGCGCCGTCGCGCCCGAGGACGTGCCCTATTTCGACGATCCGAACGCGCCCACCTATGACGAGGTCTACGTCGACCCGACAACCGGCGAATCCATCCCGGTCTATGACGGCCCGCCGCCGGATGGCGCGGTGCTGGAGGGGCCGGTGCGGGGCGCGCCCCGCGGGGACGACCTGGTCGACCAGCTTCTGGATGGCATGCTGGGCGGGAACAACTGACCCGCTTGCCGGGCGGGCTTGTCGGGCATAGCCTTTCCTGACAGGTTCGCCTGACCGGAGAGCGCCATGCGCATCGTGGAGCAGACCCCTGACCGTCTGGTGCTGGAGATCCTCCCCGTTGCGCTGATGGTGCTGTGCGTCGGGCTGTTCCTGCTGTTCTTCGTTCTTGGTTTCGGAATGCGGCTGATCCTGCCCGCCATCGCGGGGTTGACGCGGATGCCCGAGATGGGCCTCTCCGCCTTGCCCCGGATGCCCGGCATGAACGTCCTGGGCTATGCCTCGGTCATTCCGCTTCTGGTCGGGGTGTTCCTGATCGAGACCCGGCGGCTGACCTTCGACCGCCCCTCCGGCAAGGTGACGATGGCCAGCCGGGGCATCATGGGCCGCGGCGAGGCCGCCTATCCGCTGGCCGACTTGCAAGGCGCGACGCTGGCGGCGAGCCGGTCGAACGGTTCCGGCACCACCTATCGGGCGGTGATGCACTTCTCTGGCGCGACAGGGCAGGTGCCGGTGACACCCTATTCGACCAGCGGCCCGGGGCCGTCGCGGACGGTCGAGGCGATCAACGGCTGGCTCGGGCCCAGGGTGAGCTTTGTCGGGGGACAGTCCATCAACCTGTCCAGTGCGCAGGCTCAAGAGGCACTGGCCGCGCTGGAGAAGCTGGGGATCAAGCTGCCGCAGTAGTGTGGGTGCAATGCGGCGGCAAATTTCAGCCTGTCATCCCCGCGGAAGCGGGGACCCATTGCATCATCTGGGTCCCCGCTTCCGCGGGGATGACAGGGGAGACGCGGGATGACAGGTTACGCGCCTTGGCCGATCCGGCGTGCGGGTCCAACTGCGAGGAGGAGGCGAAGCCGAACGAGGAGCCGCCCGTCAGAGCTTTGCGAGATCGGCGATCAGGCGGTCGAGGTCGCCGCCGCGCTGGTCGAGCAGCGCGCCCATCTCGGTGCGTTCCGAGGCCAGCATGTTCACACCCTCGATGATGATGTTGAAGAACAGGCTCTTGCCCGACTTGTCGGACACATGCCAGCGTACCTCGAACGGGGATTCGCCCTTCATGTAGGCGGTCGAGATCACCTCGAAGTAGCTTTTCACCGCACGGGCGTCCGAGACCTCGATCCGCCCGCCGATGAATTCGCGGAAGCGGCGGCCATATTTGCGGCTGATGTAGCCCTGAAACGCCTTGGTATAGGCAGAGAGCTGACCTTTCGACGCCGAGCGCGCCGCCGTGCCGAGGACGGACCGGGCGATGGCGGGCACATCGGCGTAGCGGGCGAAGAGCTTTTCGAAATCCTTCAGCATCGCGCCTTCGGACTTGCCCGAATTGATGATTCCGTTGATGTCGCCCACCGTCTTGTCGACCAGCGATTTCGCGGCATCCGCGGTCAGCGCCAGGGCGGGCAGCGGCAGCGCGGCCAGTGCGCCGGTGGTTGCCAGTCCAGCCACGAAACCGCGGCGCGAGAGGATCAGGTCATTGGGCATAGGGGTCCTCGTAGGGGTCGATGAAACCGTCGTCGATTGGGGCAGCCGCCCCACTTGGGCCGTCTGCATAGGGGTCGATGAAACCATCGTCGCTCGGGCCAGCCCCGCCTGCGCCCCGCCCCAGCTGGAACCGCCGGTTCTGCAGGTAGAGGAGCCGCGCCTGGGCATAGCTGTCAGCGCTTTCATATAGGAGCGAATCCACCGTCGCCGAGAAGCGGTCGCGATCACCAAGCCGTGAGAACAGCTTGAGGATGGTGGCGGCATTGGCCTCGCGCTTCGGCAGGGCCAGCCGGACCGGGTTCAGCGCGATGTCGGCCAGCATGCCCACGGTGTCGCGCGCGGTAGAGGGACCGGCCAGCGGCAGTTCCATGTAGGGGCCTTCGCCCACGCCCCAGACATGCAGGGTCTCGCCGAAATCGGTGGGCTTGCCCTCGACCCCGGCGTAGGAGGCGAAATCGACCAGGCCGAAGACACCGAAGGTCAGGTTCGTCAGCAGGCGGACCGAGTTCTCGCCGGCATCGGCCAGGCGGAACTGCAACAGGTTGTTGGCGATGTCGCCGGGCAGGTCCAGCGTGTCGGCCACATTGCCCACGGCGCGCTTCAGCGGCTCGGGCACCACGCCGTAGCCCTTGGAGGCCGGGCCGACGAGCGCGCGGTCCACCCCCTTGTTGAAGGCATGGACCTTGCGGTTCGCGGGCTCGAACGGGTCGTTGATCCCGCTGGTATCGCGGGCAGCGCCACAGGCGGCCAGCAGTCCCGCCACTGCGACCAGCGCCAAAATTCGCGCCCGGCTTCCGGAAATAAATGGAATGTTCAGACCCATGTCCCTACTGTCGGCCACCACGCCGCCAACGACAGTCTTGCGCAGGCGTTGGCAAGGCATAGAACCCCGACTTGCCCAACACAACGGTCAAGCGTGGCAGATGCGCCGCGCATGGCAGGAAGACGCCAAGGAAGGAACGATGGCCGCGCCCGCGAAGCAACCCACCGAAGCCCGCGCCGGTTTGCCCGAGCTTGTCGCCGCCCGCGCCGCCTCGCGCCGGGCCCTGGCGCTGGCCTTCCTCTTCTCGGCGCTGGTCAACCTCTTGATGCTGACCGCGCCGCTTTACATGCTGCAGGTCTATGACCGGGTGCTGGTGTCGCGCTCGGAAGAGACGCTGCTGGCGCTGACGCTGCTGATGGCCTTCCTGTTCCTGGTGATGGGGCTTCTGGACCATGCACGGGGCCGGATCATGGCCCGCGTCGGCGCGCGGTTGCAGGATCGGCTGGACGGGCGGGTGCTGACCGCCGCCTTCCGCCGCCTGACCGTCGCGCCACAGGACACCGCCGCGCTGGCAGCACAGAAGGATCTTGACGCCATCGCGCGGTTCTGGGCCTCGCCGGTGCTGCTGGCGCTGTTCGATGCCCCCTGGGCGCCGGTCTTCGTCGCGGCGATCTTCGTCTTCCACCCCTGGCTGGGCGGACTGGCCATCTTCGGCGGGCTGGTGATCGTCGGCCTCAGCTGGCTGAACCAGCAGGGCACCGAGGCGCCGTTGCAGGGCGCGAACCTTGCCGCGCTGGCGGCCGAGAGGCAGGCCGAGAACCTGAAATCCGATTCCGAACTGATCCAGGCGCTGGGGATGTCCGGGGCCGCCTTCGCCCGGCTGAAGCTTGGCCGCGACCGGGCGCTGGAGGCGGGGCTTGCCGCCTCGGACCTGTCGGGGCGCTATTCGGTCGCGATCCGGACCTTCCGGCTGTTCCTGCAATCGGCGATGCTGGGCCTTGCCGCCTGGCTGGTGCTGCGGCAGGAACTGTCGGCGGGGGCGATGATCGCCGCCTCGATCCTGATGGGCCGCGCCTTGCAGCCGGTGGAGCAGGCGGTTGGCCAGTGGCCCGTCGTCACCCGCGCGCGGCAGGCCAGGGCGCGGCTGTCCGGGCTGCTGGCCCAGACCCCGCCGCCGCCGCCCCGGACCGAGCTTCCGCGTCCCAGGGCGATACTGGACGTGCAGGGCCTGGCGGTCGTCCCGCCCGGTGCCGCGACCCCGGTGCTGCGCGGGCTGACCTTCCAGCTGCCGCCGGGGCAGGCACTGGGGGTGATCGGGCCGTCCGGCTCGGGCAAATCCTCTCTTGCCCGCGCCTTGACCGCCGTCTGGCGGCCAGCGGCGGGGCGGATCCGGCTGGATGGCGCGACGCTTGACCAGTACGACCCCGATGCCCTGGGGCGCGCTATCGGCTACCTGCCGCAACGGGTGACGCTGTTCGACGGCAGCATCACCGACAACATCGCCCGGCTGCAATCGGGAGCCGATCCGGCGCAGATCATCGCCGCCGCCCGGGCCGCCGCCGCGCATGAGATGATCCTGCGCCTGCCGGATGGCTATGACACCCAGGTCGCCAGCATCGGCAGCCGGTTGTCGGGCGGGCAGGTCCAGCGCATCGGCCTGGCCCGCGCGCTGTTCGGCGACCCGGTGCTGCTGATCCTGGACGAGCCGAATTCGAACCTCGACAACGATGGGTCGAACGCGCTGAACCAGGCGATCCGCACCGCCAAGGCGCGGGGGGCCTCGGTCCTGATCATGGCGCATCGCCCGGCGGCGATCCAGGAATGCGACATGCTTCTGGTGATGAACGAGGGCGCTGTCGCCGCCTTCGGCCCGCGCGACGCCGTGCTGCGCGAAACCGTGCGCAACGCGACCGAGATCGTCCGGTCCAGCGCGCCCGGGGGGGTGGCATGAACCCTGCCCTCTCCATCCGCCGCCCGGCGCTTCTGGGGCTGGCCGCCACGCTGGCGCTGGTCGCGGGCTTCGGGCTTTGGGCCACGCTGACCCATATCTCCGGTGCCATCGTCGCCCAGGGCCAGATCGAGGTGGAGCGGGACCGTCAGGTCGTCCAGCACCCCGACGGCGGGGTGGTGGCGGAGATTCTGGTCAAGGAAGGCGCGCGGGTCGCGGCGGGGCAGACGCTTCTGCGGCTGGACGGCGCCGCCCTGCGGTCGGAGCTGACCATCGTCGAGGGGCAGCTGTCCGAACTGACCGGACGCACAGCCCGGTTGACGGCCGAGCGCGACGGGACCGACCTTGTCTTTCCCGCCGAGATCCTGACCCTCGCCCAGACCTCGGAGGAGGTGGCCGCCCAGCTTGACGGGCAGCGCCGCCTGTTCCAGGCCCGCGCGGCGACGCTGGCCGAACAGCGCGAGCTTCTGGCCCGGCGGATCGACCAGATCACTGCACAATCGAACGGAATCGCAGCGCAAAGCGCCGCATTGACCCGCCAGCTTGCCCTGATCGAACAGGAGCTTGCCTCGCAGCAAAGCCTGCTGGACAAGGGACTGGCCCAGGCCGGGGCGGTCTTGGCTCTGCAACGGGAACAGGCCCGGCTCGAAGGCCAGATCGGCGAGCTTCAGGCCGATCTGGCGCGGACCGAGGGTCAGGTGACCGAGATCGAGATCCAGATTTCCAGCCTCGACACCGCGCGGCGCGAAGAAGCCACGACCGAGCTGCGCCAGGTCGGGCCGATGGCTCTCGAACTGGCCGAACGCCGCCGTGCGCTGCGCGACCGGATCGACCGGCTGGAGATCCGCGCGCCGGTTGCCGGCATCGTGCTGGGCCTTCAGGTCACCACGCCGCAATCGGTGCTGCGCCCGGCGGAACCCTTGCTCTACGTCATCCCGCAGGACCGCCCGCTGATGATCACAGCGCGGATCGCGCCGATCCACATCGACGAGGTTTCGGTCGGTCAGGCGGCGGAACTGGTCTTCCCGGCCTTTTCCGCCCGCGATACCCCGCATCTGAACGGCCGGGTGACCCTGGTCTCGGCCGATGCGCTGAGCGATCCGCAATCGGGCGCAACCTATTACACCGCCGAACTGGAGCTGGCCGAGGGTGAGCGCGCCCGGCTGGGCGACCGCGTGCTGGTGCCGGGGATGCCGGTCGAGGTCTTCCTGCAAACCGGGCGCCGCACGCCGCTGGCCTATCTGGTGAAACCCTTCACCGACTATTTCGCCCACGCCTTCCGCGAAAGCTGACGCGAGGAGATCGCCGGATTGTGCGAAATTTCCTTACGACATCGACCATTGGGCCAAGACTGACCCTTAAATGGCCACAAAGCTTGGGCTAGATACGCACAACCAGAGCGAGACCACGGGAATCGGTGCGGAATTGGGCGGAATTGTGGCAAACGGAACCGCATGGATCGAGGCGGCGCGCGCCAAGCTGCGGCTGACCGCCGTCACCTCGACGGACGGCTGGGCGCGGACCTGGGCCTCGCGGGCGATCGCGGCGGCGGTGCGCGCCTTCCTGGTGATGATCCTGATTGTCGCCCCTTCGGTGATCCTGCCGGGGATCGGCACCGACACCAAGCAGATCGTCGCCCTGCTGGCCCTGTTCGGCGGCGCGCTGGTCTTCTTCGAATACAACGCCGTCTATCCCAGCCTGATCGAGTTCCGCGACGGCGCGCCCTACAACCGCATCCGCTATCTGATGATGCTGACCATCGTGGTCGTGCTCTCCTCCATCGTCGCGGACATGGAGGCGTCGACCACCGTCTCGCGCTTCTTCCATGCGCTCGGGCTTCTGATCGGCGCCTCGCTCGACTTCCCCTATTCGCCGGTGCGGCTGGCCAGCTACATGCTGGACGACAGCGCCACCGCCGCGCAGATCGTGCAGGTCAAGGTGGCGGCGGGGACGGCCTATCTGATCTCGCTCTTCTCGCTGGCGCTGTTCGTCATCGTGCTGAAGCTGGTCGGCTGGCCCTCGACCAAAAGCGCCTTCAACGTCTGGGTGAACCTGCCCACGTTCGAGCCGACGGCGGGCGGCGATGTGGTCGACCGGCTGGTGCGCGATTCGCATGCCAATCTGGCGGTCGGGTTCCTGTTGCCCTTCGTGATCCCGGCCGTGGTCGCTGTGCTGACCGCGGGGATTCCGGCCGATACGCTGACCTCGCCGCAGACGCTGATCTGGACGATGGCGCTTTGGGCCTACATGCCGGCGGCGCTGATCATGCGGGCCGTGGCGATGGCGCGGATCGCCGACATGATCCGCATCAAGCGGGCGGCGAAGCTGGCGGTTCTGGGCGCGATAGAACCCTCGCAGCTGGATCACGACGACGACGAGGACGACGATCTCTAGACGGCTGATCCTGCTGACTGCGCTGCTTGGCACCCCCGCCGGGGCGGAGGCGCTGCGGGTGGCGACCTGGAACGTCGGCCTGGACCGCACCGGGCCGGGGCTGCTGGTGCGGGATCTGGACCGGGGCGAGGACCCGCAGATCGCCGCCATCGTCCGGGTGCTGGCAGGGCTTGACGCCGACGTGATCCTGCTGACGGCAATCGACTATGACCGGGGGGGCGTGGCGCTGCGGCTGCTGGCCGACAGGCTGGCGGCGGCGGGGGTGGATTATCCGCACCGCTTTGCCTTCCGCCCCAACACCGGCATGCAGACCGGCCTCGATGTCGATGGCAACGGGCGGCTCGGCGATCCGCGCGATGCGCAGGGGTTCGGGCTGTTCTCCGGGCAAGGCGGGATGGCGGTGCTGTCGCGGCTGCCCGTGGACGCGGCGGGTGCGCGGGATTTCTCCGGCTTCCTCTGGCGCGATCTTCCCGGCGGCCTGGGCACCGATCCGCCCGACCTGGCCGGGGTGCAGCGGCTGGCGACGACCGGGTTCTGGGACGTGCCGGTCGAGACCGCTTCCGGCCCCTTGCACCTTCTGGCCTGGCACGCGACGCCGCCGGTGTTCGACGGGCCACAGGACCGCAACGGCCGTCGCAACCATGACGAGGGGGCCTTCTGGCGGCTGTTTCTGGAGGGCGCCCTGCCGATGCCGCCGCCGGAGGGGCCTTTCGTCCTGATGGGCGACGGCAACCTCGACCCCGCCGATGGCGACGGGCTGCGCGAGGGGATCGGAGCGCTTCTGGCGCATCCCGCCGTGCAGGACCCTGCGCCGAAGGGGCAGCAGGACCGGACCGACCCCGGCCAGACCGGCGACCCGCGACTGGATACGGCCCTCTATCCCGACCTCGGCGGGCTGCGGCTGGACTATGTGCTGCCCTCACGCGGGCTATTGGTGACGGGGGCGGGTGTCCTGTGGCCCGCAGCGGACGATCCGGCGCTGCCCGACCTGACCGCCGCCTCGCATCATTTCCCGGTCTGGGTCGACATCGCCCTGCCCTGAAGCCCGAGCGCCGAAAGATGGCGCAGGATCACCTCGTCAAGCCCGGTGTCCTGCCAGGCCGGAAGCCAGCGCCGCAGCGGGGCCGGGTCCAGCGCATGCGAAAAGCTGAAGAGATACAGCATCTCGCGCAGCTCGCGGGCCAGTTCCCAGACCGGGCTTGCCAGGGTGAAGATCCAGGTCGGAAAGCGCCGGATGCGCATCGGCCACCCGGTCAACCGGGACACCCGGTCCGCAAGGCCGGTAAGGGAGAAGGCATGGCCCGCGAAGGGGATGTCGGCATAGGTCGGCAGCGCCTCGCCCAGTTCGGCCAGCGCCACCGCCGCCCGCGCCATGTCGGGCAGATAGGCGTAGGCATGCAGCGCATCGGGATCGCCCAGCGCGGTGATCCGCCCCTTTGCCACCTGCCCCAGGATCACCCGGTTCATCAGCATCTGCGGCGCTTCGGGCAGCAGGAAATCGCCGGCGCGCAACAGGATCGTGCGCTGGCCCCGGCCCGAGGCGTCGCGATACCGCGCCTCCATCTCGGCACGGATGCGGCCCTTGCGGCTGACCGGGCGATGCGGCGTGTCGGCGTTCCAGGGGCCCGGTTCCATCCCGAAAGAGTAGACATTGCCCGGCACCAGCAGCACCGCGCCAGAGGCCTTTCCCGCCGCCAGGACCGCTGCGGTGATCTCGGGGATCAGCCCGGCCCAGTTGTGGTAGTTCGGTGGGTTCAACCCGTTGACGACCAGCGCCGCGCCCTTGGCTGCCGCAGTCATGTCGGTGCCGCGGCGATAGGGCCGGACAGTCCAGCCCGCTGCCTGAAGGGCCTTTGCCGCCTGCCCGCCAAAGCCGCCCGACGCGCCAAGAACCAGTGCCGTCCGTGTCATGGAGATCTCCTTTGTCGCAGATATGCCGGGGGCCACGATCAAATGGAATTGCATGAAACTGCGGATCGGATATGCATTTCTGCATGGACCTGCCCGACTGGACCCTGATCCGTTCCTTCCTGGCCGTGGCCGAGGCCGGGTCACTCTCCACGGCGGCCCGGAGCACCGGGGTCAGCCAGCCCACCCTTGGCCGCCACATCCAGGCCATCGAGCGGGCGCTTCAGGTCGCGCTATTCACCCGCACCGCCCAGGGTCAGGCGCTGACCGAGGCGGGCCTGGCGCTTCTGTCTCCCGCAAGGGCGATGCAGGCGGCTGCGGCCGAGCTTGCGATGACCGCCCGCAGCCGCTTTGCCGGGGTCGAGGGCACCGTCCGCATCACCGCAAGCCGCGTGGTGTCGCAGGTGATCCTGCCGCCGGTCCTTGCCCGGCTGCGGGCTGACGAGCCGGGAATACAGATCGACCTCATCCCCTCGGACACCAGCGAGAACCTCTTGTTCGGCGAGGCGGATATTGCGCTGCGGATGTATCGGCCGACCCAGCCCGACCTGGTGGCGCGGCATCTGGCCGACCTGCCGCTGGGGTTGTATGCGGCAAAGGCCTATCTCGACCGCAAGGGCCGCCCGGCCTCGCCCGCCGACCTGATGCGCCTTGACTTCGTGGGTCAGGACCGGATGGACCAGATCCTCAGGGTCATGAAGGCGCTGGGGATCGACGTGAGCCGCAGTTTCTTTCCCGTCCGCTGCGACGATCCGCTGACCTGTGTCGAGCTGGTCCGCGCGGGCTGCGGGCTGGGCGGCATCCTGCGGGCGATTGGCGACCCTGATCCGCTGCTGGAGCGGATCGACCTGATCCCCGGCCTGCCAAGCCTGCCGGTCTGGCTGACCGCCGCGCCCCGCCTGCGCCAGTCGCCCCGCCTGCGCCGGGTTTGGGAGGCCCTTGCCGCAGCCTTCCCCGCTTGAAGTTTTCCCGGCGAAAAGCTAGGCCGACCGCGACATCTTTCCCAGGAGCACGCGCGTGGCAAATCCCTCCCTCCTTATCCTCGCCGGTGACGGCATCGGCCCGGAAGTCATGGCCGAGGTGAAGAAGATCATCGGCTGGATGGGCGCCAAGCGTGGCATCCGGTTCGACGTGAGCGAAGATCTCGTCGGCGGCTGCGCCTATGACGTGCACGGCACACCGCTGACCGATGCCACGATGGCCAGGGCGCAGGCGGTCGACGCTGTCCTGCTGGGCGCCGTGGGTGGGCCCAAGTATGACAAGCTGGACTTTTCCGTCAAACCGGAGCGCGGCCTTCTGCGCCTGCGCAAGGAGATGGACCTGTTTTCCAACCTTCGCCCTGCGCAATGCTTCGACGCGCTGGCCGATTTCTCGTCGCTGAAGCGCGAGGTCGTCGCGGGCCTGGACATCGTCATCGTCCGCGAGCTGACCTCGGGCGTCTATTTCGGCGAGCCGCGCGGCATCTTCAAGGAAGGCAATGAACGCGTGGGCATCAACACCCAGCGCTACACCGAATCCGAGATCGCCCGGGTCGCGAAATCGGCCTTCGAACTGGCCCGCAAGCGCGGCAACAAGGTCTGCTCGATGGAGAAGGCCAATGTGATGGAATCCGGCATCCTGTGGCGCGAGGTGGTGCAGGAGGTGCATGACCGCGACTACCCGGATGTCGAGCTGTCGCATATGTACGCCGACGCCGGCGCGATGCAGCTGTGCCGCTGGCCCAAGCAGTTCGACGTGATCGTCACCGACAACCTGTTCGGCGACCTTCTGTCCGATGCCGCCGCGATGCTGACCGGCAGCCTTGGCATGCTGCCCTCGGCCAGCCTTGGTGCCCCGATGGCGAACGGGCGGCCGAAGGCGCTGTATGAGCCCGTCCACGGCAGCGCGCCGGATATCGCGGGCCAGGGCAAGGCAAACCCGATCGCCTGCATCCTGAGCTTTGCGATGGCGCTGCGCTACAGCTTCGATCTGGGCGAGGAAGCCACCCGGGTCGAGAAGGCGGTCGAGAAGGTGCTGGCCGACGGTGTCCGCACCGCCGACCTGATGGGCCCGGAGGGCGGCACCCCGGTCTCGACCAGCCAGATGGGCGATGCCGTGGTCGCGGCGCTGGACGCCAGTCTCTGACAACAGCGCCGGGGCCGACCGCCCCGGCCCCGGCCCGGCAGGAGCCGATGCGACGGTGGCGGTCGTGACCCGCGCCATAGTCTGCGGCGCGCTGGTGTTCGGCGGGCCGATGACTGCCGGGGACGGCGGCGGGCAGAGGTCGGCTTGACCCGGCTTGCATCCGGCGCGGTTCCGGGCGAGACTGTTTCCGCTAACGCGGCGCGGCAACGCGCCCCAGCCCCGGAACGTTTTCAGATGTCCCCCACCCTGCGCGGCGCCCTTCTCTCGCTTGCCGCTTTTGCCGCCTACGCCACGCATGACGTGGTGGTGAAGTTCCTCGGCGCGCATTACTCCTCGTTCCAGACCATGTTCTTCGCCGGGCTGATGGGCTTTCCGCTGGTCACCATCCTGTTGCTCAGCGACAGGCGGGACGGCACGCTGATCCCGCGGCATCCCTGGTGGACCGCGCTTCGCACCGTCAGCGCGGTGGTCACCGGCGCGATGGGGTTCTACGCCTTCTCGGTCCTGCCGATGGCGACCTGCTACGCGATCTTCTTCGCGATGCCCCTGCTGATCACCCTGATGGCGATCCCCATGCTGGGCGAGAAGGTCGGCCTTCGCCGCGGCATCGCGGTGATCGTCGGCCTGGCCGGCGTGATCATCGTGCTGCGGCCGGGCAGCGGCGAAGGCTTCTCGCTGGGCCATCTGGCGGCTTTGGGGGCGGCGACCAGCGGCTCGCTCAGTTCGGTCATCGTGCGCAAGATCGGGCGCGACGAACGCTCGGTCGTGCTGATGCTGTATCCGATGGTGCTGACCTTCGTCGCGACCGGCGCGCTGATGCCGCTGGTCTACCAGCCGATGCCGGTGACCCATCTCGCGCTGACCGCGGTGATGGCGCTTCTGGGCACGCTGGGCGCGTTGGGCAGCATCGCCGCCTACCGCACCGCCCCGGCGGTGATCGTCGCGCCGATGCAGTATTCGCAGATCATCTGGGCGGCGATCTATGGCTGGCTGTTCTTCAGCGAAGGCGTCGACTTCTACACCGCCGTCGGCTCGGGCGTGATCATCCTCTCGGGCATCTACATCGTCCTGCGCGAGGGCACCCCCTCGGTCAGCCAGAACCGCCCCGTGCTGGAGAACCGCTCGCGCTGGGAGATCGGAACGCTGCCCCGCATCTCAAGCTGGCTGAAGCGGTTCGAAAGGGGCGGCGATCAGGCGTGAGGGCCCTTGCCAAAGCCGGGCAGACCGGATAACCCCCCGACCACGGTCGGAGCGTAGCGCAGTCTGGTAGCGCACCTGCTTCGGGAGCAGGGGGTCGGAGGTTCGAATCCTCTCGCTCCGACCATTTCCCGACCTCTCGCTCGCGGCGGACAGCCGGTCTCATGCGTGGGTCTTCGGCAGGAACCACGCCACCAGCCCCACCACCGGCAGGAACGAGCAGATCACATAGACCTCGTGCAGCCCGATCCGGTCGGCCAGCGCCCCCAGAAGCGCCGCCGCCACGCCGCCCAGCGCGAAGTTCAGGCCATAGAACACCCCGCCGATCAGCCCGATCCGGCCCGGCATCAGTTCCATCGCGTAAAGCATGATCGAGGCGAAGGCGCTGGCCATGACCAGGTTGATCAGCACCGTCAGCCCGACCGTTCCCGCCAGCCCGACATGCGGCAGAAGCAGGGTCAGCGGCAGCGGGCCGAGAATCGAGATCCAGATGATCCGGTGCCGCCCGATCCGGTCGCCCACCATCCCGCCCAGCAGCGCGCCGATGGCCGAGGAGATGAAGATCACGAACAGCATCACCTGCGACTGCGGGATGGAGACGCCGAAGGTCTCGATCACATAGAAGGTGTAGAAGGACCGGAAGCTTTCCTGATAGGCCAGTTTCGAGGTCATCAGGACGACCAGGATCAGCAGGCCCAGCCGGACCTGGCCCGGGCTCAGCACCGCCGTCGCCTGGGACCGCGCTGCATGCGCCGCCGCGTGGAAGGCCTCGCGCAGGCGAAGATGCTGGCCCGCGATGCGGATCAGCAGCAGCATGGCGATGACCGGCGCGATGGCGAACCCGGCAAGGCTTTTCTGCCCCAGCGGCACGATGATCAGGGCCGCCGCCAGCGGTGCCACCGCCCCGCCGATCTGGCCGCCGACCTGGAAGATGCCCTGCGCCAGCCCGGCCCGGCCCTGCGCGGCATACCGCGCCATCCGCGTCGCCTCGGGGTGGAAGATCGACGATCCGATGCCGATGCAGGCGACCGAGACCAGGACCATCGCATAGCTTGGCGCGAAGGCCAGCGCAGTGATGCCGGCCAGGGTGAATCCCATGCCGACCGCCGCGGAATAGGGCAGCGGACGCCGGTCGGTGTAAAGCCCGACCAGCGGCTGGAACAGCGATCCGGCGATCTGGAAAGTCAGGGTGATCATTCCGATCTGCACCAGGTCAAGCGCGAATTCCGCCTTCAGGATCGGATAGATCGCCGGGATCAGCGACTGGATCAGGTCGTTCAGCAGATGTGCCGTCCCCAGCATGACGAGCAGCGGCAGGAAGGTCGTGCGCCCCGGGCGGGCTGCCATCGTCGTCATCTGCGTCTCTCCCTCGCGCGATTTCGGCAGTCTGACCGCAAGCCCCCGGCTTTGGAAGGGGCGTCCCCGCCCCAAGGCCATGCACACCGCGCAAGGCAGCCATGCAGCAGGCCGGGGTCATGAGCCTTGTATGATAGCAGAGCTTATAGTAAGCACGCTCAATGAATTATTGCATCGAAAAACTCGGATCCCTGTTGCAGGACGCCAGCCGCAAGGTCTGGGGCCGCTTCGAGCAGCGCACCGTCTCCTACGGGTTGTCGGCGGCGCAATGGCGGCTGCTGGGCCATCTCCTGCGCGAAGGCCCCTCGACGCAGACCGCGCTTGCCGTGCTGCTGGAGGTCGAGCCGATCAGCGTCTCGCGCCTGATCGACCGGATGGAGCAGGGCGGCTGGCTGCACCGCGAGGCGCATCCCGACGACCGCCGCGCCCGGATCGTGGTGGCGACCGACAAGGCCCGCAAGGTCGGGCCCGAGGCGAAAGCCATCGTCGCCGCGCTGTATGACGAGGCTCTGGCCGGATTGAGTGACGATGACCGGCGCGTGCTGCAAGCCGCGCTGCTGAAGATCAGCGAAAACCTGAAGGCCCCCGACCCGGCCGCGGAA
>Ga0056909_1001333_pt1 | contig 15484 bp, 15 predicted proteins | sample EBPBio102011_DNA_FD_62115 | JGI IMG/M metagenome (GOLD analysis project Ga0056909, IMG submission 62115) | Wastewater treatment Type I Accumulibacter community from EBPR Bioreactor in Madison, WI, USA - Reactor 1_1/10/2011_ DNA | ecosystem: Engineered > Bioreactor > EBPR > Anaerobic-Aerobic >...
AGCGCACTTCGGGCTTTTGACCGATGTTGCCGGCGAGGATGACGATGTTCTGCATGGTAAGCTCCTGTGTTTCCTGTCCCTGGGACCGTCCCTTCGACAAGACCCGGAAAAAGGCTGTCGGCTGAGGCGTGCACGGGAGACGGAAACGTCGACCGGAAACCTCCAGAGGGCCGGGGTGGAGCGGGCAGCCCCAAAGGGGCAACACGGCCCGGACTGACGCGGGGTTGCGCGCCAGAGGCCGAACAGGCTTAGGGGATTGTCAGTCGAAGGGATGGCACCGGGGATGGGAGCGATCTGGGGCACTTGCAGAACTCGGCCTTCCTGGCCAAGGCAACGGGGTTGAAGCTCTTGCGAAAGAATTGACCATGCGGCTCAAGCTAACCTCATCCCCCTGCCCTATCGCGGTGACCTCCGTGGGAGTTGCGATGTTGCGACCTGACGGCTATCCCGTATGCATCATTCAGGACACGAGGGCCCAATGGCTGATCTCAATCTCGAGGCGATGTCGCTCAAGGAACTGCGGCAATTGCAGAAGGACCTCGCCAAGGCGATTTCCACTTACGAAGACCGGCACAAGTCAGAAGCCCGCGCCAAGCTGGAAGCCATCGCCAAGGAGATGGGCTACGCCCTTGCCGACCTGATCGGCGTCGAGGTGAAAACCACCCGTGCGCCGGCCGTAGCGAAGTATCGTCACCCTGAGAACGCGGCTCTCACCTGGTCGGGCCGTGGCCGGAAACCGCTATGGTTCGCGGATCACATCAATGCGGGCAAAGACCCGAGCGACCTGGCCGTCTAGGCGGTGAGCGCCAACCTGCCGCTGTGAGGTAGCGCTGGCTCGTGCAGCGTGCGGAAGCGAGCAACCAGTATCTCAAGCCTGGCACAACTTGGAAGCGGGCCACGCGCTGGATCGTCAGACCAAGTGCTCCGCGCGCGTAGACGAAGGCGTGAGCATGAGTCTCAGAATTTTGATTATGTAAATTGCGACGACGCTAGGGGCGGAAAGCGGACAGTCTCCGCAGCAGGGGTGCTTGACCGCATTGAAAAGTCAGAGCCGATCGCGTTAGGCAACGAAACGAGCGGGCTGAGAGCCATTTTCCAATTTTCGAAAGTTCGAAGCGATAGTTTGGCTACGAGAAGTAGATTCTGGAGTTTTGAAAACCAGTCATTGCCGCCAGAACTCTGTCGCTGCCACGCGAAGAAAGGGGATAATTGCACGGAGAGCTAACGAAGCCTGTTTCACGAAGACGACGTTTCCAGGGTTCAAGCGCCCCAATCGAACGCTTGGCCGTGCATGATCCGAACCACCAAGCACATAGCTGCCCGGCACATGGGTAAAGTCCGACTGTCGGTAGGTGTTCTGGAAACTGTCGCACGTTAGTGCTGCAAGGGGGCGGTTTCGACAGGGTGGCTGCGGCAACCATGCAGTTATGAGGGTCCATAAGGGCCTGCGCATGTCTCGCTGGTCTGCCAGATGTGGCCCTGTCCCTGACCTTCAAGAGAGTCCTGCGAATGCTGAACAACCTGCTGATCGGTGCCCTGCCCACTTGGCGGCACAGCGCTTCCTGGGGTTGCCTTCCCAGCGGTGCGGTCGGACTTGTTGTGCTTGTCTTGCTGGTCCTGGTCCTGACGGGCCGAGTTTGATGGCCCCGCTTCGCCGCTATCGACGGCGGACCGAGTTTCCGCCGTCAATGATCCGGTTGATCATTGCGGCCACTGCCTTGTGCATGTCGAGATTGCCGCCCGGAGGGGGAACGGAATGCGCTGCCGCCGCGTCCTTCAGGATGCCGACGATTTCCAGTTCGGGAAGGACGTTGCGGTCGTTCAATGCCAAGAGCAACGACTCGCAGATGGCAAGAGCAGCGATTCCGGCAATGTCGGGAACATCGGCCATTGGTCTTCGACTTTCTTCAGGGTTTCGGTCATGCTGGACACATCGACATGGTCATGTGCCCGAATTGAGCAATCCTTGCAGGAAATCTGGCGGCTTGACTGATCTGGATCAGCCGCCTGTCACATCTGTTGCGGAAGAAAGGCCGGGGGACGCCCCAGTTTGGGCGCGTCCCTATGAGGGTGAATATGACCGGTGCCGGCCATTCGACAGCGATCCAGGACAGTCCCTTTGCGCGCAAGCTTTCTGCGTTCGTCAGGCTGTCCGACACGGACTTGTCGGTGATGTCGGACCTTTATCGCCGCCGCCGCCGTTTTCCCGCAGGTGTGGACATGATCCACCAGGGCCAGACCGACCAGAGTGCCTATGTCCTCGCCTCGGGCTGGGCCTGTTCCTACAAGATCCTGCCAAGCGGGTCGCGGCAAATCGTGGACATCCAGATTCCGGGCGACTTCCTTGGCCTTCGGTCGGTGCTTTTCCGAACCTCGGACCACAATGTCGAGCCGATCACGTTGGTCCAGGCCTCGGAAATCAAGCGACGCGACCTTCTGGCGGCCTTCTCGCAGACACCGCGGCTGGCCACGGCTGTCCTCTGGGCCGCATCCCGGGACGAGGCGATGGTGGTCGAGCATCTGATCGACATCGGACGCAGGTCGTCCACCGAGCGGATGGCGCATTTTCTGCTGGAGATCGGCGCGCGGCTGCGGCTGGTGGGGCTGGGCGACCACAAGGGATATGCTTGCCCGCTGTCCCAGTATCTTCTGGCGGATGCCCTGGGCCTGAGTGCAGTCCACGTGAACCGCGTCCTGCGCGAACTGCGCGAAGAGGGCATGGTGACCTTCCAGAATGGCCGGGTCGTGTTCGACAACTATGAAGCCTTGGTCGATTTTGCCGAGTTCGACCGCGCCTACCTGGATCACGAAGGGCCGCTGCTGCCCTAGCCCTCGACTGACAGGCAACCGGGCGCAGTCACGGGTTCAACGGTCTTCTCGCGCCAGAGCAGCAGTCGCAGCAGACAATGCCAAAAGACAATCAGCCTCGCGATGTGTGCTCTTTGCTGCTTCGGCGAGCCGGAGCGCGACAAGCGCAGCGTCCTTGTTCCGGCCTGAAGGGGCAATCTCACAGGCGACCTTCACCGATGACATCTCTTCGGCGGTCGAGATGAAAGCGTTCAGAGACAACGTGCAGTCCTCTTGCTTCTCCGCGGCGAATGCCCCCCCCGCGCGGCTGGCGCGCAAGGTCGCCGGTCACACTCAGGGGTCGGACAGTCCTGCCGGTGGGCGTCATGGTCTGGGAGCCTCAGTTGGTTGGAGTGATCACAACTTCGACGCGCCGGTTCAGTGCCCGCCCACTGGCCGTGTTGTTCGATGCAATCGGTTCGGCGAAGCCACGACCGGAAAAAGTGATCCGGCCAGAGGAGACGCCATAGCGGATCAGGATCGTTGCAACCGCGAGGGCGCGTTCTCGGCTTAGCTCCATGTTGTAGGCCATCGTTCCCACGTTGTCGGTATGCCCGACGACACGCACGGACGAACCCGGGTATGTGCGCAGGGATCGTGCTAGCTCACGCAGGGCGGGAAGAAAGCCTGCGTTCACCGTCGCCGACCCGGTCGGGAAGGTCACGTCTTCGGGCAGGATGACGCGCAACTGGTTGCCGGTATTGCTGATCTGGACGCCGGTTCCGTAAAGCCGCTGGTTCAACTCCTGTTCTTGCCGGGCCATGTTCGTGCCGATGGCCCCGCCAATGATCGCCCCGCCGACACCGCCGATGATGGCCGAACGATCATCTCCCCCGACGGCCTTGCCGATCACCGCGCCCGAGACGCCGCCGATTAGTGCGCCGGTCCCGGGCTGGTTCGGTATCCCGTTGTTGTAGGTGCACGCTGACAGAGCAAAGACGGCGGCAACCAGGATAGGTGGTGAGCGTGTCGGCATGACGGGTGTCCTTGAATGGGGACGGCGGTGCGGATGCACTGGCCAGTCCCGATGGGTGTGTCATGTCCCTTCTTGCGCCACATCGGCAATCGCCGTCCTGATCTGCGTCAGTCAGTCGGCACTTGCTTTCACCAAGGCAAGAAATCGACTCGGGCCTAACTTCGATCAGCGCCGATCCCTGGCGCCTCCGGCAAGGTGCGAAGGGTGGAACGAGGAGAGCGCAGATGCTTGGCTATGTTGGTCCGATCGAGGCCTTGACTGACGGGAACTGCAGTTTCGGCCGCGTCCGCTTCACCGCCGGGAACCTGCGCGCTGACCGGCTGGTCGAGGCAACCAAGGTAATCTCTAACAAGCAAGGGGCAGCGCGCAAGTCGGTCGGCAGCACGGGGACGGACAGCAAATGACCCTGATCCCCGCCGCCCGTGACCTTGCCTTGCGCCTTGGGGCAAGCCCGGCCCGGATCTTCGGGCCGGTGACGCTGGGCCAGTCTGGCAGCATGAAGCTGCGGCTTGACACCGATGGCTGGCTTCCATTCACCGCCAACCAGACCTTGCAGGTCACCAGCTGCGCCTTTGACTGGCACGCCCGGTTCTGGCCTTTCGGCTTCCTGACGGTCGTCGATGCGCTTGCCGGCGGGGAAGGCCGTATGGACGTCACCGCCTTTGGCGTCTTTCCCGTGGTGCGGTCGCAGTCTTCTGCGGCGCTGACCAAGGGCGAGACGCAGCGCTATCTGGCCGAGCTTCCCTATGTCCCCGACGCGATGCTGCACAATCCGGCGCTGGACTGGCGCCAGATCGACAGAAATCGCCTTGCAGTCGCCACCGGGTCCGGCACCGCGCGCGCCGAGGTGGTGTTCACCTTGGACCCAGACGGCCATATCGGCAGCGTCCGGGCCGAGGATCGCCCGCGCTCAGCCACGCCGCCAGAGTTGCCGACGCCGTGGGAAGGCGAGTTCTCTGACTACCGCCTGCAGCACGGCCGGACGGTTCCCTTCTCGGCTCAGGTCGCTTGGGTGATCGACGGACGGCGCAGCCTGTACTGGCGGGGCACGATGACGGACTGGACCGTCGCGGCAGCCGTTTCTGCTGTCCCGACCCTCAGGCCCGCCGCATCGCGGCCTTCGAAGGCTCGCGGACACGCAACCGCCCAGAAAGGATGACGATGCAGAACCCGGATCATGCGATCAAGATGGATGTCCTGGCCGAATTGGCCTGGGAACCCATGCTGGACGCCGACCACATTGGCGTCACCGCTCGCGACGGCGTCGTGACGTTAAGCGGTCACGTCGAAAGCTATTGGCAGAAGCACGCGGCCGAAGTCGCGGTCGGTCGGGTCCATGGCGTAAAGGGCATTGCCGAAGGTCTTGCGGTGCACTTGCCAACGGACCACCAACGCGGGGATGAGGAGATTGCCGCTGCCGCGGTCAACCGGCTGGACTGGGACGCGACGCTCCCCCCCGCTGCGATCATGGTGCAGGTGCAGGACGGCTGTGTGACCTTAAGCGGAACCGTACCGCACCAGTTCCAGCGACAGGCGGCGGAAACGGCGGTTCAATCCCTCTGGGGAGTGACGGCTGTTGCCAACGAGATCGCCATACCCGTTCCCGATAAGCCCGCCAACCCGAACCGTATTGCCGACGACATCCGCCGCGCGCTCAATCGCGGCTGGTTTGCCGCCGATACGGTCCATGTCGCGGCCTTGGGCGGGACAGTGACGCTGTCGGGCAAGGCCGAGACCCTGCGCGACCGGGCGCTTGCGGTTGAAACCGCCTGGGCCGCCCCGGGCACCGCACGGGTCGAAAATCACATCCGCATCGGCTGATATCCCCTTGTCGATGCGGAACGTTCCCCCGTTCGGCGCAAGCCGGACGGGCGGCGCGTTCAGGGTGCGGGCCAAGCGGCCCGCGCGTCACCCTGAAGGCGTGACCGCAGGCAGATGGAGCCCATGATGGAAATCAGATCGACACGAACGACGCTGATCTTTCGCAACGCGTTCACTTTACCCCATGATGTCCGAACCGTTCCCGCCGGGGACTATGTCCTCGTAACCGAGGAAGAGCGGCTGGAGGGACTGACGTTCGACGCTTACCGGCGCATCTCCGGGTATCTGATCGTGGGCGGCGGCCCGGCGAACCCGGGGCGCACCGAGATGATTCCGGTGACCGAGGCCGAACTGGAGGCGCTTGTCGCGCGCGACATTGCCGCCACCGTACCGTCGCAGACGGTGACGTCGGACCCGCGCTAGCCAGTCACCAAGCCATCGCCGACGACAAGTTGGCGCGGACAGGTCGCGGCGATCTTTTCGTCATGAGTCGAGATCAGGAAGGTCGTGCCCTCTTCGCGGTTGATCTGACCGATCAGGTCCATCACCTGCAGCGCCGAGGCGCGGTCAAGGTTTCCGGTCGGCTCGTCCGCCAGCACCAGTTCGGGCGCATTCATCAGGGCCCGCGCGACGGCCACCCGCTGCTTTTGCCCGCCGGACAGATTGGTCGAGGGGTAGTTGATCCGCTCGGCCAGCCCCATCCGCGTCAGTAGGTGCGCGCCGCGAGTGCGGGCAGCGGCAGTTTCGCGACCTTCGCGGATGGCGGTGGGGAAGACCACGTTTTCCAGCGCGGTGAAGTCGGGCAGAAGGTTGTGGAACTGGAAGACAAAGCCGATGTGGCGGTTGCGAAACTGGGTCAGCTCGGCATCGGTGGCGCGGGTCAGGTCCACGTCCAGCATCACATGGCCGCCCGAGGTCGGCTGCATCAGCGTGCCAAGGATCGTCAACAGTGTGCTTTTCCCCGATCCGGACGGGCCAAGGAGCGCCGCCATCTGCCCTTTCTCCAGCGTCAGGCTCAGCCCGCGCAGCACCCGCGTGGCGGTGTCGCCCTCGCCAAAGGTCTTGACCAGATCGGTGACCGTCAACAGGCTCATTGCCCGATCGCCGTCACAGGATCGACCCGCGCCGCTGCGCGTGCAGGCAGGATCGAGGCAAGGATCGCCCCAATCACGGTCAGGGTGACGGCCAACCCGTAAGAGCCTTGGGTGATGTCTATCGGCAGGGTGCCCGACCGGAAGGCATCGCGGGTGGGAAAGGGCAGTAGCGCCAGATAGCCGATCACCGCCCCCGACAGCCCACCCATCACCCCGATCAGCGCGCCTTGCGTGACAAAGACCCCCACGACAAACAGTCGCGAGGCGCCCATCGCCCGCATGATCCCGATTTCGGGCCGTCGCCGGTAGGTGGACAACAGAAGCGCCGAGGCCACGCCGATGATGATGGTGATCATCGCGAAAGTCTTCAGGAAATAGCCGGTCTGCGCCTGTGCCCGCAGCGCCTCAAGCAGTTGCGCGCCGTCTTCGGTCCAGGACTTGGCGGGCAGGCCGGTCAGTCCTTCGACCCGCAGCGTCACGGCGTCGGCGGCGTAAAGGTCGTATAGCTTGATCTCGATCCGGCTGACGCCTTGCGGCATAGCAAACAGCGTCCGCGCCGTGGGCAGGCTGACATAGGCCATGCGCCGGTCCGGTCCGCCACCCGTGCCGATCTGGTAGATCCCGGTCAGCGTCAGCGCCACCTCGACCCCTTCCGAGGATTGCAGGACGAGCGTCTGTCCCAGAGCCAGCCCCAGATCATCGACCAGCGTCCGCCCCAGAAGCACCGCCCCCGCCTGCAGCCGGGCGCTGCCCTCGACCATGTAGCCGTCGAGGTCGAGGATCACCGACTCGCGCCCCGCCTCCAGCCCGGTGACCGACACCTGCGCGACTTGCCCCCCGCGCCGCACGAAGCCTGCACCGCTGATCTGGGGCGAGACGGCCTTCACTTCCGGCAGGGCTTCAAGCAAGGGGACGAAACTTGTCGCCTCGCGCAGTTGGGCGGTCTCGGCGTCCTTCTCCTGCACCAGAAGCACTGTCCCTTCCGGCGAGATCAGCAAGGCGGGTTTGGCCTCTTCGGCCTCGATTGTGACGTGGCTTATGTCGCCTGCCGTGCGCGACAGGATGAACTCGGCAAGGCCCCCGATCAAGGCGGACATGAAGATGAAGATGAAGACGCCCACCGCCACGCCCAAGACCAGAAGTGCGGTTTGCGCCTTGGACGCGGTCAGGTAGCGGCTGGCGATCTTCAGCGCATAGAGCATCAGGGTCTTTCCACGACCACCGCCGCCCCGTCGGTCAACCCGGTGCTGTCGGTGATCACCACGTCACCGGCGGCAAGACCCTCGGTCACGATCAACCGCGCCGCGGGCCAGTCGGTGACCTTGACCGGGGTCAGCACGGCGCGCCCGTCGATCAACCGGAATACCGAGTCGCCCTGCAACGCCGTGCGCGGCACTGTCAACGCCTCCTGGCGGCTGACCACGATATTGGCCGTGACCGTCAGGCCGATGGGGGCCTGCAAGGCTACGTCCGGGGCAAGTTTCACCGCCAGACCACCCGTCTGGAGATCGACGCGCGGCGACACGAAGACCACACTCGCACCAAGCGTCTCACGGCTGCCCACCAGTTGCAGCGCGGCCTCCTGACCAAGGGCGATGCGGGGCGCGTAGGCCTCATCTACATCGGTTTCGACCAGAAGTGTGCTGGTGTCGGCCAAGGTGAAAAGGACGGTCGCGGTATCGACCAGCTGTCCCGGATCGACGGTCTTGGTGGTGATCGTGCCGGCGATGGGGGCCTTGATGGTGAACCGGCCCAACTGGATCGTCGCCTGATCCAGAAGTGCTGTCAGCCGTGCGACATCCTGGTCTGCCCCCTCGACCGCAAGCTTGCTGTCTTCCAGCTTCGACCGCGCGACCAGGCTTCCCAGTTCCAGGTTTCGGGCATAGGCGACCTTCGCCTGCTCTTGCAGGATCCGCCCCTGTCCCAGCGCCGAGGCCGCCTGCCGGACGATGGCCTCTTGCTGGCTGGGGTCCAGCCGGGCCAGAACGTCGCCGTTCGTTACGACGGTCCCTTCATCTGCCAGGACGTCTTGCAGGGTGCCAGACACAGCCGACCGGATCTGAACCTGATCGTGCGGCGCAATCTTGCCGCTGACGGCCAGAACCAGCGTCACCGGGCCGGGGGCCATAATGTCGGTCTGGACCGTTTGTCCAGTCGCGCGCCAGGGACCAAACAGGAGGGCCACGCCAATTCCGATTGCGATAAGGATGGCTGCGGCCCAGACAAGCGGCCTTTGCAGACGGCGCGGCGCGGCTTGATCGGCAGCAGGCCGGAGTATGGCAGAGTTCGGCATGGGCCCAACCTGACCGGCCTGAAGCATATGGACATTGATCTGCGGCAAGTTTCGAAGTCTTTCTTCCGGGAAAGGCGTGTTGTTCTGTGCCCCCATCGGCAACTCCACCTGCTCCACGCTCTCCCCCGACCGCAGCGCGACCCCTATGCTGCCGAGGACTGGACGGTCCTCGCCGCCAAGTCCTCGTGATGCGCGACCGTGATCCTGGTGCCAGAGCCGGACTGCGTCCGGACCAAATCGGCCTGCAGGTTGCGGCTGAGTGCGGCGACTATTCCGGTGCCGAGACCGGGTTTCGATACCTGGCCTCCAGGATCAAATCCGACACCGTTGTCCGAGACACTTAGCACCCAGTCACGGCCGTCCAAGCTGTAGTCGACAACGATCGCACCCGGAAGTTCGCCGGGAAAGGCGTACTTCAGGGCATTGATGACCAGTTCGGTCACGATCAGCCCAAGGCTTGATGCATCAGCACCGCTCACGACGCAGTCGTCGATGGACGTTCGGATCGACAGGTGTGACGGATCGGAAATCATCGAGGATGCGAGGCCGTCACAAAGCCGGGTCAGATAGGCCTTTAGGTCGACGGTGTCGTCCCCGGTCGCCGACAGCTGCTTTTGCACGGTGGCCACAGCCATGACCCGATGATGCGCTTCACGAAGACACTGGCGCGCCTCGTCGGATTGGACGCGACGGGCACCCTGCATCAAGAGGCCGGCAATGATCTGCAGACTGTTGGCGATCCGGTGCTGGACCTCCTGAAGGACGATAGCCTGCTCCCGGATCAGCTGATCGTACTGCCGAGTCTCTTTTCGAGCGTTTGTCACATCCGTGAAGGCAAGGAGCAGGCGAACCTGATCGGTCGGGCCGCCATCAAGGATGTCCATGTGAACGACCAGTCTGCGGATCGATCTTCCGGGACGTGCCAGGACAATCTCGCAATCGGCGACTGGCACGGAACCGAAGGCCAGCGCCGTGAGCGTTGCCTGGAATCCTGGCAGATCCCATTCTCCGATCCCTAGGTCGATCAGGCGCCGACCGACGGTTTTCGCGTGATCAAGACCGAAGGACCGACAAAACGACCGGCTGGCAGCAAGGACGACGTGTTCCGCATTCAGCAGAAGCTGCGGTTCATGGGATGCGCCGATGCTGACAAACGCGGCATCGGCGTCGGTCAGGCTTGAAATGACGTTGAGCATATCGGTCTCCCGGATTGGGCGGCGTGGTGGCGATGCACCTGAAAAGGGCCGGCACATGAACCGACCGTCTTGCATCGCCAGCAGAAGCTGCGGCAGACCCACCCTAAAGCGCCAGGTGCTGGCAGACACTAACACCGGCTAGTGCGGACTGCCGTAGGATCGGCCTAGGGTTGCAATCACGCGGGAGGCAGGGAACCAGACAGCGTCCGGGACCGTTGTTCTTCCTCGTGAAGCCCAATCACAGGAGGAAGCCCGTGTCGGACCTGTCCATCAAGACTGTCATCATTCCGGCTGCCGGTCTTGGCTCCCGCCTCTTGCCTGCAACGCGCGTGACGGCGAAGGAGCTTCTGCCAGTCTATGATCGCGTCGTGCTGGACTTCGCCATCGACGAGGCTGTGGACCTTGGCGCAGAACGCATCGTCGTCGTGATCAGCACGGCCAAGATCGCGGTCCAGGCCTACCTTTCCGACCGCAGCGACGGGACTGCGGCGAGCCCCGGCGATGGCAGACGGTTGGGCCAGGAAATAATTTACATCTTTCAGGATAGCCCTCTGGGGCTCGGACATGCCGTGCACTGCTGCAAGGATGTCGTGCTTCCCGGCCCGTTTGCCGTCCTCTTGCCCGACGACATCGTGATGGGCCCGAACTGTCTGGCCGAAATGGCCTCGCATTACACGGGCGGTCACATGATAGCGGCCATGCAGGTCAAGCCCGAGGAAACCTCGCAATACGGCATCTTCCGGCTTGGCGGGCTGCACAAGGACAACTGCCTGCCCGTATCCGGCATGGTAGAGAAGCCCAGCCTCGGGACGGCACCCTCGTCCTTTGCAGCCGTGGGTCGCTATATCCTTGATCCGATGATCTTCGACGTGCTGGAGCGCACCGCGACCGGCAGGGGCGGTGAGGTTCAGCTTACCGATGCCATCGCGCTTTCCGGCCAGACCGTTCCGGTCGTGGCTTTCCGGTTCAGCGGAACCCGGCATGACTGCGGCAATCATGACGGCCTCTTGGCCGCTTCGGTTGCGCGCAAGGCCGAGGCCCGAGCTGAAAATGCCATCGCCGGTCCCGAAATCGCGCATTCCGCTACCCCTGCCACCGCCGCCCATGCTATAGTTGCCGTATAGGAACGAGTGCTGGGCCGGAGTGTCCTTCCGGCTCGCCGATATGCATCGCCGAAACAGCTAGAATTGCGCATCAAACGTGAAGCCCTGCCAGGGCTTCTGGTCTGCTGGTCTTTGCACCGCTGTTCTTCGAAGACAGACGCGACGGAACCGGACGCCCCCTTTGGCGTTCCTTTTTGACGCGTCCGAGTGTGGGCACTGCCATGACCCGAAAGGATACGAACCATGAAATGGGATCAGATCGAAACCAAATGGGCGCTGATGACGCGCCGCATCCGCGCCGATTTGTGCGAAAGTCGCACTGACGTGACGACAGGCCCCGTGCGCACGCTCGATCGTCGTGGCACTGCAAGCCCGTCCGTCGCTGACACTCAGCTTTCGACGCTGAAGCAGTCCGAAAGCAAGACGCCCGCTCAGTGACTGCGTGGCAAGGCCAGTTTTACCGCCTGCAGTCCGCGATAGGCGCGCGCTTCAGTACGGTTCCGGGGGTCTGGCGGGACAATGCGCCGATCCGGGCTGACCTTTTTGGAACCGAGCGGTTAGAGCATCACGCGCAAACCCTTGCAGCGGCGCAGCCGGTCTTTTCAGACAAGCCCTCTCGCGTACAGTCCCTAAGCCGCAGGGTCAGGGAAAACGCCGATGTCCTGCTGCAAGCCTATCGCACCTGTGCGCAAGCCCTGCAGGCGGGTCAGACCATCGCTCCAGCAGCCGAGTGGCTTCTGGACAACTTCCATCTCGTGGAACAGCAGCTGCGGCAGATCCATGACGACTTGCCGTCGGGATACTACCGTCAGCTGCCAAAACTGGCCGACGGGCCTTTCGCGGGCTACCCGAGGGTCTTTGGCCTGACCTGGGCCTATGTCGCACATACCGACAGTCTGATGTCCGGCCCGGTCTTGAAGCGCTTTGTCCAGGCCTATCAGCAGGTCCAGCCGCTGATGATCGGCGAGCTTTGGGCCGTCGCCATCACCCTGCGCATCGTCCTGATCGAGAACATGCGCCGTCTGGCCTTGCAGATTGTGGACGGTCACGCGTTGCGCCTGCAGGCGGATGCGATCGTCGATGCCGCTTTGGGCGTATCGCAGACGCAGGGCCAATCCGCGTTCCTGGCCATTCAGAGGGCAGTGGCACCTTACGAGACGGGCCCGCTGCCGGAAATCGTCGCGGGTCAGATCGCCAAGCGGCTGCGTGGACTTGATCCCTTGCAGACCCCGCTTCTGGGCTGGCTTGAGGATCGTCTGACCCGTCAGGGCACCTCGGTCGAGGAGGTGATTGCCAGCACGCAGACCCGGCTTGGTGCGTCGAACGTGACGATGCGGAACATCGTGACCTCGATGCGGCTGGCGTCCGAGATGGACTGGGCCGACTTCTTCGAAGAAGTGAGCCTGGTCGATGCGCGGCTGCGGGACAATCCGACCTATGCCGAGATGGATTTTGCCACGCGAAACCGCTACCGGACCGAGATCGAGATCCTGGCCCAGGCCGCACCCAAGACCGAAGGCGCGGTGGCAGATATGGCGCTGGCCATGGCCGCGAAGGGCGACGAGGTGCATCGTCGCGATGCAGGATACTGGCTGATCGGCGAGGGGCGGCGCGAGCTTGAAGCTGCCGTCGGGTTCCAGCCACCGGCCCGCCTTGCCCTGTTCCGGCATGTCGGACGCTGGGGTTTACGGGGGTATTTGGTGGCGCTGGCGGCAATGACGCTGGCCATCTTCATCCCGCCAATGGTGGTGATGGCCAACGCCGGGGTGGGTCCGCTGGCCTTGCTGGGCCTTGGGATCATCGGGGCCTTTCTTGCGCTGGACGTGGCCACGGCCATCGTCAATACGCTGATCACCCGATCAGTCGTCCCGAAGCCGCTTCCGGGGCTTGATCTCGCAACCGGAATTCCGCCGCATCTGCGCACGCTGGTGGCCGTCCCGGTCCTGCTGCGCAACACCGACGACATAGCCGAGGAAATCGAGCGGCTTGAGGTCCATCACCTCTCCAGCGCGGGTGGGGCGGTGCATTATGCCTTGCTCTCGGATGCGCAGGATGCCGCGACCGAGAGCGTTCCGGAGGATGCCCGGTTGATCGCCGACGCTATCGAGGCGATTGGACGGCTGAACGCGCGTTACCCGTCCGAAGGCGGCGACCGGTTCTTCTTCCTGCACCGCCGGCGGCTGTGGAACCCGTCCGAAGGGGTCTGGATGGGTTGGGAACGCAAGCGCGGCAAGCTGGCCGAGCTGAACAGCCTTTTGCGCGGGGCGACCGACACAAGGTATGCCGTCGTCAGCAGCCCACTGCCGGACGATATCCGCTATGTCATTACGCTGGACGCCGACACCCGCCTGCTGCGCGGGACGGTGGCGCAGATGGTCGGCAAGATCGCCCATCCCCTGAACCGCGCACGCTTCGATGCCGGCCCCCAGCGCGTCACCGGCGGATATGGCATCCTGCAACCCCGTGTCAGCCCGTCCCTGCCAAGCGGACAGGACGGGTCCCTCTACCAGCGGCTCTTCTCCAGCCCCGGCGGGATCGAGCCCTACGCGGCGGCGACCTCGGACATCTACCAGGACCTATTTGGCGAAGGAACCTTTACCGGCAAGGGCATCTACGACATCGATGCCTTCGAGGCAGCGTTGCAGGGCCGGGTGCCCGAGAACACGCTTCTCAGCCATGACCTGTTCGAGGGGACCTTCGCGCGTGCCGCTCTCGCCTCGGATATCGAGGTGGTCGAGGACTATCCTGCTCGCTACGACGTGGACATCCGCCGCCAGCACCGCTGGGTGCGGGGTGACTGGCAGCTTCTGCCGTGGATCTTTGGACACCGGCGCGACGACCAGGGTGGCGTTCCGGCCATCGGACGCTGGAAGATGATCGACAACCTGCGTCGGTCGCTGCTTGCGCCCATGGCGCTGTTGTCGCTGGTTGCGGGGTGGCTTTTGCCAATGCCCCTCGCCCTGATGTGGACAGGCCTGTCGCTGTCGATGATCGTGCTGCCGCGCTTGTTGTCCTTGCCCTTCGGCTTCTTCCCGACGCGCAGCGGTGTGACCCTCAGCAGCCATTTCGCAGCGCTTTGGACCGACATCCTTGTGGCGATCAGCCAAAGCGCCGCAAACGTGGTGTTCCTTGCCAATACTGCCGCAACCATGATCGATGCGGTCCTTCGGACCGCTTGGCGACTTTGCGTTTCGCGGCGACATCTGCTGGAATGGATGACAGCAGCGCAGATCGGCAGCAGCGGCCGTCCAGGCCTTGTGCAGCAATACCTGTCGATGCTTCCCGGCCTGGCTCTTGGCCTCGGGGCCTGCGGTTTGGCCTGGCTTCTGAACCCGGCGGTGTGGCCGCTGCCCTTGGCATTCGGGCTGATCTGGGCGTCGGCTCCGGCTGTTGCTCGTGCGATGAGCCTACCCCGACTGGAGAGGCCCATCGCCGCCCTGTCGGCCGCCCAGACCCAGGAGCTTCGGCTGATCGCCCGCCGGACCTGGCGGTTCTTCGAGACTTTTGTGACGCCGGAAGACAACCACCTTCCGCCCGACAACTTTCAGGAAGTTCCCAGACCGGCAATCGCGACCCGGACCTCTCCCACCAACATCGGGCTGTATCTCCTGTCCACGGTCGCAGCGCATGACATGGGCTGGATCGGGCAGCGCGCGGCTCTGCACCGTTTGCACGACACCCTGCAGACCATCCAGCGGATGCCGCGCTTTCGTGGCCACCTCTACAACTGGCACGACACCCGCGACCTGCGCGTTCTGGACCCGGCCTATGTGTCCTCGGTCGATAGCGGCAACCTGGCGGGGCACCTGATTGCGGTAGCTCAGGCTTGTCGTTACTGGGCGACCCAGCCCTCGCAGGATGACCGGCAAGTGCGGCAGGCGATGGCCGACTGCGCCGTGCTTGCCCGCCGCTCGCTTGGGGTTGATGCCGAGGAACTGGACCTGATCCGCGCTTTGGAGGCGATTGCGGCTGCCGCTGCTGATCTCGCAACGCCACTGGCCAGCCTGACCGACCCGATGGACGGCGCAGTGGCCCTGACCGGTGACACCATGTCCGAGGCGAAGGTCTGGACGCTGGCCATGCAGTCCGCGCTTGCCGATCACCTGTCGGACCAGGCCGCCCCCACGGACAAGCAGCTTCTGGCCGAAGTGGAA
>Ga0056909_1001342_pt1 | contig 15409 bp, 15 predicted proteins | sample EBPBio102011_DNA_FD_62115 | JGI IMG/M metagenome (GOLD analysis project Ga0056909, IMG submission 62115) | Wastewater treatment Type I Accumulibacter community from EBPR Bioreactor in Madison, WI, USA - Reactor 1_1/10/2011_ DNA | ecosystem: Engineered > Bioreactor > EBPR > Anaerobic-Aerobic >...
CGCGATGGCCTGCTGCCGGAGTTCCTGTCCAGGGTGCATCCGAAGTTCCACACCCCGCATGTGGTCACCATGATCACCGGCGTGTTCGTGGCCCTGTTCGCCGCGATGTTCCCGGTGGGCATCCTGGCCGACATCTCCAACTCGGGCACCTTGTTCGCGTTCATGGCGGTGGCCGCCGGCGTGTTGATCCTGCGCAAGCGCGAGCCGAACCGCCCGCGTCCGTTCCGCACCCCGATGGCTTGGGTGGTCTGCCCGCTCGCCATCGCCGGCTGCCTGCTGCTGTTCCTGAATCTTTCGCTGTACACCATCGCGATGTTCTTCGGTTGGGCGATCATCGGCCTGGTCATCTATGCGCTCTATGGCTATCGCAACAGCGACCTGGCGCGCGGCATCGACGGCCCCGAGGGCGGCCCGAAGATCGACCCGGAACCGCCGTTCCACGAAGGCCCGCAAGCCTGACGGCGATGCAACGAAACGGCGCGGACCTCCGCGCCGTTTTTTTATGCCGGGCGACCAGCCATGTTGCCGATCGGTCAGCCCCGATTCGCTACACTCCGCACCATGGAACAAGCCCTCCCCTACGATCCGATCCGCCTGCGCCACCTGGCGGGCGAGCTCATCACCAACGTCCGCGAACTGGGCCATGCCGGCTGGACGCCCGCGACCAGCAGCAACTTCTCGATGCGACTGGATGATCGGCACGCCGCCGTCACGGTATCCGGCCGCAACAAGAGCCGACTCTCGGAAGCCGACATCATGGTGGTCGATTTCGACGGCCACCCGGTCGCGACCCAATCCCGGCCGTCGGCGGAAACGCTGCTGCATACCCAGCTCTATCGCCGCTTTCCGGACGTCGGCTGCGTGCTGCACACCCACTCGCTGGTGCAGACCTTGGCATCGCGCCTGTTCGCCCCGCAAGGCCATGTGCGCTTCGAGGATTACGAGCTCCAGAAGGCCTTCGCCGGCAACACCACGCACGATGATGCGATGGACGTGCCGGTATTCGCCAATACGCAGGACATGACCGAGCTCGCCGCCAAGGTCGATGCCGCGCTCGACAAGCAGGCGATGTGGGGTTACCTGATCGAAGGCCATGGCGTGTATGCCTGGGGCCGTGACATGGCCGAGGCGCGTCGCCACCTGGAAGCCTTCGAGTTCCTCCTGGCCTGTGAATTGAAGATGCTGGAGTTGAAGCGATGAGCCGTTTGCGCGTGTTCGATGAGCACGATCCCGATACCGTATTGCTGGAAACCCGTGACCACCCGACGATCAGCGCGGCGCTGGACAAGATCGGCGTCGTGTTCGAGCAATGGCAGACCGGCCAACCGGTGAAGGCCGGCGACAGCCCCGAGGCGATCATGGAGGCCTACCGCGCCGACATCGATCGCCTGGTCGCGGACAACGGCTTCAACAGCGTCGATGTGGTCAGCATCGCGCCCGATAACCCGCAACGCGAGGCGATGCGCGCCAAGTTCCTCGAAGAACACACCCACAAGGAAGGCGAAGTGCGCTTCTTCGTCGATGGCAGCGGCCTGTTCTCGCTGCACGTGGGCGGCAAGGTGTATGAAGTGCTGTGCCGCAAGGGGGACCTGATCTCCGTGCCGGACAACACCACCCACTGGTTCGACATGGGCCCGGCGCCGGAATTCGTCGCCATACGCTTCTTCACCAACCCCGATGGCTGGATCGGCGACTTCACCGGCAGCGACATCGCGCAGCGCTTCCCGCGCTACGAGCCCGACGCATGAAGCCGGTCATCCTCACCGACATCGAAGGCACCACCTCCGGCATCTCCTTCGTCAAGGACGTGCTGTTTCCGTATGCGCGCGCCGCCCTGCCCGGCTTCGTGCGCGAACACGGCGACAAGCCCGAGGTGCGTCGCTGGCTGGACGTCGTCGCCACCGAGCACGGCGCGATGTGCGATGACGACATGATCGTCGAGGTGCTGCAGGGCTGGATCGACGAGGACCGCAAGCACACCGCGCTCAAGGCGCTGCAAGGCATGGTGTGGGAAGCCGGATATGCCGATGGCGACTTCACCGCGCCCCTGTATCCGGATGTCGCTCCCGCCTTGCGGCACTGGCACGCCGAGGGCCACTCGCTCGCGGTGTTCTCCTCCGGCTCGGTGCCCGCGCAGAAGCTGCTGTTCGGCCATACCGACGACGGCAACCTGCTGCCCTTGTTCAGCGCCTTCTTCGATACCGAGGTCGGCCACAAGCGCGAGGCCGCCAGCTACGCCCGCATCGCGCAGGCGCTCTCGCGCGAGCCCGGCGACATCGTGTTCCTGTCCGACGTGGTCGAGGAGCTCGATGCCGCCCGCGAGGCCGGCATGCGTACCGTACTGCTGGACCGCCGCGAGGATTACCCGACGCCGCGCCTGGGCGATGCCGCCAACGGACATGCACGCGTGGAGTCGTTCACCGCCATCACGCCCTGATCGGCGATATCGGGATCAGGGCGAAGCCTCGTCCAACCGGTAGTTGATCGTGGCCGAATGCGTGGCGCCTGCGCGATCAACGGCCCGCACTTCCACCTGGTGGCTGCCGATGGACAGATCCGTCGGCAACGCGCCGCGCCACAGGTGGGGTGACGGCGTTGCTTCGGGCGACCGATCATAGCCGCGCAATGCCTCGGCCTCGTCATCACGCATGTTCTCAACCAGCAGCGCCGGGTCGGGTTGCGTCACCTTGCGCATCGGCCGCCACGGCCCGGCATCGACCCGGTACTCGACCACGCTATCGTCATCGCCCATATAGAGGTTGGCGTACACGCCCCACGCGGGATACGCGCCCCGCCGCAGCACCTTGGGCGCGTGCAGGTGCATCGCGGAGGTTGGGCTGGCCGCAGGGTGGTAGCTCAGTGCATAGCGTCCATCGCCCTGCACCAGCAGACGGGCCCAGCCCTTGGGAGTGCCGTCGGCCATGGTGGAATCGGGCACGCCCGCCGCATCCTTGACCCCGGACCAGAACGCGCCGCAGGTTGCGCCGACGTTGTATTCGTGCAGCGGCTGCGCGCCCTGCCAGCCGGTTTCCCTGCCGTGGAAGAATTGCTGCTGGGTGTGGTTATGCGCGGTGAGAAGCAGGACGTGCGGAAAGTCTGCCAGCAGCGCAAACAGGCGCGCACGGTCGGCATCACGGAAAGTGTCGCGGCCAGCAGGCTCGAACAACGGGATGTGCATCGAGAGCACCAGCAGGCGGTCCTTGCGCGCACTTTGCAGGTAGTTCTCCAGGAACACGAACTGCCCTTCGCGCAGGCCGCCGATGTAACCGGGCGATGCACCGGGCTGCCAGATCACGTCGTCCAGCACGATGAAACTGGCCTCAGGCTCTTCCCAGGCGAAGGTATCGGGGCCGAACGCTGCGTGGAAACCCGCCAACGAATCGTCGTCTAGGGTGGCGTCCAGGTTGATGTCATGGTTGCCCGGTGCATGCAGCCAGGGCACTTGCAGGCGCGCGGTTTCGTGCTTGATCGCCGGGTAGAGCGTCAGGTCGTCGCTGACGACATCGCCCAGCGTCAGGCCAAGATCGGCCACCTGCCCCGCCCATGTCATGCGAACGCCGTGCGTCTTCGCCGCGGCATCATCGATCACTGCATCCACGATGCCGCGTGCGTAATGCCCCACGTCGATGGCGGATTTGGGCTGGGGATCACCGAACACCAGCACGCGCAGGCCTTTGTCGCGCAGTGGCGGCCGCCTTTCGTGCTGCAGCCCAAAGTCGCACTGTGACATCGAGGCGACTGCGCGGCGCCAATGATCCGGCATGCCATCGGCGCGGGTGCCGAGCGAGAATCCCGCCGGCTTGATGACGAATATCTGCTCGGACGAGGAGTAAGGCAGCCGATATCTTCCTCGCGCATCGCTGCGCACCACATCGCGGCCGTTAGATACTGCAACGTCTGGCATTGCCAACTCACCGAGATCGTGCCGGTGGTTTCCGTTACGGTCTTCGAATACCCGGCCTTGCTGGCAGACCCTTCCTTCCGCCCATGCAGATGGCGACGGGGTGGACGCGATCAGACCGGCAAGAAAAGCTAGACGTATTGAAAGCGACATGCCGGGATTATCACCCGGCGCATGGCACACGGGGAATAAGGTGGCGGTTACCGCCTGGCCGTCAATACGCCCAGTACGTCCGTGATCGACAGCCCGCGGGCACGCAACACCACGATCAAGTGATAGAGCAAGTCGGCGGATTCTTCCAGCAACGCCTGGTCGTCTTGCGCAACGGCCGCCAGCGCCACCTCGACGCCCTCCTCGCCCACCTTTTGTGCGATGCCACGCACTCCGCCTTCGAACAGACGCGTCGTATAGCTGCCCGCAGGACGCTCACGTTCGCGCTGTGCGATCAAGGCATCGAGCTCGGCCAGTCCATCCCCAGGCGCATGGGCGAAGCAGCTGGCGCGCTCCAAGTGGCACGTCGGGCCCATGGGCGCCGCCTGCACCAGCAGAGTGTCCGCATCGCAATCCGCCTCCATGGATACGAGCTTGAGGTAATACCCGGATGTGTCGCCCTTGGTCCACAAACGCTGGCGCGTTCGGCTGTAGAAGGTGACCTGCGCGGTGTCCAGCGTGATGGCGAGCGATTCGCGCGACATCCAGCCCAGCATCAGCACGCGCCGGGTCATGGCATCTTGCACCACGGCTGGTATCAGCCCGTCCTGCTTGCCCCAATTGAGGGCTCCGATGTCGATCACGTCAGTCTTACCGGAATGCCCGACTCGCCCAGGCTGCGTTTCAACGAAGGAATATGCACCACGCGCGAGTGGAATACAGAGGCTGCCAGCGCACCCTCCACATCTGCCTGCTGGAACACCGAGACGAAATCCTCGATCTTGCCCGCGCCGCCGGAGGCGATCAACGGCACCTGGCAAAGGGCACGCGCTGCCCGTAGCTGGAGGATATCGTATCCCGCGCGCACGCCGTCGCTGTCCATGCAGTTCAGGACGATCTCGCCTGCACCCAAGGCCTGGACCTCATCTATCCATTCGAGCGTGGGGCGTTGCAGTTGGCGAAGCGTGCTGGCATCCCCGGTATGGCTGCGCACGCGCCACTCGCCATCTGGATCTTTCTCCGAATCTATACCAATGACGATGCATTGCACGCCGAAGGCATCCGCCAGCTCGGCAATCAACGCCGGGCGCTCCAAGGCAGGCGTATTGATGGATATCTTGTCCGCACCGGCATTGAGGATGGCCTGCGCGCCATCCACGCTCCGTATACCACCTGCCACGCAAAAAGGGATATCGATGACCGCGGCCACGCGCTTCACCCAGCCACGTGCCACCGTTCGTCCATCAGGGCTGGCAGTGATGTCATAGAACACCAGCTCATCCGCCCCTTCGTCGCGATAACGCATGGCGAGATCAACAATGTCCCCCATATCGACGTGGTCGCGGAAACGCACACCCTTCACGACACGCCCGTCGCGCACGTCAAGGCAGGGGATTATGCGCCGGCTCAGCATCGCAATGCCTCAGCCACGCTGAAGCAGCCTTCCAGTAGCGATTTGCCCAGCACGATCCCACCACAACCGGCATCACGTGCCAAGGCAACATCCTCCACCCTGCGCACGCCACCACTGGCCTGCACGGCCACGCCATCAAGATGCATGCTCAAATCACGATACAGGCCGATATTCGGCCCTTGCAGCATCCCGTCACGCGCGATGTCCGTGCACAGCAGGTGCCGCAATCCAGCGCTTGCATAACGCGTGGCCAATGCATCCAGCGTGTCGGCGCTGGTCTCGGTCCAACCATGGACCGGCAAGCGCCAGCGTCCTTCGGCATCCATCCGGGTGTCGAGGGCCACTGTGATCGTGTCGCTGCCGAATTCACTGATCCAGCCCATCACCGTTTCCGGGGCACGTACGGCCAACGAGCCGATGACCACTCGTGATGCACCGGCGTCGAGGAGCGTGGCGACATCGGCGCGGCTCCGGATGCCACCGCCCGTCTGGATATTCATCCCCGTCTGGTCGATCAGCTCGCGCAGCAGGCCATGCAGGGTGTAGCCGCCCACGCGTGCGGCATCCAGATCGACCAAGTGCAACCAAGTCGCACCCGATGCCGCATGACGCTTGGCCAGCGTGAGCGGGTCATCGGCGTAACGTGTTTCCTTCGCGTAATCTCCTTGAAGCAATCGCACGACGCGGCCCGCCCGCACATCGATGGCCGGGTAGACAATGAAGCCGCTCATGGTGCCCACCGGAGAAAATTGCGAAGCAATTGCGCACCGATCGTCGAGGATCGCTCAGGGTGGAACTGCGCACCACAGTGATGGCCCTGCTGGACAATGGCGGAAATCTCATCGCCATGCGTGGTAGTAGCAATGCAGGCCGGACCGGGCGGCACGGCATAGCCATGCACGAAGTACGCCTGTGCACCGGGTTCGATCCCTGCCAGCAACTTGGCCCCTGGCGTGAACCGCAGGTCGTTCCAGCCCATGTGGGGCACGCGTATGGCGGCCGACGGCCGCATTTTGCGCACCTGTCCCTGCAAGAACCCCAGGCAGGCGACATCGCCCTCCTCGGAGTGTTCAAAGAGCAACTGCATGCCCAGACAAATACCCATCAAAGGTGCGTCAGACATGCGAAGGGTGGACACCAGGCCGCGCGCGTGCAGCAGCCGCATCGCGTGTGCGGCCGCACCCACACCCGGCAACAGCACCCGATCAGGTTGGCCAAAGGTCTCCGCATTGCGCACCACACGAGGCGTAACACCCAAGCGCAACAGCGCCTGCTCTACCGATCCCAGGTTGGCGCCTCCGGCGTCGATCAGGACCACATCCATCACAACATGCCTTTTGTGCTGGGTAATTCAAAGCCATCCCGGCGGATAGCCTGGCGCAAGGCACGTGCGACCGCCTTGAAACAAGCCTCGATCTTGTGATGATCATTGTCGCCTTCGACTTTCAGGTTAAGCGTGATGCGGGCGCTTTCGCAAAGCGAGCGAAAAAAGTGCGCGACCAGCTCGGTGGGCAGGTCGCCTACGCGATCACGCGTAAAGTCCCCCTCGAATACGAAATACGGGCGACCTGACAAATCCAAGGCTGCACTCGCCAATGCTTCGTCCATCGGCAGCACGAAGCCATAACGCGCCATGCCATGCTTGCCACCCCACGCTTCGCGTAACGCCTGTCCCAATGCCAGCGCGCAATCCTCGACGACATGGTGTTCGTCCACGTGCAGATCCCCTACACAGCGCAAATCCAGGCTGAAGCCACCATGCTTGCCCAATTGCGCCAGCATGTGGTCAAGGAATCCAAGTCCGGTAGCGACCACGGGCTCCGCGCTGCGATCCAGGTCGATGGATACGTGGATGTCCGTCTCCGCCGTGCCGCGCCGCACCTGCGCAGCCCTGGGATCGTTGACCAATGTGTGCGCGATGGCAAACCAATCCATGCCTTCGCCAAACTCGGCAGCACCCAGCTTGAACCCACGAATGCCCAGGTTGTCCGCGAATTGCAGGTCGGTGTCGCGGTCCCCGACCATGGCCGAGCGCATCCAGTCGATGCTGCGGTCCTTGATGTAAGGCAGCACCATACCGATACCCGGCTTGCGGGTTGGCGCAGGATCCACGGCGGTACTGCGATCAATCAGCACCTCACGGAAACGAATGCCCTGGCTTTCGAACAGGCCCATCATCGCCTGCTGGGGCGGATCGAAATCGGCCTGCGGGAACGCCTCGGTGCCCAGTCCGTCTTGGTTGGTGACGATGACGAATTGCCAACCCGCATCGCGTAGCTGCAACAACGCGGGGACAACACCCTCGACAAAAGACAGCTTGTCCAGACGATCTACCTGATGATCGGCAGGCTCCTTGATCAAGGTGCCATCCCGGTCGACGAACAAGATGGGTTGCAGCGCACTCATGCGGTCACCTTGGCCGAGCTTTCGATGGCCGCCATCACGGCCGCATTCTCCGCGGGCGTCCCGATGCTGATGCGCAGGGCATCCTGCAAGCCTGGGACGCTGCGCATGTCGCGCACCACGATCCCGGCCGCGATGAGCCGTGCCTGCACGGCAGCCGCGTCATCGAATCGAACGAGCAAGAAATTGCCGGCAGAGTGATATACGCAGCGAACCCCCGGCGTGCGTGACAAGCGACCTCGCAACCACTCACGCTGGGTACGCGCCTGCCCCACGCGGGATGCGATGACCCGCGTGGCGTCGACCTGCAGCGCGTCCAGCGCGACCCCGATACAAGGAGCCGGCACGGGGTACGGTGCCTGCGCCCGCCGCAACATCGCGATCAGCTCGGCCTGCGCGATCACGCATCCGATGCGCGCCGCCGCCAAGGCATGCGCCTTAGACAAGGTTCGCAAGACGACGATATTGTCATGCGTGGCCAGCAAGCTCGCAGCAGAAGCGACATCGGCATATTCACCGTAGGCTTCATCGACCACCAGCAAGACGCGGCCTGCCAGACGCCCTGCCAACGTGGACAGCGCATCCAACGACAGAATGGACCCGGTGGGGTTGCCCGGATTGCAGAGGAAGACCAAGGTGGCCTGCGCCTGGATTGCAGCGGTGGCGATCTCGTCCATGTCATGGACAAATCCGGCGGCTGCATCACGCAGCGGCACTTCGATCACCGAAGCCCCGTGCAATCGCGCACTGACGGCGTACATGCCGAAGGTCGGCGGGGCGATCACCACGCGCCCTTGCCCCGGCTTGCAGAAAGTGCGAACCAGGAGGTCAATGCCTTCATCACTGCCGCGGCCTACCAGCAGCTGTTCGACGGCAACTTCGTAGTAATCAGCCAGGCGCGCCACCAGAGCAGCGGGCTGCGGCTCCGGATAACGTTGACAAAGTCCCGTCTCATCCGCCGGGTTGCATTGCGCGGATTCGTTGGCGTTGAGCCACACATTCCCCTGCTGCACGACGGAGCGCGCCGAGGCATAGCCGGAGAAATCACGCAAGTCATTCCGCAACAGGTTGGATGCCGTGCTCATGACAACGCCGCCAATCGCAATTCCACCGCAAGTGCATGGGCTAGCAGGTTTTCGGCGTTAGCCAACTCGATGCTGCAGGGGCCTATGTCGCGCAGCCCTTCCCGAGTCGCGGTCTGTACGGTCAGCGCCTTGGTGAAACTGGCAACGCTCAGCCCGCTCCACGAGCGCGCGGCGCCGCCCGTTGGCAACACGTGGTTGCTCCCCGAGCAATAATCCCCCAGCGATTCTGGCGTCCAGTCACCCATGAAGACAGTGCCTGCCGAACGGATGAGTTCAAGCCATTCCCGGGGGTTTCGGACTGACAAGATCAGGTGCTCGGGCGCGTAACGGTTGCTGATTTCGATCGCCTCGACGATGCTCCCCACCTGAATCAAACGGGACGATTCCAACGCCTTCCGTGCGATGCCGGCACGAGGCAGCACTTGGAGATGACGGTCCATGGAGGTCGAGACGGCATCCAGCAACATGCCTGAATCAGATAGCAGGAAGACCTGCGAATCGGGCCCGTGCTCTGCCTGTGACAAGAGATCGGCGGCGATGAAGTCCGGATCTGCATCCGCATCGGCAATCACCAGAACTTCCGACGGGCCCGCCGGCATGTCGATGGCTGGACCATCGATCGCCTGCGATATCTGCCGCTTGGCCTCATCGACATAAGCATTGCCAGGGCCAAACAACTTGGCGCAACGCGGCAGCCTTTCCGTGCCGAAGCCCATTGCCGCGATGGCCTGCGCCCCCCCCAGCTTGAATACGCGGACATTCGGGGCGAGTCGTGCAGCGAACAGCACCGCGGGGTCTGCCGATCCATCGGGCCGCGGTGGCGTGCACAGAATGATCTCCCGGCATCCCGCCAACTTCGCCGGTATGACAAGCATCATCGCAGTCGAAGGCAATGGCGCGCTGCCTGCCGGCACATAGAGTCCAACCGGATCAATCGCACGCAGCACGCGTTCGCATCGCATCCCGGGGGCCGTATCCACCTGGTAAGGCTGGGGCGCGCCTGCGGCATGGAAAGCCTCGATACGCGATGCCGCCTCGAGGATCGCGTCCCGCAAGCTGGCTGGCAATGCGCGTTCGGCTGCGATGAACTCCGCTTCCTCCACCTCGAACGCGTCCATCAACACGCCGTCGAATTGCTCCGAGTACACACGCAGGGCGGTGTCGCCCCGTGCCCAGACATCGGCCAGCACGGTTTGGACGGCTTCGCGCACCTTCGCCGACGACTCGCGCGTCGGGCGTTGCAGTAAACTTGCACGGGCGTTCTCGTCCAAAGCATTCCAGGACACCCGTTTCACGCCAGCATCCTCTCGACGGGCAACACCATCAAGCCGCGTGCGCCAGCGCGCTTGAGTTCTTCCATGCGCTGCCAAGTGACTGCACCATGGCAGAGCGCCTGTAGCGCCAATGTCTCGCCGTCTTCCAGCGGATACTGCGTAGGCGTTTCCGCATCAGGCAACAGGCGCACCACTGCATCCACTTGACCCCGCGATGCCTGGAACATCAGCAGACGGCTGTCGCGGATCCGCAGCACGCCATCCAGCCGCCGCAGCAAGGTCTCGGCCAATTCCCGCAGCATTGGCGGCAACGGGGTGGAGGGACCTGCCAGCACGGCCTCACTCAAGAGAATGTCCTCGACGGCCACCAGTTGGTTGGCAGCGAGCGTGGCCCCGCTGGAGACCAAATCACAAATCGCATCGGCCTGCCCCAGTCTGGGCGCGATCTCTACCGAACCGGACAACTCGAGGATCTGTGCATCTATGCCTTGCCCATGCAGCCAACGCTTGAGCAGCGCGGGATAACTGGTGGCGATGCGCTTGCCTGCCAACTGTGCGGGGCCCTGCCATGCCCAATCCTGCGGCACTGCCACGCTGAGGCGACAGCTGCCAAATCCCAAGGCACGCCATTCTTCCAGCATCACGGGGCCGGTAGGCATGTCCGATCCGGCATGCTCGCGCAATACGTTGCGTCCCACGACCCCGACATCACACAGGCCACTTTCGATCAGGCCGGGGATGTCATCGTCACGGACCAGCAGAAGGTCTATCGGCGCCGACTCCCCATAACAGAACAAATGATCGGGACTTTCACGCCACGTCAGGCCACAACTGCCAAGCAACGCTCTGGCAGGCGCGGACAGGCGACCATTTTTCTGGATGGCGATGCGGAGACGGTCACGCACGGCGACCTGCGGATTGGGAGACGTCATGGAGAGCTCGGATAAGGGAGGGAAGCAGCGACAGACCTGGGACAAGATCAGCTTTGATGTCGATGTGTCCTGGCTGCTGCCTTCCGATAGCCCCCGCTACCGAGCTCGATGGTCCTGGCCACGCGCCCAATCGTGGTCACACTGACCCCGGTGCGGTCGTGGATGTCGCGATAGGTGGCCCCCTGCAAGATCAATGGCACGACCTTCCAGCGGTCACTCATGGACTCGAGTTCCGATGGCGTGCACAGGTCCTCAAGGAAAGCCCGCACTTCGGCCCCGCTTTTCAGGCCACAGAGCGCCGATGCCAAGGCGTCGAGATCGGCGCTGGCTTGCGGTTGGGAGGGCGATTGCGGGCGTTGTTTCATGCTGAAGCCAGATGGGCGTGATCCGATGACACGTTAATGTATTAACGTGTTAATACATTAACTGAAATCCAGGGCCGGCGTCAACCCACCTCGAAGATGGCCGCGGGACCAGTCCCAATTGTCCTTGGCGCGCGCTAGCCGGCTCGACGTGCTGCCGCCAACACGGCGCCGGATTCCACCATGCGCACCGCCGCGGCCACATCGCCATCCAATGCGCGATCACGGGCCATGAAGGCGACATGCCGGCGCACCTCCGCATGCGCGGCAGACACGATGCGCCCGGGGTGGAAGCTGTCGGCATCGATCAGTTCACGGCGCATGCCTCCGACCTCCTCCATGAAACCGGCGCGGTTGGGGGCGTCGGGCAGCGGCGCGCCCTGGATCTTGGCCGCGAATGCGTCCAGATCAGCCTCCTGCGCCAGTGCCTTGGCGGCGTTCAACATGTCGCGGCGGAAATCCAGTGCCTGCGCCGCGGTGGCGAGCTCCAGGCCCAGCACCTTGGCCAGGTCCACCGTCATCGCCAGCACATGGCGCGCCTCGTTGGCGCCCATCGAGACGTGGTCCTCGGCATTGGCGCTGGTCGGGATGGAATACACGGAGGTCGGCATCGCGCGGGAGGCCAGGTCGTTGACGATGGCCGCCGCGGTGTATTGCACGATCATGTAACCCGATTCGGTGCCGTCCTCGTTGCCGATCAGGAAAGCCGGCAGGCCGTCGTTGGTGGCCGGATCGACCAGCTTGTTGAGGCGACGCTCGCTGATCGAAGCGAGCACCGGGATCGCGGCCTTGACGTAGCTCATCGCCAGCGCCAGCGGCATGCCGTGGAAGTGCCCGGCCGAGATGACTTGCTGCTCGACGTGCTCCGCCTTCGCATCCGGGAACACCAACGGATTGTCGGTGACGGCATTGAGCTCGATGTCGAGCACGCGCCCGGCCTGCGCCAGCGCATCGCGCACCGCGCCGTGCACCTGCGGCACGCAGCGCAGCGAATAGCTGTCCTGCGGCTGGTGTTTCTTGCCGCCTCGGAAGGGCCTGAAACGCTGGTAGAACTTCTCGCGCCCGTGGCGCTGGTCGTCCGGCACCCAATCCCAGCTGATGTCGAAGCTGAGAGCATCGGCCTGCTTGTCGGGCCAGCTATCCGGCTGCCACGGCTTGAAGCGCGGCACGAGGTGATACGGGATGTCGGCCAGCGTGGAGCCTTCCAGCAGGCGGCGCAGGTTGGCAGCCGTCTCCACCTGGCCCGGGTGCGGACGCAGCGCATGCACCTCCGGCGCGAACGCGCCCAGGCGCCCGGCGAAGGCATCGATGGTCATCGCGGCGGCAAGATCCGCGGTATCCAGCAGCATGTCGAGCCGATGCAGCGCCAGCACCCCGGTCGCCAACATCTGCGCGGTGCCGTTGTTGAGGGCCAGTCCTTCCTTGTAGCTCAGGGTGACGGGAGCCAGGCCCGCGCGCGACAGCGCTTCGCCACCCGGCATCCGCTCGCCCTGGTAGAAGGCCTCGCCGCCGCCCAGGAGGACGATCGCCAGATGCGACAGCGGCGCAAGATCGCCCGATGCGCCGACCGAGCCCAGCTGCGGCACCACCGGCACGATGCCGGCGTTGAGCAGGGCTGCCAGGGCCTGCAAGGTTTCAACGCGGATGCCCGAGTGGCCGCGCAACAGTGTATTGATGCGGATACCAAGCATCGCGCGCACCACCTCTGGCGCGAAGGGCTCACCGACGCACACCGCATGGGTGATGATCAGGTTGCGCTGCAGCTCCTCGTGCAGCGATTCGCCGTCCCCCTGCCCGCCGCGCACGCGACGGCCGCCGAGCAGTTTGTCGGCGTTGCTGCCAAAGCCGGTGGAGACACCGTAAATCGGCTCCTCGCGCGCAACCTGCTCCGACAGGAACGCGGCGGCACGCTCGACGCGCGTGAGCGCCTCGGCATCCAGCGCGACCGGCGCGCCTTCGGCGATTTGCACCAGCGCCGCACGGTCAAGCGAATGTCCATCGAGAAGAATCGTGGTGTCACTCATGGCGCAGACCCTCCAAGACGCCCTGTCAGCCAATCGGCCGCGGCCTCCAACGGCAAGGTTTCCTGCTCGCCACTGCGCAGGTCCTTCAGCGTCACGGTCCCGTCGCTGCGCTCGCCTTCGCCGCGCAGCGCGACGAAACGAATGCCGGCGCGGTCGGCGTACTGGAATTGCTTGGCGATCTTGCGCGCTTCCATCTGCGTTTCGACCCGCAGGCCACGGCCGCGCAGCGTCTGCGACAGCGCCAGGGCATCGGCGAAACCTGCATCGTCCAGCAGCGCCACCAGCACATCGACATTGCTGGCCGCGACATCGACCAGCCCCGCCTCACGCAACTGATAGAACAGGCGTGTCAGGCCGATGGAAATGCCCACGCCCGGCAGTTTCGACTTGGTGTAATGGCTCGCCAGGTCGTCGTAACGGCCGCCGGAACAGATCGAACCGATCTGCGGATGCGCATCCAGCGTCGTCTCGTAAACGATGCCGGTGTAATAGTCGAGGCCACGCGCGATCGACAGGTTGATGGCATAGCGCGACTCGGGAATGCCCATCGCCTTCAATTGCACCAGCGTGGCAACGAGGGCGTCACGGCCTTGGTTGAACAGCGGCGTGCCCTCGCCCAACGCCGCCAGCTTCTGCAGCGCATCGTCATGGCTCACCGAGCGCACGCGCGAGAACGCCAGCAACCGGTCGGCAGTCGCCGCATCCAACCCGAACTCCCCTCCCATCAAGGTGGCACGCACGGCGTCCTCGCCACGCTTGTCGAGCTTGTCGAGCTCGCGCAGCACCAGCATCTGCCGCTCACCCTGGATGCCAAGGCCCTCGAAGAAGCCGCGCAACAGCTTGCGATGGTTGAACTGGATGGTGAAGTCACCGATGGCGAGCCGCTCGAACACCGTGTTGATGACGGCCGGGATCTCGGCGTCATACCGCGGGGAGAGCGCATCCTTGCCGATCACGTCGATGTCGCATTGGTAGAACTCGCGGAACCGGCCCCGCTGGGCACGCTCACCGCGATACACGCGCTGGATCTGGTAGCGGCGGAACGGGAAGGCCAGGTCATGCTCGTGCTCGGCCACGTAGCGGGCCAGGGGCACGGTCAGGTCGAACCGCAGCGCCAGCTCGGGCACGCTGGCGGCGCCCTCCTCTCGGGACTTCTCCAGCGCACCGGTGGATTGGGCGAAATAGACCTGCCGCTCGGTCTCGCCGCCGGTCTTGGTCAAGAGCACGTCCGACAGTTCGAAGACCGGCGTCTCCACGGGCAGGAACCCGAAGGCTTCATACGTATGGCGAATGGTGTCCAGCATCTGCTGGAAGGCGATCTGCTCGCGCGGCAGGAGTTCCATGACGCCGGGCGGGGTGCGGGGCTTGATCAAGACGGCCTCGTGAACGGGAAACAATCCCCCATTCTAGCGGGGCGCCCTCCCCCCTTGCCGTAGGGGCCTGCGGTTCCGTACAATGCCGGGCTCGGAATCGGGGTGTAGCTCAGTCTGGTAGAGCGCTACGTTCGGGACGTAGAGGTCGTAGGTTCGAATCCTGTCTCCCCGACCAAATTGAACAAGCCGCCCTCAAGGCGGCTTTTTCATTTCCGGCCTAGGCAGCGGAAAGCGCAGCCAGCCTTGCCGCCAGCGCCGCCAGGCGGTCGTCGCCGGCCCCACCGGGGGAAACCCGCGCCGCGAGGCTTCCCATGGGGTCCCCCTCGGCCCAGCGGGCCGGATCCGCCGCCTGCCGATAGGCATCGCGGAACGGCAATCCCTGGCGGGCAAGATCAACTGCCAGGTCCGTCGCATACATCGATGGCTCCAGCGCCGCGCGCATGCGGTCCTGCCGCCACTCGAGCGCCTGCAACAACGCCGGCAACAGGCGC
>Ga0056909_1001348_pt1 | contig 15312 bp, 9 predicted proteins | sample EBPBio102011_DNA_FD_62115 | JGI IMG/M metagenome (GOLD analysis project Ga0056909, IMG submission 62115) | Wastewater treatment Type I Accumulibacter community from EBPR Bioreactor in Madison, WI, USA - Reactor 1_1/10/2011_ DNA | ecosystem: Engineered > Bioreactor > EBPR > Anaerobic-Aerobic >...
GTGCCCAGCGCCAGCATGCGCCGGCCGGTCGCGGTGATCGTGCCGCGGTCGTCGAGTGCGTCCAGCCGCTGCAGCAGGTCGCGCGCGGCCGCCATCGCGCCGGCGGGCGGCGGATCGACGAAGCGCAGGTCGGCGTTGCCCCATGCGGCCAGTTCCAGCGCCAGCGACGCCAGTTCGACCTGCGCGATCTCCGGCCGGCGCTGTGGCGCCAGCCGCTGCGATGGCGGCCACAGCCGGTAGGCGACGCCCTCGGCGACGCGACCGGCGCGACCCGCGCGCTGGTCGGCCGAGGCCTGCGACACCGCGACCGCGTCGAGCCGCGAGAAGCCGCTGTTCGGGTCGTAGCGCGGCTCGCGCGCGAGGCCGCTGTCGACGACGACGCGCACGCCGGGCAGGGTGACGCTGGATTCGGCGACGTTGGTGGCCAGCACCACGCGCCGGCGGCCATCGTGCGCGGGTTGCAGCACGCGGGCCTGCGCTTCCACCGGCAGGTCGCCGTGCAAGGCGAGCACGTCGATGCCGGCGGATGCCGCCATGTCTGCAAGCGCGCCTTCGGCCTGCCGGATCTCGCGGATGCCGGGCAGGAAGACCAGCACGTCGCCGGGATGTGTCGCCAACGCGTGCTCGAGTGCGCGTCGCAGTTGCGGCGCCAGCGCCTCGTCGCGCCGCGCAGGAAAATGGGCGATATCGACGGGAAAGCTGCGCCCGCTGCTGCTGATGCGCGGCGCCTCCAGCCAATCGGCCAGGCGCTCGCCATCGAGCGTGGCCGACATCACCACGATGCGCAGGTCGTCGCGCACACTCGCCTGCACGTCGAGGGCGAGCGCGAGGCCGAGATCGCCCGCGAGGTGACGCTCGTGGAACTCGTCGAAGATGATCGCGCCGACGCCTTCGAGCATCGGATCGTCCTGCAGCAGGCGGGTGAGGATGCCTTCGGTGACGACTTCGATCCGAGTCGCCTTCGACACCTTGTTCTCGAAACGGATGCGATAGCCCACCGTGTCGCCGACGGCCTCGCCGAGTTGCTGCGCCATGAAGGTCGCCGCCGCACGCGCGGCGACGCGGCGCGGCTCGAGCATCAGGATCTTCTTGCCGCCGAGCCAGGCGGCATCCCGCAATGCCAGCGGCACTTGCGTGGTCTTGCCGGCGCCAGGCGGCGCTTCCAGCACCAGCCGCGTGTGCGTGGCCAGCGCGTCGCGGATGGCGGGAATGACCTCATCGATGGGGAAGGCAGGCGTGCTCACCGGACAAGGATACGGGTCCGGTCGGGTATCCTTCGCGGCCTGCGATTCCCGGAGCCCGCATGCTCATCGACATCGGCGCCAACCTGACCCACGACAGCTTCGACCGCGACCGCGCGGCGGTGCTCGAGCGAGCGCGCGCAGCGGGCGTGGGACGGATGATCGTCACCGGCGCATCGCGCGAGCATTCCCCCATGGCGCTGGCACTGGCGCAAGCCCACCCCGGCGAGCTGTACGCAACCGCCGGCGTGCATCCGCACCACGCCGCGGAATACACCGAGGAATGCGACATCGAGATGCGCGCCTTGCATGCGCATGCCGAGGTCGTGGCGGTGGGCGAGACGGGCCTGGATTATTTCCGCGATTTCTCGCCGCGCCCGATGCAGCGCAAGGCCTTCGAGCGCCAGCTGCAGATCGGCGTGGATACCGGCAAGCCCCTGTTCCTGCACCAGCGCGACGCGCATGTCGATTTCATGGCGATGATGAAGAACTTCGAGGGCCGGATCGGGCCGGCCGTCGTGCATTGCTTCACCGGCACGCGCGAAGAACTCTTCGACTACCTCGACCAGGATTGGCATATCGGCATCACCGGCTGGCTGTGCGATGAGCGGCGCGGCGCGCACCTGCGCGAGCTGGTGAAACACATCCCGGCCAACCGCTTGATGATCGAAACCGACGCGCCCTACCTCATGCCGCGCAACCTGCAGCCCATGCCGAAGGACCGCCGCAACGAGCCGATGTACCTCGCCCACATCGCCGAGGAAGTCGCGCGTGATCGCGGTGAGTCGCTGGAGGCGGTGACGCAGGCAACCACGGCGGCAGCGGCGGCCTTTTTCCGCCTGCCCGAGCAGGCCTGATGGGACGCTGACCGCCCCGGATTCGGGGCGCGCACAATTATTGAACTTGTCGGTACACTAGCGGCCCCTCCCGGTGCGTCCTCGCCATGTCCGTGATTCCTGCCGTCCGCCTCCGCCCGATCCAAGTCGCCTTGCTGGGGCTGGCGATCGCCGCCGCGTTGCCCGCCTGCAAGAAGGACGAGGCCGACGCCGATGAAGGCCGGCACGCCGCCGCGGCCGCGATGGCGGTCAGCACCGCGCCGGTGGTGCGCCGCGAGATGCCGCGCGGGCTGACCGTGTCTGGGCCGGTCGCGCCGGTGGAAGACATGCAGCTGGGCGTGGAGGTCTCGGGCCTGCGCGTGACCGCGCTCAATGTCGATGTCGGCCAGTCGGTGCGACGCGGCCAGGTGTTGCTGACGCTGGATCACCGCACGCTGGATTCGGACCTCGCGCAGGCCAATGCCGCGCTGAACGAAGCCGAGGCCAGTGCGGCGCTCGCACGCTCCAACCTCGCGCGCGGCCAGCAGCTGGCCTCTGGCCAATACATCAGCGCGATGCAGCTGGACGAGTTGCGCGCCAATCGCGCCGCCGCCGAGGCGCGCCTTGGCACCGCGCGCGCCGCGCGCGATGCGGCGGCGCTGCGACGCAGCTTCGCCGACCTGCGCGCACCTGCGGATGGCCTGGTCAGCCAGCGCCTGGTCCAGCCCGGCCAGGTGGTGGCCGCCGGCACGCCGCTGATCCACCTCATCAAGGACAGCCGCCTGGAATGGCGCGCTGAGTTGCCGTCATCGCAACTGGTGCTGGCCAAGCCGGGCGACATCATCCGACTCACGGCGCCGGATGGAAACGCGGTCGAAGGCCGCGTGCGCGCGGTCAGCCCGGGCGTGAATGCATCGACCCGCACCGGCACGCTGTACGCCGACCTGCCGGCGGGCTTGATCCAGGCCGGCATCCTGCAGCCTGGCACGTACCTCGAAGGTCGCATCGAGACCGGCATCGCCCAGGCGATGGTGGTGCCTTTCGCCGCAGTGGTTCTGCGCGATGGCTTCCCCACCGTGTTCACGGTCGATGCGCAATCCATCGTGCATCAGAAACGCGTGCAGACCGCCGCTCGCGCCGGCAACCTGGTCGAAGTCGAGGGGCTGGGCGACGGCACCCAGGTGGTGGTGGAAGGCGCGGGCTTCCTCAGTGATGGCGACCGCGTGCGCGTGGTGCCGGCCAGCACCGCGGCGCCCGGCGAGGGCAAGACGCCATGAGCGGTGGCGGCAACCTGTCGAGCTGGGGCATCCGCAATCCCGTCCCGGCGGTGATGCTGTTCTTCGTGCTGTGCGTGGCGGGCTTGTGGGGCTTCCACAAACTGCCGGTTGCGCGCTTCCCCGACATCGCCTTCCCGATGACGGTGGTGACGATCATCCAGCCCGGCGCCTCGCCCTCGCAGCTGGAGACCGAAGTCACCCGCAAGGTGGAGGATTCGGTCGCCACCGTCGCCAACGTCAAGCGCGTGACCTCGACCGTGGTCGAGGGCACCAGCACCACCGCGATCGAGTTCTACCTCGATACCGATCTGATGACGGCGCTCAACGACACCAAGGATGCGGTCACCCGCATCCGCATGGACCTGCCGCAGGACATCCAGGAGCCGATCGTCACCAAGGTGGAGATCGGCGGCGCGTTGCTGACGTATTCGGTGTCGGCGCCGGGAATGAGCGAGGAGGAGCTGTCGTGGTTCGTGGACCGCGATGTCGCCCGCGCGATGTACGGCGTCGAGGGCGTGGCGGCGGTCAAGCGCATCGGCGGGCTGGAGCGGCAGATCCGTGTCGACCTGGATCCTCAATCGCTCGAGGCCTACGGCATCACCGCCGGTGAAGTCTCGCAGCAGCTCGCGCTGACCCAGGTCGAGCGGCCGGGCGGCAAGGCCGAGATCGGTGGCGACCAGCAGACCATTCGCACCATCGGCACGGTCGCCGATGCGCAGCAACTACGCGATTACAGCATCGCCTTACCCGATGGCCGCGCGGTGCGCCTGTCGGCCATCGCCCGCATCACCGATGGCGCGGCGGACATCACCCAGACCGCGTTGCTCGACGGCAAGCCGGTGGTCGGCTTCGCGCTGTCGCGTTCGCGCGGCGCGGACGAGCTGGACGTGCGCGATGACGTGCAGGCGTCGCTGGTGAAGCTCAAGGAATCGCATCCGGGCATGGAGTTCCACCTCGTCAGCGACATGACCGAGGAAACCGATATCTCCTACACCTCGTCGATGACGATGCTCGTCGAAGGCGCGTTGCTGGCACTGGTGGTGGTGTTCTTCTTCCTGCGCAACTGGCGGGCGACGTGGATCTCGGCGCTGGCGCTGCCACTGTCGATCATCCCCACCTTCGCGGTGATCTACTTCCTCGGCTTCAGCCTCAACATGATCACCCTGCTGGCGTTGTCGGTGGTGGTCGGCATCCTGGTGGACGATGCGATCGTGGAGATCGAGAACATCGTCCGCCACCTCGGCATGGGCAAGTCGCCGCTGCAGGCGGCCAGCGATGCCGCCACCGAGATCGGCACCGCCGTGATCGCGACCTCGATCACCCTCGCCGCGGTGTTCGTGCCGGTCGCGTTCATGCCGGGCATCGCCGGCAAGTTCTTCCGCGAGTTCGGCTGGACCGCGGCGACGGCGGTGATGTTCTCCCTGCTGGTCGCGCGCCTGCTGACGCCGATGATGGCGGCTTACCTCCTCAAGCCCGAACCCGAGCACGAACACGAATCGCGCTTCATGACCCGCTATCTCGGCTGGGTCGATTCCGCGCTGCGCCACCGCTGGATGACCCTGGTGATCGCGACGGTCTTGTTCGTGCTCTCGCTGCTGATGATCCCGTTCATCCCCGCCACGTTCATCCCGCCCGCCGACCAGGGCCGCAGCATGTTGTCGCTGGAATTGGCGCCGGGCACGCGGGTGGAAGACACCACGCGGATGACCGAGCGCGCCCGCGCGCTGCTGGGCGGCATCCCCGAGCTCCACCAGGTCTTCGCGCAGGTGGGCAGCGTGCCGGACGTGGGCGATCCGGCCAAGAGCGGCAACGGCGATCCGCGCAAGGCGGTGCTGACGCTCGATTGGGGCGACAAGAGCGAACGTGACCGCAGCCAGAAGGAGCTCGAAGCCGTGGTGCGTGAGCGCCTGTCGGTCCTGCCGGGCGTGAAGCTGAGCTACATCAGCAGCGAGCCGGGCGAGCAGATGATGCTGGTGCTGGCCGGCGACGATCCGCAGAAGCTCAATGCCGCGGCGGCAGCGGTGGAGCGCGACGTGCGCAAGATCGAGGGGCTGGGCAGCGTGTCTTCCTCCGCCTCCCTGCTGCGGCCCGAGATCCGCGTCGAACCGGATCCTGCGCGCGCCGCCGACCTTGGCGTATCGACCGCCGCAATCGCGGAAGCCGCGCGCGTGGCGACGGCCGGCGATTACACCCAGCGCCTGGCCAAGCTCAACCTGCCTGATCGCCAGATACCGATCCGCGTGGGCTTCGACCTCGAGGCACTGACGGACCCGGCGACCATCAGCCAGCTGCGCGTGCGCGGCAAGGCGGGCGCGGTGCCGCTGGATGCGGTGGCCGACATCGTGCCTGGCAGCGGTCCGTCGGTGATCAGCCGATACGAGCGCCAGCGCAACATCACCCTGACCGCGGAGCTCAACGGCCGCCCGCTGGGCGACGTGATGCAGGAGGTGCAGGCGTTGCCGTCCGTGCAGCGCTTGCCGGTCGGCGTGTCCTTCCTCAACACGGGCGATGCGGAAATTTTCGTCGAGCTCTTCACCGGCTTCCTGATGGCGATGGTCGCCGGCATCGTCTGCATCTACATGGTGTTGCTGCTGCTGTTCAAGCATCCGATGCAGCCGCTCACCATCCTCGCGGCGATCCCGCTGTGCGCAGGCGGCGCGTTCGGCGCGCTGTTGATCACCCAGAACATGCTCTCGTTGCCGGCCTTGATCGGCTTGCTGATGTTGATCGGCATCGCCACCAAGAATTCGATCCTGCTGGTCGATTACGCGGTGATGGCCGAAGACCTGCACGGCATGAGCCAGCACGATGCGCTGATCGATGCCTGCCGCAAGCGTGCCCGCCCGGTGATCATGACGACCATCGCGATGGGCGCGGGCATGATGCCGCTGGCATTGGGGCTGTCGGGCGACTCTTCGTTCCGCGCGCCGATGGCCTGGGCGGTGATCGGCGGCCTGATCACCTCGACCGCGTTGTCGCTGATCGTGATCCCGGCCGCCTACACCGTGCTCCACGACGTGGGGGACTGGTTCGCCCGCAAGATTCGCCGCGGCAACCCTGCGGCCAGCGTGGGCGCGCACTGACGCGCGTCCCCCGCCTGGGGGACAATGCGGCAACCCAGCGGAGTCCGAGCGCATGACCGATCTGTTCCACCTGTCCGCGCCGTGGTGGCAGTTCGTACTGCGCGCCTCGGCCATGTACCTGTTGGTGATGGTGCTGATCCGCGTGTCGGGCAAGCGCGCCGTCGGCCAGTTCACCCCCTTCGACCTGGTGCTGCTGATCCTGATCGGCAACGCGGTGCAGAACGGCATCAACGGCGGCGACAACTCGATGACCGGTGCGCTGATCATGGCGACCACGCTGGTGGCGCTCAATTACGGCGTCGCTTGGGTGACCGCGCGCAACCGCCGCGCCGAGATCCTGGTCGAGGGCGTGCCGGTGGTGCTGGCCCGCAACGGCAAGTTGTTCAAGTCGGTGCTGCTGCGCGAGCTGGTCAGCACCAGCGACTTCGACGAGGCGCTGCGCCTCAATGGCGTGGAAAGCTTGGATGAAGTGCAGCTGGCATTGCTTGAAACCAACGGCAGCATCAGCGTGATTTCCAAGGACAAAAGCCATTCCGGCAACGCCAAGATGTGACGCCGGTCGCTGCGGGGAAGTGCGGGCCGCGCCGGCGCCGTGGTTTACTGCCGGCATCCGTCCCACACGCCGCTGGTGGCTGTCTGCAGTCCATGAAGTCGCTCGATGCAAGTGCTGGCTGTCGTCCCGGTAACGGGAAGGTATCCGGCATGGCCGAGCGAAGGCCGCGATGGATGTTGCCGCTGTGCCTGGCGCTGTGCTCGATGTCGGCACTGGCCGCGCCCGATTGGGCCCGTTGGCAGGCCGAGCTCGCCCGCCTGCATCGCGAGCGGCTGCCGGATGACATCGTGCGGCAGCGATTCCAGGCCTTGCAGGCGCAGCTGCCGGCAGAGCCGCCCTACGCGATCCGCAAGGAGCTGGCGCAAGTGCGCATCCGCCTTGCCGGCAGCCACGAGCAAGCGCAGGCCGAGCGAGAGGCCTTGCGGCGCCTGGCGACGGTCAACAACGATCGCGACACCGTGCGCCTGCTGCGGATCGGCGAGATCTTCGATGGCCACTCCGATGCCGACATCGAGGCCAGCCTGCATGCGCTCGACCAGTTGCGCCTGGACATGGACAAGGCATCGCCCGAGGTGCGTGATGCGTTGGCGATGGCCTATGCCTACATGTACTGGGACGTCGGCAATTTCGAGTTGGCACTGCGCCACCTGCTGCAGGCGCGCGACCTGGCGAGCGCCCTGCCGATGGCCGACCCGGTGCTGCTGGCCGAGCGCCGCGAGGCGATCGCCCGCCTCTACGTGGACATGCACGATGCCCCCAGCGCGCAGGGGGTGCTTGATCGCCTGGGCGGGGAGGTGCCGGCCTCGGCCAGCCCTGGCTTTCGCGCCCACCTGCAGGCGACCCGCGCCGCGGTCCTCAGCCTGTCCGGCCAGCCGCGCGAAGCGATCAATCTGCTGGTGCCGGCATTGGGCCGGATGCCGCCGACGGATGCCTCCAACGCCAGCCAACGCCTGCGGCAGGTACTGGCCGGCGCCTACCTGCAATCGGGGGATGTGAGGCGCGCGCGCGACGTGGCGATGGCGATGGTGGCGACAAGCGCCAAGGGTTCACCCTATTTCAAGGCGGAGGGCGAGGTGCTGCAAGGCGAGGCCGAGGCCTCGCTGGGGCGGGTGGATGCCGGGCTGGCATTGATGCAGCAGGGGCTCGACTACTTCCAGCATGCCTCGCACGTGGTCGCCCTGCAGCAGGGGCTGGCGCGCAAGGTGGACGTGCTGGACAAGGCCGGCCGCGACAAGGAGGCGCTGGCCGCCTTGCGCGAGCAGCACGCCCTGTTGCTGCGCCTGTACGACAGCAATCGCGCGCAGGGCATCGCGAGCCTGCAGGTGGAAGAAGACATCGCCCGGCGCGAGCGCGAGATCCGCAACCTGTCGATCGCAAACGGCCTGCAGGAGGCCAAGCTGGACAAGGAGCGCCTGCGCAACGTGGCGCTCATGGTCGCCAGCGTGCTGGCGGTCGGCATGGCGGTGTTGTTGGGCTTGTTGCTACATGCCACCGACCAGCAACGCAAGGCGCTGTGGAAGGATGCCCTGACCGATGCCTACAACCGCCACTACCTGAAGCTTTGGCTGCAGAACCAGCGGCCGCGTGCGGACATGCAGCGCGCGGTGGCGTTGCTGGATCTCGACCACTTCAAGGCGATCAACGACCGCCACGGCCATGAGGCGGGCGACGAGGTGCTGCGCCAGGCCGGCCTGCGCCTGCGTGCGGCGCTGGGCAAGCACGGAGAGTTGTTCCGCTGGGGCGGCGAAGAATTCCTGCTGGTGCAGGACTTGCCCGATGCGGCCGATGTCGAGGCGTGGTTGCAGGGGCTGCTGCAGGCTTTTGCACCGCCCATCCTGTACCAAGGTCTCTCGCTACAGGTCGGTGCGTCGATAGGTTGCGCGCTGGTCCCGGAGGGGGCGAATACCGATGTCGAGCGCTTCCAGCACACTGCGCGCGTTGCCGATGTGGGCATGTATCAGGCCAAGGCCGAGGGGCGCGGCCGCGCGGTATGGCTGCGTCTGACAGAGGCCGGCGTCGCGGCGTGGCCGTGGCACTTCGCGATCACGCCCGGCGTGATCGGGCAATGGCAGGCGAAAGGGTGGGTCCAGGTGCAGACGATCCTGCCGCCGGAATCGAACTGAACCCGAATCAGCCGAGCTCGGCCAGCCAGTCGCGGGGCTTGAGGTAATCGGCCAGCCGCGCTTCCTCGCTACCGGCTTCCGGCACGTAGCCGTATTCCCAGCGCACCAGCGGCGGCAGGCTCATCAGGATGCTTTCCGCGCGTCCGCCCGACTGCAGGCCGAAGTGCGTGCCGCGATCGAACACCAGGTTGAACTCGACATAGCGGCCGCGGCGATACAGTTGGAACTGACGCTCGCGCTCGCCGTGTGCAAGGTCGCGTCGCCGCTCGACGATGGGCAGGTAGGCATCCAGGAACCCGTCGCCCACCGCGCGCAGGTAGGCGAAGTCGGCCTCGGCATCCTCCTGCAAGTCATCGAAGAACAGGCCACCGACGCCGCGCGTTTCGTCGCGATGCTTGAGGAAGAAATAATCGTCGCACCAGCGCTTGTGCGCCTGGTAGCGCGCATCGCCGCCAAAGCGCGCGCACAGGTCGCGGGCCACGCGGTGCCAGTGCAGCACGTCCTCGTCATACGGGTAATAGGGCGTCAGGTCGAAGCCGCCACCGAACCACCACGCCACCGTCTCGCCATCCTTGTCCGCGCGGAAGTGGCGCACGTTGGCATGGGTGGTGGGGATGCGCGGGTTGCGGGGATGGAACACCAGCGACACGCCGACGGCGCGCCACGCGGCGCCGGCAAGCTCCGGGCGCGCGGCGGTGGCCGATGCCGGCAGCGCGGTGCCGGCGACGTCGGAGAAGCCGATGCCGGCTTGTTCGAACACCGCGCCATCGCGCAGGATGCGGGTGCACCCGCCGCCACCGAGCAGGCCGCCGGTGCCTTCACGCGTCCACGCATCCTCGATGAAGCGGGCCTGGCCGTCGGCGGATTCGATCGCGCTGCAGATGCGATCCTGCAGGCCGGTCAGGTAAGTGCGGACGGCGTCGAAGTCGGGGGCGTCTTTCATCCCGCCATTATCGCGCGCCCTCGGCGTGCGTGCCGGCAGCGGGCGAAGCGCGTCGCCACGGGGCCGGGGATGTCAGCGATGCTGACGGTGCAGCGCGCGCTCGGCGGCGGCGTTGATGGCCGGCCAGTTGCGCCGGCCATCGGGACGCATGACCGCGTCGGGCGGCATCGTCGTAAAGAACAAGCTCGCCTGCCGCCACGAGCGCGCGGGTGACGGGACGAAGACGCCGGCGATGCGGCCATCGAAGCCACTGGCGCGATCCACCCGCCCTTGCGCGTCCACCCGGGCATACAACGGTTTGGCGCTGTAGTAGCCGAGCAGGCGCGCGGCATGGGTATCGCGCAGCGGGTGGAAGTCATGCCGGTGCAGCGGATAACGGAACCAGTAGCCGAAATCCGTCACCTGGTCCGCCAGCTGCGCCGGGTCGAGCGATGCGGGCAGCCCCGATGTCACGGTGATTTGAGCGTGCGTTCGAACAACTCGTGGATGCGGCGGTATTCGTCGTACCAGCTGGCCGGGTGCTTGAAGCCGTGGCGCTCGAGCGGGTAGGGCGCCAGCTCCCACTTGTCCTTGCGCAGCTCGATCAGGCGCTGGGAGAGCATCACCGAATCCTTGAAGAACACGTTGTCATCGATCATGCCGTGTGCGATCAGGAGGTGGTCCTGCAGGCCGTCCGCGTACTCGATCGGGCTGGAGCGCTTGTAGGCTTCGGGGTCGAGTTCGGGCGTGTTGAGGATGTTGCTGGTGTACTCGTGGTTGTACTGCGACCAGTCGCTGACCGGGCGCAGCGCCGCGCCGGCCTTGAACACGCCGGGCTTCTGGAACAACGCGGCAAACGTCATGAAGCCGCCGTAGCTGCCGCCGTAGATGCCGGCGCGCTCGCGCTCGCCTTGCTTGGTGTCCACCAGCCAGTCCAGGCCATCGAGGTAATCCTCAAGCTCGGGCTTGCCCATCCAGCGATAGATCGCGGTGCGCCAGTCGCGCCCGTAGCCGGCCGATGCGCGGTAATCCAGGTCCAGCACGATGTAGCCCTGCTGCACCAGGAGGTTGTGGAACATCTGCTCGCGGAAATAGTTGGGGTAGGTCGCCTCGACGTTCTGCAGGTAGCCCGCGCCATGCACGAACATCACGATCGGGTAGCGCTTGCCGGGCACCACCTGTTTCGGCCCGTAGTACTTGCCCCAGATGGTGCCGGCGCCGTGCCTGGAAGGGATCTGCACGTATTCGGGCTGGACCCAATCGATCGCCTTGAAGGCCTCGCTGCGGGTGTCGGTGAGTTTCTTGAGGCCCTCGCCGCTGGCATCGATCACGGCCAGCTGCGGCGGGATGTAGCTGTCGGACCAGCGCAGCAGCAGTTTCGCGCCGTCGGGTGATTGCGCGAAGCTCTCCACGCCGTCGAGCGCGGTGACCTCGCGCACGGGGCCGCCGCTGGCCGGCACGTTGCAGACCTCGTAATCACCGGGCCAGGCGCGGTTGCAGCGGAAATAGAAGCTGCGGCCATCGCGCGCCACGGCGACGGAAGACGTCTCCCACTTGCCATCGGTGAGCTGTTTGCGCGTCGCGCCATCGAGCGTGTAGAGGTGCGAGTAGCCGTCTTCTTCCGACAGGTACCACAGCGTGTGGCCGTCGGGCATCCAGCCAAACTCGTTGAACGCCCAGTTGATCCAGGCCGGATCGGTCAGCCGATGACGCGGTTGCAGCGTGGCGTTGGCGGTATCGACCGTCGCTAGCCAGCGATCCTTGTTGTCGATGGCGCGCACCAGCACGGCGACGTTGCGCGAATCCCCGCTCCAGTGGATCGCTGGGCCGTTGCCGTCGCCATCGGTTTCGATGCGCACCGGGCGGTTGCCCTTGAGCGCATCCTGGCCGGCGGCCTTGCGCATCGCGGCGAGCGGGTCCACGCCGATGCCCGGCAGCGGGTCGAACTTGAGTTCGCGCACGTTGCCGGAGGCGACATCCACCAGCCACAGCTTGTGCGGCAGCGGATCGCCGCGACCCACGCGCGTGCGGACTTCCTCGAACTCCTCGTAACCCGATTCGGTCACGTACTTCGGCATCTTGCCGCCCTGGCCCGGGTCCGCGGCCTTGTCGGTCGTCACCACCAGCAGCCAGCGGCCATCGGGCGAGAGCGCGCTGTCCTGGATCTCCACGTTCTTGCCGAGGTAGATCGGCGCCGGCGCGCGGGTCGGATCCTCGCTGCGCCAGGCCTCGTCCTGCTTGCGCGCGGCCTCGCGGCGCGCGGCTTCGTCCTTGAGGGTCTGGATGAGGCGAAGCTGGCGATCCCGCAGGTCATCGGCCTTGGGCGCCTTGCCCGGGCTGTCGGCGGCCTGCGGCGAGGCCGCCTGCGCCACGATGCGCCCGTCCCAGCGGTACCAGTCGTTGCCCTGGCGCCAGACCAGCGCGCCGGCGTCGCTCCACTGCGGGCGGGATTCGCGCGCATTGCTGCGGGTGAGCTGGCTGAGCGCGCCCGAGGACAGATCACGGACGAACACATCGCCATTGCGCACGAACGCGATGCGGCGGCCGTCCTGGCTGTAAACCGCGCCTTCGCCATCGAGCTGCGCGCGCTGGGCTCCGTCCAGGCGTTGCGGCGCGCCCATGCCATCGATGCCGATGCGATAGGTGTCGCGGATGGTTTCGCCTTCGCGCTTGAGGTTGAAATCGATGGCGCGGCCGTCCCAGCGCCACCACGCATCCTCCACGCCCGGCCCGATCCAGTCCGGGTCGGCCATGATCTGGCGCATCGTCAGCGGCTCGGAAGGTTGCGCCTGCGCGGCGCAGGCAAGGGCGAGCAGGGAGGCGGCAAGCAGTCGGCGCATCGCAGGGAAAATCCGTTGGGTGGAATGCGACAAGCCTACCAATCCCGCGCCGTGGACGAGGCGCGGTTCAATCCACGCGCGCTTTCCCGCACAATCACCAGGCATTTCCCGCGATCATCCGCATGCTTGCCCACGTCTACAAAAGCCAGAAACGCGCCGATACCTACGTCTTCCTTGCCGGTCGCGATGATTTCTCGCGCCTGCCCGAAGCGCTGCGCACGCAACTGGGGCCGTTGACCTGGGTGCTGGAGGTCGAGCTCACGCCCGAGCGCCGGCTGGCCCGGGGCAACGCGGTCGAGGTGATGGAGAACCTGGCCCGGCAGGGCTTCCACCTGCAGCTTCCGCCCTCGCAGGCGGTCGATCCGCTCAGCGAGGATTGGGGCACGGATGCCTGAGATGCCTGGTCCCCTGCCTCGCCGCCGCCTGTGGGTGCTCCCTGGCCTTGCGGCGGTTGCATTGTCGCCGCTGCTGGGGCCTTGGGCGCCTTTGGCGGTGTGCGCGGGCGCAGTGATGGCGGGCTTGGCGGTGGCGCGCGGTCCGCTGAGGGCGTCGGCCGCCGCGCTGGCCGGCCTGTGGCTGGCCGGGTTCGTGTTGGGCGGCTTGTTGCTTGGCTGGCCGCTGGCCCGCCTCCTCGCCTCCGGCAGCCTGTCGACGGCCTTGGCGACCTCGACTGCCGCCGGCCTCGTGTTGCTGGCGGCTTGGCGCACTTGGCCGCTGTGGTCGCGCGCGTTCACGGGTGGCCTGGACAGCTTGCAGGCGTGGCGACGGGTGATCGAACTGGATCCAGGCGCCTGGCGCGGACTGGGCGTGGCATTGCCAGTCGCGGTGCTCATCGTCGGCGCGCTTGCGCTCGGCTGGCCCGAGGCGATGGCGATGCCGCTGCGTTGGGGTTTGGCCGGCGTGCTGGCGGCGCTGGTGCTTTGGCCGGTGTTGCGTGTCAAGCGGGAGAGCGCGCCCGAGCGCGTCGCGCGGGCCAAGGCCGAGGCCAAGACCGACAAGCGCAAAGCCGGCAAGGAATCCCCCGCAAAGGACACCCGCCGCCTGCGCAATGCCGACCGCATCGAACTCGATGCCTTGTTCGCAGAGCACGCGGCGGCCCCGGCGCAGGCAACGGCTGAAGCCACGGCTTTGAGCGATCTGGATGCCGAGGCGGTGCCGGCGCAGCACGCACCCCAAGCTTCAGCTCCTTCCACGATGGTGACGCCGGCATCGCCCGCGCCGCGATCGCCTGAGGAGATCGCCGCCGCCACCGCCGCGCTCTATGCGGCGGCCCGCGCCGGCCGGGTCGAGCGCGCGCTGGCGTTGCTGGATGAAGGCGCCGATCCGCTCGCGCCTCCGCCCCCGGGTGAGCGCGACCAGCGCGGCCTGGCCCAACTGGCCGTGGTCTTGCCGGACCTGCGCCTGCTGCGTGAGCTGATCCAGCGCGGGCTGCCGCTGGGCGCCGAGCCCGGGCGCCTCACCGCGCTATTGGCCGCGACCCGCGACAGCTGGCACGGGCGGCCCGAAGCGGTAATGACCCTGCTGGCCAATGGCGCCGATCCGCGCGCCCGTGACGCCGAGGGCAATACCCCGCTGCACCATGCCGCGCGCAGCACCGATCCTGGCGTCGCCGCGCTGCTGCTGGACGCTGCTGCCGAGATCGATGCGCTCAACCACGCGCGCCAGTCGCCATTGGCGATGGCCTGCCTGGTCGGCAACTGGCGGCTTGCCCGGTTCCTGGCCGAGCGCGGCGCGCAGGCGCATCCGGCTGGCGGCGATCCGGTCCTGCTCGCGGCTGCGGGCACCGAAGAAGACGATCCGGTCGGCGTGCAATACCTGATCCGGCACAAGGCTGCGGTCAACGCCGCCGGCGAGCGCGGGCGCACCGCCCTGCACCAAGCGGCGGCGGCCGGCCATGTCGCCATCGTGCAGACCTTGCTCGATGCGGGCGCGGATGTGCACAAGCGGGACGAATCGGGCCTGGACGCGTGGCTGCTGGCGTCCCCGGCCGGGCAAACCGCGGTGATGGAGGCCTTGCTCGAGGCCGGCGCCAACCCGGACGCGCTCGATGGCGAAGGCCGCGATGCCCTGATGCGCGCGCTGGATGAAGGCCAGGCCAGTCCTGCATTGGCGCGCTGGCTGCGCGAGCGCGGGATGGATACCCAGCGCTTCGATGTCCATGGCCAGCGTGCCCTGGACCGCGCGGTGGCATCGGGGCGATGGTCGCTGGTCGCCGCTATCGATCCCAATTACCCGCTGCCCGTCGCGAACCTGGGTGGCGATGAGGAGATCGAGGTCGCCCGGCCGCCGATGCAGCTGCTGAGCGAAGCGCTCGCCGCCGGCGATGCCGCCGCGGTCGCCCACTTCGCCAAGCTGCTCTCGACCGAGGAGCTGGGCCGCGCGCTGGTCGAAGCCGCATCGAGCGACCCTTCTCGCATCCCGATGCTCCTGCCGCACCACCCCAGGCTGGACGTGCGCG
>Ga0056909_1001351_pt1 | contig 15276 bp, 13 predicted proteins | sample EBPBio102011_DNA_FD_62115 | JGI IMG/M metagenome (GOLD analysis project Ga0056909, IMG submission 62115) | Wastewater treatment Type I Accumulibacter community from EBPR Bioreactor in Madison, WI, USA - Reactor 1_1/10/2011_ DNA | ecosystem: Engineered > Bioreactor > EBPR > Anaerobic-Aerobic >...
ACGCAGTGAGGCCGCGCTCGCACAGAGCAGTGCGCGCAACGCGGTGCAGGCCTTCCTGCGCGCGCGCATCTCGGCCGCGTTGCCGGTGGCGTTCGACGATGCGGCGGCCGGGCGCGTGCTATTCACGGGTACGCCCGAGCGCATGGAGTTCGTCACCGAGCTTCCGCCGTACCCGACGCTCACCGGCCCGGTCAGGCAAGTCATCGACGTGCAGCCGGCTGGCGGGCAGGGCTTCCTCATCTGCGTCAGCCAGGGGCTGCCCGATGCGGCCGTGCCCATGTGCGTCGCGAACGAACAGACCACGCTGGCCAATGGCTTGTCGCGGGTCGTGTTCCGTTATCGGGGCCGCGATGAAGCGGGCCGGGCTGGGCCATGGTTGCCGGAGTGGAAACGGCGCGACATCCTGCCCGAATGGGTCGACGTGCAGATGCAAGCGCCCGTGGGCGAGCCGACGTGGCCGTCATTGGTCGTGCGCATCCCGGTCGCGATCAACCCGGTGCCATGAACGTGGATTGCCGCCGTTTTTCGCATGGGTTCGCGCTGCCGCTGGTGCTCTGGCTGATCGCGGTGTTGATGACCTTGATCGCGGTGTTGGCGTATTCCGCGCGCGTGGGTCACATCGAATCGCGCGCGCAGGTTGATCGGGTCGAAGCCGAGTCGGCCGCACGCGCGGGCATCACCTATGCGGTGGGGCGGATGGATCCATCGCTGGGCGTCGAAGCATGGGGACCGTCGCGGCAAGCCCGCAGCCTGGAACTGGATGGCTACCGCATCACCATCACCATCCGCGACGAGGCGGGCAAGCTCGATCTCAACAGCGGGGATGCCGAGGTGCTGCGCGCGCTGCTGCAAGAGAAGCAGGTGCCGCAGGACCAGGCTTCGCGCCTGCTCGCGGGCGTGATGGCGATGCGTCAGCACAATGCGCGATTCATCAGCCCGCTGCCGCCGGTGCCGGGCGCGCCGCCACCGCCTGCCGCCGGACGCAACCAGCGCATCGAAGCTCTGTCGGCCCTGCGGCAATGGCCCGGCGTGCGCACGGACACGGTGGCCGCCTTGGCCGACGACCTCACAGTGCACGCGGGTCTCAGCCTGCCCGACGCGCGCCAGGCCAGCCCCGCGATGCGCCGGGCACTGGTGCAGACCGGTCGCTTGTCCGCCACTGCGGCAGTAGCTGACAGCACATCGGGCCAGGTGGAGTTCGGCAGCGGCACCTATGCCATAGAATCAGTGGCGACGCGCCCGGGACGGCCTGCCGGGCGGATACGCGTCGTGCTGCGGGTGTTTCCCCGCAGTGGCGGCGGCATGGCCTCCACGTGGCTTGCCTGGGAACACGGTAGATGGACGCAGTAATCCCGGTGCAACCGGTCACTCCCCGCCTGTGGGGCAGGGCGCACCGTGTGCTCGATGCATGGGCAGCGGGCCTGCGCCTGGCCGTGCCTGCGCGATGGCGGCAGCGTTGGTTCCCGCCGCCGATGGAAGTCTGGCTGCAGCTTGATGCCGATGGCGGCCGCGCGTGGGTGGCGCGCCGCGACGTGGGCAGCCTGGAATCCCACGGCCGTGATCTCGATGCCGCCGCCGTGCTGGCACGTCATCCGGACCTGCCGCGTTGGTTGCTGTTGCTGCCGCCGCTGGCTGCGCGGGTCACCATGTCGCTGCCGATGGCCGCGGCCGGTCAATTGCGCCAGGCCCTGCAATTCGAGGTGGATCGCCAAACCCCGTTCAGCCTGGCCGATGTCGCCTTCGATGCGCGGGCCTTGCAGCTGGATGCAGCCACCAAGACCGTGCTGGCGGAATTGATCGTGGTGCCGCAGGCGCGTCTTGCGCCGTTGATCGCGCAGGCGAGTGCGCTCGGTATCGCCTTGCAGGGCGTGGATGTCGCCGATGCCGACGGCCGGCCCGCCGGCATCAATCTGTTGCCGGATGACATGCGCCAGGCGCCGGTAAGCCGGTGGCGACGTCGCAACCTGTGGTTGGCGGCATCGGTGGTGGCGTTGCTGGCGCTGGGCGCGGTGGCCTCCATCCAGCGGCAGGTGTCGCGCGGCGATGCCCTCGAGGCGCAGTTGCGACGCGAAGGCGCACGCACGCGGCTGGTGGCCGCCGAGCGGCAGAAATTGGTCGATTACAGCGAAGCTGCGCGCGAGATCCAGGCGCTGCGCGACCGCCGCGCTTCCCTCGTGGCCGTGCAGGGCGCGCTGGCTGAGCGCTTGCCCGGCAATGCCTGGGTGGAGCGCATCAGCATCCAGGGCGATCAAGTGCAGCTCTCCGGCCAATCATCGCAGGCCACGCGGCTGGTGCCCGCATTGCAGGACGGCGCGATATGGCGCGATGTCGCCATGTCCGGCGCCACCGCGTCCGAGGGCGGCAATGGCGGGGAGCGTTACGCCATCGGCCTGCGTTTGACGCCCATGCAGGCGCAGCCCGAGGGAGGTGCGCCATGAGCGCGAGCCTGCCGCTGTCCGCGTCCGAACGCCGGTTGCGCAACCTGTCGGTGAGCGGCTTGTTGCTGGCGGTGGCGATCACGGGCGTGGTTCTCTATGTGGGATGGTGGAAGCCGTGGAGCGCCGCGCATGCGCGCACCGAGCAACTGGCCCAGCGCCAGTCGCGTGCGCAGACCTTGTTGGCGACAGCCGATGACACGCATGCGGCGCTGATGCAGGCCGAGGGCCTGGCGCGGCAACAGCCGCTTTGGCTGCCCCTGGCGGATCCCGCGCAAGCCATCGATACCATCGCCGGACAGGTGGACCAAGCGGTCGCACTGGTGGGCGACGACGGCCAGCGCTGCAAGGTGCAGAGCCGCAATCCGGTGGATGCGGCGGCGGCGACGGGGCGTTTGGCGCGCGCCGGGCTGACCATCCGCCTGCGCTGCGGCAACAGTGAATGGCTGCAGCTGGCGCATATCCTGGAATCCGGACAACCGCCGCTGCTGATCGACGATGTCGCCATCAGCGCGCCGACGCAATATCCGGGCGCGATTATCGGGCCGGAGGCCGGCGTGCTGGACATCAGCTTCACCATCTCCGCTTTCCTCTCGCCGGGCACGCCCGTGGCTGTGGAGGCTGCGCCATGAGCACGCGCGGTCCGATGCCCATCGCCACGCGGCTCTGGGGTGCCGGCTTGCTGGTCGCCGCGGCGTTCTGCGCTTGGGCCCTGTTCTGGCCGACCGTCGGCAGCGAGGCGGGCGAGGCCGCGCCCGGCGCGCTGCCCGTCTATGCCGTGCGTGCGGCGCCGCTGGCTGCCGCGCCCAACGCGGCCGATCCGGCGTGGGCGCGTCCGCTGTACTTCAATGACCGGCGCCCGCGCATCGCGGCGGTTGGACAGGCGGGTGCGGGTGCGGCGAACCAGGGATTCGAGGCGGTGTTGACCGGCATCGTGCGCGCCCCCGGCTTGTCGCTGGCGACGCTGTCTCCGGCCGGCGGCAAACCCACGCGAGTGAAGCTGGGCGATGAAGTCGAGGACCAGCCCGGCTGGCGCCTGGTCAGCCTGACCTCGCGCTCGGCGACGTTTCGAAACGGCGATCGTATCCAGGAATTGCGGCTGGAAGCGCGCGCCGCCGCGGCTGCGCCGCCTCCGCCACCATCGGCCCTGCCGTCACCGGAAACCTCCCGGCCAGGCGATGTGCCGCCCCCGCCGGCGGTGCCGGGCATCACCGGGCAAACATCGGCAGCGCCAGCCGTGACATCATCGGCGCCAACGGCCGCGCCCGTGCCCGCCAATGCCAGCCAGGACCAGCAAATACAGGCGATCCGCCGCCGCATCGAGGATGCGCGCCGGCAAATGAAGCCGTCCGATACGCCCCAGCCCCAGCGTTGAACCACGCAGACGAGAACACCACCGCATGACCGCTTCCCGCTTCATCCTGATTGTCCTGGCCGTGCTGCTTGCCGGATGCGCCACCGCGCCCGTGCCGCAGATGCATCGCGATGCCGACCTCAGCCGTACCACCGGCGTGGCCGGTACCTCGGCGCAGCCCCAGGACGACGTGTTGCTGGATGATGGCGCCGCCGGCCCGCAGCCGGTGATTCGTCGCGGCAGCAAGCGTGCGATCCAGCCGCCGTCCGCCCCGGCGCTCAGTGGCCCGGTGCGTGGGCGCGGGGGCACGTCGCTGATCTTCCAGGACGAGCCGATCCAGTCGCTGGTGGCAGTCATCCTGGGCGACATGCTGGGGCAGAACTACGTGATCGCGCCGGGCGTGCAGGGCACGATCAACATCAACACGCCGCGCCCGGTGACGCAGGCCGAGGCGCTGCGCCTGCTGGAAAGCGTGCTGGGATGGAACAACGCGCGGCTGATCTGGGCCGATGGCCGATACAACATCGTGCCGGCGGACCAGGCGGTATCGAGCGGTTTGGTCTCGCCTTCGACAGGCCCGGGCAGCGGCGGTGGCAAGGGCATCGGCTACCAGGCCCGGCCCTTCGAGCTGCGTTACATCTCCGCCAGCGAGATGGAGAAGATCCTCAAGCCCTACGCGCGGCCTTCGGCCATCGTCAACGTCGATAGCGGGCGCAACGTCATCACCCTGGCCGGCACGCCGACCGAGCTCGAGAACTACCGCCGTACCATCCAGACCTTCGACGTGGACTGGATGGCCAGCATGTCGGTGGGCGTGTTCCCGCTGCAGAGCGGCCGCGCATCGCAGGTGGTGACGGACCTCGAGCGCGTGTTCGGCGAGCAGAGCCGCACGCCGGTGGCCGGGATGTTCCGCTTCATGCCGCTGGAAGCATCGAACTCGGTGATGGTGATCGCCTCGCAACCCGAATACCTGGACGACATCCAGCAATGGATCGACCGCATCGACGGCGGCTCCACCGGCGGCCGCCTCTACACCTACGAGTTGAAGTACGTGAAGGCGCGCGAGCTGGCGCAACGCCTGGCCGAGGTGTTTGGCGCGACCACCGCGCAGGCAACGGCCTCGGCGCCCAGCCTGATGCCGGGCCTGACCCCGACCCAGATCGGCGATGTGTCTGTCGCCAACGACAATGGCGTGAGCACGGCGACCATCGGCAATGCAGGCGCTGCAGGGGCCGGCCTCGGCAACGGGCAGCTGTCGCTCAACCCGCAAGCGCAGACAGGGGCGGGCGCGGTCAAGTTGCAGGTGAACGGCGACCAGGTGGGCGTGGCGGCGGTGGACGAAAACAACGCGCTGCTGCTGCGTGCGTCGCCCGCGGCGTGGAAGTCGATCCGTGAGGTGATCCAGCGGCTGGATGTGATGCCGCTGCAGGTGCATATCGAGGCGCAGGTGGTCGAAGTGAACCTGACCGGCGACCTGCGTTATGGCGTGAACTGGTATCTGGAGAACGGGATCACCGATCCCGACATCCGCGCGGCCGCGGCGCAGAAGCAGGGCTTCAGCCTGGTGGGCGGAAGCGTGGTGGGCGACGGCAGCGGCTTCGCCCTGCAATTCCTCGGGCACAACGTGGCGGCGCTGCTGACGGCGCTGGACAAGGTCACCGACCTGCGCCTGCTGCAGACGCCATCGGTGGTGGTGAAGAACAACGCGGAGGCCACCTTCAACGTGGGCAGCCGCATCCCGGTCGCATCGGTCACGGTCAATCCCGGCACCGGCAACGCGCAGACCTACAGCCAGGTGCAGTATCTCGACACCGGCACGATCCTCAAGGTGCGCCCGCGCGTCACCCGCGACGGCATGGTGTTCCTCGACATCGTGCAGGAAGTCAGCAGCCCCGGCAGCGCGGCCGATATCTACGGCAACGTGCGCATCAACACGCGTCGTCTCAAGACCGAGGCGGCGGTGCAGAGCGGCGATACCGTGATGCTGGCCGGGTTGATCAGCGATGAAGCGACCAAGGGCACCTCCGGCGTCCCGTTCCTCTCGCGCCTGCCGGTGATCGGCGGCTTGTTCGGCGTGCAGAGCGACCGATCCGCGCGCACGGAAGTCGTCATCCTGCTCACCCCGCGCCTCATCAGCAATCCGGCCGAGGCGCGTGCGTTGACCGACGAATATGGGCGCCGATTCCGCGGACTGCAGCCGATCCAGCGCAAGAAGTGACGCGCCGGCGCTGAAACCGGCGGCGCGTTGCCCGATCGCCTGCGGATAGGCAGATGGCCTCATGGGCGATGGACGATTCATGTAAGGCAGCCGGGCGCGGTGCTATATTCAAGGCATGTGGCGCCGCGTCTTCCCGTGCGTACTGGTCCTGTGTCTGATGCTCAATGGCATCGGCAGCGCGATGGCGTCGGTGTCGATGCACCTGGCGCCGGAAGCGGTATCGCCCCAGCCTGTCGCGACGCTCGAGCAATGCGATCAGGCCTCCTCGCACGCAGGCACCCCGGCGGCCCACGATGCCGCCCAGCCCATCGCCGATACCTCGCATGCCATGCAGCACGGGGATGATTGCAGCGGCGATTGCTGCGATGGATCGACCGGATGCCAATGCCTGTGCGCCCACCACGTGCAGGCTTTCACCCCGCCGATGCCCGTGTTCGCGGATGCGCCGGCACATGATCGTCTTGCCATGGGCGTCACGCCCGGCCACGCCTCGCCCCCGCCCGGCGAAAACATCCGGCCTCCCATCGTTTAAGGGATTGCAGCGCCCACGGCGCTGACCGGCGTGCCCGCGCGTAAGGCGTGGGTGTTGGGGCCTGATTCGGGCCGTCTCTAGTTGGGAATCCTATCCATGTCATTTGTTCGTTCCGGTTTGCCCGGCAACGCCCCGTCGTTGTCCCGGCGCCGCTTTGTCCAAGGCTTGGCCGCCGCGGGCGCCGTCTCCACGCTCGGCCTGTGGCCCAAGCCCGGTTGGGCGCTGCGCTCGGATGGCCAGTTGCCGGTGTTGGCGGGCACCGAATTCGACCTCAGCGTCGGCGAGACGCTGGTCAACTACACCGGCAAGGTTCGCCCCGCCGTCACCATCAACGGCAGCCTGCCGGCCCCCATCCTGCGGTGGAAGGAAGGCTCGACCGTGACCTTGCGCGTGCGCAATGATCTGCCCCGTGGCTCCATCCACGGGCCGGATACGTCGGTGCACTGGCATGGCCTGTTGCTGCCGGCCAACATGGACGGCGTGCCGGGCATGAGTTTCGACGGCATCCGCCCGGGCGAGAGCTATCTCTACCGATTCCAGGTGAAGCAGGCCGGTACCTACTGGTACCACAGCCACTCCGGCTTCCAGGAACAGGGCGGGATGTATGGCCCAATCATCATCGATCCCATCGCGCCGGAGCCCTTTGCCTACGACCGCGACTACGTGGTCTTCTTGTCCGACTGGACCGACATGGATCCGGCCAAGTTGTTCGCGCGGCTGAAGAAGATGTCGAGCCACGACAACTACTACCAGCGCACGGTCGGCGATTTCTTCCGCGACGTGGAAACGCGCGGGGCCGAGGCCACGTTCGAGGATCGCAAGGCCTGGGGGAAGATGCGCATGACGCCGACCGATTTGTCGGACGTCAACGCGCACACCTATACATACCTCCTCAACGGCACCACGTCGCTGGACAACTGGACGGCCTTGTTCCGGCCCGGCGAGAAGGTGCGCCTGCGCTTCATCAACGGCTCGGCGATGACGTACTTCGACGTGCGCATCCCGGGCTTGAAGATGACGGTGGTGGCGGTGGATGGGCAATACGTGCATCCGCTCACCGTCGATGAAGTGCGCTTGGCCGCCGCCGAAACCTATGACGTGATCATCGAGCCCTCGGGGCAGGATGCCTACACGATCTTCGCGCAGGACAGTGCGCGCACCGGCTGGGTTTCGGCGACGCTTGCGACCAGGACAGGGCTGCGCGCGCCGGTGCCGGCGCTTGATCCGAGGCCCCTGCTCACCATGGCCGACATGGGCCACGGCGGCATGGGAGGGATGGGCGACATGCGCGGCATGGAGGGCAGTTGTGGCGCCGCCATGCACGGCATGGGCCATGCAGGCGCGGCCATGCAAACGCATCCGGCGAGCGAAACCCGCAATCCGCTGGTGGACATGCAGACGATGATGCCCGAGCCACGGCTGGATGATCCGGGCATCGGCCTGCGCGACAACGGACGCAAGGTGGCGACCTATGCCGAGTTGAAGAGCGCCTTCCCGGACCCGGATGGGCGCGAGCCTGGCCGCACGGTGGAGCTGCACCTGACCGGGCACATGGAAAAGTTCGCCTGGTCGTTCAATGGCGTGAAGTTCGCGCAGGCCGAGCCGCTGAAGTTCAACTACGGCGAGCGCCTGCGGATCGTGCTGGTGAACGACACGATGATGAGCCATCCGATCCACCTGCACGGGATGTGGAGCGACCTGGAGGACGAGCAGGGCGCATTCCACCTGCGCAAGCACACCATCGACATGCCGCCCGGCACCAAGCGCGCCTATCGCGTGCGGGCCGATGCATTGGGGCGCTGGGCTTACCACTGCCATCTCTTCTTCCACATGGAAGCCGGGATGTTCCGCGAGGTGCGGGTGGAGGAGGGCGCATGAACAGGACAACATGGCTGGCCGCCGGAATCGCCGCATGCCTGGGTGCCACCCCGGCGTTCGCGCAACAGGCGGATGAGCACGCGGGGCATCATCAAACGCCGCCCACGCCGACATCGACGGACAAGACCAAGGAGGCGCAGACGCCATCGAAACAGGCCGACATGGACCACACCACCATGGACCATAGCCAGATGCAGGGCATGGACCATGCCACGATGGATCATGGGCAAATGCAGGGCATGGATCACGCGAAGATGGACCATGGCAAGATGCAAGGCATGGACCACGCGAAGATGGGGCATGCCGATGACGGCGAGCTGCCCGCGACGGTCGATCCGCGCGAGCCCATTCCGGTGCCTGACGCCGCCGATCGCGCCGCCGCATTCCCGGCGGTCCACGATCACCACCAGCACGGCACCAGCATCCATGACTACAGCTTGATCGACCGACTGGAAGTCTCCGATGCCGACGAAGGCACCGAGCTGGGCTGGGAAGCCTCCGGTTGGGTGGGCGGCGACATCCAGAAATTCTGGTGGCGCACCGAAGGCCATGCGCTGGACGGCAAGATCGAGCGCGGCCAGGTGGAGGCGCTCTACGGTCGCGGCATCCGCGCATGGTGGGATGTGGTGGCCGGCGTGCGCCATGATTTTGGCGAAGGGCCCGGGCGTACGTGGGTAGGCGTGGGCGTGCAGGGACTGGCGCCGTACAAGTTCGAAGTCTCGGCCACCGCCTACGTGGGCGAGCAGGGCAGGACGGCGCTTGTCGCGGAGGCCGAATACGACACGCTGCTGACCAACCGCCTGATCCTGCAATGGCGCGCGGAGGCGAATGCGTATGGCAAGGACGATCCGGTCCTTGGCCTCGGCGCGGGGTTGTCGAGCATCGAAGCCGGCGCTCGCCTGCGTTACGAAATCAACCGCCAGTTCGCGCCCTACATCGGCATCGAGCATGAGCGGACTTTCGGGAACACCGCGGACATGCGACGCGCCTCCGGCGCCGACGTGCACGACACCCGCGTAGTGGCCGGCGTGCGGATCTGGTTCTGATGCGCGGCCTGAATGCGAGGCCCATGAAATGCATGCATCGCGTTCGCACGCGTGCAGCGATCATCACCGAGATGAAGTCTTGAGGAGGAAAACGACATGAACAGGAATCACGCATGGCTTGTCGCCGGGTTCGCGGCGCTTTCATCCGGCATGGCCGGGTGCGCGCCTACTCCGAGCGCGGCGGAGGCGGCGGCCAAACCCGCGGCCATCGTCGCATCGGCCGTGGAAAGCCAGGCCCCGGCCAACCACGCGCCCGCGACCGAGGCGACGGCGCAGGCCGAATGGCCCATCGTGCTGGTCCACAAGACCCCGACGTGTGGGTGCTGCGGCGCATGGGTCGAACACATGCGCCATGCCGGTTTCACGGTCGAGGTGGATGAGCGCGATGACCTGGAGCCGATCCGCAAGCAACTGGGCGTGCCTTACGGCAAGGGCTCCTGCCACACGGCCGAGGTTGGCGGTTATGTGGTCGAAGGCCATGTGCCGGCGGAAGACGTGAAGCGTCTCTTGGCCGAGCGGCCGAAGGCGCGGGGGCTGGTCGTGCCTGGCATGCCGATGGGCTCCCCCGGGATGGAAAGCCCGGACGGACGCGTGCAGCCCTACACGGTTGAACTGATCGGCATGGAGGGTGCGACCAGCGCATTTGCACGACACGGGGAATAAAGGCTTGACCCTGCACCCAGGTGCAGGGTGCATGCTGGCCTCACGCCGAAGGAACGCATGACGATGAAGATTGGAGAATTGGCCAGGCGCGCCGACGTGCCGATCGACACCATCCGCTTCTATGAGCGCGAAGGCGTCATCCCGCCGCCCCCGCGCCTGGCATCGGGCTATCGCGATTACGCGGAGACCGATGTCCAGCGCCTGCAGTTCTTGCAACGCGCCAAGCGCCTCGGCTTCACCTTGGCCGAGATCCACGAGCTGCTGGGCTTGTGGGAGAACCGGACCACGGACATGGCGCGCTTCAATCGCCATGCACAAGCCAAGCTGGGCGATATCGACCAGCGCATCGCAGCGCTGCAACAGGTCCGCACTGCACTGGAGGCATTGGTCGATGCCTGCCCGGGTCATGGCGCGCTCCAGGCCTGCCCCATCCTTGCCGCGTTATCCGGAGATCCGCCATGAACCCTGCCATGCATGCATCCCATTCGTCCGGGAATGACGCCGATGTCCGCGATCCGGTGTGCGGCATGCAGGTTGATCCCGCCACCAGCCCGTATCAGGCCGAGCATGACGGTCAGACCTATCATTTCTGCTCCCAAAAGTGCCTTGAAAAATTCCGCGCCGATCCCGCGCGTTACATCGCAGGCGCTGTCACGGCTGGCGGCAGTTGCTGCGCGCACCATGGCCCGCAGGAGGCGGCGATGTCTGCTTCCGGCGGCGCGCCGGGCACCGTGACCGACCCCGTTTGCGGCATGCAGGTGGACCCGGCCACCGCCAAAGGCGGCGAGGCCACGCACGCAGGCCTGACCTATCACTTCTGCAGCACGAAGTGCCGCGAAAAGTTCACTGCCGATCCACAGCGCTACCTGCAGCCGCGCGAGCCCAAGGCCAGCGACGCGGGCGATTCGGACGTGATCTATACCTGCCCGATGCATCCGCAAATCCGCCAGCGGGGGCCAGGCCACTGCCCGATCTGCGGGATGGCGCTGGAGCCGGAGATGCCCAGCCTGGACGAGGATGAAAACCCCGAGCTGCGCGATTTCAGCCGCCGGTTCTGGTGGACGCTGCCGCTGACGGTGGCGGTGTTCGTGCTTGCGATGTTCGGGCATTCGATGCCGGCCCTGTCCGCATCAACGCGAACATGGCTGGAGTTCGCGCTGGCGACGCCCGTGGTGCTGTGGGCGGGCTGGCCGTTCTTCGTGCGCTGCCTGCAGTCCATCCGCAACCGCAGCCCCAACATGTGGACGCTGATCGGCATCGGTGTGGCCGCGTCCTACGGCTACAGCGTCGTGGCCACGGTCGCCCCCGGCGCGTTCCCGGCCTCCTTCCGCGACCATGGCCGCGTCAACGTGTATTTCGAGGCGGCGGCGGTCATCGTGTCGCTCACCTTGCTGGGACAGTTGCTAGAGCTGCGCGCCCGCTCCAAGACGAGTGCGGCGATCAAGGCCTTGCTGGGTCTTGCCCCGAAAACCGCGCGCCGGATCAATGCCGACGGCAGCGAGGAGGATGTGCCCCTCGCGCACGTGCACGTGGGTGACCACCTGCGGGTGCGTCCGGGCGAGAAGGTGCCGGTGGATGGCACGGTGCTGGAGGGCCGCTCCAGCGTGGATGAGTCCATGCTCACCGGCGAGCCGATGCCGGTCTCCAAGACGGCCGGCGACCGCCTGATCGGTGCGACGCAAAACGGCACCGGGAGCCTGGTGATGCGCGCCGACCAGGTGGGATCGGAAACGGTCCTCTCGCGCATCGTGCAACTGGTGGCGCAGGCACAGCGCTCGCGTGCGCCGATGCAGCGCATGGCGGACAAGGTGGCTTACTGGTTCGTCCTTGCGGTGCTGGCGGCCGCGGTCATCACGTTCTTCGCATGGGGGCTGTTCGGCCCCGAACCGTCGTGGACGTGGGCGGTGCTGAACGCGGTATCGGTCCTCATCATCGCCTGTCCATGCGCATTGGGGCTGGCAACGCCGATGTCCATCATGGTGGCGACCGGACGCGCCGCGCAGGCGGGTGTCCTGTTCCGCAACGCGGAGGCCATCGAGCAGTTCCGCACGCTCGATACCCTGGTCGTGGACAAGACCGGTACGCTCACCGAAGGTCGCCCGGCATTCAAGGCCGTCCGCGGGGATGCCGGAACGCCGGACGATGAGGTCCTGCGGCTTGCGGCAAGCCTGGACCAGGGCAGCGAGCACCCCTTGGCCGAGGCGATCGTCGCCGAGGCGCGTGCGCGCGGCTTGGCGTTGTCTGCGGCCCCGGACTTCGACTCGGTGACCGGCGCGGGCGTGCGCGGCCAGGTCGATGGCAGGCATCTGTTGCTGGGCAGTCGCGCGCTGATGTCGGCCAATGGCGTCGCCATCGAAGACATGGCCGGCGAAGCCGAGCAGCTGCGTGAGCAGGGCGCCAGCGTGATGTTCCTCGCGGCCGATGGACGCTTGCTGGGCCTGATCGCCGTGGCCGATCCGATCAAGCCCTCCGCAAAGCCGGCGGTCGCCGACCTGCAGGCGCGGGGCATGCGCGTGGTGATGGCGACCGGCGACAGTGAAACCACCGCCAAGGCGGTCGCGCGGGAGCTCGGCATCACCGAAGTTCATGGCGAAATGCGGCCGGAAGACAAGGCCGCGCTCATCGAGCGGCTTCGCGCGGAGGGCCATCGGGTGGCGATGGCGGGCGACGGCATCAACGATGCGCCCGCATTGGCCAGCGCCGATGTCGGCATCGCCATGGGCACCGGCACGGACGTGGCGATGTCGAGCGCGCAGGTGACGCTGGTGAAGGGCGATCTGCGCGGCATCCTGCGTGCGCGGGCCCTGTCGGAGGCGACCGTGCGCAACATGCGCGAGAACCTCGGCTTCGCCTTTGTTTACAACGCCGTGGGCGTGCCGATCGCGGCGGGCGTGCTGTATCCGGCCTTTGGGCTGCTGCTGAACCCGATGATCGCGGCGCTGGCGATGAGCCTCAGCTCCGTCTCGGTGGTGGCCAATGCCCTGCGGCTGTCGCGGACCAAGTTGCCGGGGGATGCCGCCTCGCCCGAGTCCGGGGCGGGTGCCGCGTCTTGATGGATCGGGTGGGGTTGGCGGATGGGGGTGCCGGTCTTTCGGCCCCCACCCAATGCTGCTTGCAGGGATTTTTTACGTGGGGCAGCAAAAAGGGCCGCTTGCGCGACCCTAAGTGCGTGAATTTATTGGCGCCCGAAGTTGGACTCGAACCAACGACCCCCTGATTAACAGTCGGCCTCGGCGGCCGGTGCCATGATTTGTTTCGGGGTGCAAAACACGCGCTTACAAGCTGGGCATTGCTCGACATATTGGCGTTGAGTCAGATGGTTTCGGGTGCCTGACGTTGCTTTCAGGTGGCTCCGAAATTGTGTCTGCCTCGTGTCCAATCACACGGAGCAATACCCATGCGAACCAAGATCACCCAGGCGCTCGTCGAGAACGCGCCTCGGCAGCTGAGCGGCCCGCCGTCGCTGTACGCGGACCAGGAGCTGCGGGGCTTCTACCTTATAGTCAGCCCGACCAAGCGTGGCTTCTACGTGCAGTCCCAGGTCAACGGGAAGCAGGTGCGGACGAAGATCGGCGACCACCCGGCGATGACAGCCAAGGAGGCACGCGCTCTGGCCGCCAAGACGCTCGTCTCCATGCGTTCTGGGGTGAACCCCAGCGAGGAGCGGCGGAAGGCCCGCGCGAAGGGCATCACCCTTAGGCGGGCCCTCGAGCTGCACCTCGCCAGCAAGCCGCTGTCGGCCAAGACGGTCGAGGGCTACCGCTACGTCATCGAGAACTACCTCTCCGACTGGCTCGACCGAACGCTGGCCGAGATCGGCGCGGACCGCGTCGGCGTGCGCGAGCGGCACCAGCGCATCACCAAGAAGAGCGGCAAGGCGACGGCGGACGCGACGTTCCGCACCTTCCGTGCCGTCTACGGTCGCGGCCTGCGCGAGCACCCCGATCTTCCCGCGAACCCGACCGCCAACGTGGACTTCCACGGGGTCAAGAAGCGGAAGGTGGACGCCAACGAGGATCGGCTCAAGGCTTGGGGTAGGGCTGTGCTGGAGCTGTCGCCCGTCCGCCGCGACATCCATCTCTTCATGATCCTCACGGGCATGCGTCGCACGGCGTCCTGCGAGGCGCGGCGTTCGGACCTCGCTGGCGACGTGCTGCACGTCCCAAAGCCGAAGGGCGGAACGGCACGCGCGTTCGACCTGCCGTTGTCGAAGGCGCTACAGGACCTGCTCGCCCACCGCGAGGCGGAGGCCGACGCCATCAAGCGCAAGACGCCGTGGCTGTTCCCGTCGGACAGCAAGACGGGCCACGTGCAGGAGGTCCAGCAGGAGGAGTTGAACGGGCTGACGGGCCACGCCCTGCGTCACTGCTACGGGACGCTGGCGGTGCAGGCAGGCGTGCCGCTGCTGGAGTTGAAGTACCTGCTCAACCACGCGTCGGGCGACGTGACCATGGGCTACCTCAACCCGTCTGTGGATCACCTGCGCGATCACCAGGAGAGGGCGACCGCCTATGTGCTCGCCCGGCTCGGCCTTAGGCACGAGCCCGGAACGTGGCCACCGACGCGCTCAGGCGACGTCTGACGCTCGCGACGACCTCGGCGCTGCCGATGTAGCGCCGACGGCCGTTTAAGCCTCAAACGTCGTTAGAAAATCCGACGCGAACGCTGGTTTATTTCGTTGTTCCCAGGTGACACACTGGCATCGTCGCGATGCAACGTCGCGACGCTCGGGGAGCAGGCCCCCAAACAATCCTGACGTGCGTGGTCCCGACGACACCCCGCATGGCCGGCCTTCATCGACGCGCAGGAGCCCCAGTCATCACGAACTGGAGAAGGCAATGCTCTCTGCCGAGCACATCAATGAGCTGCTCAAGCTCGACGACGACGCACTCGTCGATACCCACGATGCGTCAGCCATCGTCGGGCTCAAGTACGAAACCCTCAACTGGTACCGCAAGCGGAAGCCCCACTGCGGCCCGAGGTACAGGATCGTCGGCGCACGCACCGTGAGGTACCGCATGGGTGACCTGCGCGCCTACCTCGCTGGGCGGGAGGGTTGAGCCATGGCCGACGCCGTAAACGAGAACGCCCGTCCGGCTGACGAGGCCGGACGGGCGCGGGGTACCACCAACTCGGGAGCGAAGACCATG
>Ga0056909_1001365_pt1 | contig 15171 bp, 13 predicted proteins | sample EBPBio102011_DNA_FD_62115 | JGI IMG/M metagenome (GOLD analysis project Ga0056909, IMG submission 62115) | Wastewater treatment Type I Accumulibacter community from EBPR Bioreactor in Madison, WI, USA - Reactor 1_1/10/2011_ DNA | ecosystem: Engineered > Bioreactor > EBPR > Anaerobic-Aerobic >...
TGCCGAATCGCCGGGCCCGATCTTGATGCTGGTATACGGGATCAGCGCCTGGTCAGAGAGCGTGGGCGAGCCGTAGGGCTTCATGCCCAGGGCCAAGCCCCTTTTCACCACCGGATGGTCCAAAGGAATGCCCGAAGGGTTCAGTCGCACCGAGCGCGGCACCACCTCCGACCTCACGTTCTGCCGGATGATCTCCAGGGTTTCTGTCAGGGTATAGGCATCCGTGGCCCGTACATCCACGGTAAATTTACAGGTATCAGGTACCACGTTATGCTGGGTACCGGCCTGGATGACGGTGACACTCATTTTTACCTTCCCCAGGGTTTCAGACACTTCCGGAAACTCAAAGGTGCGGAACCATTCGATGTCCTGCATGGCCCGGTAAATGGCGTTCACCCCTTCTTCCCGGGCTGCATGGCCGGCCTGGCCGTGGGCGGTGCAGTCCAGCACCATCAGCCCTTTCTCCGCTACGGCCATGTCCATGAGGGTGGGTTCTCCCACAATGGCCAGGTCAATTTCCGGCAGGTGCTTCAGGAGGAGCTCGATGCCGTTCCGCCCGGAGATCTCCTCTTCCGCCGTGGCCGCAAAGATCAGGTTATAGGGAAGATCTGCCCGGTCATAAAAATGCAGGAAGGTGGCCAGCAGGGCCGTCAGCGGGCCGCCGGCATCGTTACTGCCCAGGCCATAGAGCCGGCCGTCTTCTATTTCCGCCTTAAAGGGGTCACGCGTGTAAGAGGCGTTAGGCTTTACGGTGTCATGATGGGAATTCAGCAGGATGACCGGTTTGGAAGCCGAGTAATGCCGGTTTTTGCACCAGATATTATTTTCCAGTACTTCAAAAGGAATACCGCAGCCGGCGAAAAGCGCCGCAAAGCGCTGCCGGGTGCCGTCTTCTTCACGGCTTAAGGAGGGGGTTTCAATCAGCTCCTTTAGAAAATGAACGGGCGAAAAATCTCTGATCATGGTCAGGCAAAGGTATAAAAGTGCGGGGTAGCTTACAACCTTTTCATTTAAAAGCAGGTCTATATACCGGATGTTTATTTAAAAGTATAATTTATGAAAAAGCTGATTTTGTTTTTGATGATCGCGGGACTGGCCGCTTGTGAGAAGAGTGAAGTAGGAAAAAGCAATGAGCTTACCGGCACCTGGAAATGGGTGAAGAAGACGGGCGGCATTGCAGGTGTGAATGAAACCCCCAAGGCCGGCGAAGTAGTTCTCCTGAAACTGAATGCCGATAAAACCTATTCCACTACACGGAATGATTCGCTGCTGACCAGCGGTACTTACACCCTCTCTACCGGGGAATCCATGTTACTGAATAAAGAAGTAAATTTTATTGTGTTTGGCGGAGGTACGCCCACCATGTACGAGGTGAAAAATAATGAACTGCATCTGGCGGAGGATGTGTATGACGGGTTTAATTACGACTATGTAAGAAATTAAAATGCCGGCGGGAGGGGGGCTTTATTTGCCCACCTCTGCCGCCGGGTTTCCAAAAACGGTCTTCCCTTCTTTTACATCCTCAATCACCACAGATCCGGCGCCAATTCGTGCGTTTTTGCCGATTTTCACGCCGGAAACAATCACCGCTCCGCTCCCGATAAAGGCGCCTTTCCCGATTTCCGCTTCGGAATTGATCACGGCTCCGGCACCGATCTCTGCGTATTCTCCGATCACCGCTGCGGTATCTACCACGGCACCGGAAAAAATAACCGAATGGTTCCCGATCCGGGCACCGGGATTCACCACGACGCCGGCGGCTACCAGTATCCCGTGGCCCAGCTCAGCCTCTTCAGAGACTACGGCCCTCTGGTGTACGGCGTTTACCGGCATGGTTTTCTTTTGTTCCAGGAGCTGCTTAACGGTCTTTTCTTTGGCCGTTTTGTGCTCCATGGCCACAAATACCTCTGTTTTATTGCCAATGATCCCCAGGTAGCTTTCGTCGTTAATATCGCCCAGAACCAGCACTTCAGAGATCTCTGTATTGTGAAGGTCTTTATTATCATCCAGGAAACCGTAAACCAGCACGTCATTGCCGGAGAAGATGTCCAGTGCCAGCCTGCCCAGCTTGCCGGCACCCAGTATCAATACGGGATTTGTCATAAGTAAATTAATTTTGGTGTAAAAATAACACGCTTAACCCAAAAAACGGCTGGCCTGATTCAATCTTTGCGCGGCGGCCAGCAGGGTTTCATCGTCTTTAGCAAAACAAAACCGGAGAATATGATGGTCTGTAGCATCCGAATAAAACACCGAAGTGGGGATAGAGGCTACGCCGGCTTTTTCCGTCAGCACCACGCTGACTTCGGTATCAGGGCGCTGGCACAGGTGCGCATAAGAAAGATTCTGGAAGAAAGTGCCCTCCGAAGGCAGGGGCCGGAATACCGCGGTATCCAGCGTGCTCAGGAAGAGATCTCTTTTCCGGCTGTAAAATTCCGAAAGAACCTGATGACTGTTCGTGCTTTCCAGGTAATCGGCCAGGGCATACTGGGCCGGCGTAAACGTACAGAAAGTAATGTACTGGTGTATTTTACGGAGCTCGCGCGTCAGGTTTTCCGGGGCCAGACAGTAGCCGGTCTTCCAGCCGGTGATATGATAGGTTTTAGCAAAGGAATTACAGATAAATGTACGCTCACGCAGCACCGGGCTCTGGCTCAGGGAAAGATGCTGATGGCCGTCAAAAAGGATATGCTCATACACCTCGTCACTCACCACAAAGAGCCCGGGGTGCTGCAGTACGATCTGCTCCAGCGCGGAAATATCCGCTGCGGTCAGCACCTTCCCGGTGGGATTGTGCGGGCTGTTCAGCAGGATAAGACGGGTCCGGGCGGTGATCCTGTCCTGCACTTCCTGCCAGTCGATGGTAAAATCAGGGTATTTCATCCGGACAAAAACCGGGATTCCTCCCTGTAATTGTACGGCCGGAAGGTAAAGATCATAGGCCGGCTCAATGATGATGACTTCGTCACCGGGGGAGACTACGCTGGCAATGGCCGAGAACAGGGCCTCGGATGCACCGCAGGTAACGGTGATCTCGGTATCTGCGTGATAGCCGTATTTTAAAGCCAGCTGATGCCGGAGCTCCGGCACTCCCGCGGCCGGCGAATACTGGTTTTTACCGTGGGAAGCATGGTAGGCCAGGCGCTCGGCCAGCACGGGGTCAGGCTCGAAGCCGGGAAAACCCTGCGCCAGGTTAAGGGCATTGACGGAGTTAGCCAATGCCGTCATCCGGGTGAAAATACTGGTCCCTACGGCGGGAAGTCTGGAGGTCATTTTCGTAGTTTGCTCACTAAGCTGAATAAACGGTACCACTGCTGATGGGAGAGGGTCACGTTAGCGGCGGCGGCCACATTCCGGATCCGGGCTTCCGTAGGTGACCCGATGATGGGTAGCATACCCAGGTTCAGCAGCCAGGCTACTGCCACCTGCTCCACGTTAGTGTCCAGCTCTTCCGCTATTTCTACCAGCGCCTCCCGCAGCACCACCCGGTCAAGGGAGGTGCCTTCCAGGATATCTCCACCGGCCAGCGGAGCCCATACGAGGGGCTTGCCGAATGACTCTTTGATCTCATCCAGCCGGCCGTCAAAAATGGCTTCGGGATTCAGCAGGTTAAATTCCAGGTGATTGGTCACAATAGGCAGATCCAGCACGGATTTAAGCAGCCGGTATTGGGAAGAGGTGAAATTAGCCACTCCTATATGCTTCACCATGCCGGAATGCACCAGGTAATCCAGCGTGGCGGCGATCAGCTCGATCTCCGTGATATAATCCAGCCCGTCCAGCAGGAGGATATCCAGGTATTCTTTCCCCGTTCTTTTCAGGAAAGAATCCAGCTGGCCGATCAGGGCGCCCCGTGACTGGTCAATGATCTCAAAGCCTTCCGGGGTCACCTCCCTGCCCAGGCGGGCCAGGATGACCAGGTCTTTGCGGTCGAAATCATTCTCCGCCAGGGTATCAAAGAATATTTTATGAATTCGGTCATTTTTAGCAGATGCCGAGAACTCGAAGGTATTGATCCCCAGGCCCAGGCACATGGAAAATATGCGCTTTGCCTCGGTTTCATCAAAATTAGCCATTTCCTCCCAGCGCCACAGGGAGTAGAGGGCTTTAGAGACCTTGGGTCCGGAATCGCTCAGATATATTTTCTCCATTGTTTTAAAATTTGGCTTAAAATTAAAAAAAAAACGCCACGAATCGCAGCCGTGACGTCTTTCTACTTATTAAAGTTTTAGTCCATCGAATAAAATTGCAATACTATCCTTCCGAGATGTCTCTCTGCATTTTCAATTAAAAAGGTTTAATGACGAGGAACATGATCCCGTTCGTTCATGCCTCAAAAGTGGTTAATCTATTTATCCTATCAAAATGATAGAGTAATAAATTTTTACATTTGGTGAAATAATTATAAATTTTCTCTAAAAATTCACAAAAGGCACGCCGGGCGGGTGGAATGCTACCCGCATGGAAACTTTTCGTATTTTTGCGGTATGGATTTAAAGAATGATCTGCTCATCCGGGCAGCCAAGGGAGAAAAGACAGAGCGTGTGCCGGTATGGGTGATGCGCCAGGCGGGCAGGATCCTGCCGGAATACCGTGAAGTAAGGGCTAAAGCCGGAAGTTTTATTAAGCTGGCCACCACGCCGGAGCTGGCGGCAGAAGTGACGCTGCAGCCCGTGGATATCCTGGGAGTGGATGCCGCCATTATCTTTTCAGATATCCTGGTGGTGCCGGAAGCCATGGGGCTGCCGTATGAAATGGTGGAGGCCAAGGGCCCGTTTTTTCCGCGCACGGTGAAGACCCGGGCGGATATTGATCAACTGAACACGACGGATATCGAAGACCGGCTTTCGTATGTTTTTGAATCACTGGATATCGTGAAGAAAGCGCTGAACGGCCGGGTGCCGCTGATCGGCTTTGCCGGGGCACCGTTCACTATTTTCTGTTATATGATAGAGGGGCAGGGGTCTAAAACCTTTTCCAAAGCCAAACGCATGCTGTACAGCGAGCCGGAGTTTGCCCATGCCCTGCTGGCTAAGATCACCGAGGTGACCATCGCCTACCTGAAGCTGAAGGTGAGCCACGGTGCTGACCTGGTCCAGGTTTTTGATTCCTGGGCGGGGATCCTCTCGCCGGCCCAGTATTCGGAGTTTTCTATTCCTTATTTATCCCGGATAGCAGATGCTTTTCCTGATGTTCCGGTTACTTTATTTCCGAAAGGTGCCTTTTTTGCCCGGAAGGAGCTGGGCCTGCTTTCCTGTGATGTGGTGGGACTGGACTGGAATATGGATATCCGTGAGTCACGGGAGCTGATCCCCGGGAAGACGCTGCAGGGCAACATGGATCCCTGCGTATTGTACAGTTCTTTTGCGAATATCGAGAAGCAAACCCGCGAAATGGTGATGGATTTCGGGAAAGACCGTTACATCGCTAACCTGGGGCATGGCGTCTACCCGGATACCGATCCGGAAAAGGTGAAATGCTTTATTGATACTGTCAAGTCTTGCTGATCGTGTAATTTTTTAGTACGATCACCGTTTCGATATAGTAATGGTCCTATAAATGAGATTCTTTTTATTCCTTCTTATCCCGGTTACGGTATTTGCGCAGAAAGCGGAGCCTCTTGGTTCGGCTATCAATTCCGAATACAATGAGCTGCACCCCCTGATGAGTACAGACGGGAAGATCCTGTATTTTCTAAGGGCGGAGCACCCCTCCAATACCAAAGGAAAAGATAATTCGAATGATATCTGGTATTCGGAAAGGGCGGCCGACGGCCGCTGGGGAGCAGCGAAAAGAATGCCGCGGCAGCTGAACCGCGAACGTTATAACGATGTGTTTGATATTTCAGCCGACGGAAATACAGCGCTGATCCGGGGCGATTATGAGAAAGGAGTGATCAACCCTGACCGGCTGGGGCTTTCCATCATCCGGAAGAAAGGAAATACGTGGCAGTCGCCCGAGGCCATGAATATCCCCGGACTGAGCCGCATGATCCGCGGGAAGTACCTTTCAGCCTGTATGAGTAATAACGGGAAAGTGATCCTGATGGCTTTCAGTGAGAAGAAGAAAGGGGTGGAAGATGATATTTACGTGACCATCATGGACCGGCAGGGCAACTGGAGTGAGCCCAAGAGCATCGGGAAAGATATCAATACGGATTTTTCAGAGCGGAGCCCTTACCTCTCGCCGGATAATTCCACCCTGTATTTTGCCTCTAACCGGCATGGCGGGGCGGGGGGCTATGATATATGGATGTCAAGAAGGCGGGGCAAAGGCTGGTTTGCCTGGACCAAGCCGGTGAACCTGGGCCCGAATGTGAATTCGGAGCAGGATGAAATGTATTATACCATGGAGGCTTCGGGAGATTATGCCTATTTTACCAGTAAGCATAATTCGATGGGAAAGTACGATATTTTCCGGGTGAAGCTGGAGGATATCGGCCCGTCAAAGGTGCCTGAAGTGGCCACGCTGCAGGCCACGGTGGTGACGAATGAGGCGGAAGAGGAAGTAGTCCCGGTAAAAGTGGCGGTGATCAGCGGTAAGGTAACCGATATCTCTACCGGCAAGCCTATGGAGGCCCGCATCATTTATGAAAACCTGGAAGACGGAGAGGAGCTGGGCGTAGCTACTTCGGATCCCCAGACGGGGATGTATAAAATAGTGCTGCCCTACGGCAAGCGCTATGCTATCCGGCCGGAGCGGGAAAACACCCTGGGGGTATCGCGCAGTATAGATCTGACCACCCCGGGAGAATATAAGGAGATCACCGGGCAAAACCTGGAAGCGGCGCCTATCCGGGCCGGTACGGCGGTTACCCTGTATAATGTGTTCTTTGAGTTTGCCAAAGCCACGCTGGAGAAGGAGTCGTTCCTGGAGCTGGACCGGATGATCGGCCTGCTGACTAAGAACCCCAATATGGCTATCGAGGTGCAGGGACATACGGATAACGTGGGATCCGATGCGGCGAATATGCGGCTTTCGCAGCAGCGGGCCGATGCCGTAAAAGATTATTTCCTATCGAAAGGGGTTTCTCCTGACCGCGTAAAAAGTACCGGTTTCGGGGAGAGCAAACCGGTAGCGTCTAACGAAACCACGGAAGGCCAGGCCCGGAACCGGCGGGTGGAGTTTGTGATCCTGCGTAAATAGCTAATCACTAAAACAGGTTTTACACGGAGAAACTTTCGCCGCAGCCACAGGTACGGGTAGCGTTCGGGTTCTTGAAGTGGAATCCCTTGCCGTTCAGCCCGTCACTGAAGTCCAGTTCGGTTCCCAGCAGGTAAAGCAGGCTTTTCTTGTCCACGAAGATCTTCACGCCTTTGTCTTCAAAAATATGGTCAGAAGGCTGCTGTTCCGCATCAAAGGCCAGGTTATACATCAGGCCGGAGCATCCGCCGCCTTCTACGGCCACACGAATGCCGTGGGCATCATTTTTCCCTTCTTTACTGCGTAATTCTACGATTTTATCTCTTGCGTTATCAGATACGGTAACCATGGGTTAAGCTTTATTGCTTATGTATAACGGTTAGCAGGGCTGAAAAGTTTCTTATTCGTACAGCAGGTATTTCTTACGCATTTCCTTGTACCGGCTCAGGCCGGGCTCCCAGGATTTCCGGATCTCTTCCGCAGAGACGCCGGCTTCTATCTGTTTCCGGAATTCATAGACCCCGGCCAGGTAGTCGATGTTCCCCATCTGCTTACTCTGGCTGCGGTCAAAGAACTTGTCTTTAGCGGGGTAAGCCTGGTAGAGTTCTATCATCCATTCGATAGGAATGCGGCCGGTTTTCCGGATTTTGCTGATGTCATACTTCCGCAGGTCCATCCCGTAACAGGCCTGATCCTGGTGCAGGGGTGTTTCGGCCATGCCTTTGATGCTTTTCGGCGTGAAGTTGAATTTGTATTTTCCCTTTAACAGCGGGGCGCCCAGCACGCTGAAGGGCATCATAGTACCGCGGCCCTGGCTCACGATGGTCCCTTCAAAAAGGCATAATGCCGGGTAGAGCATGATGCTTTGCTGGGTATTCAGGTTAGGAGAAGGCTTTACAGGCAGCACATATTCCATGTTGTGATTATAATTAGCCACAGGGATCACGGTGATATCGGCTTTTAATCCGCCGGGGATCCAGCCTTCGCCATTGATCATTCCGGCAAATTCCCCAATGGTCATTCCGTGGGTCATGGGAATAGGGAACTGGCCTATGCCAGACTTCAGCCGCATATCCAGGATGGGGCCGTCTATGAGGTAGCCGTTCGGGTTAGGGCGATCCAGGATCAGCAGGGGCTTGCCGTTTTCAGCGCAGGCCTCCATGACATCCCGGAGTACATTAATATACGTGTAAAAGCGGCAGCCTACATCCTGGATATCAAAGATCATCAGGTCTACGTCTGCCAGGTCTTCCGGTGCGGGCTTCCTTTTCTTGCCATACAGCGAAACGATCTTTATGCCGGTGGCCTCATCGGTCTCATCGCCTACTTTAATGCCGGCGCTGGCATTGCCCCGGAAACCGTGCTCCGGGCCAAAGGCCTTTACAATATTCACTCCCCGCAGCAGCAGGCTGTCTACCAGGTGCTTTTTTCCGATAATGGTAGTGGGATTAGCCACTACGCCTACTCTTTTTCCCTGCAGCAGGGGAAGGTATTTATCCGTCTGGTCTGCGCCGGTCTTGAGTACGCCCTGGGCATGCGAGCCGTCAGTTATAGCCAGTAAAAGTGACAGGAAAATAAGCGATAAGAGGTTTTTGAAGGACATGAGAACCGGGTTTTGTGATACTGAGTGTAAAAGTACGGAATATTTCAGTAAAAATTGTATGGGGTAAAATTGTCTTTTGCCGGGAATAATTTTTACTTTTGAAAGATAAGTTAAAGAATTATGGAAGCGCTGAGAGATTATTTTGCTTCAATTCCCACGCTGCACCGGTCCATTATCCTGGTGGGAGGCATCGGGTTTTTCTGGATGATCGAATACCTGATCCCGCTCTTTAAACACCGGTATGCCAAGGTGAAGCATGCGGGGTTAAATATATTTTTTACGCTGACCACGGTAGTGGTGAACTTTGCACTGGCGTTTGTGCTGGTGAAATCGAGCGACTGGGCCGTGGCGCATCATTTCGGGATCCTGGCCTGGCTGCCAGAGATGCCTTTGTGGCTTTATACGGTGACGGGCCTGCTGCTGCTGGACCTGGTCGGCGCTTATTTCATTCACTGGCTGGAGCACCAGGTAAAGTGGATGTGGATGTTCCACCTGGTGCACCACAGTGACCTGCACGTGGATACCACCACCGCTAACCGCCATCATCCGGGGGAGAGCGTATTCCGGCTGATCTTTACCGTGGTGGCCGTAGTGATCACCGGCGCACCCATGTGGCTGGTGTTTATGTACCAGTCGCTCTCAGTGGTGCTTTCCCAGTTTAACCATGCCAATATCCGGATGCCGGTAAAGCTGGACAAAGCCCTGAGCTGGGTGATCGTTACGCCGGATATGCATCATACCCATCACCACTATGTGGTACCCTATACGGACTCCAATTACGGCAATATTTTCTCCATCTGGGACCGGCTTTTCGGCACTTTCCGCTACCTGGAAAGAGAGCGGCTGGTGTACGGCGTGGATACCTGCATGGATCCCGAAGAGAATGAACACATCCTGCCTATGCTGAAGGTACCGTTCGGTACGTACAAGAAGATGTGAGTTTTAATATTTTCCACTGTCTGCAACCCAGCCGTCTTTTCCGGCATCTTTTCATTGTTACGACCGTTTAACCTGTCTGCACGGCCGATTGTGTAATATACACTACCTTGTATTACATGATTCCATAATTTTGAAACTGAAAAAGCTATTACTATTTAAAACAATGAAAACTCTATTACTCGCCATGGCCATGCTGTGTACGCTGGTGGCCTTTGGTAAAGATTCCCGAAATGTGACAGGTGCTGTCCGTGATGAGAAAGGCGAAGCCCTGTCATTTGCCAATGTTTTTCTTTATCGCTCCGCTGACAGCTCGCTTTACAAGGCGGTAGCAGCGGATGTGGAAGGTAAATTTATGATTGAAGACATCGTAGACAATCCGTATTACCTCAAAGTGTCTGCCGTGGGTTATGCCGATTTTTTCACCCCGGTATTTGTCATTAACGCCCAGAACAGGACAGTAGACTTTAACAGTATTGTGCTGAAGGAGTCGGCTAATGTACTGCAGGCGGTGGCGGTGACGGCGAAGAAGCCGTTTATAGAACAGCAGATAGACAAGATGGTGGTAAATGTGGAAAACAGCATCAGCGGTAGCGGAAGCACCGCCCTGGAGGTACTGGAAAAGGTGCCGGGGGTGATTGTAGACCGCCAGAATGACCAGATCAAGATCCGGAATAAGTCCGGTGTGGTGGTGATGATAGACGGGAAGATCAATTATATGTCATCAGAGGCGCTGTCCCAGTACCTTAATAATATGCCCTCTGACCAGATCCAGTCCATAGAGGTGATCACTAACCCTTCTTCCAAGTACGATGCGGCCGGAAATTCGGGCATTATTAACATCCGTTTGAAAAAGAATAAGGCGCATGGTACAAACGGCACGCTGAGCTTATCCGGCGGAACGGGGCTTCTACCTAATTCCACTTCCGATCTTTACCGCGGCAGCACTAACCTTTCCCTGAACCACCGGAGTAAAAAATGGAACCTGTTCGGGAACGGAAATGTGGGTCGTAACCGGTTTTACAGCGATAATAGCATTAAAAGAACCACGACGTTTGAAAACCGGGTTTCCGAGTTTGATCAGTACGCCCAGCGGGCCGGCGGCGGAATGTTTTATTCAGCCCGGGCGGGTGCGGATTATTTCGTGAGTGAAAAAACCACGGTGGGTGTGCAGGGAGATTATAACCTTTGGAAGGGATCTATGGTAAGCGACGGCCGCACCAATATCCGGGAAATAACCGGTGGCGAAGTGGTACAGAGCTACCTGCTGCCCGGGTCTGACCGGACCATGGATAACCAGAACTTTTCAGCCAATATGAACCTGCGGCATAAGTTTAATAAGGAAGGGAAAGAAATGTCTTTTGACGCCGATTACAGTGGCTTCAGAAGCGATGCCAAACAGGATTTTCTGAACAGGTTCTACAGCCTGCTGAGTACACCTGACAGTACCACGAAGCAGCGCATGAACCAGCCTACGAACATTGATATTTACTCGGCGAAGCTGGATTTTGTGATCCCGGCGAAGAATAAGATGAAGTATGAGTTTGGTGCCAAAAGCAGCTATGTGGCCACCGATAATGATTTTACGTTTGAGAATTTTGAGGGCGGAGCCTGGGGGAATGATATCCGGAAAACGAACCACTTTAAGTATACCGAAATGGTAAATGCGCTATACGTGAATACGGGCTACCAATGGAAGAAGTGGGCTGTACAAGGCGGATTAAGGCTGGAGCACACGTTCTCAGACGGCCATTCCATTACATCGGATGAGCGGAATAAGCGGAATTATCTAAACCTGTTCCCTACGGTGTTTGTGAACCAGACCATTAATGATAAGAACAGTATCCGGTACTCCTACAGCAAGCGGATAGACCGCCCGAATTATGAGCAGCTGAATCCCTTCCTGTTTTTCCTGGACCCGTATACATATGAAATAGGAAACCCTTTCCTGCAGCCGCAGTTTACGGATTCCTATGAAGTGACCTATACATTAAAGAATACGTATTCGCTGTCACTGGCGTATGCCGATACCCGCGATATGATCTTCGAGGTGCTGCAACAGGATGATGCCACCCGTTCCACTTTCCAGACCAATAAGAACCTGAAGGGGATGAATAATTATTCCATGAACCTTTCCGTGCCGTTTAATCCCGTAAAATGGTGGAGCATGCAGAATAATTTCAGTGTGTATTATAACCATTACAAAGACGATAACGTGAGTGGTGCAAGCCTGAATGCCGGCCGGGTAGCTTATAACTTCTATACCGGAAACACCTTCACCCTGAAGAAAAACTGGTCCGGTGAGCTGAGCATGTGGTATAATTCCCCTGGGCTTTACGGGATTATTGAGATGTCACGGCCCCAGTATGCGGTTAATGCGGGTATCCAGAAGTCGTTCCTGGATAAAAAAGCCAAGCTGAAATTAAGCATCAATGATATTTTCCTGACGTCTTTCTTTGCGGGGCGGATCAATTACTCCAATATGAACCTGTCACTGGATAACCGCTGGAACGCCCGCCGCGTGGCCTTAACCTTTACCTATAATTTTGGTAATCAGAACGTGAAGAGTCAGCGCAGAAGCAGCGCTGCTGACGACCTGAAACGAAGAGCCGGAGGCAACGAAGGCTAAAATCGGCTATCCAAAATATGATCTTCGTCATATAATTGAAAATCAAGAGTTTCCAGATATGACGAAGGTCTTTATTTTGGAATTTAGAATATTTCTAAATTTATTTTAACCCATATTTGTACTGAATAAACGGTTAAATTTGTAGTCGGTTTTCGGAAGAAGTTTAAGGAATGTCAGAAAAATTACAGTCACTTTCTTTATCGTATAAAAAGGCTCCCTTTGAAATAAGAGAGAAGCTTACCCTATCTGAACGGGAGATTAAAGACCTGTATATTAAGCTGAAAGATATATTGGGCCTCCGGGAGGCAATGATCATCTCCACCTGTAACCGTACCGAAATGTACTACCGGTCATCGCGGGAATTAAGCAGTGAGCTGGTTCGTTTACTGGCTTCGGTGAAGGGTGTGGAGTCTACAGAGTTATATGGGTATTTCGATTACCTGACTGCGGAAGAGGAGGCACTCACCTACCTTTTTGAAGTTTCCCTGGGGCTACATTCCCAGGTGGTGGGTGATCAGCAGATCATTAACCAGGTGAAGCAGGCTTACCAGTGGGCCGCTGATATGGATATGGCCGGAACCTTCCTGCACAGGGTGCTTCACACCATCTTTTTCGCGAATAAGCGCGTGGTTCAGGAAACGGAATTCCATGACGGAGCCGCTTCCACTTCTTATGCTACCATTGACCTGATGCAGACCATTCTGCCGGCCATGAGCCAGCCGAAGATCCTGGTGCTGGGATTGGGTGAAATGGGTGAGGATGTAGCCAAAACCCTTTTTGAGAAGGAGATCCGGAATGTGACGCTTTGTAACCGTACGTTTGATAAAGCCGAAACTCTGGCCGCAGCGTACAGCTACGAGGCCATGTCGTACTTTGAACTGATCAGCAGGATAGCTGAATTTGATATTATTATTTCTTAACTCCGCCTGGTGCAGCCTATTATTACACGGAGTGTGCTGGGTAAACGGAATTCCATCACCTACTGCTTTGATCTCTCTATTCCGCACAGCATCAGTCCGGACGTGGCCGAGCTGCCCGGCGTGGTTTTTTACGGCCTGGATGAGATTCAGCAGATCACGGATGAGTCCATTGATAAGCGTCTGGCCGCTGTGCCTGCCGTGAAAGGGATCATCGCCGAACTGGTAAGCGATATTGATACCTGGTCACGCGAACTGCAGGTGTCTCCTACCATTCATAAGCTGAAAAATGCCCTGGAGCAGATACGCCAGGAAGAAATGGCCCGCCACCTGAAAGGGTTAACCCAGGAGGAGGCCCGGAAAATGGAAAAAATCACCTCCGGCATGATGCAGAAGATCATCAAGATGCCGGTGCTTCAGTTGAAGGCCGCCTGTAAGCGCGGTGAGGCGGAAGAACTCATTGATTTTCTTACGGACCTGTTTGATTTGGAGAAGGGAAGTGTGAAAGTATAGCACCAATTAATCCTATGCAATTAAAATCTCGGCAGGAATGCCCAGGTTTTTATGAAGCTCCCGGATCATTTTAAGACTAAGGTTTCTTTTCCCGTTAAGGACTTCTGAAATCCTGTTTTCTCCCCCAAAATATTTAGCAACGTCTTTTTGAGAAAGGTTTAGCATGGCCATTCTCTCTTTGATAGCCTCTATAGGTGAAGGGGCGGGAATAGGGAAGTGCTTCTTTTCGTATTCTATGGCCAGAATAGTAACGGCATTCAGGATTTCCAGCGCCTTTTGTCTTATTGTAGCATCTTCAATCATATCAGCATCGATCAGCGCTTCAATGATTTCATTAGCTTCCTCAAAATCCTGCTCAGTAGTAATTGGCTTAATCCGGATATTGTCCAAATCAATATTCAATGTTTTCATAAAACCGTTAGTTTTAAATTAGATGTTATGAATGGTATCAGGTCTCTAATGACGCTCTTGAGTCGGGGTGTTTCTCCCAGAATTTCCTTAGTGTGCCTTTGCTGTATATTTTCATAACGTATGATTTAGTATAAGAGTTCCACTTTTTGGGAAGTATTTTTGTGCGCTGCAAGGTAGCGATTTTCAGCGGGTTAGCCCGGGGAGCGGAAGACTAAATACCGGAACGAGGGATTTTTTTATCTAAAGATAAAAAAACCAGCCCTCGGGCTGGTTTTGTGTATATGGTTATATAGTTTGTTATAAGATCACGATCAGGCTCCGGATCACGGATACCAGGCGGATCGTGTCAAAGATGCGGGCTTCTGAACCGCCGTGTGATTTTACGGAGGCTTCGTGGCTGGTTACGCACTGTTCGCAGCCGTTCAGGGCGGATATGCCTAAGCTGAGAAGCTCGAAGAACTCTTTGCCCAGTACCGGGTTCATCATTACTGACATCCGGATGCCTGCAGGCATATTCTGATAGTTCTCGTTGCTATGCATGAAGTGCTTAAAACGGTAGAATACGTTATTGGCATTCATCACGGAAACGCAGGCGGCTACCTCCAGGATCTCGGCTTCTGTAGCACCGGCTTTGGCAGCTACTTCTTCCAGGGCTTCGCGCAGTACGGCGTTTTTTTCGTTAATGGCTACGGAAAGCGCCAGGAGGGCGGCTTCCTTCTCGCTCAGGTTCTGGCTTTTCAGCACATTGCCTACGTTAATCTTCAGGTCTTTCAGGAAACGACTGTCAGCCTCATTGAGGCGGTCGATCAGACTGCTTTCCAGCTCTTCCGGAAGGTTTATGCTCTCGAAGAGACTTTTCTTGGTATTACTGGCTGTGGCAAACATACATTAAACGGTAAGTGTTTCTTCGCCTTTTTTCCAGTTACAAGGACACAGCTCATCGGTCTGAAGGGCATCCAGCACGCGAAGAACCTCGTCTACGTTTCTGCCTACTGACAGGTCGTTGGCAGCTACCCAAC
>Ga0056909_1001366_pt1 | contig 15160 bp, 14 predicted proteins | sample EBPBio102011_DNA_FD_62115 | JGI IMG/M metagenome (GOLD analysis project Ga0056909, IMG submission 62115) | Wastewater treatment Type I Accumulibacter community from EBPR Bioreactor in Madison, WI, USA - Reactor 1_1/10/2011_ DNA | ecosystem: Engineered > Bioreactor > EBPR > Anaerobic-Aerobic >...
CAGCCGCACCCCGAGGCTGCTGGTCGACAGCCATGACCAGGCCTTGCGGATCAAGACCCGGCTGCGGCAGACCGAAGCACGACCGCCTGCGTTGCGCCGTCCGTTCCCGAGAACATGTCCTCTCCATCCTCCAGGTGCAAAAGCTCGGCCAGACGCTTGCGGGCCCGGCTGGCGCGGCTTTTGACCGTGCCGATGGCCACCCCCATCATGCCAGCCGCCTCTTCGCAGGAAAAGCCCGAAGCGCCGACGAGGATGAGGACTTCGCGATGCTCGGGGGAAAGCGCATCGAAGGCCTTCTGGAATTCCTGCAGCGCAAGGCGGCCGTCATGCGCGGGTTTCACCGAAAGCGAGGCAGCGTGGAAGCCGTCGCTGTCCTGCACTTCACGGCGGGTCTTGCGCAGCGAAGAATAGAAGGTGTTGCGCAGGATGGTGAACAGCCAGGCGTCGAGATTGGTGGCCGGGTCGAATTTCTCGATATTGGACCAGGCCTTGAGGATCGTGTCCTGCACCAGGTCGTCGGCCCGGCTGACATCGCGCGCCAGGCTGATCGCGAAGGCCCGGAGCTTCGGGATGGCCCCGGCGAGCCGGTCGCGAGGGTCCGGATATGCGGAGGCGGTCATTCCGCGCCGTCCGAGCCAGATTCCCCCTTGGCCTTGAGCTGAGCCAGCAGGTCCCGAAACCTGTCAGGCAGCTCTTCATTCAGAGCCGCAGCATAGACGCGCTTCAGGTTCTCGTCGATCTGCTCGCGGATGGCCTGCCGTTTCGGCGCATCCTCGTCCTTGTCATTTCGCATGGCATTCCGCTTCCCACTACTCTGGCATCGTGAACGCAGCCAGATACCCACCGGTTCCCGCAGCTTTTCGGAAGATGACATATTCTTCCGATCACCGGGAACCGAACGCGGTCGGGCGCGTTTGGTTCCAGTAAAAACGCGAAAAAACAGAGAGGAAACTCATGCTCGCTCAGGAAGCGGTCGACCCTTCGGCCACGGTTGCGCGCCATCTTCCCTATCTGCGGCGATATGCTCGTGCCTTGACGGGCAACCAGACCAGCGGAGACCGCTATGCGGTGGCCGTGCTGGAAAGCATCGTCGCCGATCCGGGCCTTCTGGCAACGCATGCCGATTCCAAGGTGTCGCTGTTCGAGGTGTTCCATTCGATCTGGTCGACCTCGGGCGCCCCGGTGGCCGAGGCGGACGACGTGATATCGGGCGCGGCGCAGTCGCATATGGCGGGGCTTACCCTGAACTCGCGCGAGGCGCTTCTGCTGAATACGGTCGAGGGTTTCGACCACGCCGATGTGGCGGCGATCATGGGCGTGGACCTGTCCGAGGCGCAACACCTGATCGACGTGGCCGTGCAGGAGATGGAGCGGTCGGTGCGCGGCTCGGTGCTGGTGATCGAGGACGAGGCGATCATCGCGATGGACATCGCCGCCATCGTCGAGGGCATGGGCCACAGGGTCACGTCGATCGCCCGGACCCATGCCGAGGCCGTGGACATGGCGGCAGCGGAACAGCCGGACCTGATCCTGGCGGATATCCAGCTGGCCGACAATTCCTCGGGCGTCGAGGCGGTGAACGACATCCTGGCGCAGTTCGGCGCGATCCCGGTGATCTTCATCACCGCCTTCCCGGAACGCCTGCTGACCGGCAACAAGCCGGAGCCCGCCTTCCTGATCAACAAGCCCTATACCGAGGAACAGGTGCGCTCGGCGGTCAGCCAGGCGATGTTCTTCTCCTCGACCGAAACGCTGAAGGCCTGACGCGCGGGGGGCCGCCGTGGCACAGGTCGCGCCGAAGCCTGCCCCCGCTGCGCCAGAGGTCGAAGTTCTGGTGACAGCGGCCGAGGCCTATCCGGTGCTGGAGCGGGCGTTCCTGTCGGCGAGGGCCGAGATCGTGGCGGGGTTCCGGGTCTTCGACCTGAAGACCCGGCTGAGATCGCCCGAGGCACTGGCCATCGGGACATCCTGGTTCGACCTGGTGATCCACACCCTAAGGCGGGGGGTGGCAATCAGGATCGTGCTGTCGGATTTCGATCCGGTTGCGCGGCCCAGGCTGCACCGGGCGACCTGGCGGACGGTGCGGATGTTCTGGGCGGCGGCGGACCTTGCCGGGCCGGGGGCGCGGCTGGTGGTGGTGCCCTCGACCCATTCGGCGGTGGCGGGGATCTGGCCGCGGCTTCTGTTCTGGCCGGTGGTGCAGTCACGGCTGGCGCGGGTGTCGGGCTGGCTGCGACGCCAGCTCGATGCGCAGCGGATGGCGGCGCTGCGCGAGATGCCGGGGGTGCGGCGGATGCTGGCGGCGAAGGATGCGCTGCCGCGGCCGCGTCTTTTCGCCGTTCCACCGCTGTCTCCCGCGACCCATCACCAGAAGCTGGCGGTCTTCGACGCGGAGGCGGTCTATATTGGCGGCCTGGATCTGGACGAACGCTTCTACGACACGCCGGACCATCGCCTGCCGGGGCATGAGACCTGGCATGACGTGCAACTGATGATCCGGGGGCCGGTCGCGGCGGATGCAAGGGCACATCTGGAGCAGTTTCTCGGCATCATCGAAGGCAGCGCCGCGGCCGATCCACCCGCGCCTGAACGCGAGAGGCTGCGCTTCGTCCGCACCCTGTCGCGGCGGCGGAAACGGGGGGCCTGGCGCTTCATCTCTCCCGAACCCGTGGTGCAGGAGATCGAGGCGGCCCATGCCGAGTGGATCGCCCGGGCCGAGGGGCTGATCTATATCGAGACGCAGTATTTCCGCAATCGCCGGATGGCACGGCGGCTGGCGCAGGCGGCGCGGGAAAGGCCGGGGCTGAAGATGATCCTGATCCTGCCCGCAGCCCCGGACGACGTGGCCTTCGAAGGGGCGACGGGGCTAGACGCGCGGCTGGGCGAGTTCCTTCAGGCCAAGTGCCTGCGCATCCTGCGACGCGCGTTCGGGCGGCGGCTTTTCGTCGGCGGGGCGGCGCAGCCCAGGCGGACGCGGGCGCGGGGACGGGCGCAGCTGAAAGGCGCTCCGCTGGTCTACATCCACGCCAAGGTCAGCATCTTCGACGACCGGGCGGCGATCGTGTCTTCGGCCAACCTGAACGGCCGGTCGCTGCGCTGGGATACCGAGGCCGGGGTGGTGATGACCGATCCCCAGACGGTGACCGACCTGAGACTGCGTCTGATGGCGCATTGGCTGCCCGAGGGCGCAGGGCCGGACTTCTTCGACCCGGAACGCGCGATGCAGGCCTGGTGGGCGCTGGCAGCGCGGAATGCGCGACTGCCGCCCGAGAAGCGGCGCGGGTTTCTCATGCCCTACAATCTGCGGTCGGCAGAAGATTTCGGACGCGCCTTCCCGCTGGTGCCGGACGAGATGGTCTGAGCGGACCGGCGGCGGGAACAATTCCCGCAGCCTCCTGTTGTATGGCCACAGGCGATGTCGATCCGATGTCGCAGCACCAAGATGGCAATACAGGAGATTTCCGTGAAACCCATGTATCTTACCACCGCTTTGGCGGCCTGCCTTGCGCTGCCCGCACTGGCGCAGGACGCCGCCTCTCCGTTTCAGACCGAAGCGGCGGGACCCTCGATCTCGGCGTCCGATGTTATCGGCTCGCGCGTCTATGTGAGCGAGGCCGAAATCGACGCCGATGCCTATAACGGGGTGCAGCAGGGCTGGAACGATATCGGCGAAGTGAACGACATCATCATGGGCCGCGATGGCACGGTGGATGCCGTGCTGGTGGATATCGGCGGGTTCCTCGGGATCGGCGAACGGCAGGTCGCGGTGGACATGTCGGCGCTGAAGATCGTGCAGGACGACGCCACGGATGCCGACGACTGGTTCCTGGTGCTGCGCACGGACCGCGCCGCGCTGGATGCTGCCCCTGCATGGGTCGTGACGGGTGCAGCCCCCAAGGCGGAGACCGCGACGGACAAGGGCGGGCTGGAGAACGTGCCGGCCGTGAACGAGGCCCTGGGCGACCAGCCGACGACCGATGGCGCGGCGAGCGGCACCGGCATGACCCTGCCCGAAGGCTATGCGCCGGTCGAGCGGACCCAGGTGACCGCCGAGAAGCTGACCGGCGCGAATGTGCGCGATTCGACCGACGCCTCGATCGCCGAAGTGTCGGACCTGGTGCTGAACAGTGAAGGCCAGGTGACCGATGTGGTGCTGGATGTGGGCGGCTTCCTGGGCATCGGCGCGCGGGCGGTCGCCATCCCGATGGACCGCCTGACCGTGGCGCAGACCGACAGCGGCTCTGTCCGGCTGTGGGTCGACATGACCAAGGAAGAGCTTGAGGCCCTGCCCGAATACAAGATGTGATCAGGCCAGCGAGGGCATGATCGGACCCGCGCCGGTGGATCGGCGCGGGCCTTTCCGTCTCAGCGGGACCCTGCGGGGTTCAGGGCGCCGCTCAGCGGGAAGGAAATGCGGATGCTGAGCCCGTCGGGGCGGAACGTCTTCTCGATGGTCCCGGACAATTCGCCGCGCAGGCTGGCCTCGATCAGGCGCGAGCCGAAGCCTGCGTTCGTGGTTGCCGGAGGGTCTGCAACTGTCGTCGCCTGCTCGACCCAGTCGAGATCGACCCTGGGCGGCTGCGTTCCAGAGGCGGGCCGGACGGTCCAGGAGATCTTCAGCCCGGAACCATTGGCCGACAGCCCGCCGTATTTCATCGCATTGGTGACAAGCTCGTGCGCCACCATCGCGAAGGCATGCGCCTGGCGTTCATCCAGCCGCACCGTCGGGCCGTCGATCAGATGCTCGACCTCTGCGGCATCCAGGCTTTGCCGAAGCTCCGTCACCAGCACGGCGCGCAGTTCGGCCTCGGCCATTCCCGTCCCGGCAAGGACTTCCTGCACGGCGGACATCGCCTGGAGCCGGGCGTCGAAGGCGGCGGTGAAGGCCTTCACGTCGGTCGCCCCCCGCGCACTTTGCCGGGCGATCGACTGGATGCGGGCGATGTGGATCTTGATCCGGTGCTTCATCTCTTGCAGCAGCAGCGCGCGATAGTCCGATTCCCGCGCCGCCGCCGCCGCGACGGCCCGCGCCTGCATCGCCTCGTTCTGGCGGGCGGCAACGGCATAGGCAGCAGCTCCGGCGAACAGCAGGAAGGTCAGGCCCAGCAGCGCGGTGTTCAGATAGCGGACCTGGATGCCCTGTCTCTCGTCGCCCACCAGATCGAAGCGCCATTGCCGACCGAAGATCTCGACGCTGCGGCTGCTCTGCACCGTCCCGGCCCGGTCAGGCGGAATGCCGTCGAACAGCGGCAGGTCCACCGCGCCGGTGTCGGTGATCCGCAGCGCGACCGGCAGCGGCGGGCCGACAGCCAGCGCGGCCCGGATCAGATCGTCACCGCGGAAGGGTGCATAGACGAAACCCTCCACCGGCGCCCCGTGAGGGCCGTCGGAGCGTCCGACCCCCTGGAAGGGAAGGTAGACCAGAAAGCCGACCTGCTTCTCGCTGGTAATCTCCTGCACCAGTTCGACCGGGCCGCTCATCTGCGCCTCGCCGCTGGCGATGGCGTGGTCCATCGCAGAGCGGCGGATCGGGTCGGCATACATGTCGAAGCCCAGCGCTGCAGTGTTCCGCGGGTTGGCGGGTTCCAGAAGCACGATCGGCGTCCGCCAGGATTCGTGCGTTTCGGGCAGGATCGACGCCTCGATCCCGTATTGTCCGCGGATTTCCGCCACTGCCAGCCCCTCGTCCCCGGTGGCAAGCATCCGGGCAAAGCCGATGCCCTGCACGCCGGACAGTTCGTTGGCGATATCGACCGAGGACAGGAAGCGCACGAATTCATCACGGGCAATGCCGCCGCGCGCGGCCGACAGCAAGCCGCGCGCCGCGCGCAGCACGACGGCATGCTGCTGCAGGCGGGTCACCACGCGGTCGACCGCCAGATCGGCGACGCGGGCGAACTCGGCGGCAAGACGGCGCTCGCCCAGGGTGTGGACGGCAAGGGTCATCGCAATGCCGGGCAGGATCGCCAGCAGAAAGACGAACTTCGGCAGATGTCGGCTGCCCAATGCCCTCAAGGCACCACCCGGGGGCGAAGGGACTGCTTACAGGATCGGTCGCACATCGTCCTTGTCCATATCGAGCTTCGCCAGCCGGGACAGTCCGGCGTGATCGTGCATCACCAGCCGCCGCCCGGAGATTTCGGCCAGCCCCGCCTGGCGCAGGGCGACGATCCGCCGGTTGGTGTGGACGACGGAGAGGCCAAGGGCATCGGCAAGGTCCTGCTGCCGAAACGGGAAGGGAACCGCGCCGCCGCTTTCCATCCCCAGCGCGACCAGCCGCCGCCAGATACGCGCCAGCGCCCAGGCCACCCGCTCGGTGGCGTCGCGCTGGCCCAGGGTGGCGAGGGTCTCGCCCAGGAAATGCTCTTCCACGGCGGCCATCCAGGTCAGGTCATAGGCGCGGGCGGGCTGGGTCGAGAACAGCTCCCATATCCTGCCGCGCGGGAAGGTGCAGAGCACCATGTCGGTGACGGCGGTGACGCTGTGCCGCGCCTCGCCCATCAGGCCGGAATGCAAGCCGACAAGATCGCCGGGGAAGACGAAGCTGATCACCTGCCGCCGCCCGTCCTCCAGCAGGATCGAGCGCACCGCCAGGCCGGACAGCACCGTGTGCAGCGCGCCCGAGTCCTGCCCCTGCGACAGGATTTCGGTTCCGGCGGAGGCATGTGCCTCGCCCGTCTTGAAGCGGCGCATGAAGGCGATCTCGTCTGCCGTCATCGCCACGAACAGCGGACGGCAACGCAAGCGGCATTCCTGGCAGTCGGTTTCAACGGACATGCGGTTTCCCTGACGACTTATCACAGGTTAATGCACGCAGCTTGCCGAAGCTTCACTGCAATCAGAGACTACGTCAATGGCATGGGAGAGGGAATGAATCGCTACCTGGTTGTCGAACCGGAACAGCTGGTGGCGGAGGACCTGGCCGATGCGATCCGGGCGCATGATCCGGGGGCAAGGGTCGAGACGCTCCGATCGGTGGCCGAGGTCTGGCCCGCGCTGTCGGTGTCACGGCCGCGGGCGGTGATCCTCAGCCTCGATCCGCAGAGATTCGCGGAGACCGCGCTTGGCCGGGAACTGGCGGCGCAGGGCATTCCGCATGCGTTCCTGTGTCTCTGGGGCGACACGGAGTCCGGGGGGGCGATCCGCCTCGCCTCGCCCTTCTCGGAGGCGACGGTCGCGGCGCTGCTGGCGAGGCTGGCGGAGCCGGGCGAGTAAGCCTCGCCCTGCGTCAGAGGAAGCTTTTGATGGTGGCGATGGCGCCGTCCAGCGCCTTGCCCGCCTCGTCCTTCAGCGCCGCCTCGCGCAGGCGGCGGGCCCAGTCGGCGGCATCGTCGCGGTCCTTGACCAAAACTATGGCGGCGAGAACCTTGTCGAACTTGGACAGGCCCCGGGCATGGGTGTCGGAGTAGCCCTTGACCAGACGGCGGCAGCGGATGACCTCTACCGCGAGGTCGTAGTTCTGCGGCAGGTGGGACAGCGCGGCGGCAAGCCAGGCCTCGCGGTGATCGGTTTCGGTGGCGTGGCGGAGGGATTTGAGCCGCCAGCCCTTCATCCCGCCCAGCAGATGCAGCATCAGGAAGCCGCGCAGCGTGTCGGTGCGCAGGCGGCGTCCCTTGTTGAACAGCCGGTCGACCAGCGCCATGCGGCGCGGATTCGCCGCCCAGCGCGCGCCCATGCGGGCGGGGAGGAGCGAGACCAGCTCCTCGGCCCTGGGGTGGAGGAATTCGGTGACGTGGAGGAGGTTCTGATCCTTCGCCCCCATCTCGCCCGCAATGCGGGTCATCCTTGCGGCGCGGGTCTTTTCGTTCGCGACGCGGATGATGTCGTCATAGGCCATCGCATTGGCAAGGTGCTTGGCGGCTTCGCGGGTCAGCTCGAAGGGAGCGCGATCCCGGGTGAGGATCTGGTCCAGCCGGTCAAGATAGGCGCGACCATAGGCGAGGTCGTGGAAATCGACGACCTTCTTCAGGCCGGGCCGGGCGAAATCGGAAACCTCGGGGGGAAGGCGGTCGATCCGGTCCGCAAGCACCGCCCATTCGGCGAGGAGGCGGGAGGGGCCTCTGGGGACGTCCGCGCGGGGCAGTTGCTTGGCCGGCACGCCGCCCTGTGCGCCCGTGCGCGCGGCCTCGTAGCCTGCGGTGAAGGCTTTCAGCGAGGGCTGCACGCCCTTGCCGCCCTTGGCGATGGCGGCCTCGAAGGCCTCTTTCGGGAAGGGCAGGACTTCGGCGGCGGCAAGCGCGCCGAAGAGGCTGGCAGAGATGACAGAGCCTTGCGCGATGGCCAGCGCGTCGAAATCGGCGGCGATGACACGGCGGGCGGCGACTTCGGCCGCAGCAAGAACCTCGGCCCCGTTGGCGATGCCGTCGCCGGGGACGGTCTTCTCGGACACCGCCAGCGACCGGTGGGTGGAGGTGATCAGCGTGGTGCGGTCGGGAGTGACGAAGCCGCGGATAATGGAGCGGCCGGCCTCCATCAGCTCGGCGGTGATCATGATGTCGACATCACCGGCGGAGGGCATCAGCGAGAAGACGGGTATGCCTTTGGTGGCGGGGGCCATCTCGACATAATAGACGGTGGCGCCAGTGCGCTGCGCAACCCCCGCGACGCTGGTCGCCTGTGCGGCAAAGCCGTTGGCACGGGCGAGGTCCTCGATCCAGCCGGTCAGGACACCACCGCCCTGGCCGCCGACGGCCAGCAGGGCGAGCTTGATGATCCCTTGCGCGGCCGGGTCGACGGGGCGGGGGGCGAAACTGGGATGCACGGTCATTCGACAGACTCGAAGGTCAGGCGGCGGGAGTCGCGGCGGCGTTGTGCCCAGCCGATGATTCCGCGGCGGACGCGGGCGAAGCTGCGCTCCCACCGGCCCGGGTTGTGGACCACGTCGGCGCGGTAGAACGAGGGGCAGAGGATCGCGGCATCGGCGACCTCGCCGCAGTTGCCGCAGCCGACGCAGGATTGGTCGATGCTGGCCACAGGGTCGTCGCGCAGGGGGTCGTCCAGCCGCTTGAGCGACAGCGAGGGACAACCGGACAGGCGGATGCAGGCGTGATCGCCGGTGCAGATCGCCTCGTCGACGCCGAAACGGGGCGCCTCGACCCGGCGACCCTCCTTGATGGCTTTCTGGGCCAAAGGCTTCTCACGACGCTGCTTGTTCAGCATGCATTCGGACGAGGCGACGATGACCTTGGGGCCCTTCGTCGGCGTGGTCAGCGCCTCGCGGATCGTGTCTCGCATCCTGGCGACGTCATAGGTGCGGTCGATCTGGCGGACCCAGTCGATGCCAATGCCTTTCAGCGCCTTGGAGATCGGGTTTTTGGTGGCCTTCGACGCATTGTCAGCGCGGGAGGACATGACATCCTGCCCCCCGGTCGCTGCGGAATAGTAGTTGTCGACGATGATCGCCACGCCGTCAGACTTGTTGAAGGCCATGTTGGTGAAGCTGGATGACAGACCGTTGTGCCAGAACCCGCCGTCGCCGATGATCGCCACCGGGCGCTTCTCGCCGCCGCCGTCGAACGCACCGTTTGCGGCGGGGCCAAGGCCGTAACCCATCGTCGCGCCGCCGATTTCAAACGGCGGCAGGCTGGCGAAGAGGTGGCAGCCGATATCGGCGGCGATCTGGTGCTTGCCGAGTTCCTTTTCCACCAGCTTCATCGCGGCGAAGATCGGACGCTCCGGGCAGCCGGTGCAAAAGCCGGGGGGGCGGATCGGGACGGTCTTGATCAGGTCGGGGATCGCCGGGCGGTCAACGTTCGGGGCGCGGACCTGGGCAGAGAGCATGCCGGGCGCGGCCTGTTTCAGGAAGCCTTCCACGGCGTCCAGCATCACCGCGCCGGTATATTCCCCGGCCATCGGGAACAGACCCTTGCCGTGCAGTTTCACCTCTGACCCGGCGCGATAGAGGAAGCTGCCAAGCTGGGTCTCGATGAATTCGGGCTGGCCTTCCTCGATGATCAGGACGTTGTCCTTGCCCTCGCAGAAGTCGAGAAATTCGCCCGAGAGCAGGGGATAGGTGACGTTCAGAACATAGATCGGCAGCTCGGTCGCGCCGTAGATGTCGGCCAGCCCAAGCCGTTGCAGCGCGCGGATCAGGCCGTTGTACATGCCGCCCTGCACGACGATGCCGAGGGGGGCGTCCTTCGGGCCGAAGATCTCGTTCATGCCCCTGTCGCGGATGAAGGCCTCGGCGGCGGGCCAGCGGTTCTTCACCTTGTCCTGTTCATGGGCATAGGACATCGGCGGCAGGACGACGCGGTTGAAATCGCTGCGGGGGTTCGCCAGCGCATCCCTGACGGTGAGCTTCGGGCGCTGGTTGTCCCGCGCGGTGAAGCTGCCGGTGACATGGCAGGACCGGATGCGGACCATCAGCATGACCGGCGTATTCGAGGCCTCGGAGAGGTCGAAGCCGTCCGACACGGCCTTGACGATCGAGGGCAGGTTCGGGCGCGGATCAAGGAGCCACATCTGCGCCTTCATGGCGAAGGGGTGCGTGCGCTCCTGCATGATGCTGGACCCTTCGCCGTAATCCTCGCCCACGATGACCAGCGCGCCGCCGGTCACGCCGGAGGAGGAGAGGTTGGCCAGCGCATCCGAGGCGACGTTGACGCCGACAGGCCCCTTGAAGGTGACGGCGCCGCGGATCGGGTAGTGGACGGAGGCGGCCAGCATGGCAGCTGCGGCGGCCTCGTTGGCATTGGCCTCGTAGCGGACGCCGAGGTCGGTCAGCAGATCCTCGGCATCGGCGAGCACGTCCATCAGGTGGCTGATCGGCGCGCCTTGATAGCCGCCGACATAGCCCACGCCGGATTCCAGAAGCGCCTTGGTGATGGCGAGGATCCCTTCGCCGGTGAAGGTCTCGCCCTCGCCCAGCTTGAGGTCTTCCACCTGTGCCTTGAAGCTGCGTTCGGCCATATCAGATCTCGTGCTTGCGGATGTTGACCAGCATCTTCTGCAGCGTGGCGGTGAAGGCCCGGCGTTCGGCATCGGGGATGCCGCGGAACATCCGCTCCTGCGCCTGGTGCATGTGCGGCCAGAGGTCGGCAAAAAGGGCGCGGCCCGCGTCGGTGATCACGACCCGGACCGCCCGGCTGTCACTGGCATCAGTCTCGCGGCGGATCAGTCCATCGGATTGCAGCTGGTCCAGCGCACGGGACAGGGTGGACTGCTCGGTCACGGTATAGACGGCAAGTTCGCCCACCAACGGAGCCTCCACCACCGACAGCACGGCAAGGGCGCGGGCCTTCGGGGTGGTCAGGCCGAGACCGGCCAGTTCCTCGCGAAAGCCCGCGTTGTAGCGGCCCATGATCCGGTTCATCAGATAGGGGGCGAAATTGGTCAGGCCGATTTCGCCCAACCCCCGGGGGGCCGCGCCGTCCACCGCTCAGGCCTTGGGCACAAGCGCCAGCGCGCGGATCGGCGAGCCGGTGCCGTTCTTGATCTTCAAGGGCGCCGCGATCAGGATCGCCCCCTTGGCCGGCAGCTTCGACAGGTTCGCAAGCGAGGCGAGGCCGAAACAGTTGTTCTTGTGCAGAAGGTTGTGCGCCGGGAAGGGCGGGTTCATTCCGCCGGCCTGCCCCGCGTCGGTGCCGATGCACTGGCTGCCCCAGCCGACAATACCCTTGTCGATCAGGTACTCGATGACCTCGGCGGTCGGTCCGGGGGTGTGGGGGCCGCTGGCATCGGCGTTGAGGAACCTGGCCTCGTCATCGGCGAAACGGTCCCAGTCCGAGCGCAGGACGACCCATTCGCCCTTGCCGATCTGCCCATGCTTCGCCTCCCAGGCCTTCACATGGTCGATGGTCAGCAGGAAGTCGGGGTCCGCCGCGCATTCCTTCGAGAAGTCCAGCACGTTGACCGGAGCCACCAGCCGCTGCACGTCAAGCGTGTCGGTGTAGCCGTCCGAATAGTCCTTGCCGGTGATCCAGTGGTGCGGCGCGTCGAAATGGGTGCCGGAATGCTCGCCCAGTTCCAGCCAGTTCCAGGCCCAGAACGGCCCGTCCTTGTCGTATTCGCTGATCCGGTGGATCTTGATCGGCGGGGTATCCTTGGCGAAGTCCGGCGGCAGCTTCAGCAGCGGCGTATCGGGGCCAAGCACGCCCGTGCAATCCACCACCTCGATCCCGCCCGAGGCGATCATCGCGCCCAGTTGTCCCAGAACATTTGCAGCTGCCATCGCAATCCCTCCCGACCGTGACATGCTTTTCTATGCAAAGAGGGATAGGGCGATTTAAATGCAAATGCAAATAAATTCCGCTGCGGAGCGGACGGGCCCGGTGTGGCTCAGCACGGATGCGCGGCGCAGACTTGTCATTGCAGCTTTGGCTCCGGTGCAGCAAAGTCGGGACAGAGAAGTACCCAATGCGCTTGCCGCCGGTAGGGAGTCGAGATGCGATACCATAGACCAACCAGCTTTGCCGATGCCTCGGCCATCGCCGCCGGGGCCACGGGGACCCTGCGCTTTCTGGCCGGGGGGACGGACGTTCTGGTGCAGATGCGCGCGGGCATGGTGCAGCCGGACGACCTGATCGACCTGAAGCATATCCCGGGCGTGGACCAGATCACCAGGACACCGGACGGCGGCTGGCGAATCGGGGTCGCCGTGCCGGGAATCGTGCTGGGCGCGCATGAGGGGCTGGTTCGTGACTGGCCGGGCGTTGTCGAGGGGATGAACCTCGTCGGTTCGACCCAGGTGCAGGGGCGGGCGACACTGGCGGGGAACCTGTGCAACGGATCTCCTGCAGCGGATTCGGTGCCGGGGATGGTTGCAGCGGGGGCCGTGGCGACGGTGACCGGGCCGAAAGGCTCACGCGAGATACCGGTGGGGCAGGTTCCGGCGGGGCCGGGGCGGACCACTCTGGCGAAGGGCGAGGTGATTTCAGCCATCACCCTGCCGCCACGGGGCAAGAACGGCGGCGACGCCTATCTGCGCTTCATTCCCCGGACCGAGATGGACATCGCCGTCGTCGGCTGTGCAGTGAACCTGCGGCTGGACGGCGACCGGATCGTGGAGGCGCGGATCGCGCTGGGGGCGGTGGCGCCGACGGTGATCCTGTCCGAAGCGGCAGCAATGGCAATCATCGGGACGACGCTGGACGATGCGGCTTTGGCGGCGCTGGCCAAGGCAGCTGAAGCTGCGGCGAAACCGATTTCCGACAAGCGCGGCACCGCAGAGTTCCGTACCGAAGTGGTGGGCGTGCTGGCCCGCCGGGCGGCGAAGATCGCCTATGACCGGGCGAAAGGACTGGAAGCATGAGCAAGATTCACGTCACCACCACCGTCAATGGCGACCGGATGGAGTTCCTCGCCGAACCGCGCGAGACGTTGCTGGACGCCCTGCGCAACCATCTTGACCTCACGGGGACGAAGGAAGGCTGCGGCACCGGCGATTGCGGAGCCTGTTCGGTTACGGTCGACGGGACGCTGGTCTGTTCCTGCCTGATGCTGGCCGCAGAAGCGAACGGCAAACGGGTGGAGACCATCGAAGGCATGGCGGGCGCAGACCTTCACCCCTTGCAGCGCAAGTTCATCGAACATGCGGCCCTGCAATGCGGCTTCTGTACACCCGGCATTCTGGTGGCCGCGAAGGCGTTGCTGGAACGGAACCCGGACCCGACCGATACCGAAGTGCGCTACTGGCTGGCGGGGAACCTGTGCCGCTGCACCGGCTATGACAAGATCATCCGCGCAGTGCAGGATGCTGCGGCGGAGATGCGGCAGGACCATCGGGGGGCTGCGTGATGGCCAAGGATGAGGTGAAAGGCGGATACCGGCTGATCGGCACGCGCCCCCTGCGCCCGGATGGGCTGGACAAGGTAACAGGCCGGGCGCGCTATGGGGCGGATTTCTCCTTGCCGGGGATGCTGTGGGCCGCCGTCGTGCGGTCGCCCCATGCCCATGCGCGGATCGTGAAGATCGACGCCTCGAAGGCGCTGGCGCTGGAGGGGGTAAAGGCCGTCGTTACGCGGGCCGACCTGCCCACCGGGCTGACGGGCGAGGATCTGAACCTTCAGGACAACACGCTGGCGGGCGACAGGGCGCTCTATGACGGGCACGCGGTGGCGGCGGTGGCGGCGACTTCGGCCCTGCTGGCGCAGGATGCGGCGCGGCTGATCGAGGTGACCTATGAGGTCCTGCCGCATGTCACCGATGTCGATGCGGCGATGGCGCCGGATGCGCCGGTGATCCGCGAGGGCGTGGCGGATTACTCGGTGCCGGAAGGGATGCACGGCAACGTCGCCCGCCATATGGAGTTCGGGCATGGCGACCTGGAAGCGGGCTTTGCCGCCGCCGATATCGTCCGCGAACACACCTACAAGACCGAGGCCACGCATCAGGGCTATATCGAACCCCATGCCTGCGTCGCCCAGATGGGCGCGGACGGGCGGGGCGAGATGTGGGTCTGCACGCAGGGCCACTGGTATATCCGCCGGATGTGCGCCTCGGTTCTGGGGATCGAGGCGGCCAACCTGCGGGTGACGCCTTCGGAAATCGGCGGCGGCTTCGGCGGCAAGACCACGATCTTCATGGAGCCGATCCCGCTGGCCCTGTCGAAGAAGGCGGGGGGCCGGCCGGTCAAGCTGGTGATGAGCCGGTCGGAAGTGCTGCGGGCGACGGGGCCGACTGCCAGCGCGTCGATGGACGTGAAGATCGGCATGAAGACCGACGGCACGATCACCGCCGGTCAGGTGTTCTTCCGGATGCAGGGCGGGGCCTTCCCCGGCATGTCGCCCATCGGCGAGGCGCTGCCCTGCGCCTTTGCCTGCTATGACATTCCCGCGTTGAAGCATGAGGCGGTGGAGGTGATCGCCAACCGGCCCAAGGCCGCAGCCTATCGCGCACCGGGGTCGCCGATGGCGGCCTTTGCGGTGGAAAGCCTGGTGGACGAGATGTGCCGCGAGCTGACGCTGGATCCGATCGAGGTCCGGCTGAAGAACGGGGCGCGGAACGGGTCGAAATCCAGCTACGGCCCGGTGTTCAACGTGATCGGGCTGAAGGAAACGCTGGAGGCCGCGAAGGCGCATCCGAATTATTCGGTGCCGCTGGGGCCGAACCAGGGGCGGGGCGTGGCCTCGGGCTTCTGGTTCAATCATGGCGGCGAGACCTCGGTATCGCTGGCGGTGGGCGAGGATGGCACGGCCACCGTTTCCATCGGGACACCGGA
>Ga0056909_1001389_pt1 | contig 14961 bp, 14 predicted proteins | sample EBPBio102011_DNA_FD_62115 | JGI IMG/M metagenome (GOLD analysis project Ga0056909, IMG submission 62115) | Wastewater treatment Type I Accumulibacter community from EBPR Bioreactor in Madison, WI, USA - Reactor 1_1/10/2011_ DNA | ecosystem: Engineered > Bioreactor > EBPR > Anaerobic-Aerobic >...
GCTGCCGGCGCGCAATTGGCCGCTCGCGACATCCCATTCCACCGCCTGCATGTTGCCCCACGCGTCGGAAGATCGCTGGCCGATGACCTCTCCCGGCACGATCACCGTATGTCCCATCGCGCGCAGTCCGGCGATGGTCTCGGCCGTCAGGGCATCCTTCTCGATGCCGATGGCATCCGGCAGCCACTGGTGGTGATAGCGCGGCAGCGACACCACGGCCTGCGCGTCCAGCCCCGCGTCGAAACCGAGGATGCCGAGCAGCACCATAGTGATGATGCGGGTGCCGCCGGGCGTACCCAGCACCGCGACGCGCTCGGGCGATGTCATGAACGTGGGCGTCATCGAGCTCAGCATGCGCTTGCCCGGCTGCGGCGCGTTGGCGGCATAGCCCATCACGCCAAAGGCGTTGGGCGTGCCCGGCTTGAGCGCGAAATCGTCCATCTCGTTGTTGAGCAGCACGCCGGTGCCCGGCGGGATGAGTCCCGAGCCAAACAACAGGTTCACCGTCTGCGTCACCGCCGCGCGATTGCCGTCCGCGTCGATGATGGAGAAATGCGTGGTCTCGGGATGCTCTTCAAACGGCGTCGGCTCGGCCGGCAGGAGATCGCTCGGCGTCGCCTTGACCGGGTTGATCGTGCTGCGCAGGCCCGCGGCGTAGTACGGCGAGGTGAGCGTGGCCTGCGGGATGTCCACGAAGTCGGGATCACCGAGGTAGAAGGTACGATCGTGGAAGGCGCGGCGCATCGACTCCACGACCAGGTGCACGCGTTCGGTCTCGCCCATCGCCTGCAGGTCCCATGGCTCGAGCATCTGCAGCATTTCGGCCATCGCGATGCCCCCCGATGAAGGCGGCGGCGCGGTGACGATGTCCCACTGGTGGTACTTGAAGCGGATCGGCTCGCGTTCCTTGACGCGATAGGCGGCCAGCTCATCCGCCGTCCACGTGCCGCCCTCGGCCTTGACGCCTTCCAACAGTTTTTGCGCGGTCGGCCCGCGGTAGAAGCCATCGAAGCCATGCTCGGCCAGCTGCTGCAGCGTCGCCGCCAGTTCCGGCTGGCGCAGCCACTCGCCTTCCTTGAGCGGGCGCCCGTTTTTCATGAACACCGCGCGCGTGCCGGGATAGCGCTCCATCACCTCGCGGCGCTCGCCATAGCCGCGCACCAGCCGCGCGTACATCGGGAAACCCTCGCGCGCGATGCGGATCGCAGGCGCGAGCGAGTCCTTGAGCGGCAGGCGGCCGTATTTGCCGGCCACGTGCACCAGCGCGGCAGGCAAGCCCGGGATACCGGCTGCCCACGGGCCGTTGGTGGCGCGGTCGCGGTTGAGGCCGCCGGCCTCGTCCAGATACGCCTCGGGCGTGGCGCTGGCAGACGCTGTCTCGCGCGCATCGACGAACACATCCTTGCCGGTCTTGGCATCGTGCAGCAGGAAGAAGCCGCCACCGCCCAGGCCCGAGCTGATCGGCTCGACCACCGACAGCGTGGAGGACACCGCGACCGCGGCATCGAAGGCATTCCCGCCCTTGGCGAGGATCTCGAAGCCAGCATCGGTCGCCAATGCGTGCGCCGAGGCGATCGCCGCGCCGTCCGGCTTCGCGCCGCGCGGCGCCTCGCGCGCCTGCGCGCCGGCCGCCAGCAGCAGCAATGCGAGGATCAGCCACGTGCGGCGAAGCAATTCCATCGGGCTTGTCATGCGGCCTCCTCCAGCCGGCGCAGTTTCGCCAGCAAATCGAATTCGCTCTCGACATGCTCGGGGTCGTTCTCGATGCACTCGACCGGGCACACCACCACGCACTGCGGCTCGTCGTAGTGGCCGACGCATTCGGTGCACAGCGCCGGATCGATCACGTACACGACCTCGCCCTGCGAGATCGCCTTGTTTGGGCAGACCGGCTCGCACACATCGCAATTGATGCAGCTGTCGAGGATCTTGAGTGACATGTCGGGAATCTAAAAGGCCGCGCCCACCGGCAGGCAGGCGCGGCCCGTTGCCTCGCGCTTACTTGGATTCGACGAACACGTAGTTCACGCCCGAGGGCGCGACGGCCGCGCCGACACGGTCCTTGTCGGCGGCATCGCCCACGAAGACCACCTTCACGTTCTTCATCGTGTTCGGCTTGGCGTCCTGGAAGCCGGCAATCACGAGGTCAGCCAGCTTGGTGCGCGCCGGTGACCCGAACAGCAGCATGTTGCCTTCGATGATCCCGCGCGACATGTCCATCTGCACGCGCTCGAGCAGGCGGTCGTACTCGCCCTGGAAATCGGCGCTCGACTCGCCCGGCAGGAAGTAGGCGTAAGGCGCGTTGACCACGCCCTCCATGTTGGCCTTGGCGATGGAGGCCAGGTAAGGCTGCCATGCGGCCTTGTCCTCGCCAGCCGGCACGGCGACGGGCGCGACGACGACGGTCTCCTCGGTCTTGGCCTCTTCCTTCTTGCAGGCGGTCAACGAAAGGGTGGCGAGGCCGGCGGCCAGCAGCAGGCGATAGGTGTTTTTCATGGGATTCCCCGGTTGCTCATTCTGAATGACGCTGCCTTTCGGCCTGCAGCGCGGCGGCCACTGCCGGTGGCACGAAAGCCGAAACATCCCCGCCCAAGCGGGAGATTTCGCGCACCAGCGAAGATGAGATGAAGCCGTATTTTTCCGCCGGCGTCAGGAACAGCGTCTCGACCTCGGGGATGAGGTGGCGGTTCATGCTGGCCAGCTGGAACTCGTATTCGAAATCGGACACCGCGCGCAATCCGCGGATCAGGACGCCGGCGCCGATGTCCCGGACGAAATGCGCCAGCAGGGTGTCGAAGCCGCGAACCTCCACGTTCGGGACATCGGCCAGTGCTTCTCGCGCCAGCGTCACGCGCTGGTCCAGCGGCATTCCCGGCCCCTTGCCGGAGCTGGTCGCCACGCCCACCACCAGCCGCTCGAACAGCGGCGCAGCGCGATGCACGAGATCGACATGCCCCGAGGTGATCGGGTCGAAGGTGCCGGGATATATGGCGATCCGCTGGCGTGGCGTACTCATGCGTGCTCGAAAACGGCGATTGCCGCGAGTGTAGCAGCGGGCCGTGCCGGCGTCCCTCAGGAAGTCCGTCGCCACAGGCGATAGGCCACCTCGCGGGTGCTGCCTTCGCGGTGCAGGCGCCAGTCGGGCGGCATGTCCACATGCGCGTTCAGCGGCGTTTCGACGTAGAGCCACGCGTCATCGGCCATCAACGGCTGCAGCCCGGCCAGCGCTGCGGCCCACAAATCGCCGGCGAAAGGCGGGTCAACGAAGGCGATGTCGTATCGGCGGCCCTCGCCGGCCGCGCGCGCCAGCCAGGCGATCGCATCGGCCTGGACGACCTCGGCCGCCTCACCACCCTCCAGGCGCGCGGTGACATCCCGGATCTCGCGAACGAGACCTGCGTCACGTTCCACCAGCGTGGCGGAGGCCGCGCCGCGCGAGATCGACTCCAACCCCAGCGCGCCGCTGCCCGCGAACAAGTCCAGCGTGCGCGCCCCCGGCAATGCCGGCATCAGCCAGTTGAACAGGGTCTCGCGCACGCGGTCGGCGCTGGGCCGCAAACCGGGGGCATCGCCCACCGGCAAGCGGGTACCCCGCCAATGGCCGCCCACGATGCGAACCCCGCCCGACCTTCCATTGCCTTGGCTCATTGGCATCTGCTCATTCGCGTCCGGACCCCGGTGCTACCATCCCCGCATTCTCTTACATCCCCCCACGCATGGTTAACTGGTTCTGGCGCAAGAAGCCCACTGATGGCGAGGTCGCCGCCGATACGCCGGTGCAGCCGGCCACCGATTCGCCTGTGCCCGCCGCCGAGCCGATCGCCCCTGCCGCGACGCCGCCGCCTGCCGCCCCGCCTGCGCAAGACGACTATGCCGATGCCGCGCCGGCCGCCGCCGCAGGCAAGCCCGGCTGGCGCGAACGCCTGAAGGGCAGCGGCATGGCCCGCTCGCTGGGCGGCCTGTTCTCGCGCAACCCGAAGCTCGACGACGAGCTGCTGGACGAGATCGAAACCGCGCTGCTCACGGCCGATGTCGGCGTGAAGGCGACGACGAGCCTGGTCGAGGACCTGCGCTCGCGCATGGGCCGGCGCGAATTCGCCGATGCCAACGCGCTGCTGGCCGCCCTGCGCGAGGACCTGGTCGCCCTGCTGCGCCCGGTGTCCCAACCCCTGCTGATCGACGGCACCGCCAAACCTTTCGTCATCGTCACCGTCGGCGTGAACGGCGTGGGCAAGACCACCACCATCGGCAAGCTGGCCCGCAAGTTCCGCGACGATGGCCGCAGCCTGATGCTGGCGGCCGGCGACACCTTCCGCGCGGCCGCGGTAGCGCAGCTGCAGGCCTGGGGCGAGCGCAACGGCGTCGCCGTCATCGCACAAGGGCAGGATGCGGATGCCGCGGCGGTCGCCTTCGACGCCTACAACGCAGCGCGTGCGCGCGGCACCGACGTGCTGATCGCCGATACCGCGGGGCGGCTCCACACCCAGGCGGGGCTGATGGATGAACTCGGCAAGATCGTGCGCGTGCTGGGCAAGCACGGTGCCGGCATTCCGCATGAAATCCTGATGGTCATCGATGGCACCACCGGCCAGAACGCCATCGCGCAAGTGCGCGCCTTCAGCGCCAAGGTGCCGGTGACGGGGCTGGTCGTGACCAAGCTCGACGGCACCGCGAAGGGCGGCGTGGTGTTCGCCCTGGCGCGCGAATTCGGCATCCCGATCCGCTACGCCGGCATCGGCGAGCGGCCGGAAGACCTGCGCGTGTTCGACCCCGAGGCCTTCGTGGACGCGCTGCTGCCGGCATCGCTGGGCCAGTGAACGCCGACGACGCGCCCACCCCGCCGACCGCGCGCAAACGCAGGTGGCGGCTCGGGCTTGCGATCGGTTTGCTCATCCTGTTGTTGCTGCTTGCCTTGGCGATCCGCCAGGTCTTGCAGCCGCGCAACGCCACGCGCCTGATCCTGCACGAGGCCAGCCAGATATTGGGGCTGGACATCACCGCCGATGGCGAGCCGGAGCTGCAATGGCGCGGCACGCCGCGATGGGTCGTGCGCGGGGTGAGTGCACGGATCCCGGGCACTTCGCGCGAACTGCTGCATGCCGAGCGCATCCTGCTGTCGGTACCGTGGTCCACGCTGAAAAGCCGCGGGCAGTTGCTCGATATCGAGCGCGTGGAACTGGATGCGCCGATCGTCAATCTCGCCGTGCTGGCCGAATGGCAGAAATCGCGCCCCACCACCACCACGCAGCGCCTGCCAACGCTGAGCCGGGGCCTTGGCATCGTGCGCGGGCAAGTGTTGGGCGATGGCTGGCGCGTGGATGGCCTCGACATCGACCTGCCACGCTTCGCGCCCGCACAACCACTGGCGATGCACGCGCGCGGTCGCTACGCCGCCGATGCGTTGCAACTGCCCTTCGATCTGCACCTGGCGTTGTCAAAACCCGCCGCGAGCGCCGCGCTTGGCCTGACCGGCGAACTCACGCCCACCACGGGCGATTGGAAGCTACCGATGCGGGTGCGCCTGTCCGCGCCGATGCGTTGGGGTGATGACGGCTTGCACCTGCAACCGGCCACGCTCGGCGCGAATGTTCGCTACGTGGGCGATGGCGGCGAGCCGATCGCTTTCGCGCTCGGCGCTCACGGCCCGGCGCGCATAGCGAGCGACGGCGTGGGTTGGCCTTCGCTGTCGATCGCGCTGCGCGCGGACGGCGTGGTGCCGAACCTTGATGCTGCAGGCAATCTCACGGCAGGCAAGCAGCTGCAGCTGGCGCTCCATGGGCTGATCCAGGCGTGGCCCGAAGCCTGGCCCGCGCTGCCCGCGCCACTGTCGGATTCGCGCTCGCCCCTGCCTTTCACGCTCGGCTACGCGGGCGCCCTCGATTTCAGCGACACGTTCGACTTGGGCATCCAGCGCGATGCGACGCGCCTGGATGCGCGCCTGCGCGTGCGCGAGGTGTTGGCGTGGCGCGATGCCGCTGCGGCGGACTCCCCCTTGCCCCCGATCGAAGGGCGTTTGGTCACGCCGCGGCTGGACATCGCGGGCGCCCAGCTTGAAGGCGTGGAGGTCAATTTTGAGGCCGACGATGCGCCTTCCTCGGAGCGACTGCCGTGACCGACGCCCGCATCGACCGCGACACCACCGCCGCTTATGCGGGCCGGTTGCTCGACTGGTTCGATGTGCATGGCCGCCACGATCTGCCGTGGCAAACCGACCGCACGCCCTACCGCGTGTGGCTGTCGGAAATCATGCTGCAACAGACCCAGGTCGCGACGGTCATCCCCTACTTCCAGCGTTTCGTCGCGGCCGTGCCGAACTTGCGCGCCTTGGCGAGCACGCCGGCCGATGACGTGTTGGCGCTGTGGTCGGGCCTTGGCTATTACAGCCGCGCCCGCAACCTGCACGCGGCAGCAAAGGTGTGCGTGGCGAAGCACGGCGGCGAACTGCCGCGCGATTTCGATGCCCTGCATGCGCTGCCCGGAATCGGCAGGAGCACGGCCGGCGCGATTCTGGCCCAGGCCTGGAACGCGCCGTGGCCGATCCTGGATGGCAACGTCAAACGGGTGATGACCCGCCTGCACGGCGTGGAAGGCTGGCCGGGGCTGCCGGCGGTGGAAAAAAAGCTCTGGGAGATTGCCGAAGCGTCACTGCCGACCTCGACCGAGGCGCTGTCGCGCATGGCCGACTACACGCAGGCGCAGATGGACCTCGGCGCGACGTTGTGCACGCGATCCCGGCCCGATTGCGCCGCTTGCCCACTCGGTGATCGATGCGTCGCCAAACGCGAAGACCGCATCGCCGAGCTTCCCGCATCCAAACCCCGGAAGGCCATCCCCCAGCGCGAAACGCAGATGGTCTGGCTGCGCGATGCCGATGGCCGTACGCTGCTGGAGAGACGCCCCGCGACGGGTATCTGGGCATCGCTCTGGTCGTTGCCGGAGTTCGATGCGGCGACCGCCCCCCACGCCGCCGCGCGGCGTTACGCAACCTCCACGCGCACGAATACTGGGCGCGAGTTGCCCGTGATCGAACACGCCTTCACCCACTATCGCCTGCGCATCCGGCCGCATCTGTTCGAGGGCGTCGCGCCGGCCAAGCGGGTCGGCGACAATGACGGCCTGCGCTGGGCATCGCGCGAAGAACTGATCGGGCTCGGCATCCCCGCGCCCGTCCGCAAGCTGATCGAAAAGGAGGCCCCATGAGCCGCACCGTCTATTGCCAGCGCGAACAACGCGAGACCGAGGGCCTGGCCTTCGTTCCCTGGCCCGGCGAAATGGGCAAGCGCGTCTTCGCCAACATCGGCAAATCGGCCTGGGCGGCGTGGCTGGCGCACCAGACGATGTTGATCAACGAAAACCGCCTGTCACCGATGAACCCCGAGCATCGCGCCTTCCTGGAGCGGGAGATGGAGAAGTTCCTGTTTGGCGATGGCGCTGAAAAGCCAGAGGGTTACGTGCCGGAGTAGTCCGGCACGTGGAAGACAGCCTCTGGGGACAGTCAGGTCGGGCTGTTCGTGGATTTTTCTGCGGCGCGCAGGGCCTTCATGTCGAGCGGCCGGATCTCTTTCACGATGCAGGTCATGCCAGGCTGAGAAAGCGAACTGACACGATCGAAACCGGCGCTGACACGGCCCACTTGCGACGTGATGTTCAACACGGGCGCACTGTTGTCGCGCAGGCACGGGCCGGAAAGACTGAACAAATAGCCTTCTGAAGGCCGGGTTTCGACCACCATGTGCTGCTCGTCGATGACGTCGAAACCGTGGCTGCCAGTTGCGTTGTAGGGGATGCTGCGAACCGGCTCCCCGGCGAAGGACTGGTATCGAGCCAATTTGTCTGCGCTCGCTTCCTTGGGCGTGGTGGCGCAGGCGCCAAGCATCAACATGGCTGCTGCAGACAGGCTTAAGGCGTGTACCGTTTTCATGGGTTCCCTCCGTCATCACCGTCATTGGTAACCCCATCTTGCCCCATACCCCCACGCACGCCCAGCAATCGGGTCACAAATTCAAACCCGATTCAGCACAGGGATGGGCCGGATTGTTGCTCTTGCCCAAAACGGCCCCAATCCGTAAGATGGCCGGCTCGCGTGACCCGAGCGCACTGGCCGGGTAGCTCAGTTGGTAGAGCAGGGGATTGAAAATCCCCGTGTCGGGGGTTCGATTCCCTCCCCGGCCACCACTGCGCAGGGTTGCGTCGAAACAAAGGTCGCCACGGGCGGCCTTTTTTCTTTTCCGGGCTTGCACCTGGCCGCGCTATCCTCATCCCATCCCCTACGGAATGGAACGATGAAGACCCTGCGCACCGGCCTGCTCCTCGCCTTCGCCCTGCTCGTGGCGGCCTGCTCCAGCACCGGCCCGCGCCGGGTATCCGAGCCTGCGGCAAGCATCCAGCAACTCACGGTCGATGCGAGCGGCGGCTGGCAAGTGCGCCTGCGCCTGCAGAACTACAGCAGCATCGCGATGCGCTTCGACTCGGTGGACCTTGCGATCGCCGCCGGCGGCGCCGCGGCCGGGCAGCTGCAGGCCAAGCCGGCGCTCAGCATCGCGCCCGAATCCGCCGATGTCATCGACATCACCCTCACGCCCAGCGCCGAGGCCCGGCTGCAGGTAGCCGATGCGCTGGCCTCGGGCCGCAGCCTCGGTTACGGGCTCGCCGGCACCCTCGTGGCCACGCCCGAAGACGGCAAGCCGCGTACCTTCCGCATCACCCGAGAGAGCGCTCTCAGCCCCACGCCCGGCCTGCCCGGCGTGCTGCGCTGATCGCCATCGGCGCGCTGCCACGAACCACCACCCTCTACACCAGAACGGATATCCCGATGAGCCAATACCGCGCCCCCCTCGATGACATGCGCTTCGATCTGTTCGACGTGCTCCGGGTCGATACCGTACTCGCCGCGCTGGGCCAAACCGAGGTCAACCGCGAGCTGATCGACGCCGTGCTGGAGGAAGGCGCGCGCTTCACCACCCAGGTGCTGGCACCGCTGAATGCCATCGGCGACCAGGGCTGCACTTTCGACCAGGCCACCGGGGACGTGGCGACGCCGCCCGGCTTCGTGGCGGCCTATGCGCAGTTCGTCGAAGGCGGCTGGCCGGGCCTGAACTCGCCGGCCGAATTCGGCGGCCAGGGCATGCCGCAGGTGGTCGGCGCGGCGATGAAGGAGATGATCGATGCCGCGAATCTTGCGTGGGGCAACTTCCCGCTGCTCTCGCATGGCGCCACCGAGGCACTGCTCCACCATGGCGCGGACTGGCAGCAGGAGGTCTTCCTCAAACCGCTGGTCGAAGGCCGCTGGACCGGCACCATGTGCCTGACCGAGCCACATGCCGGCAGTGACCTCGGCCTGCTGCGCACCCGCGCCGTGCCCAACGGCGACGGCAGTTACGCCATCACCGGCACCAAGATCTTCATCACCGCCGGCGAGCACGACATGGCGGAGAACATCCTGCACCTGGTGCTGGCCAAGTTGCCCGACGCCCCTGCCGGCAGCCGCGGCATCTCGCTTTTCATCGTGCCCAAGTTCAAGGTGGACAAGGAGGGCGCGATGGGCGAGCGCAACGCGGTGCGCTGCGGCGCGCTGGAGCACAAGATGGGCATCCACGGCTCGGCCACCTGCGTGATGAATTTCGATGGCGCCGAAGGCTTCCTGGTCGGCGAGCCGCACAAGGGCCTCGTGGCGATGTTCACCATGATGAACACCGCGCGCCTCGCCGTCGGCCTGCAGGGCCTCGGCCTGGCCGATCGCGCCTACCAGAACGCGCTGCGCTACGCCCGCGAACGCCTGCAGATGCGCGCGCTGACCGGCCCGAAGTACCCGGACAAGCCCGCCGATCCGATCATCGTCCACCCCGACGTGCGCCGCATGCTGCTGACCCAGAAGGCCCTGGTCGAAGGCGGGCGCCTGCTCGCCTATCACGCCTTCCTCAACGTCGACATCGCCCACCTGGGCCACGACGAGGCCACGCGCGCCGATGCGGACGCGCTGGTTGGCTTCCTCACCCCCATCGTCAAGGCCTGCCTGACCGAATGGGGCATCGAATGCACCTACGACGCCCTGCAATGCTTCGGCGGCCACGGCTACATCGTCGAGCATGGCATGGAGCAACTCGCCCGCGACGCGCGCATCACCACCTTGTACGAAGGCACGACCGGCATCCAGGCGCTGGATCTGGTCGGGCGCAAGCTGCTGCAGCTCAAGGGCGCTGGGATGCGCGTGTTCCTGAAGGAAGTGCGCGCGTTCTGCGCCGCCGAGACCGACAACCCGGCGGTGGCGGAATTCCTGCCGCCGCTCAACGCCCAGCTGGACGAGTGGCAGGCGCTGTCCGAGCGCATCGCGGCGGCGGCGATGGCCAATCCCGACGAAATCGGCGGCGCCGCCTACGATTACCTGTTCCTCTCCGGTTACGTGGCGCTGGCCTACTGGTGGACGCGCAGCGTGGCCGCGGCCGAGGCTTCATCCCACCCGGCCGCCTTCAAGGAGGCCAAGCGCGATACCGCGCGCTTCTACTTCGCGCGCCTCCTGCCCCGCACCCTGATGCACAAGGCGGCCATCGAAAGCGGCGTCGCCAACCTGATGGCTCTGGAGGACGCTGCCTTCGACTGACGACGATGCGCGCGCCACGCGCATCGACAGGCAATTTCGGTTGGACTACCCAAACCGTCATCAAATGCGTATAACCTGTTCTTCCGATGGGTACGCATAGCGCAACGCTACGCCTGATCGGCCCTGGCCCGGATGCGGACCAGGATGCCTTGCCTTCTCCTGTCGCCTCCCCGATCCGCTCCTCTTCCCTGCGCTTTCTGGCGCTGGACGCGCATGGCCGGGCGCTGGACTGGATCCGCTGGCAGGATGCCGCCTGCCTGTATGCGCGCGATGCGGTGGCCTGGACGCTCGGCGAATCCTGCCTGACGGTCTATGGCGGCATCTCCCGCTTCACCGGCGAGCGCAGCTCTTTGGCCTTGCATCCCATCATCGCCGCGCGCGGCCATGCCCGCGGCCGCGCGATCGATCCGACCCCGGCGCTGACCAACACGTCGCTGTTCGCCCGCGATGCACACATCTGCCTGTATTGCGGCGAGCGCCCCACCCGCCAGCAGCTGACCCGCGACCACGTGATGCCGGTGTCCAAGGGCGGCGCGGACGTGTGGGAGAACGTGGTCACCGCCTGCTTCCACTGCAACTCGCGCAAGAGCAACCGCACGCCGCAACAGGCGGGGATGCCGCTGCTGGCCGTGCCCTACCGGCCCAGCTGGATCGAGCACCTGATCCTGTCCAATCGCAACATCCTCGCCGACCAGATGCAGTTCCTGCAGGCGCAGATGCCCAAGAAGCCGCGTCGCCAAATGGTCTGATGCAATTGGGCTCGGATGCCCGGCCAGCGCTATGCGCTGGCGCTTGCTGGGCTGTCGTGTCCACTGGACACGACAAAACACCCAGCTTCGCCCTCGCCGACCAGATGCAGTTCCTGCAAGCGCAGATGCCCAAGAAGCCGCGTCGCCAAATGCTTTGAACGCCAGCGTGCGGCTGGCCATCAGCGCATTCATGCCTCGTTCCCCGGACATGCCGGAAACGACGACCAGCGCACGCGCCGAAAGCGCCATCGCGCCGCCCCTCGGCTACACTCGCAGCGTCAACACAGGGGGCTTCAACGCATGACCAGCACGCTGGGTTTCACCGGGATGGATCGCGCCACACAGGCGGATTTGAGCGAGGCGATCGGCCAGTCCATCCAGCGCCTCGGCCTTGACCTGCGCCTGGTGGATGGCGGTGATGCCGACGTGGTGATGGTGGACATGGACAGCCTCTACGGCCCGATGAGCTGGATGCAGCTGCACAACGCCGGCCGCAAGGTGATCGGCTACACCTCGTCCGCGCGCAGCCAGACCGATTACCTGCTGGCGCGTCCGTACAACGCCCACACCATCGACCTCCTGCTCGGCGAACTGGGCGCGCTGCCGGCCGCCGCCCCGGCCGCTCCCAAGGTCGATGCGACCGCCCCCCATGCCGAACCGCACGCCGCCGTCCCACACGGCTTTACCGAGGCACCCGCGCCGATGGACATCCTGCCCGAAGAGGTGGCCGTGGCCACCATCGACGAAGAGCGCGTCCCGCCGGCCCCCGAGCCGGTGATGGAGGCCGTCCCGGTCCAGGAGCCCGAACCCGAACCCGAGCCGGAACCGGTCCCGCTGCGCGACCCGGTGTTGGCCGATTGGCTCCACCCCGGCAGCCTGCCGTTGCGCGTGCGTTTCCAGCGCGGCGCCGGCCCGGCCCTCTACATCGACGGCCTCGCCCGCCAGTACCACGGCCCGACCACGCTCAAGCCGCTGGCCGATTACTTCGAAGGCACCGTGACCGAGACGGATTTCACCCCGCTCAACGATGCCGCCTGGCAGCGCGACACGGCCGCTGCCGGCGATGCACAGCCGCTCTCGCGCCTGGTCTGGTTCGCCGGGCTGCTGGAGGGCCGCGGCAGCCTGTTGCCGCAGGTCGATCCCGAGGGCCGCTACCGGCTGACCAAGTGGCTGCAGACCGAGCGTGAATACCCCAAGCATTTCCGCATCGCCACCGCGATGATGAAGGGGCCGGCGATGGTCACCGAGATCGCGGCCGCAGCCAACGTCAGCGACGCGGAAGTGGCCGATTTCGTCAACGCGGGGCTTGCCACCGGCATCGTCGCACAAGACATCCCCGAGGCGCCGCCCGCGCCGGAGCCGGCACGCGGCCTGTTCGGGATCAAGCGCAACCGCTGAGGCGATCCATCGGCCGGGATTCACATCCACCACACGCAGGCGGATCGGCGCAGTCGTAAAATAGCGCCATGATCGATTCCACGCGTTACCCGCGCCTGTCGCGCATCGACTCCCCCGCCGAGCTGCGTCGCTTCGACGAAACCGAGCTGCGCGCGGTCGCCGACGAGTTGCGCGCCTACCTCATCGAATCCGCCGGCAAGTCCGGCGGCCACTTCGGCGCCAACCTGGGCGTGGTCGAGCTGACCACCGCGCTGCATTACCTCTACGACACGCCCGAGGACCGCATCGTCTGGGACGTCGGCCACCAGGCCTACCCGCACAAGATCCTGACCGGCCGCCGCGACCGCATCCACACGGTCAAGCAGAAGGATGGCGTCGCGCCCTTCCCCAAGCGCGAGGAATCCGAGTACGACGCTTTCGGCGTCGGCCATTCGTCCACGTCGATCTCCGCCGCGCTCGGCATGGCGATCGCCAACGCCAACGCCGGGAACGACCGCCGCGTCGTCGCGGTGATCGGCGATGGCGCGATGACCGCCGGCATGGTGTACGAGGCGCTCAACCACGCGGGCGGCATGGACGAGGAACCCAACATCCTCGTCATCCTCAACGACAACCGCATGTCGATCAGCGAGGCCGTCGGCGGCCTCACCCGCATGCTCGGCCGCATGACCGGCAGCCGCACGCTCAACGCGATCCGCGAAGGCGGCAAGAAGCTCCTTGGCGACAAGGACGCCGCGCCCGCGCGCTTCGTCAAGCGCTGGGAAGAGCACTGGAAGGGCATGTTCGTGCCCTCCACGCTGTTCGAGGAAATGGGCTTCCACTACACCGGCCCGATCGACGGCCACGAAATGGATGCATTGGTCGGCACCTTGAAGACGCTGCAGGGCCTCAAGGGTCCGCAACTGCTGCATGTCATCACGACAAAGGGCAAAGGCTACGAGCGCGCCGAAGCCGACCAGATCGGCTACCACGCGGTGTCGCCCTTCGACCCAGCGCAAGGCATGGTGTCGAAGCCGGGTGCGGTCAAGAAGCCGACCTATACCGATGTGTTCGGCGACTGGCTGTGCGACATGGCGGCCAACGATCCCAAGCTGCTCGCGATCACCCCGGCGATGCGCGAAGGCTCCGGCCTCGTGCGCTTCAGCAAGGAATACCCCGCGCGTTATTTCGATGTCGCCATCGCCGAGCAGCACGCGGTGACGCTCGCCGCCGGCATGGCCTGCGAAGGCGCCAAGCCGGTCGTCGCGATCTACTCCACCTTCCTGCAACGCGCCTACGACCAGCTGGTCCACGATGTGGCGATCCAGGACCTCGATGTCCTGTTCGCAATCGATCGCGGCGGCGTGGTCGGCCCGGATGGCGCCACCCACGCCGGCAACCTGGACCTGTCCTACCTGCGCTGCGTGCCCAACATGGTGGTGATGGCCGCCAGCGACGAGGCCGAATGCCGCGCCATGCTGAGCACGGGCTATCGCCACACCGGCCCCGCGGCCGTGCGTTACCCGCGCGGCGCCGGCACGGGCGTGGCCGCGGGCCATAGCCTGGACACGCTGCCGCTCGGCAAGGCGCAAGTGAAGCGCCGCGGCTCGCGCATCGCCCTGCTCGCTTTCGGTGCGTTGGTGCCGGCGGCAGAACAGGTGGGCGAGGAGCTCGGCCTCACCGTCGTCAACATGCGCTTCGTGCGCCCGCTCGATCGCGCGCTGCTGCTGGAACTGGCGAAGACCCACGACGGTTTCGCGACGCTCGAAGACAACGTCGTCGCCGGCGGCGCGGGCTCCGGCGTGGCCGAACTGCTGGCGGCCGAGGGCATCGCGATGCCGATGCTGCATCTCGGCCTGCCGGACGCCTTCCAGCACCACGCCAGTCGCGAACAGTTGCTGGCCGAGGCCGGGCTCGACGTGGACGGCATCCGCGCCGCGCTGCTCGCGCGCTGGCCCGCGCTGCAGACGCCGCTGCCGGCGACCGGCGCCGACGCGCCCGCCGCGCGCGCGGCGGGCTGAGCGAAGCCCCGGTCAGGGTTCCTCGACCGCGTAGCCTTCGGCGGCGAGCCGCGCGAGGTAACCGTCCGCGGCGAACATCTCGCCCGCCGGCAGGATCGCGAACGTCGACGCGTTGCGCGCGAGCGCGGCTTCGGCCATCTCCATCCACTTCACCCGCACCCGCGCCTCGATGTCGGCGAACCCGGCCTTGCGGGCGATGGCGTTGCCGGTCATCGCC